>Ga0068707_1002486_pt1 | contig 12969 bp, 8 predicted proteins | sample YNPNPMetaG_FD_66600 | JGI IMG/M metagenome (GOLD analysis project Ga0068707, IMG submission 66600) | Anoxygenic and chlorotrophic microbial mat microbial communities from Yellowstone National Park, USA - YNP NP MetaG | ecosystem: Environmental > Aquatic > Thermal springs > Hot (42-90C) >... | reverse complement strand
GCCCACAGCGCATGGTCCTGTCCCTGCGCCTCAGCCACTTCTCGCCCCCAATCGTGCAACAGCGCCGCCGCACGGACGATGGACAGATCGGCCCCCTCCGCCCGCGCGATGCGCTCCGCCAGGGCCAGCACCCGCAGAATGTGATCAAAATCATGGACGCACTCCGCGCCCTGATACAGCGCGCGTACTTCTTCAATTTCCAGGGGTTCCATAACAGGTCCTTGAAGGAGAAGCGGCGTTCCTGTGCTGCCGCCCACCTGGTATCCGCTTCAAAGACAAACGGGCCGGGACGGCTCCCGGCCCGTTTCGACCGCCGCATTTAGAACAGGTGGAACATGGCGATGATGGGCACAAACAGCGAGGACACCAGGCTCATCACCGTGATGAGGGTGTTGAGCGAGGGCCCCGCCGTATCCTTGAAGGGATCACCGACCGTGTCGCCAACTACGCCGGCCTTGTGCGCCTCGGACCCCTTACCGCCGAACTGACCGGTTTCGATGTATTTCTTGGCGTTATCCCACAGGCCACCGGCGTTCGCCATCAGCAGGGCAAAGATGATGCCGGTGATGATGGCGCCACCCAGGAAAGCTCCCAGCGCTTCTGGCCCCAGGGTCATGCCCACGATAAGCGGCAGAATCACCGCCAGGAAGGCCGGCAGGATGAGCGAGGTCAGGGCCCCCTGAGCCGCCAGGCTCACGCAGGCCTTGTAATCCGGCAGGGACGTACCCGCCAGAATGCCCGGATCGCGCTTGAACTGCGCGCGGATTTCCTCGATCATCTGAAAAGCGTTCTTAGTCACCGCCAGCATGGTCAAAGCGCTGAAAAGAGGGGGGGTCATAGCGCCCAGGAACATCCCGCTGATAACCAACGGATTGCGCAGGCTGAGCACAATGGAGATGCCCTCCGCCGCCATTTCTTCCGCGTAAGCGGCAAACAGCGCCAGCACGGTCAGGGCCGCAGCGCCGATGGCGAACCCCTTGGTGATCGCCTTGGCTGTGTTGCCGGCTGCGTCCAACACATCCGCCGTATCAACCACCTTTTCGGACATGCCAGCCATTTCCGCGATACCGCGGGCGTTATCCACGATGGGGCCGTAGGCATCCGAAGAGACGATCATACCGCTCACCGCCAGCATCCCTACCGCCGCGACGCCCACGCCGTACACGCCATTGATCACGTGCGATTGTTCACCCAGGAAATAGGCCACCAGCGTGGCCACAATAATGCCCAGGATGGAAGGCACAACGCTAATCAAGCCGTAGCTGAAGCCGGTGATGATGGTGATGGCTGCACCGGAGCTGGAGACGCGCGCCGTCTCCACGACGGGCGGGCGATCGTCGCCGGTGAAGAAGTCAGACGAAAAGCCGATAATCATGCCTACCACCAGGCCGGCCAGCGTGGCCAGGATGGCGGCACTATCGTACTTGAAAAGGATGCCCAGGGCAACCACCAGGACGGCAAAGATGCCGCAGGTAAACAGCGTACCGTTATTGAGCGCCTGACCGGGCTTGCCGCCTTCGCCCACGCGCACCAGTTGCAGGCCCAACAGCGAAGCGAGCATGCCCAGCGTGTACAGAACCAGCGGGAAGACCACGTACTGCACGCTGAAGCCACCTTGCAACGTGGCGCCCAGCAGCATCACCGCCACCGCGCTGGCCACATAGCTATCGAAAATATCGGCGCCCATGCCCGCCACATCGCCAACGTTATCCCCAACGTTATCGGCGATGACTGCCGGGTTGCGCGGGTCGTCTTCGGGGATGCCGATTTCGACCTTGCCAACCAGGTCGGCGGCGATGTCGGCGGTCTTGGTGTAGATGCCACCGCCGGCTTTAGCCAGCAGAGCCAGCGTCGAAGCGCCAAAGCTGAAGCCCAGCACGACTTCTGGCGTGCGGGTGAGCAGGTAGAGCAGGCTCATGCCGAAAATGGCGATGCCCACCATGGCCAGGCCCATCACCGAACCGGCGCGGAAGGCGATGTTAAAGGACGGATTGAGGCCCTTTTCCGCCGCTGTGGCAGTGCGCACATTCGCCATTACCGCGATGGTCATCCCCATGTAGCCGGCGATGGCGGAGAAAACCGATCCCATGATGAAGGCCCCCGCCATGGTGAAACCGAAGCCGGGTTTGCCCGTCTGCGCGCTGAAGACCAGGGCAATGATGAGCGCCAGGCCCACGGCCAGCATGACCAGCGCGGTGTAAAGCTTCTGCAGGTAGGAAATTGCGCCATCGCGAATCCACCCCGCCACCTGTTGCGCCCGTTCCGAGCCAGCATCCTGCCGCTGCACCCAGAAATAGATATAAAGCGCCACGCCGACGGCGGTCAACCCCAGGACCATCCCTGAAATAAGCCAGACTGTTTCAGACATACCATGACCTCCGAAAAAAAATGAGATTGTGTTATCCAGGCCTGCCCTGACGACAGGCACAATTCAGGCGGGCAGCCCCCGCAGAGGCCTCCCGCCTGATGCTTACAACTCAGCCGAACGCCACCACTGATAGTACTTGGCCCGCAGCTCCTCACGCGGCGGCAAAGCAAAATAGAGCAGCTTTTCCGTGTTGCCGAGGTAAAGCCCGCTCTTGAGGGTGCGGTAAGGGAAGTTCACCGACGCGATGCGGTCCACCATCTTGGTGTGGACGGTTTTGGTGCGCAAGTCCACCAGACACTGGCGCAGGTGATCAATGTTGGGATAGGGCAGGTCACCCACACTGCCGTATTCGGGATTGTCAGCCAGATCGCCTAATTTGAGTTCGGCGAAAGCCACGGCGGGGAGCGTGAGCAGAGACATGGGCGTCTTGACAATCAGCTCGTAAAATTCGCGCGGTCCCAGCGTGCTCACGACCAGGGGATGGACGGGGGCAATTTCCTGATACAGGTGTAGCCCTGGCGTGTCCGCAGGCAGGGTCGTGCTCCCGTCGAGCCCCAGCGTCCGCCCGTCCTGGGTGACCAGGTATAGCTTCATGATGGCATCCAGGCTCACCCTTTCCAGCACGCGGTAGACCGAGACGTACACAGAACGTTTGGGGGCGCCATCCTCATGAGGGACGCAACGGCGGAAACCTTCCTCAATCTGCAGCTCATCGTGACGAAAGCCCGGGTCAATTTCGCAGAAAATAGCCTGACCCCGCGACTTCTTGACGCTGCCTACAGCGTAATAGGCCCCAAATTCCTCCGGGGAAAGCATGGAAACAATAAGCGCTTCTGGCGTTAACGAAAGGTACAGATGTTGTGCCATGTTTACCCTCCTGGCGCAATGGAATGACGGTTACTTTGAGCAGCGCCGGCCCCATGCCCGGCGCGGTCCCTCAAAGTTCCAGATAAATTATATGCCGTTTTCAGCAAATGTGAAAATACAGGGGCAATTCCAAAAGAGCTGCGCCGGTTGGACGTAAGGCGCTCCTATCTGATAGGTGAATCCGGGCCAGGCATGTTGACAGACACCGCCTCCTGGATTAAAGTATATAAGGTGGCAGGACGGAGAAAGCCACCGGCATTGGATATCCGGATAACTTCCGCATCATTCCGATGCGAATTATACGGAATCCATGTTATCTACTACCTTACACTTCCAATCACCAACGTTCTACGCAAGGGCTGGTGCGCAAGCAATTACCCTGCACTTTTATTTGTGCGCTACCTTCAAGGGACGCAAGTATGGAATGGTCTCAAACAGAAATCGAGCAGCTTTCACCGATTCTGGAGCAAATCCGAGTGGATCTAGAACCAATAGAGGGTAAAAACATCCTGGTCCTGTGCAGCGCGGGGGGTGATGTTGCGCTTTGGTTAGCGCAACGGCTGAAGCGGGGGAAAATTGTCGGTCTGGAACTTGATCAGGCCCTGGTGGCAAGCGCCAGACAACGGGCAAGGGAGCAGGGGCTGGAGAGCCTCGTAGAATTCCATCAGGCCCAGAGAACCCGTCTTCCCTTCCCCAACGCTACTTTTGACGCACTGCTAAGCGAGTTTATCGTTTTTCCTACACTAGCTCCAACAGAGATAGGACAAGCCGAAATGGCGCGTACCCTCAAATCAGGAGGGACGATGGTGTTGACAGATGTAATCGCTACCCGGCATGTTCCCGATGAAGTCCGCGCCGACTTGCAGGCGATTGGCCTGGACTACCTGTGTGAGGGAACTCAGGATGACTTTCGCCGCTGGATGGAAGAGGTGGGGCTGCTATCAGTCGAAATAGCGGATCTGACCCCCATCGTGCGCCCAATCTGGGAACAACGACGGAGAACTTCTCCATCTGCAAAAGGGTCCAGAGGGTACGTCCTTCTCCTTGACGATACAAACTTTGGGCTGGGTAAGGCTATCTTTTACATCTACGCACGGGGTAAGAAGCCATAACAGGGCAACAAGGACGGACTGGTCAGCCCATTAAGCCAATACGCTCTGCTCCAGTAGCTGCTCAGGCTGGCGGTTAAAACCGCGCTGCTTTCTGCCCCCGAGCGCCCGTAGAGGCGGCATCCTATGCCGCCCCGCTTCAGTCGCCCAGTGGGTGGCTGAGCAGTTACTCGCTCCAGGGTGCAACCGAAGCCTGTCTGTTGGCCCTTCATCTGGCCTTGATTGACGAACCGATAGGAAGGCGGAAAGCATGAAATCACTACAACCCATCACCGACCGAATCTGGGATAAATTGCTGGCAATTACTGGAACTTTGTGGGTCTTGTTCCCTACCAGTCCGATGAATATGCAATATACTTACCGGGATTCAGGGGTATTCCTGTATGTGGGATGGCGAATTTTGAACGGGGAACTCCCCTATCGAGATGTGTGGGATCATAAACCTCCTGTGATTTTTTACATTAACGCATTGGGACTTGCTATTGCAAATGGATCTCGATGGGGCGTTTGGCTACTTGAATGCTTAGCTTTGTGCTTTGCGACGTTCATCGGATTTACCCTCATGCGGAAGGCTATCGGCACTGCTGCCGGAACATTCAGCACCCTGCTATGGCTCCTGACGCTTGTATTCGTGATGCAAGGGGGAAATCTCACTACTGAGTATACTTTACCTTTACAATTCGCCGCACTATGGTTGGTTGAGAAGGCTAGCGAAAAATCGGGCTTATCTTTTTGGCATTGGTTCCTGATAGGGTTGACGGGTGGCATCGCCTTCTTTACCAAGCAAACAGCTATTGGAATCTGGCTCTCCATCATCCTGTTCTTGATCGCCTATCGAGTTGGGCTGCGACAAATCAGAAACATGATTTTTGAACTCTTAAGCTTCCTTGCAGGGGCTCTTGCAATTTGTATAGGCTGGATAGCATTCTTTGGTTTCCAGGGCAATCTTGAGGAGTTTTGGGATGCTGCTTTCGCTTTTAATTTTTTCTATTCAACATCAATCCCTGGTGTGGTGACGCGATTAACCTCTATTACCACGGGAATAAAGCCTCTTGCCTCAACAGGATTGTTACACTTTGCTGGAGTCGGATACCTGTTGGGACTATTTTTGATCTATTTGGAAAAAGACGCTATCCAAAGCTGGTTGCCCTTGTTGGCAACAGGATTAATTGATTTACCCATCGAGTTAATGTTGATCAGCTTTTCTGGCAGAACCTATCCCCACTATTACATGACCGTTCTTCCTGCGTCAGCCCTCTTTGCCGGCGTGACATTTTGGGCTATTCTCTCATCGCCTTTTTTCCGCAATGTCTCGCGTGTTGCCAGAGGCTTTTTGACCATAGGAGTCGTGGGAGCAATTCTATGGATGTCCTCTTATGACTGGATAAACACAGTCCAATCATTCAGGGAAGTGAACGAACGGGCTTCCACTGTGAGCAGGATACAATCGGGCACCAGCCCTGAAGACAAGGTGCTCCTGTGGGGAGCAGAAGCCTCTATCAACTACTTTTCGCATCGGGTAAGCCCGACCCGATTTGTCTATCAGTACCCGCTTTACACCCAAGGTTACGTGAATGAACAAATGATCATGGAGTTTCTGGATTCTTTAATTCGAATGCAGCCTCAATGGATAATTGATACTCAAAATCCCGCTACACCCATGTATCAGTTTCCTCTTCAAAATGACGCTATACGCGACAGGATAAAGTACTTGCAATGTCACTATCATGCCATAGGCGAAACTCAGGAGAGGTGGATAATCTACGAATACACAGCGAACGGTTGCGCCCCGTAGGGGAACTGCCAATAGCCAGACTTCAAGCCAATTAGGCTCCAAAAGAACAATCTGCTGAGACTTTCACGTTAAAAAGAGCGGTCACCCAAAGAGATGACCGTTTGCCCCCTGCGCCTCAACCAAACGTCTCCCTTCAGCTAACCAGCCAAAGCGGCGCCATTCTTTGACTAAATGCCACGCTCCCCTTGCCCACCGGACACTCACCACCAGATGTAGCCTTCCCAGGCGGGCAGATAGCGGAAAGGATTGACCGGCGCTCCCTGATAGCGGATTTCAAAGTGCACATGGGGGCCGCTGGAGCGACCGGTATCGCCCATCATGCCCAGCACCTGGCCTTGCTGGACCCGTTGTCCCTCTTCCACCAGGATTTTATCGAAATGCCCGTAGTAGGTTTCGTACCCGTTCTGATGATCGAGCACTACCAGGTTTCCATAGCCGTTATCCACCCAGCCGGCAAAGCTCACATAGCCGGTATCCGCAGCGCGCACTGCCGATCCCAGCGGGGCAGCCAGATCAACCGCCTGATGGCCCCACCAGTACCATTGAGAGAGAAAGGCGTATTCCGGCGAAACCGGCCAGATGAAGTGTCCCGTGCCCACCGCATCCGGCGGGATGGGACCTGTGTAAGGGACAATCTTGCGGAAAACTTCGGGCTTAACGCCATCAGGGATGATGAGTGCAGTGCCCGGAGCCAGCTGGAGGGAGAGGGTATCGGTTATGGCGTTGTAGGGACAGGTGAGGATGCTTTCCACCGTGCTGCTGTAGGTCTGCGCGATGTCCAGCAGGGTCTCGTCGGGCCGGACCTGATGGTAGACGCCATCTACCGGGAGAATGCGCAGGACCTGACCGGGCAGGAGCTGCTGGGGAAGCTTTTCCAGCCGCGGATTGGCCCAGATCAGGGTCGTTGGGCGCAGGCCAAACTGTGCGGCCACGCTTTCAACCGTATCGCCGATTTGCGCCGTGTACCACACTATCCCGATGCGCGGTTGGGGGACAGGCGCCAGCGGCTGCGTTCTGGGTTGGGCCTGCCGGATGACCACCTCCGCCGGTCGTGCAAACGACATGGCCGTGCGCTGCGCCATTCCGTAAAGGCTGGCGCTGGCAGCGTAGGCGGGAGCTCCCGGCACCGACTCGGCCAGGACCGGGAACCGGACAGGCGCAGCAGGCGGCGCTGCTCTGGCCAGCAGCAAGATGCCGGCAATCAGCGTAGCCAGGGCCAGATGCGGGGCGTTGCGCAGCAGCTTTTCCCACCACAGATGGGGCTCCAGATGCCAGGCCCAGAGGGTGACAAACAGGCGGGCTACTCCATAGCCCGCCTGTTGCATAACTCGCTCTTGAAAGGTCTGGTGCCTCTCCATAGCCCTGGGATTAAGGCTGATACAGCTCCGGGTCCTGGGGGACGCCCCACAGACGAATCTCAAAATGCAGGTGCGAGCCGAAGGAGTACCCCGTATTGCCGCACAGTCCAACCACCTGCCCCTGATAGACCGGATCCCCACAGTTGACCCAAATCTCACTCAGGTGCGCGTAGTAGGTGGTGTACCCGTTACCGTGACTGACCTGCACCAGGTTACCGTAACCGCCGCCCCAACCGGCCCAGACCACCACCCCGTTATCCGCCGCGTAGATGGGGGCTCCCGTCCAGCAGCCATAATCCAACCCGATATGAGTGGGGTTGCCGGGATCGTGGAAGCGCCAACCGGAGACATAGTAGGAACCGGTAGGCAGGATGAACCAGCCCGAAGCCCCCGGCCCGGAAACGGCCACATTCCCGCAATAGCCCCAACTCACGGCCGCACCAGGAACATACTGCGGGGGATCCCAGGAAACTTCATCACCCTCACCGTCGGGAATCACCAGCAGAGTGCCGGCTTTGAGCGGCTCGTTGGGACGGATGGGGTTCCACTTGTTGTAGAGGGCGCTGACTTCAACCCCGTAAGTCGCAGCGATGCTTTCAGGCGTCTCCCCAGCCTTGACGGTGTGATAGACGCCGTCCACGGGCGGGATGTAGAGCGTCAGGCCCGGCTGGATCAGCCAAGGAGCCGGGAGCGCCTCGATGTTGCTCCAGACAATGGTGTAAGGGGAAAGGCCGTATTTTTCAGCGATGCTGAAAACCGACTCACCCGCCTGGACTTGATGCGTGATCACGGTCAGGCGCTCGCGTTTAGGGATTTCGGTGTGCGGCTCCGCCTGGCGCTGGACGACGAAACGCGCCTCCGCTTCGGCGGCTTCTGGAGCAAGGTCAGGCGCGACAGGCGTTGCCTGGGCAGCGATTGTCTTATCGCCGAGCAAAGGAACCGCAGCCGCCAGGGCCTCCAGAGAGCGAGGCGTCGGCGTAGGATTGGCTGAGCCGCTCACCGGCATCAAAGAGACGCGGCTGAAGAAGGCCACCAGCACCATCCCCAGGAGAATGCCCAGGTGCGCCGTGTAGCGCATGGGCTCATGCCAGTAAGCCTGTACTGCGTTTTTCGCCTGGTAGACATATTTTCCCAAAGCGTTAGCTGTCATCAAACTCCCACCCTAAGGTCAGTTTGCGGGGGCTTGCCTGAACCTTATTCCGCCCCCGACTGTTTCTCATTATAGCATGGTAACCACTAAAATCCAGGGCCAAAAAGCCCAAAAGGGTTATGTAACCGGGCGTTGCGGACAGGAGGCCCGCCGCTTCGCAGACGGCGCACGCCGCGCCCCCTCGCTTGCTCAAAGGGGGCGCCCGTTTCCCCCTGCGCCTAAGGGCCACGACGGATCATCGGCAGGTAGACCAGCTCCCCCACCAACGGCTGCTGGAGCAAAGGTGCATCATCACGGATAATTACCCGACATTTCCCAGAGTTGATGAGGCTCTTGCTGATCTCCAGCGCATTGCGATCCACCAACTGCATGGCGCTGAAGGTGACCGTCGTCCCGTCCGTTTTCTGCCTGAGAGCGCGGAACTGGAGATAAGCCAGGGTGCCACTTCCGTTGACCCCGCTAGCGCGGGCCAGACGGGTCTCAGCGGCCAGGGATAGCTCATAAGTCGTCGTCCCTGGTTTGACCTGAGGCCGTACCCGGTACACCTGCGCCCCATCGGATCGTAAATGGCGGCCAGGCAAAAGCGTGATGAATTCAAGATACTGACCGGTGTAACTGGCGCTGAATTGCCAGGCGTAGAGATCGAGCGTGTCGCTGACAATAACCGGGATGTAAAACGTCTGCCCCGTCCGGACGGTGAGTTGATAGGGCATACACCCCATCTGAGGCGTCTGTGCGACGGACCGCTCTGGGCTGAGCGTCCCATACAGCCCCAATGTCAGCATGAGGGCCAGTAAAATCGGGAGTAGCTGCTTCCTCATGTTTCCTCCTTAGCCTAAGGCAATGGAAACTCACCCAATCCGTAATCCAGGCGGATTGAGCCTGCCGACAGGTTGAATTTCATGATCTGCCGGTCGTACTGATAGAGTAGAGGACTGCTGCTGAACTCACCCCCTTCGTTCTTGCCTACCTTGTAGTACAGCCAGACCTCACTATCCGACCAATCCGGGACGGCCACACCACCGAAATCATACGTCAGGGTTGTAGCGTCCAGGATGCGTTCAGCGGCAGCGCCCTCCAGGGGGGCCGTCACCCGGCGCAACACCTCCCCGGTTTTGACGTTAACCAGACGCGCCTCGATGGCCCAAAGCGCCGAACGCTCGCCCGAATCCGCAACCAGGGGCAGAGGGACGGGCGCTCCGCCCAAATTCACCGTCGCCAGCAGGGCATGCACCTCAAAGGTTTTGGGATCGAAATGGACCTGAACGGTTTGCAAGTAATGCTCAGTGGACGTGCCGCTGTAACCGGCAGCGGCTTGATAGGCGTACGCGCCGTAAGCAATATATACGCGGTACTCCGGCCAGAAGCGATCGCGGAAACGGTCGTAAAGTTGCTTCTTAAGCCAGTTGGCGTCCTCCGGCGCTTTGGGCAACAAATCCCCGCTGCTCTGGTCAATGACGCGACTGGCCACACAGTCACTGGCGCTAAAGCTGCTCAGGGGCGGATCGAAGCTCAATGCCAGATCGCCCAGCAGTGTCTCCACCCCGGCGCTAAGGCTCAGGCTCTCCGTCAAAGGCGCGTAGCCGTTGCGCGTGACGGTCAACTGTTTGCAGCTCGCTGCCACGGTGAGATCAAAGGCCCCATCGTCGTCGCTCTGGGTCTGCACCCCGCAGGCGGCGACAAGCGCCTGACTGACCGCGTTGCCGTAGGTATTCAGCACGCGACCGTGCACATAGGCCATAGAGGTAGGCTCCATACTGCGCTCGTAGAACACCGCCCCCAAAGCCGGAATGGTGATGGTTTCACGCAGGCGCGCATAGCCAGCACGGCTGATGCGCAGCTCGTAGGTGCCCGGAATGAGCTTCCCCAAACCTTCGGCTTGAGCGGGCGAGAAATTGCCCTGTGCATCCGTCGTCAGGGTGAGCAGCAGGCCCTGGCCTTCCAGGCGGATAGTGGCCCCAGCCAGCGGCTGACCGTTGGCCGAAAGGTGACCGCTCAAACGGCCCCACCGCTGGGTGGTGAGCACCGCCGTGTTGCCTGGCGTGTAATCTATGCGGTAAGGATCGCTGGGATGGCGACGAATCGCTACCTGGGCCGCGGCAGGCGGTGCATAGCCAGGCGCCTGCCAGCTTACCGTGTAAGTGATGGGCTGAGCAGTCACGGGCAGGGCCTTATCGAGCACGCTAATCTCCTGTGTGATGGGCACAGTCCGATAGGAGGTGCTGCTTTGCAGGGTAGCCGTCCCCACCGCCAGCCTTTCCGGCACTCCGCCGCGCACCGTTTCGGTCTCATCGCTCACGATCAGGAACAGACCGGCGCGCGTCGGAAGCTGCTGCACCAGCAAGGGCAGGCGCAGATAGTTATTGGCTTCCGTCGTCTCTGTGATCGTCCCCTGCGGGTCAAGCTCCAGATGCAGGTAAAGATACTCCAGCTCCTCCAGGCCGGCGGGTGGCATCGTCGGCAGCGCCAGGCTTACTGCGTTCACTGCGTAAGTCTGTCGTGGGGACAAGGCAGGAATCGTACGGGTCTGTTCGGTCAGGCGCACGCCCTGAGCCGTCTCCAAAGCCAGCAGCAGGGTGGTGGTGGGAGCCGTAGTCCAGCCGGCACTGAAAACGGTCGTACTCACCGTCACGTTACCGTCCCAGCGGGCCAGCAACGGCTCGTAACTCACATGGGGAATATCCAGGCCCCAATCGCTGCGGTGCAGATCGTAAGCTTCGGGTGTGAATCCCGTTCCAAGGTAACACAAGGTAGCATCTCCGCAGAGCGGGTAGCCGGACGTGCTCGTGCTCTGGAAGACCACGTGCAGGTCGTTATGGGAATCCACCATGAGCCAGGGACGATCCATGGGCGTGCCGTAATAAATCCAGCGCATGGCCAGGGTGGGTTCGCCCGCCAACGTAAAGGCGCCGTAAGCGGAATGCCCGGAGCTATTGCGCCCCCAGGCGCTCAGTGTGAGCACATGAAGCTGCTCATCCGGACCGACGGCGAGCACGCTGGGAGGGGTATATCCTGAGCTGCTCCATTGCGTGAAGAGGGGGAAATCATCCAACAGGTGAGTGCCGTCGGGGGCTATTTTCTCCAACCGCAGTTCAGATGAGTTGGCAGGATGCCAGAGCACATAGGCATGCCCCTGCTCATCTACGGCCAGGTCCGGTTGTTTGGCGCCATTCCACAGGCCGTCGTAACCGGTGTAGCCTACAACCTGCGGCGGAAGCGCGCTGCCGTCTTGAAGGCTGTAACCCGCATAATACAGGCGATCGGTCCCCTCCTCTTCGTACCACATCAGATGAAGCCGATCCTGGGCATCTATGGCTATCTTGCGGTAGAAAGTCGTTGAATTCTGCCAGCCCCCCGCCAGTTGGCCGCTGACAAGCTGCACAGTCCCCTGAGCATCCAACCGGACAACCTGTTGCTCCACAGGTCTGTAATACCGCTTGAAAAAAACATAGGCCAGGCCCTGACTATCCATCGCCAGACTGATATCCCCGACCACCGACACGTCGAGGGCCTTTTGGGGCGGAACGATGGGATATCCCCAACGGTCAAACCGCGCCTGATAAAGCTTGCCGGAATGGACCCAGACCAGATGCGTATCGCCACCGGCGCTGCATCCCATCGCCACTTCCCCCAGACTTGAGGAATGATCCACAGGAAAGTCGTCTATCAGAGTATTGCCGTAACGATCCAGCCGGCTGAAATAAGCATCATACCCCCGCACCCAAATCAGATTGATGCGCTCCAGCCCATCCAGACAGGCCTGCATAGCTGATCCAATGGTCTGGTTGGAAATCTGACGCGAAAAGTGAAAACTCCGGGTTGCGCCATAAGAGCGTCCGGCGATCGCCAGGTCTTTGACGTCAATCTTATCATCAAGATTCAGATCCAACGGGCGTTGATATAGAGGATCGGAGCTATTGGCGCCTAACGCCAGACGAATTGCATCCAGGTCAGCGCGCTCCACTGCTTGATTGAGGTTCACGTCCCCTACCAGGGCCAGGGTGCGCTCTCGCCAGAGCCAGGCGCCGAACAAGCAGAGAAGGACCACCACAACACGCTTGAGTTTGCGCAGATCCATAAGCACCTCCTTGCAGACCCTTTAAAAGAACCACAGGATTCCCAACAAGACCAGGGGGAGGTGAAGCGGACGGGGGGCAGGAGAGGAAGTGCCTCCGTCGCACTCATCCCCTCACGGCCTGTCGGGCTGATCCGGAAGAGAAGCCTGAAAACAGCCCGAAAATTCATCATCCGTTTTCAGTATAGCACAGAAACCAGTCGCGGATGCATCATATCGGCTCTCCTCCCGGCCAAAGAGAGCGTCA
>Ga0068707_1002475_pt1 | contig 12995 bp, 11 predicted proteins | sample YNPNPMetaG_FD_66600 | JGI IMG/M metagenome (GOLD analysis project Ga0068707, IMG submission 66600) | Anoxygenic and chlorotrophic microbial mat microbial communities from Yellowstone National Park, USA - YNP NP MetaG | ecosystem: Environmental > Aquatic > Thermal springs > Hot (42-90C) >... | reverse complement strand
ATCTCCGGGCTGGCGCTGGGCGGGCTGGCTATCCTCGGCGCGGTGGCCTATCGGCGGCGGGAGGGAGGCAGACGATGAACGGCCCACGCCTCACGCTTTACGCTTTACGTTTTGCGTTTTACACCCTACGCCTCCTGCCCCTGGCGCTGCTCGTATTCCTCCCCGCCCTGGCCCTGGCCCAGAGCGGCGGCTATGACCTCGGCTGGTGGACGGTGGACGGGGGCGGAGGAGCGGCTGGCGATGGCAGTTATGTGCTGATGGGCACCGTCGGCCAGGCGGATGCGGGCGCGCTCTCCGGCGGGGGCTACACCCTGGGCGGCGGCTTCTGGGGCGGCGGGGCGGCGCAGCCCCGCATCTACCTGCCGTTGGTGCTACGGAACTATCCGTAGACCCCCTTCAGCCTGAGACCTGCGGGAGGATGACGCCACCAGGGTGTTCGAAGCAGAAGCGATTTAGGCTACGTCGTTGCTGCTTTTCCCGCCCGGAGTCGAGGCTTCAGCCGGTTTGAGCCACGTTTGCGCCGGCTAAAGCCTCGACTCCGTCCCCAGATTGGGGTTGGCTTCGAAATCCCCCCACACGCCGGTTCGTCAATTTGCCCGTTTCGCGGTATAATCGCCCCTAACCTGAAACCTGAAACCTGTAACCTGAAACCTGTAACCTGAAACCCCACACAGGCGCAGCCTCAACCGCTGGCCTGAACGTGCGCTGAAGAGGGACTGAATGCGCATCCTCATCACTGGCGGAGCCGGCTTCATCGGCTCCCACCTGTGTGACCGCCTCCTGGCCGATGGCCACGAGGTGATCGCTATGGATAACCTCAGCACCGGCACGGTGGAGAACATCGCCCACCTGGCCGGCAACGAGCGCTTTCTCTTCATCAAGCACAACGTCACCCACTACATCTACGTGCCGGGGCAACTGGACGCCGTCCTCCATCTGGCCAGCCTGCCCAGCCCGGTGGACTACCTGCATTACCCCATCCAGACGCTCAAAGTGGGCGCGCTGGGAACCCACAATGCGCTGGGAGTGGCGTTGGAAAAAGGGGCCCGTTTCCTGCTGGCCTCTACCTCCGAGGTGTATGGCGACCCGCTGGTCCACCCCCAGGGGGAGGACTACTGGGGGAACGTCAACCCGGTGGGGCCGCGCGGCGTGTACGATGAGAGCAAGCGCTTCGCCGAGGCGTTGACGATGGCCTACCACCGCTACCACGGCGTGGAGACGCGCATCGCTCGCATTTTCAACACCTACGGCCCGCGCATGCGCCTGGACGATGGCCGGGTGGTGCCGACCTTCATCGGACAGGCGCTGCGCGGCCAGCCGCTCACGGTCTATGATGACGGCACCCATACCCGTTCCTTCTGCTACGTCAGCGACCTGGTTGAAGGTCTGGTGCGCCTGCTCTATTCCGACGAAACCCGCCCGGTCAACCTGGGCAACCCGGTGGAGATGAGCGTGTTGGACTTCGCCCACGCGGTACTGAAGGTGACCGGTAGCCGCTCCGAGATCATTCTGGTGCGCCCCACCGACGAGCGGACCAAGGACGACCCGCGCGTCCGCTGTCCCGACATCACCCGCGCCCGGGAGGTGCTGGGCTGGCAGCCGCAGGTCTCGCTGGAGGAGGGGTTGCGGCGAACCGCGGAGTACTTTCGCGGACGGGTCGGGTGACAGGGGGCGAAGAAGAGGCGCATGGGGAACGGTGTCCTCGCCCGCTTCCGCCCCTCCCTGCTGGCCTGGAACGGACCGCTGATCGGCGGGCTGGGGGTGATGCTGGCTCTGATCGCCGGGCTGTTGCTGGCCGTGTTGCCCCTGCCTGAACTGCTGGTCCTCTTTATCTTGCTCTCCCTCACGGTGGCCACCCTGGCCGAGCCGCTGGTCGGGGTGGCGGCGGGTATCTTCTTCGGCCTGCTGCGTGCCTATCTCCAGGCAGAAGTCCCCCAGGTCCCTGCTCAGGCAGGACACCTGTTCATCGCCCTGGCGGTGGCGGCGTGGCTGGCGCACGGCCTGGCCCGGCGCGACCTGCGGCTTCTGCCGCCCCTCAGCGCGGCGGACGTTCCCTCTGGTTACCATGCTGCTTCGTCGCAGCGGGCCATTGCTCTCGCCCTGTTGGGGTTCATCGGACTGGCGTGGGTTTCCCTGTGGAACGCGGTTGATCTGGCGAACTACGGCCTGCCGGAGTTCGCCAAGTGGATCGAGATTCTGCTGGTCTTCCTGCTGGTCGCTGACCGCGCCCGTCCCCGACATCTGCCCTGGCTGATCGGCGCGGTGGCGCTGGTGGGCCTCTTCCAGGCCGGGGTGGGGCTGTACCAATCCCTCCTGCGCGGCGAGGGGCCAGAGCACTTCCTGATTCCCGGCACGCACGTCTATCGCGCCTATGGCACGTTCGAGCAGCCAAACCCTTATGCCGGCACGGTGGGGATGATCCTGGCGCTGATGGTCGGTGTGGCGGCCAGTCGGTTGTGGGACCGGGTGACAGGGAACCGCGTCGTCGCGTCACCGTGTCTCCGCATTGCCGCGCTCCTCGCCATCTCCGCCATGGGGGCCGCGCTGGTGGTCTCCTGGAGCCGCGGGGCGTGGCTCGGCTTCGCGGCGGCGCTGGCGGTGATGGCTCTGGCCCTCCCCCGCAAGGCCCGCTGGGGGGTGTTGTTGGTGGTGACACTGGCTATTGTGGCTTTGGCGCTCTACACCACGGGTCTGCTCCCCGCGCCCGTCGCTGCACGCCTGACCGGCTTCGTCGCCGACCTGCGCCTGGAGGACGTGCGCGGCGTGGGCATCAACGATGCCAACTACGCGGTGATCGAGCGGCTGGCTCACTGGCAGAGCGCGCTGGAGATGTGGCGGAGCCACTTCTGGACCGGTGTTGGCCTGGGCTGCTACGAGGCGGCCTACCCGCGTTTCGCGCTGATCAACTGGCCCATCGCTCTGGGCCATGCCCACAACATCTACCTCAACCTGCTGGCCGAGACCGGCCTGCCCGGCCTGCTCGCCTACCTTGTCTTCTGGGGCGTGGTCTTCGGGCAGACGTGGCGGGCCACCCGCCGCGCCGACGGCCTGACGCGCGGCGTCGCTATCGGCCTGCTCGGCGCGTGGACCCAACTCTCGGTCCATCACCTGCTCGACAACCTGTACGTCAACAACGTTCACCTGTTGATCGCCTTGCTGTTGGGACTGTTGGCGACGACAGACGACAGACGATAGACCACTGACCACTGACCACGGATGGCGTTCCGTGGTCTGCCGTCCGTCGTCCGTGGTCCGCGGTCCGTCGTCCGCGGTCCGTCGTCCGTCGTCCGTTATTCACATACCGATAGGAGGCATCCTATGTCTTCCCGATGGGAATACGCTACCCTGGAGTGGATCTGGGACCATGACGCCCTGCGCTGCAACCTGCCCGATGGCAGTGAGTTCAGGGAGCAGGGCAGTTACGCCCAGGTCGTCGCCTTGTTGACCCGCCTGGGCGAGGACGGGTGGGAGGTCTCTGCCTGCACCGCCGCCGGCAACTGGCTCTTCTGGACGTTGCGGCGGTCGCTGGACTGATGACGCCGATGGTTGCTTCCATCCGCTGCCTCGTCACCGCTCGCCGCAAGGAGGTCATTCGCTTTCTCAAGTTCGCCGTGGTCGGCACTATCGGCGCGATGGTGGACTTTGGCACGCTGTATGTGCTGCATGCCCGACTGGGCCTGCACATCGTCCCGGCCAACACCTGCTCCTTCACCGCGGCGGTGCTCAGCAACTTCATCTGGAACCGGTATTGGACCTACCCCGACTCTCGCTCCAAGCCAGTGCGCACGCAGTTGTTGCAGTTCTTCGTCGTCAACGTGGTCGGCTGGGGGATCAACACCGGCATCCTGGTGCTGCTGCGCTACCCGTGCGTCAGCCTGGTGAGCGGGGTGGGGGGGCGACTGGCCCTCTCCCTCAGCGCCGAACTGGCCTACAGGTTGGGCTACAACCTGGCCAAGGCCATTGCCACGGTCATCGTCCTTTTCTGGAACTTCTTCGTCAACCGGGTGTGGACCTACTCTGACGTGCAGTGATGCGCATCGGGATTGACTACACGGCGGCGGTGCGGCAGCGGGCGGGCATTGGCCGCTACACCCGTGAATTGGTGGGCGCGCTACTGGCCCTTCCCTCCCCCCACCGTTATACCCTCTTCGCCGCTACCGGCGGGCTTCACGGCGCGCTCCCTGTCCTGCCAGCAGCGGTCCGTCTGCGTACCCTGCCCCTGAGCGATGACTGGATGGCCCGGCTGTGGCATCGCGCCCGCCTGCCGCTGCCGGTCGAATGGGTCACCGGTCGGGTCGAACTGTTCTACTCGCCGGACTTCGTCCTCCCGCCCACGCTGCCGGGGGTGCGCACGCTGCTCACGGTGCATGACCTCTCTTTCCTTCGCTACCCCGACCATTTCGTGCCGAAGTTGGTGGACTACCTCAGCCGTGCCGTGCCCCGCGCGGTGGCCCGCGCCGACCGGGTGCTGGCCGATTCCCAGGCTACCCGCGCTGACCTGATCGAGCGTCTGGGGGCGCCGGCGGACAAGGTGGAGGTGCTCTACAGCGGCGTGGACCAGCGTTTCTGCCCCACGGCGGAGCCGGGGGAGAGGGAGCGACTGCAAGCGCGCTATGGGTGGGATGGGCAACCCTATGTCCTGACCGTGGGGACCCTGCAGCCGCGCAAGAACTATGTCCGGCTCATCCGCGCCTTCGCCCGCCTGCGGCCGGCGGACCTGCCGCCCGGGATGCGGCTGTTGATCGCCGGAGGGCGCGGCTGGCTGTACGAGGAGGTGCTGGCCGAGGCCGACCGTCACGCGGGGCGGGTGCGGGTGCTGGGCTTCGTCGAGGATGAGGACCTGCCGGCGCTCTACCGCGGGGCAAGTCTCTTCGTCTTCCCCTCGCTCTACGAGGGATTCGGCCTGCCGGTGCTGGAGGCGCTGGCCTGTGGTGTGCCGGTGGTCTGCTCGAACGCCTCCAGCCTGCCGGAGGTGGCGGGGGACGCGGCCCTGCTGGTCGCGCCGGAGGACGAGGATGGGCTGGCGGAGGGGTTGCTCCGGGCGCTGACGGATGAGCCGCTGCGGCAGGAGATGATAGCCCGCGGGCTGAGACAGGCGGCGCGCTTCACCTGGGAACAGGCGGCACGTCAGTTGCTGGCCGCGTTCGACCGCCTGGGTGGAGGATAGGACTGCTGGCGGGCCACAGGCCCGGCGGGAGCGCCTGGGCGGATGGTCTGGCAGAATCCTGGCGCCTTCACGCCTTCAAGGCCAGGTTTCGCACGTCCTCTCGGAGCAGCAGCGCCGGCAGGTCAGCGGGGGAGGACAGGACCCAATGAGCGCCGGCCCGTTCCAGTTCCTCCCGTTCGCCGAAGCCGCAGAGGACTGCCACCGCCCACGCACCGGCGCGACGGGCCGAACGCACGTCTACGACGGTGTCGCCCACCATGACGCAATGGTCGGGCGGCAGTCCCAATGCCTGTGTGGCGTGGAGGATGGGGGCAGGATGCGGCTTGACCCGCCGGGTGGTCTCGCGGGTCACCACGGCCTCGAACAGCGGCCGGAGGGCGAACTGCTCCAGGAAGGCCTCCGCCTCTCGCCGTCCGCGGGTGGTGACCACCGCCAGGCGATAGCGGCCGGCCAGGCGGTGCAGGGCCTCGTCTGCTCCGGCGACCAGGCGGAAGTTGCCCACGGTGCGCAGGCCGCGCCAGCGGGACAGACGGCGAGCCAGCCGGGTGAGTGGTTGGTCCAGGCCCAGCACGTCCAACAGGGTGAAGAGGTCATTGCCAGGCCCCTCCAGGGCCATCACCAGCCGGCGCGCCAGTCGCCGGGAGGAACGCGGGCAGACCAAAGCCAGTCTTCGGGCCAGCGCCTCCACCGCCTGGTCGTCGGAATCCAGCAGCGTCCCGTCCAGGTCGAAGAGGAGGGCCGCGATCCGTTCCGGGCTGAACGGCGTGTCGGGCGTGAGCGGCTCGCGGAGCATGGTGACCCTGATTATACAGATATCTGCGGGAGTGTACAAACGGACGACGGACGACGGACGACAGACCATAGACGACGGACGACGGACGACAGACGACAGACGACAGACCACAGATGACAGACGACGGACGACGGACGACAGACCACACTTGAGGCCGAATCTGTGGTTCGTGGTCCGTGGTCGGTGGTCCGTGGTCGGTGGTCCGTGGTCGGTGGTCGGTGGTCCGTGGTCCGTGGTCGGTGGTCCGTGGTCCATCGTCCGTGGTCAGAACTGAGGAGGGACAACACTCTCTGCCATGTCCACTGTAAAGATCGCGTTTCAGCCGTTGGGCCGTAGTGGGATGGTGCCTGCTGGCAGCACGCTGCTCGAGGCCGCGCGTCACCTGGGGGTGGGCCTCAGCGCCGTCTGTGGTGGGCTGGGACTGTGCGCCGCCTGTCGCGTGGAGGTGCCGCCGGAGAGCCGTGCGGCGCTCTCTCCGCCTACCGATGTCGAGGTGGAGCGTCTTGGCGAGGCGGCGCTGGCCCGCGGGGTGCGTCTGGCCTGTCAGGCGCGCGCCCTGGGCGACCTGCGCGTGCTCGTGCCGCCGGAGTCCCTGACGGTCAGCCAGCGCATCCAGGTGGAGGGCCGCCAGACGCCGGTGGCGCTCGACCCGCCAGTGGTGGCCCGCGACCTGTCGCTCGCCCCGGCCAGCCTGACCGACCTGCGCGCCGATGGACTGCGTCTGCGCGAGTCATTGGGCCAGGATGTAGAACTGCCCCTTTCGTTGCTGCGTGCTCTGCCCGACCGGCTGCGTGCGGATGGCTGGCAGGTGCGTGTGGCGCTGCGCGGTAGCGAAGTGGTGGCCCTTCTGCCGTCAGGCACGCCGCTCCTGGGGCTGGCAGTGGACCTGGGGACGACCAAACTGGCCGGCTATCTGGTGGACCTGGGGACAGGCCAGACCCTGGCAGCGGGCGGGGAGATGAACCCCCAACTGGCCTATGGCGAAGACGTGATGGCCCGCATCACCGTCGCCTTGCGGGAGTCGGACGGGACGCAGCGGTTGCAGCGGGCGGCCGTGGAGGGGGTCCAGTCCCTGGCCGACCGGCTCTGCGCGGAGGCCGGGGTGGAGCGGGAGCAGGTGGTCGAGGCGGTGGTGGTGGGCAACACGGCCATGCACCATCTCTTCCTGGGCCTGCCTACTGCGCCGTTGGGCCTGGCCCCTTATGTTCCGGTGGAGAGCGACCCGGTTGAGGTGCGGGCGGCGGAGGTGGGGCTGGAACTGGCTCCGGCGGCGAAGGTTCACCTGCTGCCCAATGTCGCCGGGTTCGTGGGGGCTGACCACGTGGCGGCGCTGTTGGCGGCGCGGCTGGACGAGGCCGATCGGCCCACGCTGCTGCTGGACATCGGCACCAACACCGAGATCTGCCTGGCGGCGGGCGGGCGGCTGCTCTCCTGTTCCGCTGCCTCCGGCCCGGCCTTCGAGGGGGCGCACATCCAGTTCGGCATGCGCGCCGCGCCAGGGGCTATCGAGCGGGTCCGGCTGCTCGAGGGGCGGGTCTTCTACGAGACGGTGGAGGGGCAGCCGCCGGTGGGCATCTGCGGCTCCGGCATCCTCGACGCCGTGGCCGAACTGCGACGGGCTGGCGTGCTCAACGGGCGCGGCGGGATGGTGGAAGCGCCGGGCGTGCGGCGCGGCGAGCAGGGTGCGGAGTTCATCCTGGTGCCGGCGGAGGCGTCAGGGCTGGGGCGGGAGATCACGGTCAGCCGGCGGGATGTGAACGAGGTGCAGCTGGCGAAGGCGGCCATCGCCGCGGGTTGGCAGGTGCTGCTGGAGGAGGCCGGGTTGCGCGAGGCGGAGGTCGAGCAGGTGGTGGTGGCGGGGGCCTTCGGCACTTACATCGACGTGGAGCAGGCGGTGGCCATCGGCATGCTGCCGGCGATAGACCTGGCGCGCTTCGCGCAGGTGGGGAACATCGCCGGCACCGGCGCGCGGCTGGCGTTGCTCTCCCGTGCCGAGCGGGAACGGGCGGTGCGACTGGCACGACGCGTCGAGTACATCGAGTTGACCGTCCATCCGGCCTTCCGCGACCGCTTCACCCGCGCCCTCACCCTATCCCCTTGACGCCGCGCATCCGCGGTGGGGCGCGATGAAGCGTGCCCTCATGGCCCCGCTGCGTCTCCACGCCCTCGCGTCATCCCAACCACTCCTCCCTCCACGCGGAACAGCGTCGCCCGTTCGCGGAACCCGGCGTCGAACATCTCCGGGTCGGTGGCGGTGAGGAAGGCCTGTTCTACCTGCTCCACCTGGGCCAACAACAGCCTTCGGCGCCCCTGGTCCAGTTCCGCCAGCACCTCGTCGAGCAGGAGCACCGGCGCTTCGCGGGTCTGCTCCTTCATCCATTCCAGTTGCGCCATCTTCAGCGCGAGCACCGCCGTGCGTTGCTGTCCCCGCGAGCCGAAGGTGCCCAGGTCCACCTTGTCGGCGATGAAGCGCATCTCGTCGCGGTGCGGGCCGGTGAGGGTCATCCCGCGCTCGATCTCCTCCCGTCGTCGCTGGCGCAGGCGGGCGTGGAAGGCGGTCACCAGGTCTTCTGTGCTGATGCCGTTGGGCGGGCCGGCAGGCTCTTCCAGCGGCAGGTCGGGCTGATAGGCTTTTGCCGCCGGCGGGCGGGCGGGGTCGAAGTTGGGCTCGTACTCCAGTTGCAGCCACTCCTGGTGGTTGCTCAGTTCGTGGTGGAAGCGGGCCGCGTGGCGCGAGAGTCTGGCGATCAGGCGACGGCGGCCCTGCGAGACGGCCACCCCGCTGCGCGCCAGCCGTTCGTCGAGCGGATCCAGTTGGGTCGGGTCGCCCCCCTCTTCCTGCAGGTGACGCAGGAGGATGTTGCGTTGGTGCAGCGTCTCGTTGTAGGTCTCCAGGGCGGCGGCGTAGTCGGCGTCCACCTGACCCAGCGTTTCGTCCAGGTAGCGTCGCCGTCCGGCCGGCGGGCCGGCCACCAGGTCTACGTCCTGGGGCAGGAAGAGCACCACATTCAGTTGCCCACTCAGCGCGCGTTGGGGGGCAGGCTTGCGGTCGAGCAGCACCCGCTTCTGCAGCCGGGTCGCGCCGTTGCGCGTCTGTGTCTGCGCCAGCGCGATGCCGATCTCGCGCGATCCCCGGCGGGAGACCACCTCCGCGCGCAGGCGGGCGTAGTCAAGGCCCTGCTGGCGCGCGCTCCAGTTGATGAGGTGCTGGTCCACGTGAGTCAGCGGCGAATGGGCGGTCGCCAGGACGTAGATCGCCTCCAGCAGGCTGGTCTTGCCCTGGGCGTTCGCGCCGCACAGCAGCACTGGCCCCGTCGGCCAATCCTGCTCCAGGCGGACGTAGTTGCGGAAGTGTTCCAGGCTCAGCGACTGCAGATGCATAGGCCGTATTGTATCACAAGAATGGGTGCTGTGGCACCGCGTCACACCGCGGTCCACGCCGCCTGCTGGAACTGCTGCGTGTACAGCCGATAGTAGCGTCCGCGCTGACGCAAGAGTTCGGCGTGCGTGCCCATCTCGACGATCTGGCCGTTCTCGATGAACAGGATGCGGTCGGCGCGGCGGATGGTCGAGAGGCGGTGGGCGATGAGGAACGAGGTACGTCCCTCCATCAACCGTTCCATGCCGCGCTGGATCAGCGCCTCGGTCAGCGTGTCCACCGCGCTGGTCGCCTCGTCCATCACGAACACCTCCGGCTGGGCCAGGACGGCGCGGGCCAGGCTGATGAGCTGTTTCTGGCCCACGGAGAGCCGATTGCCTCCCTCGCCGACCTCCTCGTCGTAGCCGTGCTCCAGGGTGACGATGAAGTCGTGGGCGCCGGCCAGCCGGGCGGCCTGTTCGATCTCCTCATCCGTCGCGTCCAGGCGACCGTAGCGGATGTTCTCCCGCACGGTGCCGGAGAAGAGGTGCGGCGTCTGCAGCACCACCCCGATGCGGGACTGGATGGCGTGCAGCGTGAAGCGTGTGTAGTCCACCCCGTTGATGCGGATGACGCCGCGGCGGGGCTCGTAGAAGCGGCAGAGCAGGTTGACGATGGTGGTCTTCCCTCCGCCGGTGGGACCGACCAGGGCGATCTTCTCCCCCGGCTGCACGGTGAGGCAGAAGTCGCGCAGCACGGGCTGGTCCGGCTCGTAGTAGAAATCCACGTGGTAGAACTCGATCTCCCCGCGGATCGTGCCGGGGTCGAAGGCGTCGGGGCGGTCGTGTACTTCTGGCACGGCGTCAATGAGGGAGAAGACCCGCTCGGCAGAGGCGATGGCGTGCTGCATCTCGGCGTAGACGCGGGCCAGGTCCTGCACCGGCCAGAGCATGAAGGTCACGTAGGAGACGAAGGCCTGGAGGCCGCCGATGGTCAACCCGCCCCAATCGAGGCGCAGGCCGGTAGCAGCGAGGATGCAGCCCACGGCCGTCGCGCCGATGATCTGCACTGCCGGCAGGAACAGCGCCGAGAGCCAGGCGGCGCGGTAGGAGGCGCGGTACATCTCGCTGGAGAGTTGGGAGAACTCCCGCAGGTTCTCCTCCTCGCGGCACAGCGCCTTGACCACCCGCACGCCGGTGATGTTCTCGTTGTACGCGCCGACGATCTTGGAGTTGATGCGCCGCGCGCGGCGGAACTCCGCCAGGATGCGCTTGCGGAACTGCGCGGCCACGACCAGCAACAGGGGCACGACGGCCAGGACGATCAGCGCCAGCCGCCAGTTGATACTGAGCATGAAGGCCAGCGAGGTGAGGATGTTCAGCGCCCCCCAGGTGACGTCCAGCATGCCCCAGGTCACCAGTTGCGCGATGCGCTCCGAGTCGGAGGTGACGCGGGCCATGATCCAGCCCACTGGGGTGCGGCTGAAGTAGGACAGCGACAGCGTCTGCAGGTGGTTGAACATCCGCTGGCGCAGGTCGTACTCGATGCGCTCGCCCAGCACGCCGGCCCAGTAGATGAAGGCGAACACTCCCACCGCCTGGGTCAGTACCAGCGCCGCGTAGAAGACCACGATCCGCGCCAGCGCGTGGGGGTTGTTGGCCAGGATGCCCTCATCCACGATGCGCTTGCCCAGGTAGGTGAAGGTGGCGTCGGTCAGGGAGACGAAGGCCACGGCCACCAGGAAGCCGACCACCCAACGCCAGTGTGGGCGCGTCTGGGCCAGGGTGCGCAGCAGGGTGCGCCCGTTGAAACGGGTCTGGAACTCCTCTTCCTCGAAGTCAAGGACGGCCATCGGTCACCAGTTCCATTTCCGCCTCGAGGCGGGTCTGCAGCGCGTAGACCTGCTGATAGATGCCCGGCTGGGTGATCAGCGTCTCGTGCGTGCCGCGCTGGACGATTTCCCCTTTGTCCAGCACCAGGATCAGGTCGGCGCGCATCACGCTCTGCACGCGGTGGGCGATGATGAAGGTGGTACGTCCTTCCATCAGCCGCTCCAGCGCGGTGCGGATCTCCTCTTCCGTCTCCGTATCCACTGACGAGGTGGCGTCGTCGAGGATGAGCAGCCGTGGGTTCTTCAATAGCGTGCGGGCAATGGCCACGCGCTGCTTCTGCCCGCCGGAGAGGGTGACGCCCTTTTCCCCGATGATCGTGTCGTAGCCGTTGGGGAGGGCCATGATGTCATCGTGGATGGCGGCGGCGCGGGCGGCAGCCTCGATCTCGGCGTCGGGGACCCTTCGCCCCACGCCGTAGGTGATGTTCTCGCGGATGGAGCGCGAGAAGAGAAACGGCTCCTGTTCGACGATGCCGATCTGCTGGCGCAGGAAGCGGCGCGGGTAGCGGGTCAGTTCGACCCCATCCAGGGTCAGGCTACCGCTGGTGTAGTCGTAGAAGCGCGGCAGCAGGTTGACCAGGGTGGTCTTGCCGGAGCCGGTGGAGCCCAACAGCGCCACCACCTGGCCCGGCGCGCAGTGGAAGGAGATATCCTTCAGCACCTCTCCACCCTCGCCGTACTCGAAGCAGACGTTATCGAAGACCACTTCCCCGCGCAGGCTGGGGGGCGGGGCGACCGTGCCTTCCTCCAGCGGCTCCTGTTCCTCCTGGAGCACGGCGGCCACGCGACGGTAGGAGACCAGGCCGACGGACATCTGCACGATGAGCCGGCCCAGGTTGCGCATGGGCCAGATCAGCCAGACCACCAGTCCAGCGTAGGCCAGGTAGGTGCCCACGCTGATCTCCTGGCGCATCGCCATGAGCGCCCCAATCGTGTAACCGGCCAGCATCTGCATGGCGCAGAGGATGTCAGTAGCCGGCCAGAAGTAGGCGTGCATCACCGTCAGGAGCCGGCCGCGGCGGAACTTCTCCCAGTTGACGCGCTCGAAGCGGTCCCGTTCGTGCTCCTGGCGGGCGAAGGCCTTGACCACCCGCATGCCGGTCAGGTTCTCCTGCAGGGTGGTCGAAAGCACCGCTTCCTGTTCCTGGTAGGCCTCGTAGATACGCGAGAGCCGGCGGAAGAAGAAATAGGAGACGACGAGGATCAGCGGCACGACGACGATGGAGATGAGCGCCAGGCGGGCGTTGAGGTTCAGCAGCGCGGTCAGGTTGATGACGAACAGCAACACCACGCGTCCTGCGCCGATGGCCTGATCGGCGAAGAAACGGCGCAGGGCGTCCACGTCGGAGGTGGAACGCTGGATCAGTTCGCCGGTGGGAGTGCGGTCGTGATAGGCGAAGGAGAGGCGCTGGATATGGTCGAACATGCTGTTGCGCAGTCGCAACGCCACCCCCTCGGCGGTGCGCGCAGCCAGCCTTCCGCTGAGGAAACTGAAGCCCCCTTCCGCCGCTGCCAGGGCCACGAAGCCCAGGGCGTAGGGCAGCGTGCCGGCCAGCCCGGCCTGACCCAGGACGTGGTCCACGAAGGTGCGCAGCAGCAGGTAGGTGGCGGTGCGGGCGGTCGCCGCCAGGCCCAGGCTCAGCGTGGCCGCCAGGTAGATGAGATGGAAGCCGGTCATCAGCCGCCACAGGCCGACCAGGCGGTTCTCAGTGACCGCCTGGCGCAGGTCGTATTTGAGCAGTGGGACGGATGAGGCCACGGCGAACCTCCCTCGTTCTGCAAGACC
>Ga0068707_1002473_pt1 | contig 12999 bp, 12 predicted proteins | sample YNPNPMetaG_FD_66600 | JGI IMG/M metagenome (GOLD analysis project Ga0068707, IMG submission 66600) | Anoxygenic and chlorotrophic microbial mat microbial communities from Yellowstone National Park, USA - YNP NP MetaG | ecosystem: Environmental > Aquatic > Thermal springs > Hot (42-90C) >... | reverse complement strand
CGATCGCCTGCCGGTTCATCTTCCCCTTCAGCTCCGGGACCTTGGTTTCGATCTCATCCAGGGCGTCGAGGAGGAAGTCGATGTCCTTCGGCCGGTTCTCCCAGTCGGCGAAGGTCTCCGGCCCCACTCCCTCCCGTCCGGTGAGCGCGCGGGAGTCGGAATGGTCGGGCTGGAGGCAGACGTATCCATGGCCCGCCCAGTGGCGCACGAGGGGCTGGTACATGTCCTTGGTGCCGGTGGCGCCGTGGGACCAGACGAGGACGGGGAAGGGGCCTTCGGACCCGGGCCAGGTGACGCGGATCCGGAGATCCTTGGCGCGCTTCGCGTCGTGCAACACCACCGTTTCGGCCGCGCGCACGGCATGCGGCCCGTCGGCCGACTTGTAGGCCCAGTCCTCCGTTCCGCCCGCGGCAGGCTGGGCTCCCCGCGCGGGCAAACCCCATGCCAGCAGGGCGGCCAGAACCGGACCCGTGCCCCGACAAGCTATTCTCATGGAGGCATCCCCCCGCCAGGACGTTCGGTGGCCGCCGCCGGATGCAGTCCGGTCGCGTGGAGACTCCAGGCCAGCTCGCCGGTCCGACGCACATCCCGCAACGTGCAGAGGATCCCGGTGGCGCTGGCCGGGTCGTAGCCGGGCGCGCCGGGATCCAGGACGCGGGTATCCGAGACATGGAGCCAGGCGCACTGGGCGAGCGTTCCGTCCGCCCGCCGGGCCAGCGCCGGCCGGTCGAGAGAGGCGACTTCGACGACGGCGCAGCCGAAATGGTCGATGCCGAAGAATGCGTCGGCGCCGCCGCTCTGGCGGTACCGCCTTTCGTTCCATCCTTCGGGGGTGAGGAACGCCAGCAGCCGTCCGGTGCGGCTTTCCGCAAGTTCGATCTGCGTCAGGGCCTCCCCGCCGAGTTCCTGCGCTTCCTTGTGCGCCGCGAGTTTCCCGTGGTAGCGCCACGACCAATTCGCGAGGTCGCCCTTCGGCTCGGTGGAGAAGATCGCGATGAAGCTGTCCTTGAAGGAGGGGATCTTTCCCTGGAACGTCATGACGACAAAGGCGAGGTAGAGCCGTCCCTCGCGGAAATACAGCGCCGGCTCGTTCGGGATGAAGGCCGGCGGGAAGTCCCCGGACAGACGGCAGACGTTCAGGTTGACCCCGCACTCCGGACTGCTCAGATCGTGTCCCAGGGTGAACGGAGCGGCGTCGGAAAGGGCCGCGATCGACGGCGCCGCCAACAGCCTCAGGCAGAAGCTGTGGTCTTCCCGGTCCCGGTAGTTGCCCGGGCGCCCCAGGAAGTAATCCAGCCTCGCGCCCACCCACAGGATCCTGCCGTCGACGACGCAGGGCAGGAGGTTCGGAACCTCGTGACTGACGTACCCGTCCCTCGTCTCGCCCGTCTTGGCGCGCGCGTAACGGGCGGGAGTGCGGGGCCAAAGCGCCTTTTCGTGCCGCCAGGTCCGGCCTCCGTCGCGGCTCGAGGCGAGGTGCGTCTCGACCCCTACCGTGAAATCGCTCCGGTCGCCTCCCATGTGCTGCATGTGCGGCCACGAGTAGGCCAGCCAGAGGACGTCGCCCGCCGGATCCTTGCGGAGGCAGGGGTCGGCGAAGCCGCGGAAGGCCGCCGGGCGGCCGTCCGGATAGGTCGATGCCGCGTGCCCGCGGATCACCAGTTCCGGGCAGGTCCTGGCCGAAACGTCGAGCCGGGTGGGCTCGTCCGCCGCCGCCGCCGGGACGGCCGGCCATTCCCGGGCGGCGGCCCGAGCGTCCATCTTGAGGCACGCGACCCGGAGCGCGACGGGGGCGATTGGGACGGGCATCGGCGGGAACGGCTTTTCGGCCGCCGCCCCGCGCGGTGGGAGGGGCGGGTCGGGCCGGTGGGCCGTCAGACAGAGGACGGCGATCCACATCCTCAAGGTTTTTTCTCTCCTTTCCGCAGGAGGCGATCCAGGAATTCCTCGTCGCTGAAGGCCCGGCTGGCGCGGAGGTCGCCCTGGCGGACGATGACGAGCTTCTGCGAGGGGATGACGTAGAGCCGCTGCTTGCCCGCGCCTGCCGCCAGGAACAGGTCGTCCGGCAGCCAGTCCGATTTCACGATGTCGCCCATGTCGCCTTGCAGGATGGGCACGCGGTTGCGGATCGCCTCGGGCACGGGCCTCCGCAACCACCACGTCAGGCCGTAGGCGGGATTCTGGTCGGTCCCGCGAAGGCATTCGGCCAGCAGCTCCGGGGCGACGATCGGCCTGTCGCCCCACTTGCCGTTCCGGCGCATGAACTCGCCGAACGTCGCCCAGTCGCGGGCCGTCATGAAGGCGCCGCCGCCGACCTGCGGGTGGCCGTCGGCGCAGCGGAACCGCCATTCCACGGACAGGCCCAGCGGGTCCAGGATGCGCCGTTTCAGGTAGGCCTCGAACGTCTCCTCCTTCAGCAGCCGCTCAAGGGCCAGGGCGAAGGCGTTGAGGGGGTACGCGCCGTACTCGAATCTCTCGCCGGGATCGGCCACCAGGGGCTTGGCGATGATCTGGCTCCAGCTTGGGGCGCGAACGGCGCTGCCCCTCTCGCCCGCCGTCAGCCCGCTGGTCAGGGTGAGCAGGTGGCGGTACGTGATCCGGGACCTCTTCGGATCGTCCTTCCACTCCGGGAGCGCACGGCACGCGGGGTCGTCCAGCCGGAGCAGTCCGTCCTGGACGGCGGCCACGGCGGCCACGCCGACGAAGCTCTTGGATCCGCTGGCCAGCATCTGCTTCCGGTCCGGGGCTCCTCCGTTGGCGTACCTCTCGAACACGATCGCGCCGTCGCGCATGACGATCATCGCCTGCCCGCCGGCGCCCAGGTTGTATCGCCACGCGGCGTCCCCTTCGGCGCCGCCGAGGGAGGATTGCGGCGGCTCGGTGCCGCGTGCCGCGAGGCCGCCCGCAAGCAGCGCGGCGAGAATCGGGCCGGCGGAACCGATCGTCCGGAGCGGGCCGGTCCCCTTCCTTTGCGTTCGGCCTCCGCCTGTTCTTCCGTCGGGCGCGCTTCCCGGAAGGTCCGGATCGGGTCCGGGGAACGGCGCCCGGGCGCGTTTCATGGGTTCACTTCCTCCTGGCTCCCCCGGGGAAGGCCGCCTTTGCCTCCTCGAGCGTGACGATCCCGTCGCCGTTGAGATCGGCCCGGCCGAAGAGGTTGCGGGGGGCCTCGTCGGGGGTCAGCCTGCCGTCCCCGTTCCGGTCCATCTGCTTGAAGCGCTCCTCGAGGGCGGATCCGGCCGCCCCCGCCCGGCCGGCCGTGCGGGCGTCCTGGCGGAACCACTTCGGCGCCTGGAGCTGGGCGTTCCACTCCTGCCAGGCGGACTGAAGCTCCTTCACCTTGTCGGGATGGTCGGCCGAGAGGTTCTTCGACTCCCCCACGTCCTCGGCCAGGTTGAAGAGTTCCGGCCCGGGGCCCGACTCCCCCACGACGAGCTTCCAGTCGCCCCGGCGGATGGCGCTCTTTTGGTGGAACCGCCAGTAGAGGGTTTCGTGCGGCCTCCCGGGCTGATCGCCCCTCAGGTAGGGAAGCAGGTCCACGCCGTCGAGTTTCCAGTCCGGCAGGATCTTCTCCCCGGCCGCCGCTACGGCCGTGGCGTGGATGTCCAGGCTGAGCACGGGAGGGTCGTAGACCTTGCCCGCCGGGAGGCGGCCTTTCCACTGGACCAGGAAGGGGATGCGGACGCCGCCCTCGTAGAGGTCGGCCTTGAAGCCGCGGAGGGGCCTGTTGCTGGAGGTGGTCTGCGCGGTGGGGCCGCCGTTGTCGCTCAGGAAGAAGATGAGCGTGTGTTCCTCCAGGTCCAGGCGGCGGAGGGTCTCCAGGACCCGTCCCACGGCGTCGTCCATCGCCGCCGTCATCGCCGCGTAGGTGCGGCGTTTCGAGTCCTTGATGTCGGGGAACCGCGCCAGGAGCTTCTCGGTGGCCTCGAGGGGGGAGTGGACGGCGTTGAAGGCCAGGTAGAGGAAGAAGGGGACGTCCTTCCGCCTCTCGAGGAAGGCCGCGGCCTCGCGGCCGAAGGCGTCCGTGAGGTATTCCTTCTCCTCCACCGGTTCCGTCCCCCGCAGGATCGTGTTCTTCCGGCGGACCCCGGGGAGGTAATTGTCGGCCCCGCTGAGGAATCCGAAGAATTCGTCGAATCCTCTCCGGGGAGGCTGGAGCTCCGGCTTGTATCCCAGGTGCCACTTGCCCACCATGCCGGTGGCGTAGCCGAAGCCCTTCAGCCGCTCCGCGAGCGTCGTCTCCTCTCGGGGGAGGCCGAATTTCTCGTCCGCGTAGGCCTCCGGCCCGGGGTTGGTCTCGAAGCCGAAGCGCTGCGGGTAGCGCCCCGTCAGGAGCCCCGCCCGGGTGGGGGCGCAGATCCCGCAGGTGACGTACCCCTGGGTGCACCGCACGCCGTTGCGGGCCAGGGAGTCGATGTGCGGGGTGGGGATGTCCGTGCATCCCTGGACGCCCAGTTCGGCGTAGCCGAGGTCGTCGGCGAGGATGACGATGATGTTGGGCTTGCGGTCCCCGGAGCCGGGCGCGGGCGGGATCAGCCACGGCAGGGCGGTCAGGACGGCCAGCGCGGAAGGGAGCCTCATGTCGGTTCCTCCGTTCGATCAGTCGTTCGTTCTGGGCCTTCCGGGGGGTGCCTTGAACCACTCCGCCGCCCGCGGCCCGAACCAGCGGACCAGGAGGTCGAGGCGGCGTTCGGGTTCCCGGTCCCGCGAGTAGATTTCGAAGGGGGCCTGGAGGTGGCCCTCGATCTGGTAGAGCCCCGGGTCCTGCGCGGCCGTCTCCACGAGGGTGTACGTCACGGTGGCGACGGCCTGGGATTGGCGGGAGCGGTTCAGGACCAGGCGGCGGACGACGCGGGTCTCGGCGTCGATCTCGAGGACGGCCCCGGCGATCCGGGGATGGGGCCGTTGGGCCCTCGGCTCGGCCCGGATGACGATGGCGGAGGAGGCGGCGGCCGTCGCCGCCGGTTCGCGGACGAGTTCGAAATCGCGAAGGACCTCGTCCAGCAGGGGCTCCAGGCGCATGCTGAGGAGGTCGCAGGTCGTGGAGAGCCACCGGGGCGTCTCCTCGGGGTCGAAGCGGATGCCGTGGCGCAGCCCGGAGGCCATCCAGATCCCCCCCGTCTCGTCCCGGCCCCAGGCCCAGCGGGCCCTGGGGTTGATCGATTCGATCCAGAACCGGTCGCCGCGCGTCCAGAGCCGCGTGGTCCTCCAGAGGGAGACCAGGGGGGTGGCTTCCTCGGGGGAGGCGGGATTTTTCACCGTCTCGACCAGGTAGCACCGGTCGAGCGGCAGGAGGTGCGCCTTCTGGGCCTCGCGGACGATCGTTGCCGGGCTGGCGCGGACGGGCTGGATCCAGGAGCCTCCGAAGAAGGCGAGGAGGAGGGCTGCCGCGGCCGCCGCCCAGGAGAGTCCCCGGAAGAGGGCCTTCCGGAAGGCCGAGGGCGGGCGACCCAGGGTTTTCCAGATCCGGGCGGAGAGGGGGTTCGGGTCGATCTCCCGGGCCCGGCGTTCCAGGTGGGCGCGGACCAGGCCGTCGATCTCGTGGTCGGGAGGATTCATGCCGTGTCCCCCTTGAGGAAGGGCGCCAGGTGCCGGGCCAGTTCCTGCCGCGCGCGGTGAACCAGGACGCCGGCATGGCCGGAGGAGATGCCCAGGACCTCGGCGATTTCCTCCAGGGAATGGCCGAGGCTCTTCATCTCGAGGGCGGCGCGCTGGGCGAGGGGGAGCCGCGCGAGGCCCGCCTCCACCGCCTCCGCGAGTTCGCGGGCCATGCCGGCCGCGGCGGGCTCGGGGGCGCGGGGATCGGCGGCGGGGATTCCCTCGTCGAGGCTCGCCAGGACGCGCCGGCGGCCCGCGCGGTCGATGCAGGCGTTCGTGATGGCGCGGATCAGGATCTTCATGCCGTCCCTCGCGAGGTCATAGGCGTCCGCCTTCCGGAGGATCCGGCAGTAGCAGTCGTGGACGGCGTCCTCGGCGGCGTCCCGGTCCCGGAGGAGGGAGGTGGCATAGGCCAGGGCGTGCGGGAGCGTCTCCGTCACCCAGGCCTCGAGGCGTGCCCGGGAATCCCGGCCTTCCGGGGGTTGCGTCAAGGAAGATCCGCCTCACACGAGATCAACGGGACACCTGGAGAAATTTTACAGGGATCCGGTTTCGAGGTCGCGATCCCGTTCGGCTGTCCCCCTGTTGGGACACGCGAGGGAATGCCTTTGTTCCGTGCCCGGAGCCGATGCATCCTCGTGCCGAATCCTTGGGGGCGTCGGGGGATATCCCTTCGGAGGGTCCTTGGCGCGGGCCGGAATGGGGGGCGGGACGGCACCCGGGGCTAGTGGATGAAGAGCCGGTTCCAGGGGGGCGCCTGGCTGAGGAAGGTCAGGAAGTCCGCCATGACGGGCGTGTCCGAGCGCGGATCGTTGATCCACAGGACGTTCCGGCACATGCCCCGGAAGACCACCCAGTGGCCCTGCGCCCCGCCCGCGCCGATCCCGGCGAAGATGAGGGGATGTCGCTGGAGGAGCCCGAAGAGGGTGTCTGCGTTGGTGCTGACCTGGGTCCAGGAGAAACCGAGCCGCTGGATCAGGTCCAGGGCCTGGTTCCAGGTGATCCCCCGGTTGGCCCGCAGCAGCCTCACGGCGACGGGATCCAGGGCGGGATCGATCAGGGCCCCGCGGCCGCCCCGTTCGCGCCAGTACCGGACCAGCATCGACAGCGAGGCGAACCAGCAGGCGTTGGATTCGGGTTGCCGGATGCAGGGGACATCGTGGTAGACCTGATAGTCGGGCATGAGCTTCCTTTCTCCGGCGGTTGCCGGTCGAGGGGGCCGAATTGTATCCCCCGGAGGCCGGCGCGGCAAGGGTTGATCCGGTGCCCTCTCCAGCGACCCTCCTTCCCGGCAGGGGGGGGCGACCCGGGCGTTTCCCGTCGCAGAGGGCGGCGGCGCCCTCCCCGCGCTCCGCGGCCCGGTCGCGGGACGTTTGCCAAGCCGTGGGGGGGTGCTATCATGGGGCTTTCCGGAAGGGAGGAGGGCGGGCGATGATGAACGTCGGGATCGTCGGGTTCGGGTTCATGGGGCGGATGCACTACCGCTGCTGGAAGGCGCGGGCCGACGCCCGCGTGGCGGCGGTCTGCGACGCGAATCCCAACATCGTGGAGGACTCCAAGAAGGCGGTGGGCAACATCCCCGGGGCGGAACCCGTGGACTTCACCGGGATCGCCGTCTACCAGGATCTCGGGGCGATGCTGGAGAAGGAGAGGTTGGATGCCGTCAGCATCACCCTGCCGACGTACGCCCACGCGGGGGCCTCCATCGAGGCGCTCCGGGCGGGGTTGCACGTCCTCTGCGAGAAGCCCATGGCGCTCACCTCGGAGGAGTGCGACCGGATGATCGCGGTCGCCCGGAAGGCCGGCCGGGTCCTCCAGATCGGCCACTGCGTCCGGTTCTGGCCGGAGTATGCCGCGGCCCGGGAGATCGTGCGGGAGGGGAAGTACGGGAAGCTCCTGGCCGCGTCTCTCCGGCGGCTGGCCTCGACGCCCACGTGGAGCCACGAGAACTGGCTGCTCGACGAGAAGCGCTCGGGGGGGGTCGTCCTGGATCTGCACATCCACGACACGGACTGGGTGCAGCACCTCCTGGGGCTTCCCCGGGCGGTCAGCAGTTTCGGCGTGAAGGCCTCTTCGGGGATCCTGGTCCACGCGGTCACCCGGTACGATTACGGGGACGGTCCGCTGGTGGTGGCCGAGGGGGGGTGGAAGATGGCCCCGTCGTTCGGGTTCGAGATGAGTTTCAACCTGGTGCTGGAGGGGGCCACGATCGTCTTCGACAGCACCCGGAAGCCCGCCTTCCGGGTCTGTCCCGAGGGAGGGGAGGCCTTCTCCCCCCCGGTGGGGGAGGGGGACGGTTACGTCCGTCAGCTCGACCATTTCGTGCGGACGATCCGTGGGGAGGCCGTGCCTCCGGTGATCACGCTGGAGGAATCGCGCGACTCGGTCCGTCTCGTGGAGGCGGAGAAGGAATCGATCCGCAGGGGGCGGCCCGTCCCGGTGGGGAAGGGGCGGGGTCGCCGGCGGAGGTGACTTTTCGGGGGGGGCGTCATGCGCACGTGCAAGGGTTGGCCGGTTTCCGTCTGCAGCTGGTCCCTGCGTTCGGACATCGGGCAGGTGATCCGGGTCCTGAAGGACCTGGACATCCGGTACGTGCACTTGGCGGCGCGGCCCGCTCTGGAGGCGAACGGGAAGGACTATCTCGAGGCCGTGAAGAAGAGCCGGTTGCGGATCAGCGCCCTGATGATCGATTTTCCCAGCGAGGACTACACCACGCTGGAGAGCATCCGGAAGACGGGGGGGATCGTGCCCGACGGGCCGTGGGAGACGAACCGGGAACTGGTGCTGGGGGCGATCGACTTGGCGGGGCGGCTCGGGGTGCGATACCTCTCGCTGCACTTCGGCTTCCTGGAGCGGCAGGGGGACACTTACGATCCGAAGATCCTGGACCGGGCGCGGTTGCTGGCGGACGCCGCCCGGAAGAAAGGGGTCAAGCTCCTGATGGAGACGGGCCAGGAGAGCGCGGAGGAGCTCCGGCACTTCCTGGAGACCCTGAAGCACCCGGCGCTGGCGATCAACTTCGATCCCGCCAACATGATCCTGTACGACAAGGGAGATCCGGTCGAGGCGGTGCGGCTTCTGGGGAAGTGGATCCGGCACGTGCACGCCAAGGATGCGGTGAAGACGGCGGTTCCCGGGACGTGGGGGACCGAGGTGCCGTGGGGAGAGGGGCAGGTGAACGCGGACGCCTTCCTGCGGGCGCTGCGGGAGGCGGGATTCAAGGGGGCGCTGGCGATCGAGCGGGAGGCCGGCGAGGACCGCGCCGGGGATATCCGGAAGGCCGCGGAACGGCTTTCCTCCTGGGCCGGTTGATCAGGAGGAGGGGCGGAGCAGGTCCCGGACGTAGGCCTCGAAGGTGGCGGCCATCTCCCGGGCCACCGTGTCGGCCAGGCTCCTTTTTTCCTCCTGGAGGCGGCGGCGCTCCTCCTGCAGAGTTTCCATCTCTTTCTCGATCTCCGCCTTCTTCTCCCCCTGTTTCTCGAAGTCCCGGTTGAGTTCCTCCCGTTCCCGCGTCAGGAGCGCCATTTGCTCCTGGTAGGCGCGGATTTTCCCGTTCAGGTCCTCCTGGATCTGATCCAGCTCCCGGGCGCGGCGGACGATGTCCAGGTTGGCGAGCTTGGCTTCCACTTCCTGGGTCTTCCGCCCGAGGGCCTCCTCGGCGGCCTGGAGGAGTTTCCGGTCCCGCTCGAGTTCCGCCTGTTCCCGGTCGAGGGCCTGGCGGCGCGCGTTCAATTCCTCTTCGGCCTTTCGGAGGCCTTCTTCCAGGGTGCGCAGGCGGTCCTCCTTCTCCTGCAGAGGGGCCATCTCTTCCAGGAGGTGCTGGAGGGCGGACAGGCCGGCATCGAGCTTCTGGTACTTGAGGGCGAGGATCTCGCGGGAGCGCTCCTGATCGGCGTCCACCACCCGCCGGGCCTCGAGCTGCATCCGGTGGATCTCCTCGGGTCCGGCACCGCGGGCACGACGTTCGAGGTTCTTGAGGGCCGACTCCAGGGCGATCCGGTGCTGTTCCTCGAGCCGCTGGAGTTCCAGGGTGTGGAACCGGGTCTTGAGGCTCCGGAGGTCCTCGATCAGCTTGAGGAGATCCGTCACGCGCACCTTCTCCCTCCGGGCGATTTCCGGCATGGGGGTCTCTCCAATCCCTTCCGACCTTATTATACCCGGTCGTGGTATAATCCCCCCGTTTCGGAGGGGGGCCGGATGAATCGCCGGAGAGATCCGTTGTGGGTGGCGTTCCTGCCCTCCGCGGCGGTGCTCCTGGCGGCGGGGGGATTCGGGGCGGGATGGCTGTCGGCCACGCGCTCTCTGCGCTCGACCCCGGCGGCCAAGTTCGCCGCGGCCCTGGATCGTATCGAGAAGGCCTACTACGGGGAGGCGCCGCCGGAACGGCTCGTCGACGCGGCCCTGCGGGGGATGGTGGAGGCGCTGGATCCCAACTGCGCCTACTTCACGGCCGCGGAATGGAAAGAGTTCAACGAGACCCAGCTCGTGGGCCGGTTCGGCGGGGTGGGGATCGTGGTCGAGGCCGATCCGGCGACGGGGTACGTCACCGTCGTGACGCCGCTGGAGGACACGCCGGCCTTCCGGGAGGACATCCGCCCGGGCGACCAGATCCGGGAGGTGGACGGGGTGTCCCTGCGGGGTCTTCCCCTGCACGAGGTGATCCGGAGGATCAAGGGGCCGCCGGGGACGGAGGTGCGGCTGACGATCTTCCGCAAGGGGCGGGAACCCTTCTCCGTCACCCTCCGGAGGGCGATGATTCAGGTCCGGGCGGTCAAGGCGCGGATGCTCGACGGGGAGGTCGGTTACGTCCGCATCAGCGACTTCACCGAGATGATGGACCAGTTCGACGCGGCGGTGGGGGATCTCCGGGCGCGGGGAATGAAGGCCCTGGTGCTGGATCTCCGGTTCAACCACGGGGGGCTCCTGGAAGAGTCCGTGAAGCTGGCGGACCGGTTCCTGGACGACGGCACGATCGTGACGACGCGGGGGCGGGAGGGGGAGGAGGTTCGGGAAGCCCATCCGGGGGACACCCTGCCGCCCTGGCCGCTGGCCGTTCTGGTGAACGAGACGACGGCCAGCGCCAGCGAGGTCTTCGCCGGGGCGATGAAGGACCGCGGGCGGGGGACGATCGTGGGGACCCGGACCTTCGGCAAGGGGTCGGTCCAGACGCCCTTCCCGCTTCCGGACGAGTCCCGGCTGAAGATCACCACGGCCCGCTACTTCACCCCCCGGGGCGTGTGCGTGCACCGGGAGGAGGGGAAGAAGGAGTACGGGATCGAGCCTGACGTCCGGGTGGAGATGACGGCGGAGGAGATCGACCGGCTCAAGGCGCAGTGGAACGCCGAGCGGATCGTCAAGGGCGATCCGCCCCCCGAGGCGGACCCCTTCGTGGATCTCCAGCTCGAGGCGGCGGTGGAGGTGGTCCGGGCCCGGCTGGAGGGGCGTGCCCCGCGGGTCCGCGAGCGCATCCTGGGCCGGGAAGGAACGCCGGGGAGATGATCGTCCTGGGGATCGAGACCTCCTGCGACGAGACCGCCGCGGCCGTCGTGGCCGACGGGCGGGAGGTCCGCTCCAGCGTGGTGCGTTCGCAGGTGGACCTGCATCGGGCCTTCGGGGGCGTGGTCCCGGAGATCGCCTGCCGGGCGCACATCGAGACGATCCTTCCCGTCGTGGAACAGGCGCTGGCCCGGGCGGCGGTCCGCCTGGACGGGATCGACGCCGTCGCCGTCACCTGCACGCCGGGACTGGTGGGGGCGCTGCTGGTGGGGGTTTCCTTCGCGAAGTCCCTGGCGCTGGCCAAGGGGAAGCCGCTCGTGGGTGTGGATCACCTCCAGGGGCACATCTACGCCGTGCGGATGGCCTTCCCGGAGATCTCCTATCCCTGCGTAAGTCTGGTGGTCTCGGGAGGGCACACGAGCCTCTACCACAGCCGCAGCGAGATCGAGCACGACCGCCTGGGGGCGACGACGGACGACGCGGCGGGGGAGGCGTTCGACAAGGTGGCGAAGATCCTGGGGCTCGGATTCCCGGGGGGGCCGGCGATCGAGCGGGCGGCGGCCGGGCGGGACCCGGGGCGGGTGGCGTTCAAGCGCACGATCCCCGATTCCCTGGACTTCAGCTTCAGCGGGATCAAGACGGCGGTCCTCTACCGGGTGCGCGGCCAGGACGCGCGGCGTCCCCGTCTCCTCACCGAGGAGGAGCGGGGGGACGTGGCGGCGGGCTTCCAGGAGGCGGTGGTGGACGTTCTGGTGGAGCAGGCCCTGCGGGCCTGCGGGCGGACGGGGACCCGGCGACTGGCGGTCGGGGGAGGGGTGGCCTGCAACGGGCGTCTTCGGGAGAAGATGAGGGCCCGGGCCGCGGCGGAGGGGATCGCGTGCTGGTTTCCCCCGCCGATCTTCTGCACGGACAACGCCGCGATGATCGCCGGCCTGGGCTACCACCTCCTCCGGGCGGGGCGCGCCAGCGGTCTGGACCTGGACGCCGTCCCCACCAGGTTCCACCGGGCCTAGACGGGCCGGCGGCTCCGAGTATAGAATCGTCCCCCCATGGACGAGAGGCGCCTCCGGGAGCTCCTGCGGCGTTTCCGCCGCGGCCGGTGCGGGGAGGAGGCGGTCCTCCGGGAACTGAGGGCGGCCCCCTTCCAGGAGCTGGGCTTCGCCAAGGTCGACCATCACCGGGCGCTCCGGTGCGGCTTCCCGGAGGTGGTGTTGTGCCGGGGGAAGACCCCCGCGCAGGTCGGCCGCATCGCCCGCGAGATCCTCCGCCGGGGGGACGATCTGCTCTGCACGCGGGCCGACCGGGAGGTCTATCGGCGGGTGCGGAGGGTGGACCGCCGGGCCCGCTGGCACGAAGCGGCCCGCTGCGTCACGGTGGGGGGCCGTCCCCCCTCGGGGCGGGGGTATGTCCTGGTGGTCTCGGCGGGGACGGCGGACCAGCGCGTGGCGGAGGAAGCGCGGGTGACCGCCGAGATGCTCGGGGCTCGGGTGCGGACCCTTTACGATGCGGGGGTCGCGGGCCTCCACCGCCTCCTCAGCCAGGGGCGCCTCATCATGGAGGCGCGCGTCCTGGTGGTGGTCGCGGGGATGGAGGGGGCCCTGCCCAGCGTGGTGGGGGGCCTGGTGCGCCGTCCCGTCATCGCCGTCCCCACGAGCGTGGGCTACGGCGCCCACTTCGATGGCCTGGCCGCGCTCCTGGCCATGCTCAACTCCTGCGCCGCGGGGGTCACCGTGGTGAACATCGACAACGGCTTCGGAGCCGGCTACGCCGCGGCGCTCATCGCCCGCGAGGATTAGGCCCGCCCGTCGGGGGACCCCCGTTCTACCAGCGGCTCCGGCTCGCCACGCGGATCGAGGAATAGGATCGCGGCGGGGAGGGGGGCGGGGGACAATGATGGACGTGACCGGT
>Ga0068707_1002472_pt1 | contig 13007 bp, 15 predicted proteins | sample YNPNPMetaG_FD_66600 | JGI IMG/M metagenome (GOLD analysis project Ga0068707, IMG submission 66600) | Anoxygenic and chlorotrophic microbial mat microbial communities from Yellowstone National Park, USA - YNP NP MetaG | ecosystem: Environmental > Aquatic > Thermal springs > Hot (42-90C) >... | reverse complement strand
TCCACCGTGGTGATGCCGCCGGCCACGTTGCCCGGGCTGGGCTGCTTGCCCATGAAATCCTCGCCGGTGGCCTTGAGGGCGGCCTCGCAGGCGGCGACGAGGGCGAGCAGCCGCTGGGCCACCTCCGGGTTGCGCGCCCGTTGGGCCAGGATCTGTTCTGCCCCCAGGAGCTCGCTGGTCTCGGCCAGGATCACCTTGGCCCCCTGGGCCACCAAAAGATCGCTGCAGACGCCCACGGCGGGGTTGGCAGCCATGCCCGAAGTGGCATCCGAGCCGCCGCATTCCAGGCCCACGGTCAGCGCCGAGACCGGACAGGGCTCGCGCCGGAGATGTTGCATCCCCGCGGCCATTTTGCGGGCCAGGGCCACCCCCTTGTCCACGGTACGGAGGGTTCCGCCCAGTTGTTGGATCACCAACAGCTCGACGGCGGCGCCTCGCCGGGCGATGCCTTGGGCCAGGGCGGCGGCGTCCAACGTCTCGCAGCCCAGGCTCACCACCAAGCTGCCCACCACATTGGGATGGGCGCCATATTGGGCTAAAAGGCGGCTGGCCAGTTGGACATCGGCCTCGGTCTGGCTACAGCCGCCGTCGTAGGCCAGGAGGGCCGCCCCCTCCACCTGCTCGGCGATGCGCCGCGCCGCGTGCAAGGCACAGCCACACGAGGGGATGATGGCCACATAGTTCCGCACGCCCACCCGCCCATCGCTGCGCCGATAGCCCAGGAAATGATCGGTGTTCATCTTTGCGCCGCCCCCCGCACACTGCGTAGATTGTGGACATGCACATGGTCGCCGGGGACAATGTCCTCCGTGGCCAAGCCGATGGGCGCGCCATACTTGATCACCGCCTCGCCCCGGCGGATGGTCGCGATGGCCACTTTGTGGCCGAAGGGGATGGGCCGGAGGGTGGTCACCGTGATGTTCTCGTCCATATCGGCCCACACGAGGCGCGTGCCCGCGGGCAGGTCGCTCAGGGCCACCACCACCGAATCTTGAGGATGAAGCCGCAACGCATTGACCATCTTGGGAGAGCCCTCAGCTTTCAGCGCTCAGTCGTCAGCCGGTCCGGCGCGCAACACACACACGCCCAAGAAGGCGCCCGCTGGCGGGTACCCTGGGCTAGATGTTCTCCAGCGCCCGGCGCAACAAGGGGAGATGTTCCAATCCGCGCCCCGCGCCCAGGGCCGTGCAGAGCATGGCGTTCTCGGCCACATGGCAGGGCACGCCCGTCTCCTGGGTGAGGAAACGATCCAAATTGCGCAACAACGCCCCGCCGCCGGCCATGACGATGCCCCGGTCGATGATATCCGAGGCCAGTTCGGGGGGCGTCTTTTCCAACACGGCCTTGACCGTACCGGCGATGGCGGCCAGCGGCTCGGCCATGGCGTCGGTGATCTCGGAGGAGGTGACGGTGATGGTGCGGGGCAGGCCGGCCACCTGGTCGCGCCCGCGCACCTCCAGGGTCAGCTCCTCCTCCAAGGGGAGAGCGCTGCCGATGGCGATCTTGACCTGTTCTGCCGTCTGTTCGCCGATGATCAGGTTATACTTGCGGCGGATGTACGCAGCGATGGCCTCGTCCAACTTATCCCCGGCCACCCGCACCGAGTTCGCCACCACAATGCCACACATGGAGATGACGGCGGCCTCGGTGGCGCCGCCGCCGATGTTGAGGATCATGTTGCCGGTGGGGGTGCCGATAGGCATATCGGCCCCCAAGGCGGCGGCCAAAGGTTCGGGCAGGAGATAGGCCACCCGCGCGCCGGCCTGGATGGCCGCATCGCGCACGGCGCGACTTTCCACGCTGGTGACGCCCACGGGGACGCTGATCATCACCTCCGGCCGACGCTCCAAGCGGCTGCACACTTTGCCGATGAAATAGCGCAACATCGCCTCGGTGACGACGTAATCGGCGATAACGCCGTTGCGCATGGGCCGGGCCACTTCGATGCTCTCCGGCGTGCGGCCGAGCATGGCCCGCGCCTCGTTGCCCACGGCGAGGATTTTGTTATCCACCAACGAGATCGCCACCACGGAGGGCTCGTTGAGCACCACTCCCTTGCCGCGGACATAGACGATCACGTTGACCGTGCCCAGGTCAATACCTATCTGCTTGCCGAACATCGGCCCTCCTCGAGGGTATGGGGCTACAATTGGGGTCTATGATAGCATAAAGGGCGAGGTTGCACAAACACCGAGACAGACCCGTTTTCGACACCCCGCGCCAGGAGAGAACGTTTCGAGGACAACTCTTTGCGCTGCGGTACGCGCTACAGGAACGGCCCCGAGCTACCCAGCAGAACCCAAAGAACGTCCCCGTTCACTCGCATAGACCTGCTCGATCTGGGGTTTGAGAGCAGGCAGTTCCTCCTTCACCACTTGCCACACAATCTCACCATCCACCACCCAATAGCCATGTGCAAGTCTGTCACGCATCCTGGCCATACTGCTCCAAGGGATGGCGGGATACCGTTTGCGGACGGGCGGGGTAACTTTTTGACCGCCTCGCCAATGATCTCCAGTTTCCGCACTATGGCGCTTTGAGTTTTGTCATCTTGCAGAAATTCGGCAAAGGTCATGTCTCCGATAAACTCTTGGATCCTCTGCATGGCCTCCAGGATGTCCCGAAGAAAGAGAGAATATTCTCGCTTCACAGCATGACCACCTCGCCCAGGATCCTGGCCCGCAGTTCTTCCCGAATGGATTTTTTCCTCACCAGGTCCACCGGCATACCAAGCAACCGGGCAAGATAATCCTCAAGCTCGATAAACCTTAAAATCCCCGGGACGAGATCAAACTCGACCAGGATATCCACATCGCTGCGCTTCTTTTGTTCCCCCCGAACATAAGAGCCAAAGATCCCGATCTCTTTGACATGGAATCTTTGTTCAAGCTCCGGCTTGTGCGCCTGGAGGATCTCCTTGATCTCGTCCAAACTTTTCATGCTGCCCACCTGAAAAAAACCAGCGATCAGCCAAAGGCTGAAACGGCCCACTCCACAGGTTCCTGGCAATCGGCGCTGGGGCAGGGATGCTCCGCCTCTTCCACCTTGGCGATCTGGGCCCCCAATTGCTGCAGTTTGGCCTCGATATCCTGGTAGCCCCGGTCGATATAGACCACATTCGCCACGCGGGTGGTGCCCTCGGCGGCCAGGCCGGCCAAGATGAGGGCTGCGCCGGAGCGGATATCGGGCGCGGTGACGTCCGCGCCATGCAAAGGAGTGGGCCCGTGGACCATGGCGATGCGTCCCGATTCCGAGACGTCGATGTTGGCCCCCATGCGTCGCAGCTCGCCTACATATTGGAGGCGGCCATCGAACATGGTCTCATAGATGGAGCTGTTGCCCTCGGCTTGGGTCATGACGGTGGTAAAGAGGGCCTGGAGGTCTGTGGGGAAGCCGGGATAAGGATACGTCTGGATGTCGGTGGCCAGGAGCTTGCGGGGCGCCCGCACCTCGTAGACCTGGTCCGTGGCCACCACCTCGGCGCCCGCCTCGCGCATCTTGCCGGTGAGGGCGCCCAAAACATGGCTCACCGCGCCCCCCAGGCGCACCCTGCCGCCGGTGATCAAGGCCGCCAGGGCGAAGGTGCCCGCCTCCATGCGATCGGGCATGATGCGGTAGGCCGCTCCGTGAAGCCGGCGCGTGCCCTCCACCTGGATGGTGCTGGTGCCCGCGCCCGAGATCCGCGCCCCCATGGCGCAGAGAAAGTTGGCCAGGTCCACCACCTCCGGCTCCACCGAGGCGTTCTCGATGTAGGTGACCCCTTCGGCCAAACAGGCGGCCATGAGCAGGTTCTCGGTGCCGGTGTGGCTGGGATAATCCAGGATCAACCGCTGCCCCAGCAGCCGCGGAGCGCGGATGATGTAGCGGTCCTCATCCTGTAACACCTCGGCGCCCATGGCCTGAAAGCCTTTCAGATCCACGCTCACCGGCCGGGTGCCGATGGCGCACCCGCCAGGATGGGGCGCCTCCGCCTGGCCAAAGCGCGCAAGCAACGGGCCGGCCACCAGGAAGCTGGCCCGCATCTTTTTCGCCAGATCCGCCGGAATCGCCGCTGTGGAGATGCGCGTCGCCTTGATGCGCAAGGCATTGCGCCCCTCAAAGCGCACCGCCACGCCCAGGTATTGCAGCACCTTGACCATGGTGCGAATGTCCTCGATGTAGGGGACATTCTCCAGCCAACACTCGTCGGCTGTGAGGAGGGTTGCGGCGATGATGGGCAACGCCGCGTTCTTGGCACCCAAGATGCTCACCTCACCCTGGAGCGGGCGTTTCCCTTCAATCACGAATGGCATGATCCCTTACCTCGTCTTTGAGCCCAACTTGGTGGCCACCTTGAGCCGCGCCCGCGAACGCCGCAGGGCTTGATACGCCGCTGCATACTCTGGGCTGCCGCGATACGTGCGCATCAACATCTGTGCCCGCCTTCGGGCCGCCTCGGCCCGGGCGATATCGATCTCCTCGGCGCGCTCGGCGGTATCGGCCAGGACGATGACCTCGTCGTCGCGCACCTCCACAAAGCCTCCGCCGATGGCCAGTATCTCCTCGCCCTGGTCGGCTCGGATGATCACCTCGCCGGGATCCAGCATGGCCAACAAAGGAGCATGGTGGGCCAGCACGGTAATCTGCCCCGCGATGGCCGGCAAGCTGATGCTCCGCGCCGGCCCATCAAAGACGGCATGGTCCCCCGTGACCACCACCACGTGCAGCCGGGGCTCCACCCTGCGCGTCTGCTTGTCCGCGGCATCCATGAGGGCCTCCCTCACTGCAGTGCGCGGGCCGCCGCGCTAACATCTTCGATGGTACCCTGCATGTAAAAGGCCTGCTCCGGGAAATGATCCACATGGCCATCCAGGATGGCGCGGAACCCCCGCACCGTCTCGCCGATGGGCACATAGCGTCCCTCGCGGTTGGTAAAGGGCGCGGCCACGAACATCGGCTGGGAGAGGAACCGTTGGATCTTGCGGGCCCGCGCCACCACCAAGCGATCGTCGCTGCTGAGCTCCTCCATCCCCAGGATGGCGATGATGTCCTGTAGGTCGCGGTAACGTTGCAGCACCGCCTGCACCTCTCTGGCCGTGCGATAATGCTCCTCGCCCACGATGGCCGGCTCTAGAATCCGCGAGCTGGAGGCCAGGGGATCTATTGCCGGGTAGATGCCCATCTCGGCAATGGAGCGATCCAACGCGATGGTGGCGTCGAGATGGGCAAACACTGTGGCCGGCGCCGGATCGGTGTAGTCATCGGCGGGCACATACACCGCCTGCACGGACGTGATGGAGCCCCGCGAGGTGGAGGTGATCCGCTCCTGCAGGCTGCCCACCTCCTCCGCCAAGGTGGGCTGGTAGCCCACCGCCGAGGGCATCCGCCCCAAGAGCGCCGAGACCTCCATCCCCGCCAGGATAAAGCGGTAGATGTTATCGATGAATAACAGGACATCCTGGCCCTCGTCGCGCATATACTCGGCGATGGTGAGGCCGGTCAGGGCCACCCGCGCCCGCACGCCGGGCGGCTCGTTCATCTGGCCCAAAACAAGGACCGTTTTATCCAGGACGCCCGCCTCTTGGATATCGTTCCACAGGTCGTTCCCCTCGCGGCTGCGCTCGCCCACCCCGCAAAAGACGGAAGAGCCCCCGTGTTCGTAGGCGATGTTGCGGATCAACTCATAGATGATGATGGTCTTGCCCACGCCGGCGCCGCCAAAGATGCCGATTTTGCCGCCTTTGGGGAAGGGAGTGAGGAGATCAATGGCCTTGATCCCCGTCTCCAGGATCTCGATGGATCGGGCCTGTTCGGCAAAGGCGGGCGGGGGACGGTGGATGGGCCACTGGGTCTCGGCCTCGATGGGGCCAAGGTCATCCATGGGTTCGCCCAAGACGTTCACCATGCGGCCCAAGACGGCCCTGCCCACGGGGACCGAGATGGGCGCGCCCCGTGGCACGGCGGTCAGGCCGCGACGTAGGCCCTCGGTGGGCCCCATGGCCACACAGCGCACCAAATGGTTGCGCAATTGTTGTTGCACCTCCACCACCAGGTTGGGGCGGCCGGGGATGATCACCTCCAATGCTTCGTGGATGCGAGGCATCTGTTCGGGAGGGAAGAGGATATCCACCACCGGACCCAACACCTGGACCACTGTACCTAGCGCCTTGGGCTGCATCACAAATCCTGTCCTTCGGCAGCGTGCATGGTGCCGCTGAGAATATCTATCAACTCGGACGTGATTTCTTGCTGGCGCACCTTGTTGTAGGTGAGCTGTAGCCGAGAGATCAACTCCTCGGCGTTCTCCGTCGCCTGGTGCATGGCTATCCGCCGAGATTGGTGCTCCGCCGCCAACGATTCCACAAAAGCCTGATAGATCTGAAACTGGATCAACCGCGGCAAGAGGGCCAGCAACAGCTCCTGCGGCTCAGGCTCGTAGAGATATTCCCGCCGCTCGGTCACTTGGCCCGGGCAGATGGGCAAAAGCGGCCGGATGGCGGGCTTGATCCGCATCCCTGATTGAAACTGGGTATAGGCCAGGACCACCTCGCCAAAGGTCTGCTCGGCAAAGCCATCCAAGACCACCCGGGACACAGGCGTCAAGGCAGTGATATCGGTTTCCGCCGAAAGCTGACTGAAATCCGCATGGATGGTATGGCCCTGGTGCAGCATCGCCTCGCGGCCTATCTTGCCGATGGTGATGAACACGGCCGGCGCACGTTGCGCGCCCACGTACCGCGAGACCAGGGAGAGGATTTCGTGGTTATAGGCGCCCACCAGCCCTTTGTCGCTGGTGATGAGCACGATGCCGATGCGGTTGACCTGGGGATACCCGCAGAACATGGGGTTCTCGCGGACATGGGCCTCGGCCTCGGCGGCCAAATGGTTCAACACCTGCCACGATCTTTCGGCAAAGGCCCTGGTGCTCGTCACCCGGGCTTGCAGGCGCTGCAGCCGAGCCAAGGAGACCATCTCCATGGCCCGCGCCACCTTGGCGATGCTGCGCACGCTATGCATATGTCCCTTGATCTCGCGGCGGTTCGGCATTGGCGTAACCTTGAGCGTACTACGGAAGCGTACCGGCGGTGACCCTTACTCGTACACGAAACGATGGCGCTTGAACTCGTCGATGGCCTCGTTCAGCATCTGTTCCACTTCGGGCGAAAGCTCTCCCTGGATGGCGATGGCATTACGCAACGCCTGGGCATAGTCATGCAGATACCGGATGAACTGTTCCTCAAAGGCCCGCAGATGGCGTACCTCCACATCGTCCAGCGCCCCATGGGTGACGGCGTACAGCAGGGCCACCTGGTCCTCCAAGGCCATGGGTTGATGGGGAGGCTGCTTCAAGATCTCCACCAGGCGCGTGCCCCGATCCAGCGCCGCCTGGGTGGCGCGATCCAACTCGGTGCCGAACTGGGCAAAGGCTTGCAATTCGCGGAACTGGGCCAGCTCCAGCCGCAACTGGCCGGCCACCGCCTTCATCGCCGGCGATTGGGCCGAGCCCCCCACCCGCGAGACGGAAAGCCCCGCATTGACGGCCGGGCGGACGCCCGAGTGAAAGAGCTCCACCTCCAGGAAAATCTGTCCGTCGGTGATAGAGATGACGTTGGTGGGAATATAGGCCGCCAGGTCACCCATTTGGGTCTCGATGATGGGCAGAGCCGTCAACGAGCCGCCACCGTATTCCTCGCGCAACCGGCCGGCGCGCTCCAAAAGGCGGGCATGCAGGTAGAACACATCGCCGGGATAGGCCTCGCGGCCGGGCGGACGCCGCAAGAGCAGCGAGATCTGCCGATAGGCCCAGGCGTGCTTGGTCAGATCGTCATAGACGATGAGCACATCGCGGCCGTTAGCCATAAACTCTTCGGCGATGGCGCAGCCAGCATAGGGGGCAAGGTATTGGAGCGCTGCGGGCGCGCTGGCCTCTGCGGCCACCACCACGGTATGCTCCAAGGCGCCATGGCGCTCCAGGATATCCACCACCTGGGCGATGCTGGAGAGCTTTTGGCCGATGGCCACGTACACGCAGAGCACATCGTCCTTGCTCTGGTTGAGGATGGTATCCACCGCCAGGGTGGTTTTGCCCGTCTGGCGGTCGCCGATGATCAGCTCCCGCTGGCCCCGCCCGATGGGCACCAGAGCATCAATGACCTTGATGCCCGTCTGCAACGGCACCCTCACCGGCGCACGGGAGATGATGCTCGGGGCGACGCTTTCCACGGGGCGTTGCCGGTTGGTGCGCAGAGGGCCGCGCTGGTCCAAGGGGCGGCCCAAGGCGTCCACCACCCGCCCCAAGAGGGCGTTGCCCACCGGCACGGTGACCACATGCCCCAGGGCGCGCACCGTGCTCCCCTCGACGATCTTTTCATCGCTGCCCAAGATCACCGCGCCCACTTGGGTGGCCTCCAAGTTCAGGGCCATGCCCAACGTATCATCCTCAAACTGGATCAACTCCCCCACCATAACATCCGTCAGCCCAGAGATGCGGGCGATGCCATCCCCTACCTCGATGACGGTGCCGATGGCGATGGGTTCCAGCGGGAAGCGAAAACGCTCCACCTGCTCGCGCAGCGCAGCGGCAAACTCGCGGAGTGCCCAAGAGGTGGTGGTTTGCTCAGCCATCTGCATCCCCCTCCCCTTGAGCGAGATCCTCCCCCTGGGTGAGCATCACCCGCGATTGTACCCGTAAATGATGCCGCAGCGCCTCCAACTTGCCGCGCAGGCTGCCATCAATTACCGTATCGCCCACCCGCACCCGCACTCCGCCCAGGATGTCCGGATCCAGGATGACCTCCAACTGCAACGGGCGTCGAAAATACCGTTCCAGGGTTTGACGCAGAGCTTGTTCCTCTTCGGGGCGCAGCGCCACCGCCACCCGCACCCGGGCGATCCCAGGGGCAGGTGGCGGATTGGAGAACCTTATCTCAGGCAAGAGACGGGTGAGACGCTCGCCCGTCTCCTCGCTCGGCTGCACTGCAGCCGCATGGGGTTGGACGTTTTCGAGGCTCATGAGAGTTTGCCGAAATCGTTGAGAAAATCTTGGATCAAACGGTGCTGTTTCTCTTCATCGAGATTCTCTTGCAACAGCCGCGAGGCCATGGCGATGGCCAAATCCACCACCTCCTGGCGCAGGGCGATCTGGCTCTCTTGGATCTCGCGTTGGGCTTGCTGTTGGGCGCGCAGGAGCAATTCATGGGCCTCCTGCCGGGCCTGGGCGATGATCTCTTGGCGCTGCTGCTCCGCCGTCCGGTTACCCCGCTCCACGATATCCCGCGCGTCGCGGCGGGCCCGCTCCAGCTCTTCTTCGTACTTGGCCTTGGCCTCGGCCAAGAGCTTTTCGGCGGCGGCGGCATCATCCAAACCCTTTTGAACCCGGCGGGCGCGCTCTTCCAGTTTGCTCAGGATGGGTTTATACAGCAAAAAGTAGAGCACCAGGGCCAGCAACCCAAAGTTGACCGCCTGGGAGATAAGCAAACCTAGATCAAGCCCAAATTCCTTCAAGTTGGTAGATCTCCTTCTGCACGGTCAGGATCAACCAACGAACTTGATGGCCAGCGCGACCACCAGGGCATAGATGGCGATGGCCTCAGTGAAGGCCAATGCCACGATCAGGCTACTGCTGATGGCGCGCTCCGCCTCCGGGTTGCGCCCCAAGGCTTCCATGGCCGCGGCGGCGAAACGACCGATGCTCAGCGCCGGAGCGATCGCCCCGATGGCGATGGTCAAGCCAGCGATCAGATTCCGGTCCAACATCTATGATAGCTCCTTTCAAGAAGATGTGCTTTCAAGAAGATGTGAGGGCTCGTTTAGGATGCGTGGATTCCCCAGTCCCCTCAGGCATGTCATGAAGCGGAGGTTCAGTGGCCCGGCCGAGAAAGGCGGTGGTGAGCACCGCAAAGATAAAGGCCTGGATAAACCCGCCAAAAAGCTCCAGGGCCAGAAAGGGGATCGAGGCCACATAGGGCGCCAAGAAGGCCATCACCAAGAGCAAAACCTCGCCGCCAAAGATATTGCCGAACAATCGGAAGGAAAAGGAGAGCACCTTGGTCAGCTCGTCAAAGATCTCCAAGAAACCGATAAAAACATCGAGGAAACCCTCTAACAGGGCCCCGATCTGCGCTTTTAAGGGTTTTTTGAAAAAACCCATAAATCTGTAAATGGGAACAAAGCGGCTGATATAATCTCGAAAGCCTAAATAACGGATACCGTAGATTTGGCAACTCAAAACCGAGGCGACGGCCAAAGCGACTGTGGTGTTCAGATCGCTGGTGGCCCCCCGCAAGAGAGGGATAAAAATCCGCTTTTCTTCTTGTTGTTCCCAAAAGCCGATGGAACCAAAACCCGGCAGCATCCCCAACCAGTTGCAGGTAAGGATGAAGCCAAAGAAGGTGGCTACGATGGGGAAAAAGGACCGGGCTTTATCTCCCACCATGGGGCGCATAAAATTGTAGAGGGCCTCAAAAAGGATCTCGATGACGTTCTGTAGCGAACGCGGCGCGGGCACATCCACCAAGCGACGCCGCACCACAGCCCCCAACACGATCAATAGGATGACGGCCACCCAACCGCACAGCAGGGTGTTGGTCACAGCCAAACCGCCAAGACGAAAAACAACTTCGGGAGAGAGGCGGATGGAGATCTGCCGCACCTTCAGCGGGCTAAAGATGTTCGCCAGAACGAGCACCACCACGATGGTGGTAACCCAAAGCAATTTACTCTGTCGGAGCATAATCTATCCCCTGGGACCAGATACGCTCTTGGATAACAAGCCGGCCAAAGCCAAGATCAAACCAATCCCGATACCACCCAGAGCCAAGAGCAGGGTTAGCACGGGCTTGGTCCCCAAAAGTTGGTCAAGCCACAAGCCCAGGCCGAACCCTGCCGGCCCAAGCAAGAATAACGCCACGAGCACCTGCAAGGCGAAGCCTTTGCCGAGGGGAGCGTTCTCTTCAGCCGAGACTTCACGCGGAGAGGCCACAAACCGTTCGATGGCATTCGTGACCAGGCGATAGAGCGCCACTTGTCCGATCACAGCCCCCAAGAGGATGCCCGTCAAAGTGGCCCAAGGGGCCGTGCCCAGCCGAGCATCCAGCCAGCGGCCCACGATCAGCCCCAAGACGACCAAGCCTGCCGCCGTCAGCCCAAGCCTCAGGCCCAGCTCCGTCGCCAGCCCGATCACGCGGCCGAAATACTTCATGGCGCCCGCCTCTCACGCGCGGCCCCAGTTCCTACGGGCGGCCGCGCAGTCAACGCCCGTATCATATACCCGCCATATCCTCCTGTCAAAATAGTCGGCGTCCTGCTCTGGTCGCCTCAGGGCAGGACGCCGCAACATGGCCATCTGTGTTGCGAACTACTTGGGCATGGCCTGCAGGGCCAGGTAGGCCGGCCGAGGCTTGAACTCGGGCCAGCTCGGATAGGTGATGGCCCACCAATACTGCTCGTGGCTTTCGGTCCAATCAGGGTCGCAGATATAGATCAAGCTCATCAGGCCGATCCAGGGCGACCAATGGGTTTTGGCGTACTGGTAGGCCCGCACGAGATAATCCGCCTTGACCTCCTCGCTGACGGCGAACCAATGATAAGGCGAATCGGGGCGGGGATCGCTGGTCCAGCCGAACTCCAAGAGGGCGATTTGCTTGTTGCCATCGCCGTACTTGACCATGATGGCCCGCAGATCCTCCACATGGCGGAAGCAGAAGGCCCGCTGCCCGCCCAGGTCCTTGTTGGCGGCCACCTCCGCCGGATCGCGCTCCGGCGGGCTTTTGAACCCCGCGCCATGGACGCCGAGGACGTCGAAATAGCCGTCGCTCTTTTTGCCCATGGCGATGTACAGGCTCTCCAGGTACCAATCGTCGGGGCGGGCCTCCTCGTTCCAGGTGCCGGTGGGCGAAAGGCCGGCGCTGATCACCATGGCGTTGGGATCAGCCTGCTTGATGGCCCGATAGGCCACCCGCAACAGTTTGGCATAGTTCCCCGGATCGGGCACTTGGCCACCCCACTCTCGGGCTAGGTTGGGCTCGTTCCACACCTCATAGGCGCGGATGCGCCCCTTGTAGCGCGAGACCAGCGCCGTCAGGAAATCGGCCAGGTCTTGCAAATTATCGGGCGGCCCGTTGAGGGGGAATCCCCCTCCCGCCCAGGCGGGCTGATGATCCACCCGCACCACCAGGTCCAACCCTTGCTCGCCGGCCATCTGCACGATGAGGTCGGTGCGGGACCAATCGAACACCCCCTTTTTCACCTCGATATCGCGCCAGCCAAAGCCCACCTTGGCCCAGGTGAAACCCGCCTGGCGCACCAGCTGGAAATCGCGGCTGGCCACCTCCGGCCGCCACCAGGGGAACACCTGCATCCCATACTCCGGCGACTTCATGCGCAGCGGCTTGGCCGCGGGGGCCGGTGTGGCCGTGGGCGGGCGTTGCGTGGGCGTGGGTGGGACGGGGGTCCGGCTGGGCTGGACGGTGGCCGTCACCTGGCTCAGCGGGGTGGCGCCGGCAGCGGTCACCGTTGCTGTGGGTTGCGGAGCGGTCGCCGAGGCCGCGGCCTGGGGTTTAGGGGTGATGGTGGGCGCTAGCGTCGGCTCGCTGGTGGTCGCCGGTGGGGTGAAGGTGGGCCGGGGCGTCTTGCTCGGCTCCACCGTGGGCAGGTCCCGCCCTTGGGGTTGGCATCCCACAAGGCCCACGGCCAAGAGGACCCACACCCACACCACAAGCAGGCGATAGGTAACGTAGGGCCTCGCGCCCGTCGTGCCGCGCCCCCAAGGGGCCGGGCCACGGAAATGGCTTGCGGATTGCATAGATCTAAGCTCCTTGCAGCCAGGGATGGGAACTGGGTTGTTGACGCCGATCATGGGACAAAAGTTCCTTGATAACAAAGCGACGTAGAGCGCGCATGGCGCTCTACGTCGCTGGTAAACGGTATGGGGTTCACTTGGGCATGTCGCGCAAGGCGGCAAAGGCCGGGCGCGGGCTCCAATCCGGGCGGACGATGCCGAAGGCGGCCTTTTCGTCCTGCGCCCCTGA
>Ga0068707_1002470_pt1 | contig 13009 bp, 10 predicted proteins | sample YNPNPMetaG_FD_66600 | JGI IMG/M metagenome (GOLD analysis project Ga0068707, IMG submission 66600) | Anoxygenic and chlorotrophic microbial mat microbial communities from Yellowstone National Park, USA - YNP NP MetaG | ecosystem: Environmental > Aquatic > Thermal springs > Hot (42-90C) >... | reverse complement strand
GCCTCCACGTTCTGAATGACCACCCGGATCATCTCTCCAAAGCCCAGGGTCGCGATGGCCAGATAGTCCCCTCGCAGCCGCAGGGAAGGAAGCCCGACGGCCAGCCCGGCGGCTGCGGCAAAAAAAGTTCCCACACACACCGCGGCCATCAGCAATGCCGTGCCTTGCACCCAGTCCGGGGACCGCTCCAGCCCGAGCGCCTGCCGGAACGCCGGCCCGGCATAGACGGTGAACGCTCCCGCCGTGTACGCTCCCACGGCGTAGAAGCCGGCGTGCCCGATGCTGAACTGGCCGGCGTAGCCGATGATGATGTTCAGGCTGACGGCGAGCATCACGGAGAAGCAGCACAGGATCAGCACCCGGACGTAATAGGGGTTGACCAGCCCGCTCGAAAAGATCCCCTGAAGGGCGAGCAGAAGCACAATCACCGCGGCGAAGCGGAGGATGCGGGCAGCCTCCATCCGGCTAAGCCCTCTCCGTCACGGGCGACCCGAACAGTCCCGTCGGACGCACCAGCAGGACGACGATAAGAATGGCGAACACGATGCCGTCGCGATAGCCTGAGCTGCCGTACCCGACGATCATGACCTCCGCGACGCCCATCACCAGGCCGCCGGCCATCGCGCCGTAGATGTTTCCGATGCCGCCCAGCACCGCCGCGACGAACGCTTTCAGGCCCGGTTGGACACCCATCGTGGGAGTGACCAGGGGATTGTTCAGCGCGATGAGCGTGGCGGCCGCGGCGGCCAGCGCGGATCCGAGCACGAACGTGAACGAAATGACGCGGTTTACGGAGATGCCCATCAGAGCGGCCGCTTCCCGGTCGTAGCTCACCGCCCGCATCGCCCGGCCGATGGATGTGCGGTGGACGATCAGCTGAAGCGCGAGAGCCAGAAGCACCGACACGCAGATGATGGTGGCCTGCTGGTTGCTGAGCGTCACCGCTCCCAGAGAGAGAAGTGTGCGGGAAGGTATCAGCTCGGGAAAGGAGCGCGGCTCCGAGCCGAAGGCGATCTGGGCGACGTTCTGAAGGAAAAGCGACACCCCGATGGCGGCGATCAGCAGAGTGAGGCGGGGTGCGGCGCGCAGCGGACGGTAGGCCAGCCTCTCCACCAGAAACCCCAGCGCGCCGGCGGCGGCCATCGCGAAGGCCAGTACCGCCAGGGCCCGGAGCAGGCTGCTGGATGCCGGGGCGTCCGCCGCGCCGAGCCATCCCGCGATGAAAAGCGCGCTGTACGCTCCCATCATGTAGACATCGCCGTGGGCGAAGTTGATGAGGCGCAGGATCCCGTACACCATCGTGTAGCCGAGCGCGATCAGCGCGTAGGCGCTGCCCCACACCAGGCCGTTGACCAGTTGCTGGAGGAACTCCTGCAAGGCCCGCCGCTTCTCCCGTCCCTCAGCCCCGTTCCGGCGGCTGGACGGTGGTCACGTAGCGGAATGCGCCGTCCTTCACCTGCAGCACGATGGCCGGCTTGACCGCGTTGCGTTCGTCGTTGATGGTGATCTTCCCCGTGACACCGGGATAGTCCCGGGTGGCAGCCAGCGCATCGCGGATCTTCGCGGGCTCCAGGGAGGCGGCGCGTTTCATCGCCTCCGCCAGGATCCAGGCGGCATCGTATCCCAGCGCGGCGAGGGCGTTCGGCGTTGTTCCGTAGCGCTCCCGGAAGCTTTTCACAAACTTTTCCACCACGGGACTGCCGGTGTCGGAGGCGTAATGGCTGCTGAAATAGCATCCATTCAGGGCCGGGCCTGCCCGCTTGAGCAGGTTTTCCGAGTCCCATCCGTCCCCGCCGAGCAGCGGGACGGTGATGCCCAGCTCGCGGGCCTTTCTTCCGATGAGCGCCACCTCCGTGTAGTAGCCCGGCACGTAGATGACATCAGGTTGTGCCGCGCGGATCCGGGTGAGCTGGGAGCTGAAGTCAACGTCGCCGGCGGCGTAGGTCACATCCGCGACGATGCGGCCGCCCAGCTTCTCGAAGTCGGACTTGAAGACCGACGACAGCCCCTTGCTGTAGTCCGACCCGTTGTCCCAGAGCACCGCGGCGGTCTTCGCCTTCAGGTTGTCGCGGGCGAAATACGCCATCACATAACCCTGGAACGAATCCACGAAGCACACCCGGAAGATATAGTCCCCCTTGCGGGTGACCTCCTCGTTGGTGGAGGAGGGGGAGAGCATGGGGATCCTCCTGGCCTGACAGATGGGGGCCGCAGCCAGGCTGTTCTTGCTCGCCACCTCTCCGAGGACCGCGACAACTCCCTGCTGGTCGATCAGCTTCGTGACGACGGTGCGGGCCTCTTCCGGTTTGCCGCGGTCGTCCTCCACAAGGAGGCGGAGGCGCTGGCCGTTGATCCCTCCGGCGCGGTTCACCTCTTCCGCTGCCAGCTCGATGCCCTGACGGGTGGTGATGCCGAAGTCCGCCATGTCTCCAGTCAGCGCAAGATAGACGCCCACAAGCGGCTCCCGAGGTTTCGTTGCACATCCTGTCGCAGCTGCGCAGACTGCCGCAAGCAGCGCAGCCGTCAGCAACCTTCGTCTCATGCTGTCTCCTCAATCAGGCGGGCGCGGCCGCCTCAAGGTTCCTGCGCAGAGCCCGTATGTGTTCCGGCGTGGTGCCGCAGCATCCCCCGAAGACCCGGCAGCCAGCCTGGAGCAGAGCAGGGACGTGCGCCGCGAAAGATTCCGGACCTTCAAGATACCTCAGTTGCCCCTCCGCCGTCACCTCCGGCATTCCGGCATTGGGCTGAGCCATAAGGACCGGCGCTCCGGCCGCATTCATCTGGGCGATGACGGGGACCATCCTGTCCGGACCGGTGCTGCAGTTCGCCCCGAAGGCCACCAGTCCCAGATCAGAAACCGCGCTCCACGCATCGCCCGGGGTGTTGCCCATCATGGTCCGCCCGGACTCATCGAAGGTCATCGTGGCAAGGATGGGAAGGCCTGCCGCGGACGCGGCCCGCACCGCGACGATCAGCTCGTTCAAGTCGAAAAAGGTCTCGAAGAGGATGGCGTCCGCACCGGCCCGGGCGATCACCGCCGCCAGCGCTCCATACTCATCGGCCGCCTCCTGGTCCGTCAGGTCGCCGTATGGCTCCATCAGATCCCCCAGCGGCCCGATGGACCCCATCACCAGCGCGCGTCCGTCTGCGGCTTCACGGGCGAGCCTGACGGCCGCAGTGTTGGCATCCTGGAAGCGTTCCGCCGCATCGAACTTGCTCAGCTTCCTGCGGGAGCCCCCGAACGTGTTCGTCGTGATGAGCTGTGACCCCGCCCGCACATACTCATCGTGGACGGCGCGCACTTCCCCGGGGTGTGTCAGGTTCCAGAGCTCGGGACTTGCCCCGACCGCAAGCCCCCGCCCCTGAAGCATCGTCCCGATGGCCCCGTCCGACAGGACCCACCGGCTAGACCGGAGCAAAGTGGCCAGATCGGTCACGGCCGCTCCTCCAGCAGCGACATTCCGTCCTTCAGGAATGGCACCATCTCGATCTGCGCGATCAGGCAGGAAACCGTGGACTCGGACCCCTGGTTCGCGTTGCGTCCGGAGGGCATCAGTCCGTCAAAGCACCCCCCTGTGACGGGGTCGTGCAGCGGGACGTTCAGGGCGTTGCGGCCGAAGAACCAGTCGAACGAGATCTTCGCCGCCTGCAGGTAGCGTTCGTGCCCTGTTACCCGGTAAGCGTCGAGCGCAGCGATGACCATCATCATGGCGTCCACCGGCTGCTGGTCGAACCACGCCCGTTCCCGGCCCTTCCAGAACCATCCGTTGCATCCAATGATCTGGAGGACGCCGTCGATGATGCACTGCTTCTCCAGGAACTCCCACGCTTCGGCGGCCACTTCCAGATACCGGGAGTCGCCCAGAGCCTCATAGGCCAGGAAGAGCGCACGGGGAAGAAGGGCGTTGGAATAGGTGAGCACCGGCTCGAACCATTCCCATCCCGGTGAGGCGTGCTGCTCGTAGTCCCTGAGCAGAGAGTCCGCCACTTTCTTCAGCGCCCGGGCGTAGGCGTCTTCACCATCCGCTCTCAATGCGAGACTCAGACCCACGGCGCTGTATGCTTTTCCGCGGGGAAACATGGCCGTTTCCGGGATCCACAGCGCCTGATGGAGCAGGTTCCGGGCGACTTCTTTCACGTTGTCGTGGATGTTCGCGTCCAGGCACTGAGCCAGCGCCCAGATCACCCGCCCCTGGCAGTCTTCCGAGCCCTCGCCGTCCAGCCAGGTCTGGTCAAACGACATGAAGTTGTGAAACTTGCCGTTAGGGAGCTGCGCGTAATGAAGGAAGCTGAGATAGTTGCTCACCAGCCTCAGCGCCCTGCGCGACCGGCTCAGATGGTAATGGCGGACGGCCGCGATGAGCGCCCGGGAATTGTCGTCCGTGGTATATCCCGTCCTGCGGTTTGGTATGGAGAAGATGGCGTGCTGAATCACGCCGGTCGTGTCGGTCAGGGTCTCCAAATGGTCGAGACGGATCTCAGGGTAGCTGCCTTCGATCAAGGGTTCAGCCACGGCAGCCGCCGCCTGCCGGTTGCCCATATGCGATCATCATCCTCCTGCCTTGTAAGCGCCGCGCCGCTTCTTTATAGCGGCGCGATCCTCCGGGTGCCGGGCCTCCCCGGCTGTTCAGCCGCTGGCGTCAGACTGGCGCTCCGCTTCCGGCCGCCTCCACGGCGGCATGCTCCGCCAGCACCTCCCGGAACAGCGAGATGTAGTCCACCGCCACATTGAACCACGCGGCTCTCCGGCCGTATTTGTAGGCCGCCCGCTCCAGTGACTCCTTGAAATCCGGATCGCCGAGGATCTTGATGATGGCCTTCGCGAGCTCGTCCGGGTTGCGGAAGTCAACCAGCACACCCCTGCCGTCCGCCAGCACCTCCTCGGCATACAGATAGCGCGTCGAGACGATGGCACGCCCGCAGCCGAGCGCATAGGCCAGCGTCCCCGAGACGATCTGGTCGCGGTTGACGTAGGGAGTAACATACACGTCAGTGGCCGAGAGGTAACGCACCAGCTCCCTAAGGGACAGAAACCTGTTGTTGAACTTCACGTGGTCGTGAAGCCCCAGCTCGTCCATCATCCCCAGCAGCATCTGGCGGTAAGACTCCCCTTCGAAGTTTCTGACTCCCGGATGGGTCTCTCCCAGCACCAGATACCGGACGTTCGGGAAGTGCTTGCGAACCTCCGCGATCGCCTGGATCGCATACTCGATGCCTTTTCCCCTGTTGATCAGGCCGAAGGTGGAGACCACTTCGTGTCCTGCGATGCCAAGGTCGCGTTTGACGACCTCCGCCGGGATGCGATGGACATTCGGCACGCCGTGCGGGATCAACGCGATCATCTCCGGGCGGATGCCGTAGACGTCCTGGAGTATCTCCCGCCCCAGTTCCACCATCACCACAAAACGGCCGCCGAGCGCCGCCAGCTCCTGAATGATCCGCTTCTGGTTCGGGGTGGGGTGGAACAGGACGGTGTGGCAGGTCACCACGAACGGCTTGCGGAGGCGCTCCACGAAGTCGAGGACCCATTCGCCGTCCGGGCCCCCGAAGATGCCGTACTCATGCTGGAGGCTCACGATGTGGGCGGAAGACTCGTTGATGAAGTCCGCCCCGGCCCGGTGGCTGTCCCTGCTGCGGTCGAAGATCTGGAAGCGGACCTCCCGCGGATACTGCTCGATCTCATCGCCGCGGCTCATCGCAACGATGATCTTGCGGGAAAATGGCAGGAACTTGTCAATGGCGGTGGAGAGATCTTTCGTGAACGTGGCGATTCCGCACTCCCGCGGCGGATACGTGGCCACGTAGGCCACGTCGATCTTGCTCATCGCCTCCCGGAGCCGGGTGAAGAGTCCGTCGTCTGCCGCCTGCAGGCGACGGACCTCATCGTGCATGCCCGGTTCTTCCTCCAGGAAGGCGCCGGGCTTCAAGACTGTTTTGGAGCTGGTGGTCTGGGAATCGCTCAATGCACTATACCGCCGCTGCGAGTTTGTTATCCACGGAGGCAAGGGCATCCTGCAGATTGCGGTACATCGGAAAGACCTTTTCCAGCCCCGTGATCTCGAACACCCTCCTGACGCGGGGATTCGCGCTGACGAGGGTGATGCGCGCTTTCCGGTCTGCAGCTCTCTTCAGTCCGGCCACCAGCGCACCCAGCCCGGTGCTGTCGATGTAGTCGACGTCGTGCATCACCAGAATGACGTTGTCCGCATCGCCGTCCAGCGACTTCAGCACCGCATCGCGGAACTGCTCGCAGGTGTAGGCGTCCACCTCTCCAGCAAGCTGAAGGACCGGACAGCCGTTCGCTTCGGTGCGTTCGATGGTCAGATCGGCATCCATTGCAGCAAAACCTCCTCAAATCTCGATCGTCCGGGTTCTTCTCCGGGCTCGAGCGGCCTCGTTTGCCTGCTGCTGCCGGAAGATCGGCTCCGGGCCTCCCCTTCGGGCGGCCCGTGCGCGGCCCGGCGCCCGGATGTCTCAACTTCTTCTCAGCATCTGTTTGAGTTCGGTCAGGTTGCCGGCATTGGCCAGCGCGTCCTCTTCGGAGATGAGGCCCTGCTTGACGTAGCGGTCAAGGCACTGGTTCATCGTCTGCATCCCGAAGAACGCGCCTTCGCTGATGGCGGAGTAAAGCTGACCGGAGCGTCCTTCCTCGATCAGCTTCACCGTTGTGGGAGTTGCGGTCAGGATCTCGACCGCAGCGATCCGCCCTCTCATGTCCTTCAGCGGAATGAGCTTCTGAGAGATTATACCCATCAGGGAGGTGGACAATCGCAGGCAGATCTGCTGCTTCTGGTGGGGCGGGAACATGTTGATGATGCGCTCCATCGTGTCCGCCGCGCTGGTGGTGTGGACGGTGGAGAACACGAGATGGCCCGTCTCCGCCGCCGCCAGAGCCACGTTCATGGTCTCGACGTCGCGCATCTCCCCGATCAGAATGACGTCGGGACTCTGCCGCACCACATACTTCAGCGCCTCCGTGAACGAGGACGTGTCGATACCGATCTCCCGCTGGCTGACAATAGATTTCTTGTCGGGATGGACGAACTCGATCGGGTCCTCGATGGTAACAATATTGGCCGATCGGGTCTGATTGATCAGGTCGATCATTGCCGCCAGGGTGGTGGATTTTCCGGAACCGGTGGGGCCGGTGACCAGAATCAGCCCCTGATGCAGCCGGGTCATTTCGGCCACCACGGGAGGCATTTTGAGCTCTTCCAGGGAGTAGATCCGCAGGGGGATCAGGCGCATCACCATCCCGACCGTACCGCGCTGCCGGTAGATGTTCACACGGAAGCGGCACCGGTCTTTGTAGGTGAAGGCCAGGTCCATCTCGTTGTGCCGCTCGAACCGTCCGATCTGCTCCGGGGTCATCACGGTGTAGGCGGTGTCCCGGACATCTTCGTCCGACAGGACGGGAAGCTCGGTCTGGCGCACCTTGCCGTCCACGCGCAGGGCAGGGGAGGCACCGGCCTTCAGAAAGATGTCCGAAGCTCGCTCCGCGAGCGCCAGGTCCATGATGGGATCCAGTTCCATTTGCGACAGCAATCCTTTCCTGTCATCGGATGGTTGCCCGGACGGTCTTGAAGGCGCGCGGCAGGCGAAAGAGCGGCGCCTTCCGGCTGTTGGGCCCGGGCAAAAAGAGAGGCGCCGCCCGGAAGCGGCGCCAGCCTCTCTCTGCAGCCGCAGATGGCGGCGCGATCAGTTCAGGATCAAAATGGTGGAGCTGATGGGAATTGAACCCACGACCTCTTCCATGCCAAGGAAGCGCTCTCCCCCTGAGCTACAGCCCCGCAGGCGCCTTTCTGTCACGCTCGAACTGCACCGCTTCCTTTTCAGTGAAGCGAACCTCCCGCCTGACAGCTGTTGTCCAGCAAAGCGCGGTCCTGAGTGAACCTCTGCCCATCCCTGCACGGCGTATTGTATCACTTCAAAACATCACCTGCAAGGCCTTCCGCCTGTCCGGAAGGGTCTGTTCGCCACTCCGGTGCGAGGGGGCACCAAGGCGGCGGTGGGATCGCCTGGTGCTGTCGCGGAATGCTCGCCTTATCTGACACACAGAAGCAGGGCCCGCCTCCTTTGAGGGCGGGCCCTGCTGATTTGCAGATGCACGCGTCAAGGACCCGGCAGAACCTCGAGGGCGTGAATCACCCGTACCGGCATACTATTCACAAGTTCCCGGGTGACGGCCCCTACGACGCCGACAAAGCTGCCGAGTTCGGGGATTTGGGTGGCTCCTTTGATCTTGAGGCCGAATCTACCGGGTCCTGACCAGACCCTGGATCCGTCTTCCAGATAGAAGGAGCCATCACTGCCGTAGGAGGAGACCAGCCCGAACACCTTGACCAGCAGTCCCTCATTCGTCAGGCCGTCCGTGAGAACGAACGATCCGGTCGGATGGACAAACCCGGCACCCCCCACCTCCCGGGCGTTGATTTTCCAGACAGTTGGCTGCGCGCTACCGGTGAGGGTAACCATCGCGGATGTCAGGACGCGCTCTCCTGCCGGAGTCTTTCCGAGCCGACCTTTGAGCCTTACCAGCTGGCCGGGCTGAGGCATCCATCCGGCCGGCTGAACCCGAAAGCCTGAAGATCCGTCTAGAGCCTGAGCGTAAAAGTATCCTTCGTCCGTGGAGAGCGTAACCACCACCGGATTCTCGAATTCCACCCAGGAAGCATCGGGCAGCGCTTTGCCCGCCCCGACAGTGGTTCTGGATTGGACGGGGCTGGCCTCCGCCAACACAAATAACTTCAGCTCTGCCGCGCTGACAAAACTATGGGTTCCTCCGGGTGTTCCCCGCAGGCGAATAGCCTCGCCATAGACGGGGTCGAACCTGAGTTCGTATGTTTCGAAGTTGACCCGGTTGAAGCCCGGGCGGTCGGCAAGATGGAAAGGATAGTCGGGTGTTACGGTCAGTCTGCTCACGGGAATCCACTGCCCGCCTGACAGAACCTCAACGCGGAAATCCTTCCACCAGCCGCCGCGTCCGAAGTGCATACCCTCCTGAAAGGTCAAACCTACCAGTCGAGCTTCTGCCGGTGGCTGGACAAGCAGTTCGAGTCCGAGCCACTGATCTGTAAGCAGCCCGCCAGTGAAGAAGGAGTCATACTGGCGAGCCGGGTCTGCGGAACCGGCGGGCGGCATATCGCCATCTTTGAAAAGCCCGGGAACATTCATTCCCTCTCCAGTGGGCCCCGGTTCCGGCTGTCCCGCGATACGGGCGAATGCATCGGTTGCGACGGTAAAATCGTGAACCTGGTTTTGCGGATAGATCCAGATATGGTCCGACCCCGAAAGCCCTCCTGTATCGGTCACTGTCAGAGTCAACCTCCAGGCGAAGGTCGAACCGGGATAAGCGGGAGGCTGGAACTGGATCTCCGGTCCTTCCCAGGTTGCGAGGTTCGGAATGATTCTCCCGTCTCGGTACAGATCCAGGGTCCAGGAGTAGTGGAGCAGCTCGTCATCGTCCTGAATGTCAGATCCGATTCCGGCGGCGGTGATGGCAGCCCCGGGCTGCACGAGACTCCCGAAAGCGGGGCTGGTTATCCTGGCAACCGGAGCAGAGGGGCCTACTGTGATCACAACGGTGGCCGTAGCGGAGATGCCGCTCGAGTTGGTGACGGTCAGAGTAACCGTATAGCTACCGTCGGAACCGTACGCGTGTTCCACGTTTAAGCCCGTTGCTGTGGTGCCGTCGCCGAAGTCCCACGCAAAGGAGAGATTGGTATCTCCTCCGGGATCAAAGCTGCCAGCGGCGGAGAAGCTGACATTCAGGGGGGCGTTGCCGAACGTGGGAACTGCATTGATCAAAGCCCTGGGCGGCTCTGCGGCGTTGTATTGCAGACGATACAGTCCTCCCGGAGCAACAGTGATGTAATGAAGATCGCCGGTGATGGGGTGGGCCTGGATGTCAACTACGGTGCCAAGTCCTTCGCCAAACGGGCGGACGGCGATGAGGTTGTAATTGGCGTCGGTCTCCAGGGTTTTCAGAAATCCTGACGTGTAGTCGCTGAAAAAGTAGCGGCCGCGATAGCGCTCCGGGTAGTTTGACCCGGTGTAGTGTACTCCGCCGGTGATCGATGCTCCCGAAAAGCCACCCAGATTGTTACCGTCCTCGTCGCGGTAACTTCCGACTGGCCGGACGCCATTCCACCGGTTGTAGGCGAACACCGGAAGGGTCTGAGGACCAGGACCGGGACGGCTGCAGTCGGGCCGTTGAAGGGGGTCATCCTCGCCGAAACGATGATCTATGTATCGTTGCTGCCTGACCTGTGCGATCGTCCCCATTCCCTCGTAGCACGGCCACTGAAAGTTTTCTCCTCCGCGGCAGACATTGATCTCCTCCCATTGCACCCAGCCCACATCGGCCACGAACAGGACCCCGGGGTCTCCCTGGGAGGGATGGACACCGCCGGTCCCGGGCCTCACCGAGAAACGCCACGGATTCCGGAAACCCAGAGCCCAGATACGAGATGCATTGCTCGAAGGGTTGCCGTTGAAGAAGGGATTGGAGGGGTAGCCGTTGCCGGTTGCCGGATCGATTCGAAGGATCTTCCCCGAGAGGCTGCGCACGTCCTGGGACCGGAAAGCCCCTGAATCTTCGTGGGCCGGCATCGGGCCCGGCTTTCCGGTGATGGGATGAATGAAGGTCTCGAAGGCGGCGGGGTCATTACCCCCGAAGTCAGCATAGTCGGCGTGGGCAGCGTCCCCTGAACTGATCAACAGGGAGCCATCGGGCGCGAAAAGCATGTGGGCGGTGGAGTGGATAAGGGAGATGGAACCCATGCAGTCTCGAACCACACCGTCCGGCCCGGGATTGCCGAGGAGCACGTGCCGGCTGGCCGGGTCCGCCACGATGTTCCCGTTCAGAGTCACGGCCCTGTAACGGCAGAGCCGGGAATATCCGAATCTCTGATCCCGGTTGTACCACCAGTAATTTTCCCCCGGAACGGGAGTGACCGTATACAGCAGGTAGACCCAGCTTGTGGGCCCGCCGTCGGGAACGAATCCGGGGTGCAGGGCGATGGCTGTCAGACCGGAGTCCCCGGCACGGTTGACCTCGGCCCGCAGATCGATGAACGGGACATTCTGGGCTCGGTCGTCTTGCACCACACGAACGGTGCCACTCTTCTCGGCAACGAAGATCGTGCCGTCGGGGGCAAAGGTGAAAGCGGTGGGCAGATTGTAAGTTCCCGGAAGCTGGACTACCTGGAACCGCGGAGGGAGGACAGGATTGGCTGTGGCAGAGGTGGACGGGCAGGCAGCGGCTAGCGCCAGTGCGACAATGAGGACCTCCCACCGTGATGCCGTTCGAAAAGAGCAGCCCATCTATTTATCTCCTTTCAGGCCCTTGTTACCAGAACCGGAAGAATCGGAAATCGACCCTCCCAATCCGGCCTTCCAGGGACTGATCGAGGGTCAAGAGCTATTCCGCATTATTCTAGCATAAACCGGACGGAGGGAAAGCCCATCTGAGCGGGGGAGGGGAAGGACTGCTACAGCCACTCCCTGGAACTCGTGCTTCCATCCAGACGATTCCAGCCGTTTTCCACATCACTTGCTGATACGTCGGACGCGGCCGGCCTTTGGCCGTGATTGCTCAAAAGGCCAGGGCCCTTGCGGCGAGAGGGCCTGGGAAACCGCGGTGACTTGAGGCAAGTCTGAACAGTCGCGAGCGAATAGCCGATATCAGGAGAGGAAGAAAGGCCCGCATGCGCTTCGGGGTGCCTCACTGGACGGTGATCCGAAATCGGCGGCAAAAAGGGGGAGCACGGAGGGTCACATCGAGCGGAGCGGCGTAGAGCACGGTGACGGTGCAGGGTTGTCAATCGGTTTGACACCCCTTCCGGCGGTATGGTAAATTCGCAAACGGGGGCCGAAAGCGCCGGGCGTGGCGAGCAGGCTTCCCCGAGAGGAATACGGATCACGATGCCCAAGAAGATTCTGGCCGTTGACGATGAAAAGCACATCGTCCGGCTCGTGCAGGTGAACCTGGAGCGCCAGGGTTATGAGGTGGTGACCGCTAACGACGGCCGCGAAGCTCTGGAGAAGGTGGAAAGCGAGCGGCCGGACCTGGTGGTGCTGGACGTCATGATGCCTTACATGGACGGGTTCGAGGTCCTGCAGAATCTCCGCCGTAACCCCAGCACCAGGGACATCCCGGTAATTATGTTAACTGCCAAGGCCCAGGATGCCGACGTGTTCCGGGGCTGGCAGTCGGGCGTGGACTGCTATCTCACCAAACCGTTCAACCCCATGGAGCTCATTTCGTTCGTGAAGCGCATCTTCAAATCTATGGAGGACGGCGCGGACGGCGGCGGAAGGTTCGACATCAGCTAAATGGATACGGCGAATCGCGGTGAAGGGCCAAACGTCTTCGCACTCGCAGCCGGCGTGATCACTGCCGTCGTGGTGGCGGGCCTGATCGGACGCCTGCTTTACGAGAGGATGCATCCCTCCGGCAGCGAGCGCGACATCCGGGAGATCATCCGGGAGTGCCAGGCAACCATCGCGCAGATGGACCGGGCGCTCGGAAAGGCCGCCGCGGCAACGGAGGTGTAAGCCGGGCGTCAGGCCGGTCCGCCCTTTTAGAGGCCCGCTTCCCGTTCCGGGGGAGGCGGGCTCTCTTTGTGACGGGGCGGCGCCTGGCGACTTGAGGGAAGGAACGCCGCGAGTGTCCGATAACATATATTATGTTAACTCCTCCCTCCGCCAACAAAAACGGCCGCCCGGCACGGCGGTCCGCACGTCACTCACCCTGTTCCTCCTCCGCAGAGCCCCCGGTTATCTCTTCCACCGGGCGCGAGGCCTCCTCCAGGACCGCCTCCGTCATATAGACCGGACACTTTGCCCGGAGCGCGAGCGCGATGGCATCGCTCGGCCGCGAGTCCACCGAAATGGTCTTCCCGTTCACGGTCATCCAGATCTTGGCGTAGAAGGTGTCCTGCCACAGATCGTCCACGACGACGCGATCGATCTGCGCTCCCAGGCGCTCTGCCATGTTCTTGAGCAG
>Ga0068707_1002467_pt1 | contig 13011 bp, 12 predicted proteins | sample YNPNPMetaG_FD_66600 | JGI IMG/M metagenome (GOLD analysis project Ga0068707, IMG submission 66600) | Anoxygenic and chlorotrophic microbial mat microbial communities from Yellowstone National Park, USA - YNP NP MetaG | ecosystem: Environmental > Aquatic > Thermal springs > Hot (42-90C) >... | reverse complement strand
GATTTAAGAATGTAAAAGATAAAACTGGGTTAAACGGTCGTTGGCAGGTAATCCAGAAAAATCCCATGGTTGTATGTGATACTGCTCACAATCCAGCGGGCATAGGTCAGGTAGTGCAGCAACTGGCGATGTTAAAACCACGTCGCTTGCATATTATTGTAGGTTTTTCGGCCGATAAGGATATAGATCAAATGCTGAAGATTTTTTCGGCTGAATTGGGTCAATCGGGAGTGACATACTATTACACCCGTTCGTCGGTGAAGCGTACAATGGATGCGGAACAACTTGCCCAAAAGGCCGGTTCTATGGGTATAGGGGGTGATGCCTATGAGCAGGTGAATGATGCATTTGAGGTTGCTATGAGTAAGGCAGGGGTCGATGATGTTATTTTTGTCGGAGGAAGTAATTTTGTAGTAGGGGATTTTTTAAAGTACTGTATCGTTAAATAAATAGAATTTTATATTTTTGGTTGGTCGTCAATGCTTTTTTTGATCGCTTAAATGTCATATAAACACAATTAAAATATCAATATTACATTATCAATAAATTTTTAGATATATGAGAAAGCATATTTTCTTAATGGTATTTTTGTCGTTTATTACTGTGACGGTAGGTTGGTCGCAGAAATACGCACGCAATCAGTTTGTTGTATTTTCGTATACTGTGGATATTGATGAAAGGGTAAAAAAAGAACTTAGTTCTTATCAACATCTTATAAACTATCAGGTTCAGAAAAAGCAATCAGCAGTTGAGGCCATGCTGGTACATTCATTTTACCAGATTTTTACAAAGCTTTTAGAGGATTCGCTGATGATATATTTTTTACCTCCCGAAAGTATGGGTAGTAAGGCCAGCTATACAGAATATGGCTATCCCGATGTAGTTATTCAGAAAGCAATCAGACTTTCGGATGTAAAGTATTTTATGAAAATCGAGCTTTCTGTAGAAAACAGCAAATATGATGAAAAGGGTAACCGACTAATGGCTGATGTTTTTCTGCCAGTAGTAAATGTTTCGGTGAGCATATACAATAAGTTTGGATTTAATCCTATTCAGACGGCTGAAGGGCAGGCGGTAGCATCGGCTCCCATACAGGTAAAGGAAAGTTTTCTGGCAGGTTTAAATTTTGTTTCACCCACTGTTAAGGCAGGTCCCAATGAAGAGACCATGAAAGTTTTGTTCGAACGTTGTGCCTTAAATGCTTTATATAGTATCAAAAACAAAAAGATAAAGTAAAGTTTTTCATGCCTGCCAAAAAATATAAGGTTTTGGGCATAATGTCGGGCTCCTCGATGGACGGGGTGGATCTGGCTTTTTGCCATTTTGCAAAGACGGATGAAATATGGCAGGGAGAGATTATTGCAGCGGAAACCATCCCGTATCCATCGATGTGGAAGGAAAAGTTATGGAAAAGCTATGAAATGCCCGGGTATCAGTTGGTAAAAACGGATATGGAATATGGGCATTATCTGGGGAAGATTGCGAAGGAATTTTTGCGGCGCCACCGGTTAAAGCCTGATTTCATTTCCTCACATGGGCATACCATTTTCCATAATCCTTCCGAGGGGGTTACTTATCAACTGGGTAATGGAGCTGCTATAGCAGCCTCGGCAAATATTACGACTGTTTCGAATTTTCGTACGCTTGATGTGGCATTGAAGGGGCAGGGGGCACCTTTGGTTCCCATTGGCGATGCCATCTTGTTTGCCAATTATGATTATTGTCTCAATTTAGGAGGATTTGCCAATGTTTCATTTTTTTGGTACAAACGACGGGTAGCATTTGATATCTGTCCGGTTAATTTTGTTATCAATAAATTGGCTAATAATCTTGGCTATGAATATGATCATGATGGGCAACTGGCCCGTCAGGGAAAAGTGATAGTACCTTTACTTAAAACATTAAATAAGATTCCCTACTATCAGCAGTCGTATCCCAAATCCCTTGGCAGAGAATGGGTCGAACAGAGTTTTTTGCCCCACCTCGAAAGTGATCACTTCGATCCTCTTGATGCTTTACGAACAGTTTACGAACATATTGCCATACAGATTACCAGAGTTTTTTCGGGGAAACCTACAAAAAAGGTGTTGGTCACGGGTGGCGGTGCACACAATAAATTTCTTGTTGAACTGATCATGTCTCGTACTAACCTGAAAATTGAAATTCCCGATCCCACCATTGTTGATTTTAAAGAGGCAATGATTTTTGCTTTTTTAGGGGTTCTTCGGATGCGTGAGGAATATAATTGCCTGTCATCGGTTACCGGGGCCAAACACGATAATGTAGGTGGAATAATTTATAAAATATAGCCCGACCCAAGGGGGCTGTTTGGGATTGCGTGGAATATTGACTCTCAGGTTATATTGCCGGTTTAGGCAGATGCTTCGATAGTACACAGGCGTTAAAGACGTTATTAATGTTTGTTTCTCCGCAGATATTTTAGAAAGGAAATTCTATGGAGTTTCGGTCTCCAGTGTATTTTCCCGGGGTTTTAGAGCCTGCAGGTGAATGGGATTTCCTTCCACATATATTGCCTTATGGGGTGAGGCTGGGCAGGCATATTCGCAGGCACCACAGCCAATACAAATGTTTTGGTCGGTTTCGGGAATACGTAGGAAGCCTTTATACGGAACCATGTGTACGGCTGCGGTGGGACAATGTTCAGCACAGGCGCCACACGAAGTTTCGGAGGTAAAAACAATACAATTCTCTTTAATAAAAATAACTTTTCCAATCTGAAGCGTTTTTTTTTCGGTCAACGGTGAGTGGCAGCAGTGCTCCTGTGGGGCAAATCTGTGAACATACCGTACATTCGTAGTTGCAAAAACTTTCCGAATAGCTCATGTAGGGCATCAGCAGGCCTGTGAGGCCGTATTTCCTAATGGAGGGTTTAAGCACATGGGTGGGGCATTGACTTATGCATAGCTGGCAGGCCGTACAGTGTGCAGTAAAGTGATCCAACGATACCGAACCCGGTGGGGTGACTGTATGTTTGCGGCGAATAGGTGTTTTGTTGCTGTGACTGGTATTGTGATTCTGTGCTTTAAGTGAGGCTGCAATGCTTGTGCCAATGACTCCGGTAGCCACAATTTCAAGGAACAAACGACGGCTACGGTTGTTGGTGTCTTTTTCAGGTGTTGGTTTCCTTGTGTAGTCCGGAACCAGCGTCAGAGCGTTTTCGGGGCAGACCGATAAACAGTTAAAACATCCCACACAACGGTCAAAGTCAACTTTTTGATCCCGAATATCAATGCATTCGCTTTTGCAAACCGAAGAACATTTACCACAACGGGTACATACCGAGGATTTCATCCGGATTTTGAAAACAGACAGGCGACTTATGATCCCCAGCAGCGTACCAACGGGACAAATGGTGTTGCAGTATAATCGCCCTCGCCGATAGCTGAATAAAATGATTACGATAAAAAGAACAGAACTCCAGATAAGGGTAAAAAGACTGAAATTCTTCAAGCCTATGGGTGCGATGTAAATGTGTAAACTTTCCAGCCATTTAGACAGGTGATCGTTGGCCGTAATGAAACCCGGGCGAAATAATCCCGATACTATTTTTCCATAGAAGCTGTAGGGGTCGAGCAGCAGTAGTGCCATGATGCTCCCCGATAGTAGGGAAACCAAAACAGCCGCCATTAGTCCATAACGCACATAGTTGTGTGGAACAGAATACCGGTAGATTTTTTGTTTTCTAAATTTTTTAGCAATGCGTGAAATTATGTCCTGCAATATTCCAAGCGGGCATACAAATGAACAATATACCCTGCCTACCAGCAAGGTCAAAAGGATAATCACCACAAACCCCACAGCAGTAGCTATGGTTAAAAATTTCAGTACAGAGGGGATAAACTGAAACCATGTGGCTGTGTAGATAATAGGGATACTTATCCCCAGAAAAGACAGCGTAAGTGTGATAAAAAACAATAATCCTATTCCTTGCCGGAGATATTTCAGGTAAGCATTCATAAGCTTTGATTTGTTAGTTGACGTAACGGTTTGAAACGGTAGCGATATATTTAAATTTTTATTCTTTCGATATTAAGTTTTTCGAGGTTCATATTGCCAATGCCCATTTCTGAGCAATTCTGATATAATCGACATCACTGGGGTTGAGTCCGAATAGTTTGGCAGCGGCGGCATCGGCGGCGACAATATCTTCCGATACGATAAGTGCTTTCATGGTGGTAACATCAGACAGTGATACCCCTTTGGGACCATGCTGTTTCATTACCCTATACGCATCGATGACATTGAGTGTTGGCTTACGATAGCTTGCAAAATCGGCAATACATTGATGCAGGTCGTTACGATGCCAGTACCCCCGATCCCAGATAATCCCCATCATATTTTTCATGGCAATGGTAAGGGTTGCGCCGCCATGGCTTTTAAGTACGGGGACATTAATAAAGACATCTGATTCGAGAATAGCCTCGTGTTCTTTGGTTTGGTTGAGGCGTTTACCTCCAGGGATGTTAACCGGATGATAGTAGCCTTCATTGTTGCCGGGAATTATTTTGCCTCCGGCATCCTTAACGGCTTTTTCGATTCCACTATTGGAATAGCAGCGTTGCCACTGGTCGCAGGTATTGTCGAATACCAAAACCTCTTTGGCTCCGGCCTGTAGGCAATGTTCAACGATTCTTTTTACAAGCAAAGGATTGGTATTGGCTGCATATTCGGGGGTTTTATCCCAACCTATATTGGGTTTGACAACCACCCGCATACCTTTTTTTACATATTTTCCAATCCCCCCATCGAGGCTATGGCACGGTCAAACATGGCATCGGGTTCACCCCCCATTACTGCTACCAGATCGAATGATCCTTTTGATGGGGAAACTATGCTTTCTGCCGAAAAAATGTTGCTGTGCTTTGCTAGCAGGCCTGCTGCGAATCCTGCACCCAGACCCTTAACCAGAAAATCTCTCCGTTTCATAGGTAAGTATTATTAATTTGTTCATTTTATGGGCATTCATATCGAAAAAGGTTGCAATCTCTTTATCCGGCGAGGTCTTGACATCATAGTTATATGACCAAGCTCCTCTAAGGGCGCGACATATCGTACCCCTATTTTTTTCCGGTTATTCTGGGTAATCATGCAAATAGTTCTACTGATAAACATGATAGTTTTCGAATTATTGCCACCTTTGTAAAATCATGTAAAATTTTGCATGAATACGACAATGCTTTGTTAACAGGGTGTTAAACCAATATAATTTGAATTATTTCTAAATTATCCTGTTCTATTTTTGTTTTTGGCCGAACCTTACAGCTAAGTTATGAAAAAAATTTTGTATTACGATTGTTTTGCGGGCATAAGTGGCGATATGCATCTGGCTGCCATGATTGATATTGGTGTGCCGGAGGATTACCTGCGGCAGGAGCTTGAAAAGCTTGCGCTTAAGGATTATGATCTTCAAGTTTCTAAAGTTGTTACACATGGCATCAGTTCGACGCGGGTACAGGTAGTATTAGGTGAACATAAGGATCAGAAGACATTTCAGTTGAATCAAACTCTGCGACATGGTCAGGAAGCGGTTCACGAACATTCGTTCCGAAGTTTTGCAGAAATTCGTGATATGATAACACGGTCTACGCTTTCGGATCATGTGAAGTCATTAAGTATCGGCATTTTTGAGCGATTGGCTATTGCTGAGGGTAAAGTACACAACCGCCCCGCAGATCAGGTGCATTTTCATGAGGTGGGTGCCGTTGATTCCATTGTAGATATTGTTGGTGCTGCTATATGTATTGATTATCTGAAGCCCGACAGAATTATTGCATCGCCGGTCGAGGTGGGCAGTGGTATGGTAAAGTGTATGCATGGTACTTATCCGGTTCCGGCTCCTGCAACTGCCGAGCTTTTGCAGCGTATCCCCATAACCTTGGGTAAGGTTCCCTTTGAGGCAACTACCCCCACCGGTGCGGCCATTTTGGCGACGGTAGTTGATGAATTTCAGAAATTGATTTCTTTTACCCCCCTTAAGGTTGGCTATGGTGCCGGTAGTGGGGATTCGGATATTCCAAATGTTTTGCGCATTGTTCTTGGCGAAAGCGAGGATAAAAATCATAATGTTTTAAGGCACGAGCAGGCAATGATCATAGAATGTAATATCGATGATATGAATCCCGAACTATATGATTATGTCGTAAACCGGTTATTTGAGGCTGGGGCTCAGGATGTATTTCTAACGCCTATAGTGATGAAGAAAATGCGGTCGGCCCAAAAAATTTCTGTGCTTTGTAGCCGCGATACCTTTGATGCGATGACAAAAATTTTGATGCAGGAAACGACTACGCTTGGTGTCAGAAGTTATTGTGTTGACAAGTGGATGCTTCAGCGCGAGATGGTGGTCGTAGAAACCTCGCTTGGAAAAGTACGGGTAAAGAAATCGTATGGGTCGGAAATTGTGAAGTTTAAAGCCGAATACGACGATTGTATTGAGATTGCCCGAAAACAGAATCGTCCTTTACCTGAGGTCATGCATATCGTACAGCAGGAGGTTGCGGAAAAGTTGTCCCGTTTATTGTGATGTTGTTATTGCATTAAGTTTGCTATATGCATTTCTCCCGGAAATAAAAAAGGGGGAAAGGACGTTTCCCCCTTTGCAAGTTCATCTAATCCCACTAATCCACAACACAACCCAATACCCACAAGCTATGATCTGATTATTTGTGCGTTAAAAATGATCGTACTCATTGTCGTGTCCGTCACCGCCATTGAGGTGAATGTTGACTTCGTGGGGTTTGGAGGATTTGGTCTTGGTCGTATTTACGTTGGCAGCCATAGGTTTGCTGGTTTTAAAGGTTTGTTTTTGAACCGACGAACGACGCATTTGCAATAATGACTGGTCGTCGCTGGTTTTGTAGAATGCAATGATTTCTCTGAGTTGTTCGGCCTGGCTGGCGAGTTCTTCGGCACTTGAAGACATTTCTTCAGCTGCAGCGGCGTTTTTCTGGGTAACGGTATTGAGTTGGATGATGGCGTTGTTGACCTGTGTGGCGCCTTCATTTTGTTCGAGGCTGGCAGCAGCAATTTCCTGAACCAATACAGCAGTTTTCTGGATATCGGGTACGATTTTTTGCAGCAATGTTCCTGATTCGTCGGCTATGCGAACACTGTTGCGTGCCAGTTCGTTGATTTCTTTGGCAGCAGTCTGTGAACTTTCGGCCAGTTTGCGTACTTCGGCGGCCACTACGGCAAAACCTTTACCTTGTTCGCCTGCACGGGCAGCTTCAATGGCTGCATTAATGGCCAGCAGGTCGGTTTTTTCGGCTATCTCGCCAATGATGCTTATTTTCTCTGCAATACGTTTCATGGCTTCGACGGTGCTCAACACGGCCTTGTTCCCTTCGGCTATATCGGCAGCCGCTTGAAGGGCTATTTTTTCGGTTTGACGGGCATTGTCGGTATTCTGGTTGATATTCGATACCATTTGTTCCATGCTCGCCGACACCTCTTCGGTACTCGAGGCCTGCTCGGTGCTTCCCTCGGAAATCTGAAGTGCTACACTTTGCAAAGCCTGACTGGCCTCGACGATGTTTTCAATGGCGGTTTTAAATTCGCTGATGGTTTGGGCATTGGCTTTAACCATATCATCGAGCGCTTGCAACAGTTCGTCGTTGTCGGAACGTTTTTGCAAGCTTACGGTCAGATCGCCACTGGCTACAGCTTTGGCTTTTTCGATAATTTCCCGGTTGGTCTGAATCAGCGTATTCAAATTGTTTTTCAGTTCGTTAAAATCGCCCTGATAGTGTTCGGTAATTTGAGGCGGATTGTCGCCTTTGGCAATACGATCGAGATAATGTGCTGCTACCTTGATAGGACCGACCACGGCCTCGAGTATGTTGTTGATCCCTGTGATGATCGGTCGGAACTCTAAATTAATTTTTTCGGGTTGACCGCGCTTGTCGAGTTGCCCTTGGGTAGCAGATTCCGACAAATCGACGGTCGTTTTTACCACCGACCCAATTATCTGCTGGATATTGTTAGCTATGACAATAGCCAGTATAAGCGATACTATCAGAATGATGGCCAGTAGGGTAACCATAAAGCGTTGTGTATTCCGTGCAGTTTGCATGTCAGTTTCCATAGTTTGTCTTGCATAGAAAACTTTGATTTCGGACATCTTGTCTATCGATTTCTGTGCTTCATCGTTAGCTTTTGCCATTTCGCCATTCATTAGTTTTTTTGCCTTCTCCAGCTTACCGGTTTCGACCAATTTAATTAATTTATCAACACTGCTTATATAATTATGATAAGCTCTCATGGCTGTATTGAAAGCCCGTCTACCTTCACTACTGAACAAATTTTTTTCGAAAGCTTTTGCATGTATGTCAAATTCAGCTTTCAAACGGATAATGTCTTTGATTCCTTTTGTCCTGCTATCATTATCTTTGGCTAAAATTACGTCACTTACATTCTCGCGGATTTTTTGAAAGGAAGATGTCATATTCATGAGATATTCCAAAGGAGCAGTCATTCGTTCGTAAAGATATTTTTCGTTCTTTGTAATTTGTTGGACGTTAGTTATGCCAAAATAACCAATTATTCCAGCCATAATAGTCATAATACCAAAACTCAATAATAGTTTGGTTCTTATGCGCATGTTTTTCAACCAGTTCATAGCATTAGTTTTTTAGTTGTTAATTTTTTATAGATTATTAGTTAACCTTCAGCAACGATAGCACTGTTTTGGTTGGCTGTTTCGGCCAAGGTGTGCATTTCGGCAGAGGAAAATACTTTTTCGATATTCAGGAGCATGATAAAGTCATCCCCCTGTTTATAGATTCCTTGCAGGAAGTCGGTGTTGAATTCCTTGCTCATGGGAGGCACGGGTTTAATGTCGGCCTCTTCGATATTGATCACATCTTTTACCCTGTCGACGATGGCACCCATGCGTAAGAGGGTATCGTTGTCGGATAGGTCAAGTACTATGATAACGTACGATTCTTCCTCGGGTCGAGGTGGGAAGTGGAAACGCACACGTGTTTCAAAAATAGGTACTACTTCGCCCCGGAAATTAATGATCCCACGGATGTAATTGGGAGCATTGGGTACCTGGATGATAGGCTGTTTCTGAAGCACTTCGAGAACGTTGGTTACTTTTATGGCAAACGGCTCTCCATGAATGCTGAATGAAAGATAGGTGTGGCTCATAATGAAATATTTTAGATGGTTATGGATCGGACGGTGGTCTGGGTTTGGCTATGAAGCAATTCGCCAATGTCGATCAGAAAGGCGATATTTCCGTTACCCATTTCGCTGGCCGCTGTTATATATCGTTGGTTGCGCAGCATATTACCGAGAGGTTTCAGCACAGCCTGATGTTCGCCCACAATTCTATCGGCCAGCAGGGCTATTTGTCCCTGCGGATGGTTTATTACAATAACTTTGACTTTGGTCGGGTAATTTCCGGAAATATGCAACACCTTTCGCAGATTGATGCAGGGTATCAGTTGATTGCGAAAGGCTATGGTACTGGTACGTTCACGGGCTTCAATGTGGGAATACAGCATTTGTTCGCATACGGCAATATCGGTAATGGGAACGATGAAATACTGATTTTCGACGCTAAACAGCAGGGTGTCGAGGATCGACATGGATTGTTGGAGAGAGATGGTAAAACAGGTTCCTTTTTCTCGTTGTGAGCTGACTTTGATATTGCCGCGCAGGTCCTGGATTTTTTTCAAAACCACATCCAAGCCCACGCCACGGCCCGATACGGCCGTAAGACTCTGAGCAGTAGAAAAGCCCGGCATGAAAATTAGGTCAAAGATTTCTTTTTCAGTAGGTTTATAACTTTCGAGCCAGATACCTTTCTCCACGGCTTTGCGTCGTACCTTTTCGTGATCGATACCGCAACCGTCATCTTCTACTGTAATGACAATCTGGTTTCCTGTGTGAGAAGCGGTGATGGTAATAATCCCTTCCTCCGACTTTCCTTTCTGTTTGCGTATTTGGGGGCTTTCTATTCCGTGGTCAATACAATTGCGGATGATGTGCATCAGAGGTTCGTACAGCTGGTCGATGGTACTTTTATCGAGCTCGGTTTCGACGCCATGGGTTACCAGTTTAATTTTTTTCTGTAATTGCTGCGACAGGTCACGGATAAGTCGTTGGAAACGCAGGATTATTTCGGCAAGTGGTACCAAACGAAGTTCCAATGCGTTGTTCCTAAACTGTTTTGCCAGGGAATCAAGTTTCTCGAGCTGCTGTTCCATTCGGGGTAAATTTTTTTCATTCACCGAAATAGTAAGCTGTGAATTGATGGTTATCAGTTCGCTTACCAGATACATCAGCTGATCCAGCTTGTCGGAGTCGACTGCAATACGTCGGGTAGCATGGTTGGTAGCAGGTTTGTTGTTTTTTACTGGTTGAGTTGGGGCAGCATCGTCGGGATGGTTGCCCTCAATGTATTGTAGAATAGTTTTTTCTTCAAGGGCTGCGTGGGGATGATCGATCACCTGAAAGAGATTTTCTTCACTTAGGCGGGAAACAAAGCAATTATCTTCAATGAACATAAGCGTATCGCGTATTTCCTCTTCAGTTACCCGCGTGGTGTAAATGATATTCCACCAATCGAACTCATTGTTGCTCATATTTTTCAGGTGTTCGATGTAGAAGTCGCCTTTTTCGGCCAGTTCCTTGAATATATTGATCAAATTGATTCCCCTGAAAAATAATTGTTCATCGGTACGGAGTAGAATTTGATAGGTATGTTCCGATGAGGTTTTATTTTCTGAAAGATCATTTTCCTGGCGGGTATTTTTAGGTGTTTCTGTTATGTTCTGTGTAATCTCCAGAGAAAGAATTTCTTTCAATAATGCCGAATGATTGTTTTTGTTTTCTGGCTGGTTCAAGTGTTCGTCGTTGAGTAGCTGTCGCAGGTGGTCGACCGACTTAAGAGAAATTTCAATAATGTTTTTGTCGAGACTAAGATTATTTTCCCGTATTCGTTGGTATATGCTTTCGAGTTGGTGGGTAAATTCACTCATGGATTCAAATCCGTACATGCTGCTGGTTCCTTTGAGGGTATGCATTGCCCTGAAGGCAGCATGGATAAGGTCGGACTGATGAGGATTTTGTTCCAGTTCCAGAAGCGTTTGTTCCAACTGGTCAAGCAGCTGATAAGCTTCCTCTATAAATTTTGCTCGGAATTTTTGTAGTATGGGATCCATAGCACAATGTTTTATTCAAAGTTACGTTAAACAAAAGGGGCATGCATCGGTCAAAGGGTGGATTCCAACTAAGCAAAATGATGATTTTTAACTCCGAAAAAAGTATTAGTCAAAACACTAAAGTGCTTAAATACAAGCAAATGATTATTTTTTTTAACCTATACAGTGAATAAGAAATTTTTCTATTTACTTTGCGCTGAAATTTTTAACTAAGGGTAGGGTAGTATAAGCTCAAGGGAAGGAATAACAGGACAAAACCATGGGTTTGTGCTTGCAAAGGTTAGGGAAGGTGCAGGAATTGAGTGCCTGCCCTGCTGAAAATAAAGTATCAGGTAGTAAGCAAAATATCTACGGATGAAGTTTTCTGATAATTCATTATTTGTAGCGCCGACACCGTTGAAGTTGGCTGAAGAACTTGCGGGGTGGTTTTATTCACAGGTATTTAATCATTCCAACGCATCCAAGCAGTATTACATAGCGCTGTCGGGGGGTACCACGCCGGTGTTGTTTTTTAATTATCTGGCTTCGAACTTTGGTCCTTACATCGATTGGAATCGTATCCATTTTTTTTGGGTAGATGAGCGCTGTGTAGCACCCGATGATAACGATAGCAATTACAAGACGGCCTATGTTAATTTTTTAAGCCGGGTAAGTGTACCGGCTTCACAGATACATCGCATACGTGGAGAGGCAGATCCGGTTCAGGAGGCTATGCGGTATGCTGAGGAAATAAGGTCGGTAGTTCCTATGGAGGATGAACTGCCACGCTTTGATTTGATTTTGCTGGGTTTGGGCAGTGACGGACATACGGCCTCATTGTTTCCTCCGCAGGCCGATTGGGATGGAAGCGATAAGCTGGTTGCGGTTACCGCAAATCCTGCTACGCATCAGCGCCGCATCACTCTTACCCCAAGGCTTATCAACAATGCAGCAAAAGTGGTATTTCAGGTCACAGGTTTCGCAAAAGCCAATATTGTAGGCGAGATTTTACAGCACCAGCCCGAAGCTGCAAAATATTCTGCGTCAAGAATAAATCCTTCACGCGGCGATTTATATTGGTTTATCGATGCCGGTGCTGCTAAGGAGCTTTTCCGTTAACAGTTATCTGCATTTTTATTCGTACGGTGGAATGATTTTCATTTGCTTGTAGTATTCAAGCGTGTGTGTGATGGGTTCAATTTCTGCCGGGAAGGGCAAGTGTGAAAACGTTTGGAAATAGAGCAGGCAGGCTTCTTTCCATATGCGGGCGTCGTTGGCCTGACGAACCAGTCTTTGTTTTACAGCATTGAAACGTGTAGTGTCAATGTATGGCGCTACTTCATTCCATAACGAAATCATGGTATAGACCGACTTTACTCCCTCGTCGTATTTGAAACACAGTTCGTTCCAAAGGGTACGTCCGGTAGGGAGTTGATAATTCCAAGGCACATGGTGAAACCAGAGCAAAAACTGCAGGGGACAGGTGCTGATATTGTCGAAAATCTGGTTTAATGGAGGAAAATATTGCGACACTGCATTTGATCCTTTGGTGGTTCTATCAAAGCCAATACCAATGCTATCGGCGCGATGGTAATAGATAGTCGACCCTTAAATAGTCATTTTTAATTTTTTTGAAAAGAGAGGGTAGAAAAGAAAATGAAAAAATTGCATCTGAAATTGGAAAAACTGCGTTTGAAAAAAGTGAAAAAATTTTTTCTTCCACTTATTCATCATCCTTTTGAAGTTGAATGCTGCTGCAGCCAACATGATATTGATGTTATCGCCTACGATGCCTTTGTAAAAGTTACGGCTGAGCCTATGGTCGGTCTTTAAATGCCCT
>Ga0068707_1002466_pt1 | contig 13018 bp, 8 predicted proteins | sample YNPNPMetaG_FD_66600 | JGI IMG/M metagenome (GOLD analysis project Ga0068707, IMG submission 66600) | Anoxygenic and chlorotrophic microbial mat microbial communities from Yellowstone National Park, USA - YNP NP MetaG | ecosystem: Environmental > Aquatic > Thermal springs > Hot (42-90C) >... | reverse complement strand
CCCTTCGTCATCCTGAGCACCCCTTCGTCATCCTGAGCACCCCTGCGTCATCCTAGAGACCCCTTCGTTATCCTAAACACCCCATCGTCATCCACCCCTTCGTCATCCTGAGCACCCCTTCGTCATCCTGAGCGAAGCGAAGGATCTCCCGTCGGCTCTAGATCCCTCGCTCCGCTCGGCATGACGGTGGCGGGACGGTTCCTTTCCAACCTAACTTCACAAGCCCGAAGTTCGGTGCTGAGGATGACGCTCCCAATAGCGGAACTCGTTCGATGCGAAATCCCTTCTTGCATTTTCGCGCGATGCGGGATAAATTGATGGGTAAAGATAATAGGGCCTTTGCGGCCGGTCCGATGGGCCACGGTTTTCGATTGCTTATCCGATTGATTTCCTCGGAGGTGCGAATCGTGGAGCGTGTGTTCAGAGATAAGGCAGCCAAGAGACTCGGAGGCGGGCTGAAAGATCTGCCGCTTTGCGAGCGCTGCGGCAGGCCCGTGAGGGTTTCGAGCGACGACTTCGCGCGCGAAGAGATACTCTGTGCCAACTGCGCACAGGAAGCGAGGGTATCTGAGTTCGACGACCACGAAGCCGGCACTTTCTGGTCCTAACACCAAGACACACTGCCTTGCGAAGACCTCGCGCCGGGTCCGTCTTGAAGGGCGGGCGGCGCCAGAGGCCCGTCTGTTTCCTCGCTCGTGGGAGGAAGTGCACGGGTGGTGTCGTCTGCCCTTTTTCGCGTGCTTAGCGGGGGTGCCGTGAGTATCCGGCCGATAGAGGTATCCGGCCAGAAGGATCCTGTAATGCTGCTGCTCCGCGAGCTTGTCGGCGAGCAGGGCCGCAGGAGGCGAGGGCTTTTCTTCGCCGAGGGCGAGGAGCTTGCGATGCGGGCGTTCGACTACGGCAGCCGCGTGCACAGCCTGATCTTGACCGACAGGTTTGCCGCAGCCGCCGAGGCGGGCGTCTTCCTCGACAGGGCGGCGGCCTCGGATGTGCAGGTTTTCACCGCGACCGAAGGACTCCTCGCCAAAGTGCTGCAGGCCAAGCCGGTCCCCGATTGCGTGGTCGTCGTCGAGCGTGCGACCGTTCCGCTGTCGGTTGTGTTCTCCGGCAGCATGCCGCTTGCGGTCATGGTCGAGCACGGCGAGAACGCCGACAACCTTGGTATGCTCCTCAGATCGACCGACGGAGCCGGAGTAAGCGGAGTGGTTCTGGCGGCGGACACCGTGGACCCGTTCAGCCGACGCGCGGTTAGGGGGTCTCGGGGCGCTGTCTTCACGGTGCCGATTTCGATTGCGCAAGAGCCGGTCCGCGTGATCGAAGAAGCCCGCCGGTTCGGTCTGCAGACGGTCGCTGCGTCGGCAAAAGCCGACAAGCTGTACACGGACGTCGACTTTGCCAAGCCGACGCTACTTGTTTTCGGCAACGAGCACGTGGGCATCTCGGAGGCCGTGCGCGAAGCTTCGGACCACGTGGTCTACATTCCCATGCTGGGGCGGGTGAACTCGCTGAACATCGCCGCGGCGGCAAGCGTGGTGCTTTATGAGGCCGTGAGGCAGCGCGCACGGGCGACGTAGCGCTTGGAATGTGCGCCGTCGTCCTGGGCACAGGACGCCGGGTTTCCGAAGTTAGGTGGGAAAGAAACCGGCTCACAGTCATTCCCAGCGGAGCGAGCAATCCAGCACACGACCGTCATTCCGAGCGGAGCGAGGAATCTAGAGCCGACGGGAGATCCTTCGCTTCGCTCAGGATGACGATGGGGTGCTCAGGATGACGGTGGGGTGGTCAGGATGACGGTGAGGTGCTCAGGATGACGATAAGGCGATCATTCGAAAATAGCCGCCAACCCAGCGTCATTCGCAGCGGACTGAGGAATCCAGCACACGACCGTCATTCCGAGCGGAGCGAGGAATCTAGAGCCGACGGGAGATCCTTCGCTTCGCTCAGGATGACGATGGGGTGGTCAGGATGACGATGGGGCGCCCGGGATGACGATAAGGCGCTCACGATGACGATAGGGCGCTCCTTTTCTGTCCTGCGGGAACGACTGGCTGCACCGGCCCTGCAAGTTACTATCCTGCGGGAACGAGCGGTCGCACCGGCTCTGCAAGGTCGCACGTCGCTGAGTTCCCGCAGGCCTCCGCACGCCGACCTAGCTGCAGGAACTTGGGCTAAAGCATATGCCCACCGCCATGCGCCAGACCGCTCCCGCGGCATACAAACCAAGTTCAGGATGACTTGGATCTGAGCCGTTTGCCCCCGGAACACTGAACCGATACGTTTGCGGGAGTGGCGTTGTGCAGGATCCGCATAGGGGGTATAATGTGTGTTAGTGCTGTCGGTGCCGCCCGAAAGTGGGCCGGGCCGGGTTGAAGACGCTCTACAAGGGGGAAAACCGATGCGCTGTGAGCGCAGCTTGACTGTGACCGTGATCCTGTGGACGGCCACCGCGGCCGCGGGTTTGGCTTTCGTTGTCGGGTGCAGCAGCGGTACGGAGACTTCTTCCGCGCCGCCTCCCGCCACGACCGCCCCTGCGCCGAAGGTGCCTGCCGCGGGACCGGCTATTTCCTCGCCGGTCAGCTTCGATCAGTTGGCGCTCGAAACACCCGTAAAGAGGGTGAAAGGCAAGAACGGGCTCGTGTTCTTGCGGTTTGCTTACGCGGATAACGACGGCCGAATCTACAATTGCGAGCTGCCCGAGCCGATGTCAAAGGGCGAATATACCCCCCAGGAATGGGTTCGCACTTTCAACATTTACAGGCTTCCCAAGGTCATAGGTCAAAAGAAAGTCGCCAAAAAAGGTCCGCGCGTGATTGGGGATTTCCCGTTCATCTCTCCGCGTCCCCAAACTGTGCAGGCTCCGGCTGCCCAGCCTCGCCGAACCCCGGCCCAAGAGCCGATACAGATGCCCGCGCTGCCGCCTATCTCCAGTCAGTCGCCTCCGCCGCCCCCCGTGCCTGCCAGACCCATGCCGAACCTGCCGAGCGTCAGCCCCAGGCCTCCCTCCACCGACTAAACCGGCTTCAGCGGTGCAGCGAAAAACGTTCCCGGCCGGTATCGTACTGTGGAACAACCTCCATGATCGATACCGGCCGATTCCGAACAGGGCGGCCGAACTGGGGTTCGGGGTCACATGTCCCTTTTCGAGGCATGCACCAAGTTGGCCGCGTACTTGATATGCGTCGGCCTGGCTCTTGAATTCTCGCATCGACTGTACTGGCAGCTCAGCAAACAGATATCCTCCCTTGACGTATCCACGTTCAGCCGATCGGTGCTCAGCGCACTCGCGGCGTGTATACCGCTCAGCGCGGCCGTCGGCATCACGACCGCGTTCATCCGCTTCGTGGACAGGCGCTCGATCTCGTCTCTCGGACTCACTTACACCGGCGACTCGCTCTCAGGGGTCGCCTACGGAGCCGCGGTGGCCTTGGGCTGCGTGACGGTCGTGTTTCTTGCCGGGATTCTGATGGGGTTCATAGAGGTCAGGCGATCCAAGATGGCCGAGGACTGCGTATCGTGCCTGCCCCTTTTTCTTGGTGGAGTGGTTGACTTCCTTACAGCTTCCGTTTTCGAGGAAATCATATTCCGCGGCTACGTCTTCTTCCTGCTGTTCGAGGCCGCTGGGGCGGAGGCGGCCGTCTTGTTGTCTTCGGTGGTGTTTGCCGTCGCTCACCTGGTGAAGCATCCCAGCACCCCGATCCTCTACGCGTTCAATGCGTTCATTTTCGGGGCTCTGGCCGCTTTGTGCCGCCATTTCACCGGCTCGCTCTGGCTCCCGATCGGTCTGCACTTCGGGTGGAATGTGGTCTCCGGCCCGATATTCGGGCTGCCGTACTCCGGCAGGCCATACGAAAGGGGAGTGGTGGTCAGCGACGTCTCCGGTCCCAACTGGCTGACCGGCGGCCTCTACTCCCTCGACGCCGGGTTCCTGGGAACGCTGGCGCTCATGATAGCGGCGGTCGGGCTGATCGCCGTTACGCCGATGAGGTGAGCGCTGCCGCCGTCCCGCACTGCGTGATCTACCCCAGCATCTCTCTCAACGCAAACGCCGCGCCCGCCTTGTCGAGCGGCTGGTTGTTGCTGCCGCACTTGGGCGATTGGACACACCCGGGGCACCCATCCTCGCATCCGCAGTCCTCGACCGTTCGCAGCGCGGCCTCGAGGATTTTCTCTATCGACTCGTAGGCCGCGCGCGCAAGGCCGACTCCGCCCGGGTAACCGTCGTAGATGAAGACGGCGGCCAGCCTTTGAGTGTCCGGGTGTTCGGGGTGCGAGACGCCGCCGACGTCGTTGCGGTCGCAGATCGCAAACAGAGGCAGGATGCCTATCATGACGTGTTCCATCGCATGGATCGTGCCCGAAAGGTCGAATCCCCGGCCGATGAGACGGTCGGTGAGCTTTCTGGGCAGAACGATCCACGTGGCCTGGGTCGCCAGTGTCGTTTCAGGCAGATCCAACATTACCCGTTCCAAAGGCTTCTCGGTAAACAACTGCTTGCGCCAGTAGTGCGTGACGCGGCTGGAGATCGTGACGTCGCCGAACGCCGCCTTCGTGCCGAGCTGCTCCTCGCTTCCCGAAACGACGCCGGGCGGGCTGCTTTCTTCTTGGGCGCAGTAGGGGCGGGACGGAGTGGAGCCGGCGCTTATGATGCGCGACTCTACCTCCGCATCGACCGCCACAGTCGTCCGGCTGCCCGGAGTGGTGTAGTAGTTCACGTCCGTCCGCTCCACATAGGCCACGCGTTCGGCTATGTCAAGCCGTGTCACGACATACGACTCGCCCAGGTGCAGATACACCGCGCCAGGGTGGACCGTCTGGAACGCGTTCGCCTGATCGACCGTGCCCAGCAGCAGTCCCCCGCGTTCGACCGAGACAATATCGAAAGACTCCGCCGACGCGGACCGGATGTTCACGCTTCGTGCTGGGAACTCGCTGCCGATCCAATACCACCTCCGGCGGTAGTCGAGGCGGTCCGTCTCGTGCAGCACGCCGAGCACTTCCCACGCCCGCTCACCGAACAAGCTTTCGATTTCCTCGTTCTCCACCGGCAGCTCGTACGCGGCGCACACCAGATGATCCGCCAGGATGTATGGGTTCTGTGTGTCCACGATGGCGCGCTCGTATTCGGCCGCAAAGAAGTAGCCCGGGTTGCGCATCAAGTATTGGTCGATCGGATCGTCGAGCGCGATCAGCACCACTAGCGATTGTTCCTCACCTCGGCCCGCGCGTCCCGCCTGCTGCCACGTGCTGGAAACGGAGCCGGGATAGCCGGTCATCACTACCGCGTCGAGCCCGCCGATGTCCACGCCGACCTCAAGCGCGGAGGTTGAGGTCACTCCCAGCAGTTCGCCCGTGAAAAGTCGCCGCTCGATTTCGCGCCGTTGGGCGGGACGGTAGCCGGCGCGATATGACATGATTCTCTCGACGTTCGCCGAGCCCGACTCTCGCAGCGCCTTTCTTGCGTATCGCAGGATGAGCTCGGCGGTCTTCCGGGCGCGGGTAAACACGATCGTGCGAATCCCGGCCTCCACGAGCGCCGTCATGAGATCCACGGCCTCCGAGCTGGAGCTTCGCCGCTCGCCGGTGCGCGCCAGAATCGGCGGGTTCCAGAATACGAAAGTCTTCTCGCCGGACGGGGAACCGTCGTCGTCGATCACGCGCGCGTCGATGCCCGTGAGGTCGCGCATCAGCTTGCCCGGCTCGCGCACCGTCGCCGACGCGCACACGAACTGCGGATTCGAGCCGTAGTATTGCGCCACCCTTCTCAGCCTTCGAATGATGTTCGCGACGTGCGCGCCGAACACGCCCCGGTAGCCGTGCACCTCGTCGATCACCACATATCGCAGGTTGCGGAACATATCCGACCACGTCGTGTGATACGGCAGGATCCCCACATGGAGCATGTCCGGATTGGTGAGAACGATGTTGGACACGCTCTTGATGAACGGCCGCTCCTGCCGAGGTGTGTCGCCGTCGTAGGTAGCCGGCTTGATCTCCTCGAGCTGATACTGCCGCAGCTTCGCCAATTGGTCCTGCGCCAGCGCCTTGGTAGGGTAGACATAAAGCGCGCGTGCTCGAGGGTCGGATTGGAGCGTCTCGAGCACGGGGACGTTGTAGCACAGGGTCTTGCCGCTTGCGGTTGAGGTTACCACCACCACGTGCTCCCCGCGCCTAACGGCGTCGATCGCCTGTGCCTGGTGTGAGTAGAACCGGGTGATCCCCTGCCTCTTGAGCGCCTCGCCGATTCGGCCGGAAACCGACGGGTCGATTTCGGCGTACCGAGCCTCTCGGGCCGGAATGTGCTCGATGTGGGCTATCTGGCCGCGATAGCTCCGGCGGGCTTTGATCGATTCCAGGAAGGCGACGACGTCCATCACGGACCCCTGAGGCCCTCGAACAAACCGGCGACCACCCGGCCGCCGGCCGCCTGTCGCTTGCATCGACGCGACCACCCGGCGCCGCTCCGACGCAAGCGTTAGTCAACTGCCGAGAAAGCAGCGAGGGACAGGCAAATGATAATCGCTCATCGTTTCGGAATCAACTCAAACGAGGCGCTGGATCGGTTCAGCCGCGCGGGCGCGCGACCCTAATAAGAGGTGCGCACCAGTCTGACGGCGTCGGCGATGAGGTATAGTCCGTCCGTCTCCGTAACGTTTTTCGCACGGATTCTGAACTCCCCCGGCTCCAGGTGGAACTCGCCGAGTCTGACCCAGCCCGCCGCGGCACTCTGATCCAGGGTGAAGAAGCAGCCTCTGTCCTCTTTGCGGATGCCCACGATGGCGCCGCTTGTCTCCGCCGTCTGTGCGGCTTCGGCGTTTACTCGGTACTCGACGCGATCCGAGGGTCTCACGGTGGTTTTCGGCAGGAACACCTCGACGGCGTAATTGCCGGCTGCCGCGACGCGAAGAACATACTCGCCGGTCTCGTGTCGGCCCGGATCGGTCTCGTGATGAGTATAACCGCCCGACCATGCCGCCGGATCCGGCACGAAAGTCCACTCGTTTGTCTTTGTGATCCTCTCGAATCCGGTGAGATCGTCGGCGGTGACGGTCGGCGGCGCTTCGGCGAAGGGCAGGAAGTATCCTCCTCGCAGGACGGGCTTCGACACGGGCTTTCCGTTCAGGACGAATCTTTTCGCCCCGAATGCCCTTATGCGCAGAGTGCTGTCGGACTCTCGAGCTTCCACGGACAGCGTTTGCCCCGTGTAGGCGGCGCACAGACCGTAGACTCGCTCCCGAGCTTCGGCAAGCAGCATCCCGTTGAAGACGAGCTGTCTTCCGTCGACCCACGCGAAGCTTCGTGTCTTGCCATTGCCGCTGAGTCTGACGACCGCGAACGCGGCGTCGGCGGCATGCTTGTTCTTTCGGTAAGACACACGCCGCCCGGGCTCGCCGAACACAGCCCAGTCGATGCCGGCGTCGGTCGTCACGCGCACGCTGTAGAACAGATCCGACAGTCCCGAATCATCGGGCTGTATCCGCTGCCATTCGATCTTGGGGGCGTTCTTTCCCGAATAAGGGTAGACCAGAGTGCGGAACCGCGGGTTATCGGTGCTGCGGGTCAGCCTGAAAATCGACGTCTGCGGATACTTTTCGGCAGCGGTGATGCCGGGTGCGCGCTGCACGGACATGCTCGCGTGGTCCTGGTTGAGGATGACCACGTTGCCGCCTTCGTCGAACGTGGTCCTCAACGAACCGGCTTGCGAGTCGAAGACCGCCTTCGGATCAGTTAGGTTCCAGACCTGAGTCCAGTTCGTGTTCCTTGTGGTCTTTGCGGAGTCGTCGACGAGGAAGTACTCCGGCCTGATGAAGGCGACCCGCCTGCGCACGTAGTCCACGTTTCCAAGATAGCCGTAGCCGTAGTGTCTGCCGTCGAACCAATCGATGACGCTGTTGGACATCCACCTGCTCGGCCCCGGCTCGCGTTTGACGTCGCGGTCCTCGCAAACGAGCATCGAATGGATTCTGCTGGACCAATAGGTGTCGATTCCCTGCGGCGGCTTGTAATCGTACTGGCCCGGGTCGATGATCAAGGTTCTGCCGTATGCGTACAGGTTCAGGCATGTCAAATCCCAGTGGCCGTGGCTGCCGAACCACCCGCCGTTGTGGATGAAAAGCTGGCGCGCATCCGTAAACCGTGCGCTCGATCCTCCGAAATCCGAGCGCATGATGAAATAGCCGCCCTCGGGGTAGACCCTGCTGGGTTGCGTCGGCGGCGTCCCTGCTTTGCCCTGCGTGGCTATCCAGACCAGTTCCGGCCGCTTGAGCAGTTCGCCGGCCCCGCGGAGCTCGTCGGTGTAGTTTTCGTACCACGAATCGCCGCACATCACCACATAGCTGTCGGGCTGCAGGGTGTAGGCCATGTGGTCGTACATGCCGTTGAGCACTTGCACGAGCCGTTCGTAACTCGCTCCGTCCAGCCGCACAACCCCGTCAACGTGATACTTGAGCAGGCCGAGAAGCCGCCTTGCAACCATTGCGTGGTACTTGATCGCGCCCTCCGCGCACGTTCCGTCTCCGCGGACATCGTCGGCGCTGACATCCACGAGCGCGGACGCTCCCCAGTCCTTGCACGGCCCACTGATCTTCCACTCCGGGAACGCTATTCCGAAATCCAACGCCGACTTGGCCGCGGTTGCGAGCCAGTTTCCTCCGGAAGTGCACCGGTATATCCACCGCGCGTTGTCCTCGATGAACGAGAAGAACACGAGCTTCTCATCGTTCGTCCAGCCCGGAAAGTTATAAAGCCTGGCGTAGACTAGGTCGCCGTGCCCGGGAGTGCGCGCTGCGGCGGTTCGGTCGTTCCACAGCTCGTGGTGGTATGGAAACTCGGGAGTGTCGTATATAAGTTTGGGATTGGGGTTATCAAGTATCCATTGAATCCGCAGGTCGATGGCTGCCCGCGCGTAATCGGCCCTGCCTGTCACCGTGTATGCCGCGGCAAGTTCGCGGTCGAAGTGCCAGAGATACGGGCTGGGGTCGATGCCGTCGTTCGGCATCTTGGCGTCGGGTATCTCCGGCGCCCACCAGCTCTCCTTGCGCCAAGGGATCGGTTTTCCGGTGTCCGCATGGCGGACCATACCTTTCATCAATAAGTCGGCCTTGGAAGTGTCCGCTTTCGGATCAGGCTTTACTTCCATCACGTCGCGCCAATCCTTCCACAAGTCCATTCTCTCGTGGAAATGTTTCACCGTTTGCGCGATGGCTTCTTCCCAATCGCCGGCATCCACGGCCTTCTTGACGGCCGCCAGCTCGGGGCGGGTTAGGTCCAGTCGTTCGCCGAAGAACTTACGCAGGTTGGCTTCCCTGTCCGCTACCGGCTTGATGTGACATTCAAAGGAGAGGTCCTTGGCTGATCCGGCGCCGTGCGCTTCGCCGGAGGAGTAGACATCCTCCGCAAACGCCTGGAACGCCACCTGTCCGTCTCCTCCGCTTGAGGTCAGCTCGAAGTAGAGTTCGGCACGGCCCTGGGTCCGCGCCCGAAGCTGAAAGAAAAGGACGCGGTCGTCGGTTTGCTTGAAGTGTGACCCGTCGCCGAGAACATAGGGCTGAACCCGGCTTGTCGCGGCATCGATCTGATACTCGGCCAGTTTGGTCGTCTTCCGGGGCGAGTCGTATAGGGTCAGCGTAACTCGCTCTTCGGGACCCCAGGACTGATATATCGGCCTCACGCCGATGCGGTATACTTCAGCGGTGTTTGGGGCGAGCGCGAACGTCTGGCCGATGCCGCCTGCGGACGACGTCGAAACTGATATGTTTCCCGCTCCGGTGCCCGGCCCGGGGCGGACGGGATTGAGGTAGTCGTCGAAAAGGGGACCGGCCTGCAGCCGCGCCGACACGAGCAGCGCCGGCGCCAGGATCCTGAACGCGCGCCCTAGCACTACAGGTTGCCGACGCGGTTGTATTCTACGAACTTGACGTGCCCGTCAGCGAACAGAGCCGGCGTGCCTCGCTCGTGCGAGCCATGCGCTATGCCGTCGGGAAAAGTCTGCCGAATTCTGGGGTCGTTCCAGGTTATCGTCCACGTGCCGGACATGCAGAAGAGCATGACGGCCTCGGTCGGCCTGCAGTTATACTGCTTCCGAAAGTCAACGCTGTCCGGGTTCACCAGCTTCTTCCCCTGAGACCAGATCATATGGGCCAAGAAATCTTGTCCGTGCGATCCCTTCGGCCAGGGCCACATCGACGGCGTGTAGACGGCGCCGTACCAGCGCGTCGGCTTGGTTCCCCCTGCTTCGTACCACAGGTTGACCAGGCTGGCCTTGATGGCCGTGATCGGCTTCGAGGGACAGATGGCCACGTTGGGGGTCTTCATATAGGGGAACAACTCATCGAAGTAGTTGTACTGCAGCGTGTCCGGCTTGTTGTAGTCGATAAACCAGATGTTGTTGGCCTGCGGCAGGTAACCGCCGAAGTCCGCACGGTACAGGTTCACGGCATTCATGAACTGTTTCATGTTCGAGATGCAGGCCGTAGTCCAAGCGGACTTACGCGCCGCAGTGAAAACAGGGAACAGAATAGCTGCCAGGATGGCTATTATCGCAATAACCACCAACAGCTCTATGAGCGTAAATCCGGATCGCTTCCTCATAGCTTACACCTCTCTTTCCTTCAGTATACCCGCGGCTAAAACGTTTGTCAATACCCTGCGGACAGTTCTTTTTCGCCGGCGGTTCCCGAGCTCCCTTCATAGAAAGACTGGGATGGCGCATGATCCTTGACTGCCGGTCCTTCGGCTCCATAAAACGATTGTGCCGCCCCCATGATTATCGGCACACGTCAACCAGGAAATGAGGGGGCTACAAGAAGACGATGTGGGAACGCGGCGGCATGTTCGACGTGGCTGTGGCGGCGCCAACGGGAGTCGAACCCGTCCTTCGGCCTTGAAAGAGCCGTGTGCTAACCGATGCACTATGGCGCCGCACGCGTCTATTATACCAGCTACGGCGCCTCGTTATCAAGCGGCACGTCCTCGCCCGCCGGCGTCCTTGCGCTTCCAGGCTCGGTTCTTGCAAATCTCTGCTTGATCATCCGCCACACGAACTCGCTCTCCTCGGCCTTCATGACTCTCAGCAGACCGAGGTAGACGACCGACACGACGACCATCGCCGCGAGCACTTCCAGTGCCGCTCCCTTCCGCGACTCGACGTCCACCAGGCGGGCGATGCCGAATCTGATCGCATGCAGCACCCCCGTCATCGCCAAGCTCGCAGTGCCGACCTTGATCAGTGAGGAGACGATCCTTGCCCCCTCCAAACCGCCGAGCCGCCTGCGTAGGAAGACCGTAAGCGCGACAAGATGGATGGTGGCCGCAATCGAGGTAGCAAGCGCCAGGCCTCCGTGTCCCATGGCGCGCATCAATACGTAGTTGAGAGGCACGAAGACGACCGTCACCGCCGATCCCAGCACTACGGGCGTCAGGGTGTCTTGCATGGCGAAAAATCCGCGTGCGACTATCGCCTGCCCCGCCCACGCGAATATTCCCGCCGAATACCAAACCAGTGCTACCGACGCGGCGCCGACCCTGGCAGCCGTGAACTCGCCGCTCATGTAAGCGGCCCTTACGATCGGGTCGGCCATCACCATCATGAAGATCGATGCCGGTATGTTTATGGCCAGTATCACTCTCAGGCCCAGGCTCACGCCGGCGCGCAGGTCGTCGATCGCGTGCTTTGCCGCGTAGGCGGACAGCGTGGGAAGAATCGCAGTGCCCGCCGCCTGGGCGAATACCCCGAGCGGAACCTGCATCAACCTGTTCGCGTAGTTCAGCGCCGCAGGGGCGATGTCCGAAACGAACGTGGCGAACCATCGGTTGATGATGACGTCTATTTGCGGCAGACTCAGCCCCAGAATCACCGGCAGCGCCAGCGCACCGACGCGCTTCACGCCCGGGTGTCGAAGGTTCAGGCTGGGATAGAACTCGAACCCGGCCTTCTTCAGGCAGTAGAGGGTATAGCCGATGTTGCCGACGAAAGCCCCGATCATCGCGCCCCACGCCAAGCCGACTATGCTCAGCCAACGCGACAGCACAACCACTCCGAATATGATTCCGAGGTTGTAGATCACCGGCCCCGCGGCGCGTGCGCGGAAGTCCTGTCTTGATTCGAGTGTCCCCATCATCAGCCCGCCGAGAAAGAAGAAAAGCTGGCAGGGCAGGATGATCCGCGTCAGGTGCACGATGAGCTCAAAAAGCTCCTTCTTGCGCGCGTACCCGGGGGCGGCAAGGCTGCGCACGAGAGGGGCCGTGAACACCTCGCTCAGCACGATCGCGCCCATCAGCACCAACCCCATAAGACAGGCGATGATGCTGAAGATTTCCCAGGCCTCCTTCCTGCGCCCGGTGTGCATACGCTCGGTGAACACCGGTATGAACGCCCCGGAGAGCGCGCCGCTGGAGAGGAAGAAATACAGAAGATCCGGCAGGTTGAACGACACCGTGTAGGCGCTCACCAGCCCGGTCAGGCCGAACCGCCGTGCGATCAGCATCTCCCGGACAAGTCCCAGGAGGCGGCTCGCGAGTATCGCCACCATCATCAACCCGGCGGCTCGAGCTACGGTTCTGTGCGAAGTCATACACAAGAAAGTATAGCATACACACGCGTAGCGGGCTGCAGAAACTTAGGCCGAAGCACACGCCTGCCCCCACGCGGCAGACCGCACCCGCAGCATACAAAACCGGCCCACCTCCGTCATTCTGAGCGGAGCGAGGAATCTGGAACCGACGGGGAGATCCTTCGCTTCGCTCAGGATGACGATGGGGGCTCAGGATGACCGTGGGGCGGTCAGAATGACGATGGGGGCTCAGGATGAGCATGGGGTGGTCAGGATGACGATGGTGTGCTCAGAATGACGATGTGCCGTTTCCTATCCTGCGGGAACGAGTGGTTGCACCGGCCCTGCAAGGTCGCGCGGCGCTGAGTTCCCGCAGGCCTCCGCATACCGGTCCACCTCCGTCATTCCGAGCGGAGCGAGGAATCTGGAACCGACGGGGAGATCCTTCGCTTCGCTCAGGATGACGATGG
>Ga0068707_1002464_pt1 | contig 13028 bp, 7 predicted proteins | sample YNPNPMetaG_FD_66600 | JGI IMG/M metagenome (GOLD analysis project Ga0068707, IMG submission 66600) | Anoxygenic and chlorotrophic microbial mat microbial communities from Yellowstone National Park, USA - YNP NP MetaG | ecosystem: Environmental > Aquatic > Thermal springs > Hot (42-90C) >... | reverse complement strand
TCCAGCGGGGGCTTGCCTCGCTGATCTCTCTGCAACCCCCCGGCGAAGCCGGGGGTCTGTGACGGCTGGCCCAGAAGCGGCGTGGGGTCGCTGTCACTTCACTCCCGCCTCCAGCGAGGGCTTGCCTTACTGCACAGCAACATCATCAATGCAGGTGTATGTGTTGTACCAGTTGTCGGGCCGGTTATAGTTGTAGAAAGTAATCTGGATGGTCTGTCCCTTGTAGGCATCCAGAGAGAAATTCACCTGCTTCCAGCCCAGATCCTTGAGATTGCTACATCCGTAGGGATTGCTGGTATTGGCGTCCTTTACCACCAACTGGCTGTCGTTAATGTATACAGCGAAAAGATCGTACTGGTCAGAAAGGTCAGTGTTCTTGTCCTGGGTGTAGATTCTATACCAGAACGAGAGAGTCGGGGAGCCACTGGAAGGCACCGTGACGCTGCGGCGCAGCCAGGCGCTGCCGACCGGGACACCATTGCAGGAGTAGCCGGGGCTGCCCAGGAGAGCCGCGTAGCTGCCGGAGTGAGGCATGGCCGTTGAGACCGACCGCGCCAACTGACCACCGTGCTGCCAACCGGTAAAGTCGCCTGTTTCAAAGCCCCAGTTGGGATCAGGGGCCATGATGATAGGCAGGAAGACTTTTTCCCTGAGAGGATCGTAAGACGGGTCTACCTCTGTGCAGTCGTTGCCGCTGGTGTACTGCACGTTGCCGGCCTTATCCACAGCCCACATACGGAAGCAATAAGTGTGGCCATCCTCCACCGTGACGGGGCTGGTGGGTCCAAAGGTGGCCGTCAGCGCAGAGGTGGCTGTGATCCAGTTCTGCCAACTGCCGCCGTCAACGTTGTACGATACAGAATACGGATTGGAGCGCAGCCCCGCTGGTCCCTGATCGGTAGCCGACCATCCGACGACGAAAGAGTGCCCGGCCGTGCCGCTGGGGCAGTTGACATCTACCTGCGGGCCTTCCAGGTCCACAGTGATCGGCCCCGTCACCGCATCGTCGCTGATGTTGCCGGCACGATCCTCGGCTGTCAGGTAGATGCTGTAGATGCCGCTACCGGTAACGGTGTAAGGCGAGTTGATACCATAGCTGCCGCTCGTGGGGTGAGGCGCCGTCCCCAGGTGGTAAGGGTTCGCCGGCAGACCGCTGAGGTTGTCGGTAGGGGTAAACCATTGCAATGGGATCATGACGTCATCGTAGTAGCCGGCCTCGGGAGGGATTCCATCGCCACCGCTGTCGGTGTCAAGTTGATAGGTGAAAGTCATTGGCATGCTGGGCGGTGTGAGATCATAAATGGTGGAAGTAACCGAGACGGGTGGGTTAACCTCCAGGTTGCCGACATTGTCTTCGGCTCTGGTGGCAAAGTAGTAGGTGCCTTCCCCTGCGGTTGGGGTAAAGTTGAAGCTACCTGAAGGGCCGGTTTGTGCCAGCAGGCTACTGGTGATCCAGGTTCCGGTGACCTCCTTTTTGTACCGCAACCAGACCCGTTGCAGGCCGCTGCCGCCGGTGTCGGTGGCGTTGGTGTAAGTGACGACGATGGGGCTCTCATTGGCGTACGGAGGCGAACCGGCCACGGAAGCAGGGTTGCCGGTATCGCGAGTGTAGGTGAAGACCTGAGTGGCGGGGTTATTCAGCAAGTCGTAGACGGTAACAGTTATCTGTCCCGAGGTGGTGTTTCCACTGGCGGCGCTATACTCCCCTGACCAGTCCGTCTGGGTGCCGCTGTTGCTGGGGTTGTCCCATAGGGCACGGGAAAAATCCACAGTGTCTGTCACGTTCAATCCGACCCCGCCGTCATCCGAATGGCCGTTGACGGTGAAAGTCTGGGCCGTGGGCATGTCATCGCCATAGTAGATTGTGAGGCCATCAGCATACAGATAGTCACTGCTTTCACTGATGTACGGCGAGGTAATCGTCGGAGCGGTGTTGTCAATGTTAAAGACCACAGCGTCGCTGGCCGGGTTGCCCACGTGGTCGGTGATGGTCACGGTGACGGTCACGGTGCCATCGGCGTCGCCGCTGACGCCGGAGAAGGTGCCGTCACCACCGGGGCCGCAGTTCAGGGTACGGTCGGTCTGATTGGCCGAATGGTTCCAGAAGGCGGAGCCGGAGGCCAGGCCGGCGCCATCGTCGGCAGTGGTGGAGGTGAAAACCCAGTTGCCACCGGGGAAGTTGCTGGCTTTGTACCAGTTGGAGCCGTCGGTGTCGAGCCAGTCATCGGGGTTATCCACGTCGTAGCCGCCTGGGGTGACGGAGGTCAGGCTCACCGTCGGATTGGTGGTGTCCTCAATGTAAGTGAAGACGGCAGTAGACCAGTTGCTTACGTTGTCGTAGGCGGTGACGGTAATGTTGCCAGGGCCACTATTGGAGCTGACCACGTCATACTTTCCACTCCACGGAGAGTTGCTGTCGTTCCCTGGCCTGTCTCCAAAGGCAAGGGTGAAAGTGACCCACCTGAAGCCGGCGCCCTCATCTGAAGCCGTGCCCTGCACCTCGAAATCCTGCGCGGAACTGCCCATCCGGTCGCTGTAGTAGAGAGTCAGGCCGCTGGCATGGAGATAGGGGCTGGTCTCGCTGATGGCGGTTGGGATTATGGTGGGGCTGATGACGTCCCTGGTGTAGGTGAAAATCTGAGTGGCAAAATTCCCTACCCAATCATAAATGGTGGCGGTGATCACCCCTGACGTGGTGTTGTCTTTGTCTGCTGTGTAGTCACGTCTCCACTGCGTGAGATAGGTGAAGTCTTCAGCGTACGGCTGGTTCAAGGCCGCTGAGTAGGATACGTAATGCAGACCGACCCCACTATCTTGGGCGTTGCCTTGTACCCTGAAGCTCACCGGGTTTACCCCCATATCATCGCCATAGTAGACTGTCAGGCCACTGGCATACAGGTAATCACTCCCCTCGGTGATGGTGGGTGAGGTGATGACTGGACTGGTGTTGTCCAGGTTGAAGACCACGGTGTCGCTGGCGGCGTTACCCACGTGGTCGGTGAGGGTCAGGGTCACCGTCACCCGGCCGTCGCCGTCATCGCTCACACCACTGAAAATGCCATCGCCATCGAGGCCAGGATCGTAGGTCAGTTGGTCATAGGCATCGTTGGCATGGTCCCAGGATGCGTTGGCCAGAGCTGGACCGGACAGAGTATCAGTGAACGTGAAAGTGAAATGCCAGCCGGTGCTGAGATGGTCGGGGTCATACCAGTTGGAGCCGTCGTCGTCCAGTTCGTTGCCGCCGAAATCATGGTCGGGGTTGGTCACGTCGGTGATCACCACGGTAGGCGTCACGTTGTCCTGGGTGAAAGTGATGACGGCTGTGTCGGTGTTCCCGGCCAGGTCGGTGACGGTGAAAACACGACCAGGCTGGCTGCTGGCACCCGTCCCGATGGTGTAGGTCAGGGTCCAGGGTGGACCGGAGGTGTCGGGGGGAGGAGAATAACCGAAGGCGCTGTCTCCTGTCAGGCTGTCAGGATGGGCATCGGTAAAAGAGACGGTGATGGTAATCGTCTGCCCCCCGCCCTCACCAGCCCGGCTGTTGAAGAAGACCTCCCCGCCGGTGTCTCCCAGTCCAGGATCGTAGAAGTAGGCGGGGTTGCTGGAGGTGACGGTAATGGCCGTGATCACCGGGTCGGTCAAATCCACGATGGTCACCGTGGCGTCGTCGGAGGCCTGGACAGAGTTGTTCTCGTCGTCGGAGGCGGTGGCGGTGACGGTGTCGGTCACGACGTGGCCATGGCTGCCGGAGACGGTGGCGGTGAAGGCGCAGGCGTAGAAACCGCTGGGGGCGATAGTCTGCGTCACAGCGCAGGTGCCCTGGCCGTTCAGGTTGTCGTGGACAGTGTCGGTCAGTGTGGTCAGGGTGACCGTCTCGGCGCTGGTGTTGTCCACGTGCACGGTGAAGGTGACAGGGCCGCCGGGCTCAGGCACGCTGGTCGGATCGGCCGTCTTGGTCACGGCGATGGTCGGCAACACGTCCACGAAGGCCGTGTCGGTGTCGGTTACCGCCTCGCCGACCAGTGGGGTGCCGGTGACGATCACAGTGTTGGTAAAATCCGCCGTCACTACGGGGCTTGTGCAGGTGTAGGTTGTGCTCTCTTCGGGCGGCAGATCACCAAGATCGGCATTGCAGTCGGGCACCAGAGTGTCCGAGACGACCACGGTCAGGGTCACGCTGCCCGTATTGGTGACGGCGATGGTGAAGGTCACCGTACCGCCGCTTTGCACCGTCTGGCTGTCGGGCAGCTTGGCGATGGTGATGCCCGGTTCGCTCGCATAGGCCCCACCAGGCCGGATCATGATCGCCAACGCCCACAGGAGCACGGCTGCGGAGATAACAGTCAACAGCAAAACAATGCCCTGAGATCTTCGCTGAGTCATAGCACCACCTCCAGCCATTGGGTCTGCGCAGCAGGGGGAAGCGGGGAAACGGTCCACTGGCCCGCCGAAGGCATTGCCGGGTAGCCGAAGACATTGCCCTCGGCTACCCGGGCCGGGCTCCATGGGCTCTGCTGCGCAAGCCTGCCATTTGTCAGGCAATAAATAGCAATAAGATTGCATACATTACAAATTATAACACAGCCAGGTTAGAGTTTTGTAAGAAAATGGTTAGAAAATGGTTAGAGGGGCCTGACGTTCATCAGCAAACCAGGCCCCTATGCAAATCCACACAGGGGCCTGGTCTCTCTCGAAGATCACAGCTCGCAATCCGGAGCGGATTACCAGTCTGCTGTGAACAGAAGGAAGGACCACCATGAGCAGAAATGCGATTTGCTGAGTCTCAGTAGACCGCAATTGAGTTGTGGAGTCGAGGCTTTAGCCGGAAAGTCCGCCTGAAGGCTCCACTCCAGGTGTTCCCTTGCGGTCTACTGAGTCTCACAACTGGGCGAATCGTCACCTCATCAAGGCAGGCCCGGTCACGGTCGAGGGGGTGGTGTTGGGCCGCTGCCACCACCTTCCCCGGGCTCTTTGCCCCCGGCGCCACAAAGGGGCGCATCCGCCACAAGGAAACTGATTTCGGTGTGCTTTCGTATCTCTACCCCGGCGTACAGGGTCATCGCAATTTGATATGGCCTGTCTGAAGGTGTGGCGCTGTTGCAGTTCAGCGTGCCCACCCAGAATTGGGCCTTTTGAGGGTTGAACCCCGGTTTGATACCCTCCGTTACGGCTAACAGAGAGTCGGAAAACTTGAATTCCATCCGATAGGGAGCGGGTAATTGCTCCGGCTCACCGGGTCCGGGCTCCTTGTCGAAATGATACTCCGTACCTCCGATCCGCACGGCCACATCGCCGTAGACGGTACCCCCTTCACTATAAATTGTTCCCGCATTGACATGCTCGCCACTAAATGTGGCAAAACCTTGTGCGTTGTTTGTGTTGCGCAAATAAACGGTAAAGTCAACGGTTGCTTCACCGCCGGGAGGACTGGTGGGGACAGTCGAGATGGGCGCCGAGGGTCTGAGCCAGCCAAAGCTCCACGTCGGGCTGGGCGGACTTAAATCCATCTCCTTGCGACCTTCCCGGCCACGTACAATCAGGATGCGCCACTGGTAGCGGCCGGGGTAATACCTGGGTTCAACCTTCCAGGTTCCTTCCTTAACCCACTGAACAACCCGGTAGGGGACCTCTCCTTCCTTCCACAGCTGTACTTCGTACCATTCATTTTCTGAAAGGGGCGCAGGCGTATTCCAGATCAACAGGATCGTCTCATCAGGTTTGAACTCGCTCCCGTCTGCCGGGCCGACCAGACCCGGTGCAGAGTGGGGGAAATAAGCCGTGGCCGTTGGAGAAGGGGTTGGGCCAGAGGGAACTGTTGGAGTCAGGCCAGCCGTTGGTGTGGCGGTTGCCGGAGGTCCGGCGGTCACCCCAGCCTGGTAGACGATCAGGTCCTCGTCTGGCCTGGCTTTCACTTCACTACCAGCGGCGACTATCGCTGTGCTGTCCTCATGGGCCACGTTCACTTCACCAGCTTCTACGGTCAAATGCGCATTGAGGCCGGCAATCCCAAGCCCAAAAGATGTATCTCTCCCAGTGGGAGTGACCGTGAGCTGGAGCGTCTTCAGTGCAAATCCCTCGGAGGCAGAGATGGATACTTCCACGGTAAGCAATGGGCTTGCCCCTTCAACTTCCAGCCGGCCTTTCGATTGGCTTAACCTGGCCGCGCCTTCAGCCGAAAAAGCGACGACCTGGAGCTCTGTACCCGGACTCAGATGCAGCAGGCTTCCGTTCGCCAGAAGCAGCTCCACGCCAGCCTCGTCAGCCGTAATCTGGTCGCCGACTGTCACGACCGCTTCCTGGCCCTCGCCTGCGAGAGCGTTCCTTTCACCGCTCTGTAGCCTGGCCTGCCCTGACACGACCACCATGGCGATCCCGCCTTTAGCCAGGGAGCCATCCCTGCTCCCACAGGCGACAGTGCCAGAGAGAATCAAGATCATTGCCGCCAACCCGATGGTCAGCCTTAACCTCTGTGTCCTTTGTGCGTCATCCATTGTCCCTCTCGCCCTCCTGCTCCTCAGACGCTGGCAACCATTTGGGTAAGCTGAAGCTGAAGCGTGAGCCGCGCCCCACCTCACTCTCCACCCAGATACTCCCACCCTGGAGCTCAACCAGTCTCTTGCTGATGTAGAGACCCAGACCATAGCCGTACTGTTCCTGGTCGTCCCTGGTATTCACCCGATGGAAGCGTTCAAAGATCCTTTCCAGTTGGGTGGCTGGAATGCCAATGCCTTCATCCACAACGCTTATCACGACCTCCTCGTCGCCTTCGCTGACTTCAATCGAGACCCTGCTACCTTTTGGGGAATAGTTAACGGCGTTCTCCAATAAGTTGTCAAGAACCGTCTGTATCTTGCCCTCGTCGCCCATGACAGTGATAGGCCCTTCCGGCATGGTGAATTCGAAGCGATGCGCGTTGGCCTTAATGGCAAAAGCCTCTATCATCTGCCTGATCACGGGTTTCAGAGCGACTGGCTTCTTCTCTACCCGGACCGTGCCCGCCTCCAGTAAGGAAACTTCCAGGATCTGTTCGACAAACTTGTTCAGCCGGGTGCTTTGGAGGTGGATAATGTTCAGCAGATCCCGCTGCTGATCGCTGCTCAGATTGGCTTCCCGCATGAGCTCCGTAGAAGCGATGATATGGCTCAAAGGCGAGCGCAACTCATGGGAGACCATGGAAATGAATCCTGACTTCATGTGATTCAACTCTATTTCCAATTCTTGCGACAGGCGGGCTTTTTCCTTCTCCTGCTTACTCTTGCTCAGCACCCTTTCGACGACCTGGGTCATCTCGTCCAGGGCGAAGGGTTTGGCCACATAGTCGTTGGCTCCCAGCCGCAGAGCGCGCACCACCACCTCTTCTGAGCCATAAGCCGTTATCACAATCACCGGTACGAAACATTGGCGCTCCCTCAGCGTTTTAAGAACCTCCAGGCCGGACATTTTGGGCATTCTGAGGTCCAGGATCACCAAATCTGGCTCCTCACTCAAAGCCATGCGCAGTCCCTCTTCCCCGTTGTGGGCCGTTAAAGTCACATACCCTTGCGGGCCCAACACGTAGTCGGTGAGGATCTGGATCATCTCTGGTTTGTCTTCAACGACCAATATCTTCTCCCCTGCCACTAAGGGCCTCCTTCGAGCCACACCGTAACGCGGAGTTCATTTCGCCTGAGGGCTTCACCCTCATGGTCAGGTTACGCAGAACCGATAGCCGACTCCCCATTCGGTGACGATGAGTCGCGGATCGGCCGGATCCTCTTCCAATTTTCGTCGCAGGTATCGGACATACAGTTTAAGGTAGCTCGTCTCATCAATATATTCTGGGCCCCATACTTCAGCCAACAGGAACTTATGGGGTAGCACTCTGTTTTTATGGGTCACGAAACATTCCAGCAACTTGAATTCGGTAGGGGTGAGGTCCACCAACTTCCCATCTCGTAGCACCAGCCGGCGACTGAGGTCAATGGTCAGATTGCCGATAGCCAGCAGGGATGGCCTGTCGGTTTGGGATTGAGAGCCAGCACGGCGGAGCAAAGCCTGGATCCTGGCTATCAGTTCGGCCACGCTGAACGGCTTGGTCAGGTAGTCATCGGCCCCTATTTGCAGACCTTTGACGATGTCGGCCTCCGTTCCTTTGGCTGTGAGCATCAGGATCGGCACATTAGACATCTCCCTTAAGCGACGGCACACCTCCCAACCATCCATGCCTGGCATCATGATGTCCAGGATAAACAAATCCGGCTGAGTGCGGTAGGCTTCCTGCAAGCCCGCCAGGCCGCTGGTCGCGATCACTGTCTGATAGCCTTCCCGCTCCAGGCTCAACTGCACAATCCTGGCCAGGTCTCGGTCGTCATCAATAATCAGGATGGTCTCTTTTCCCATGGTTCACCCTTTCAACCCAGGCAAGGTAAATGTGAAGCTGGAACCTTTCCCCACTTCGCTTTCTACCCAGATTTTGCCTCCTTGCATTTCCACCAGCTTTTTGACGATGTAGAGGCCCAGGCCCCGTCCAGGCACCTGGTCCTTTTTAGCACTGATCCGATAATACGGCTGAAAGATTTGGGCCAGATGTTCGGGGGCAATGCCCTCTCCTTCATCACGCACCGACACGGCAATCTCTGTATGATCCAGGGTTTTGGCTTCGATGGTGATGGTAGATCCGTCGGGGGAATAGTTGGCCGCGTTTTGCAGGAGGTTGTTGAGGATCATTTCGACCTTGCTGGGGTCGGCCCAGACAAACGGCAATTCGCCCTGTCCAACAAGTTGGAAGCGGTGGCCTCTCTGGTCTGTGACCTCAAAGGTTTTCACAACCTGCTGGATCAGAGGCCACAATGTCACCGGCTCCCAGCACATCGTGATCTGGCCGGCCTCAAGTTGTGAGACATCCAGGAGTTCCTCCACGAAGGAGGCCAGGCGCGCACATTGGGAACGCACCAGGTTCAGCATTTCCCGCTGCAGGTCTTCCTCAAAGTCGGAGGTCAACACCAATTCCAGGGCCGTCTGCATGTTGGCCAGGGGCGAACGCAACTCGTGGGAGACGATGCTCACCATTTCCGACTTCATGCGGTCCAACTCCATCTCCGCCGAGCAATCCCGAATGGCGATGACGCCTCCCAGCACCTGGTCGGCAGGGCCTGACAGGGGAGCCAGGCTGGTAGAGACGTAGATGGAGCGGCCATCCTTACAGGCCATTCTCGCCCTGGGGAAGTTGTGCCCTGACAACAATCCTTTGCAGGATTCGCCACAGAGAGATTCGCCGCTCTCGGAGGTCAGGTTTAACACTTCGGCACAGGGGTGGCCGATGGCCTCTGCCTCTCGCCAGCCGGTCATGCGCTCTGCAGCCGGGTTCAGCGAGAGAACCCGTAGCTCCTGGTCCACAGTGATCACCCCATCGGCGATACTGGTGACGATGCGCTCGGTCCTTTTCCTTTCGGCCAGGGTCGCCTCATATAGCCGGGCCCTTTCGATAGCAATGGCGGCCTGTGCAGCTATAGAGGACAGGGTTCTCAGATCATCGTCACCAAAGGCGTTGGCCTCGGTGCTCTGCACATCCAGGACGCCCACGAGCTTCTCACCCACCAGCATCGGCACAGCTATCTCTGAGCCAATCCCTTTCGCTCGCTCCACATATCGGTCGTCCTGGCTCACATCGGAGATATTCAGAGGTACCCTGTGGGCAGCCACCCAGCCTGCAATCTCTTCCTGGCCTATTTTAATCCCCAGCTTCCCTACCGTGTCTTTCAGGTAACCACGGGCTGCTTCGAGGCGGAGCTCCCCTTTCTCCTCACCCGCCAGCAGAATGGCACAGTGGGCATAGCCAAAAGACCTCTGCAGCACTTCGAGGATGCTTTCCAGAAGTTGATCGAGATTGAGAGTGCGCATCAGGGTGCCGCTTATCCGATGCAAAGCCGTTGCCTCTCTCGCTCTCCTGGTGGCTTTCTCGTACAATTTGGCGTTCTCAATGGCTACCGCAACCGGCTTGCTCATGGCGGCCAGCAGTTCCACCTCCCGCCAGGTAAATGGCTGCTGACGATGCCTGGCGACGCTCAGCACACCGTACACCTGGCCCCGCGTGCTGAGGGGCACATGGACCCCCGAATGGATTCCCTCCTCGATAGCCCCTTCCTCGATCAGCCATTGGTCACCTCCAGGCAGGGAATCCGCCAGGGCAGGCCCTTCAACAACCTCTTCGTGGAGTGCAGCCTGAGCTTTGCCCTGGGCCGGGGCAAAAGACTCAGGGCTTCGGCTCAGAACGGGTCTCGCCGATTGAGCCGCCCGTCCGACAGCACCTTTTCCCATTTTCAAACGTCCCATCTTCTGGCAGAACAGTTCAGAGAAGCCACAGTGGGTGGTCAGTATCAGTTCGTCATCCCTTTCATCCAGCAAATAAATCCCGCCCGCATCCGCCTCTATCACCTCGAGTACCTCGCTCAGAGCCTCCTCCAGGATGGTATCCAGGTCCAGGGAGTGGCTGACCGTTTCAGTAATGGCATGGAGCGCGGCCAACTCCTCAGCGTGTCGCCGTGCTTCACCATATAGCCGTGCGTTTTCGATAGCAATGGCGGCCTGGTGGGCGATCCTGCCCAGCAGGAACAGGTCATCATCCCGAAAGCAACGCTCCTCCAGGCGGTTGAGGGACATCACCCCAATCACTCGCCCTTTGAACAGGATGGGTACGCAGAGCAGGGATTCCGTTCCCTTCAAAGGGCCTGGCATCTGGGCGTGGTTGACGATTTCGCCCATACCGGTCTGGGCCACCCGGCCGATAATGCCTTCGCCAGGCCGGAGGGGGATTGGCGGCATCCTGGATGTGGAAGGCCCCAGTGACACGACGGGTTGCAAAAGGTCAGCGTGAGAGTCGAGCAGGTAGAGGGCCACACCGTCAGAGCCGATGAGTTGCCTGGCCCAGCGGGCAATCCGTTCCAGCACCGTCTGTTGGTCCAGGGTGGAACTGATGTCCTGGCTGATATGCCAGAGGGCGATCAATTCATCAGCCTGCTGTCGGCTTGCGGCATATCGTTGTGCATTCTCGAGAGCCGTGGCGATGGGGCCACAAAGCGTGGAAAGCAATTGTAAGTCACCTGGTCCGAAGGCGGGGCTTTCTGGCAGACGGCTGACATTCAGCACACCGATGGCCTGGCCTCTGGTCTGGAGGGGCAAACAGACCGCACCAAAGGTCTCCATCTGCTTCACTTCATCTGGAACAGGGGAGTTCCAGTCTCTCTCAGCGGGTAAAGTGATGGGAGCTCCCATCCGTAAGGCCTGACCGACCACGCCTTTGTCCGCTCTGCAGGCGGTCCCAGTGACTGCGGATGGCCCGATATTGACCAAAACGAACAACTGGTCCCTCTTATCATCCAGGAGCATCAATGAAACGTGGTCGGCCTTGAATCCGCACTTGATGGCTTCCACAATCAGATTCGATAGCCGATCCAGGTTAATCTCAGATGTCAGCGCATCAATGATACCCAGAATCGGCTCCCAGACCTCCAGGCGAAGGTCTTCGGGCAAGATTTGCCTTCTCTCCATGTTGACTTGAGTCTTCCCCCACAGCCATCAGCCCATTGACTCAAAACCGAGAAACCGACTCCCTCCTCACTCCGGAGAAAGTAGTCGGCTTCGCAGAGGTGTTAACTACTACCCCCATACCAAACTGGAGGGGTAACATAAAGGAGATATTGTCGTTAGCTTTGACACCTTATAACTAGTGTACCATGAATTGAGAAGAAAGTCAATAGCTTCTAACCAAATTCTAACTTGTTTCTTACGATTTCCTAACTTTGGCGTGGTATACTGATTTTGGGTTACCTGGGGGAACCCCTTGCTCTGAGTTCTCGGCCTGAGCGAATGTCGAAGGCTCAAACGGCGAAGCATGCGGCGCAGGCCCGGATAGATGGAGGTGAAATGAGAGAGAAAATCCTGGCCATTGATGACAATCCCCAATTAATCGAGATGCTTCGGCTGTGTTTGGAAGAGAATGGTTATGAAATGATAGCTGCATATAATGGGAATGAGGGCCTGCGCAAGTTCCAAGACAATCATCCCGATCTGGTTATACTGGATATTATGATGCCAGATATGGATGGCTGGGAGACCTGCCGGCGACTGCGGGAGATGTCACCTGATGTCCCTATCCTCATCCTCACCGTGTTGAAAGAAAAAACCAACGCTGTGAGGAGCCTGGCTTTGGGCGCGGATGAGTTTGTCACCAAGCCCTTCCGGCCAGGTGAGTTGGTGGCGCGCATCCGGGCTCTCTTGCGCCGCGCCAGCCTGACGAAGAGATTCTTCCATCATCCTTCTTTTTACGACGACGGCGAGCTGGCCATAGATTTTGAGCGACGGCAGGTCTACCGGCGAGGTCAACCGGTCAGCCTGAGCCCCACTGAGTTTCGCCTTTTGGCTTGTCTGGTCAGGAATGCTGGCCAGGTCGTTCCTCACAAAACCCTTCTCACCCTGGTATGGGGGCCAGAGTATGCTGAGGAGACTCACTATGTAAAGATCTATATAAGCTATCTCCGTCAGAAGATTGAGGAGTGTCCTAAGCGACCCAGGTATGTACTCACCGAATGGGGGGTCGGCTATCGGTTTTGGACGCCCCACGGGAAAGACTGAAGACCATGGGAAGGAGAGATAAATGCTGATCGCCAGAGCGCCAGTTCGGATCAGTTTCGGCGGAGGGGGCACTGACCTGGAAGCCTACTACTCACGTTTTGGAGGGATGGTCGTCAGTGCCGCGATAGACCGCTATGCCTATACTATGCTATCACCCGGCAACCATAACTCCCTGGAGATCCATTCTGCCGATTACAGCACCTTCTACCGTCAACCAATTTATGAGGATCTCCTTTGGGATGGTGACCTGGCTTTGCCGAAAGCCATCATCCATCACTTCGGCCTGAAAGTTGGATTAAACGCAATACCGTTCGGTTAAGGTTGGCCCAGGATGACGATGGCCTTAGCGAAGGGTATCGATGGCTGAGGCCAGGCCTTGTGTTCGGGACGTTTCAACTTGAATTTGGACATCTTCCGTT
>Ga0068707_1002457_pt1 | contig 13044 bp, 9 predicted proteins | sample YNPNPMetaG_FD_66600 | JGI IMG/M metagenome (GOLD analysis project Ga0068707, IMG submission 66600) | Anoxygenic and chlorotrophic microbial mat microbial communities from Yellowstone National Park, USA - YNP NP MetaG | ecosystem: Environmental > Aquatic > Thermal springs > Hot (42-90C) >... | reverse complement strand
ACCTGCTCAGGGGGCAGGGCCGGGAAATTGACGTTCAAGAAACACCCTGGGGGCAGGCCATGGGCCAGCACCTGCCGTGCCAGCATGGCAACCACCTGCGCGGCAAAGTCGGGGTTCCCGGTCCAACCCTGCCGATCATCCTGCGAAGCAGCGATGGCCGGCAGGCCGAAAACAGCAGCCTCCATTGCCGCGGCCAGGGTACCAGAGTAGGTGATGTCGTGCCCCAGGTTGGGTCCCTGGTTGATGCCCGACACTACCAGGTCTGGCCTCTCAGGCACAATGCCCAACAGAGCCAGCCCCACGCAGTCCGAGGGAGTACCGGTGGTGATGTAAAGCGGTGTGCCATCAGGAAGGGTGCTCTCGGTGATGCGCAGGGGCTTGTGCATGGTCTTGGTATGGCCAGCAGCCGACCAGTTGTGATCGGGAGCAAAAGCCGTAACCCGTCCCACGCGGGAGAGGGCCTGCGCCAACGCCAGCAGTGCCGGCGCCTGGTAGCCGTCATCATTGGTAATCAGGATATGTGGTGTGCTCATACTCTCCCTCACCCTGGCTCCATGCGTCTCAGCCTGCTTGCCGCGTCATGTCCCTGGCCTTCGCCTCCGGCCAAAGGCAACCGCCGCCACGGGAGGTATGAGCTCACCCTGCGAGCGACTCGAGGTGGGTTTCTCCTTGGGCTTGTGCATCACCAGGATCTGCACCGGCTCGCTTTGCGCTTCATTGCCGGCCCGGTCAAATGCCTTCACATAAATGCGGTGGGTCTCGGTCAGCACTCCGGCTTCGTAAATGGCTCCAAACCCCGACTCGGTGGTCAAAATGATCCGCTCGCCCTGGCTGCCATCGGGCCGGGTGTAGCGCTCCAGCTTTGTTTCACTGATGACATACTCTTCCAGTGCCAGCGTGCCATCGGGGTTGGTGATCACCCGGGTGCCCTTGATCGGCTCCCCCAGCACCGGCACCACATCCGACATGGTGATAGTCCAGCGCAGGCTGTATGGAGCCACCGTACTCTCACCCAGCTTAACCCCGTCCAGGTAGAACTCGACGCGGTCCATCTCCCAGGTATCCTGGGCATCAGCGGTGATACTGACCAGCTCGTCGTCTTCTTTGACGTATACCTTGCCATTTTCGGGGTGAATGATCTTCACCGTAGGAGGGCTGTTGTCCACCACCACGGGCACTTCGCTGGTCTGCACGGCACCGCTCTGAGACATCACCACCAATCGCAACGTATAGAGGCCATCGAAGCCAGTCGTATCCCAGTATTCCAGGGGGCCATTGGTCACCTGGTTGTAGTGCTCCGGCCCGATCTGCAGCCACTGGTCTGGTGCGTTCTCCGGGCTCACCTCAATCTTGTAAGCGCGGAAGTCGGGGCCGCGCGCGTTGCCCGTGATCGGCACCACACCTTTCAAGCGCTGGCTGATCAGAGGGCTGGCGATGACCACGTCGCCGGCGGCCTCGATCCCGCATGGGCCATCCAGCTCGACGGGCGGCTGTGGAATACCGTTCTCGCGCACCCAGTCGGCCGCGCTGGGCGGGAAGACCTGGTAGACCACCCGATCAATGGCATCGGGGGGAGTGCAGGCCGAAGCCCGTTTGCCGGTATAACGGTTGATCTGAAACGCCTGATAGACGTTATCGGGCTGTGTCGGCGCATGCCCGGCCAGGAACAGTTCTACCGTGGTCTGGGGGCAGTCAGGAGTGGGCAGCAACCCCGAGGGCACACAGACCCGGACGTGTTCCAGCCCAGGTGGTTCAGGCCATGTCTGCACCGGCAGTCCCTCCATCCCCTTCGCCAGGACAGCATGCATGATCGGGGCCGCGCCCAGCGAGCCTGGGGTGTTCTTCATGGGCTTGTTGTCACTGTTGCCCACCCAAACCCCTACGGCTAGCTGAGGTGTGTACCCTAGAGCCCAGGCATCTACAAAGTGGTTTGTCGTGCCGGTCTTGGCAGCCACCGGCCGGTCGGGCAAGACCATGTATTGGGCTGTGGTGCCAAAGGCTGCCGCGCGGGGGGTGGGATCGCTCATCACGTGGTTGAGCATGTAGACAACGGCCGGGTCCGCCACCTGCTCGGTGGCTGGCTGGCGAAATTCCTCGAGGATACGGCCTGTCTTGTCACGAACCTGGAGGATGAAAACGGGGTCGAGCTTGCGATAGCCGGGGCGCTGGAGGGCGGCTGGCACCGGCTGGCCGGCCATCACGCCGCCGTTGGCCAGCACACTGAAAGCGTAAGTGTGATCCAGGAGGGCTACTTCGCCTCCGCCCAGGGTCAGGCTCAGGCCATAAGAATTCAGCTCCCGGTTGAGGCTGCTCACCCCCAGCCGGCGGGCTGTCTTAATGACATTGGCCACGCCCACCTGGTCCATCAGCCAGACTGCCGGGATGTTATATGAGCGCTGCAGGGCCCAGCGCAGCATTTGCGGGCCGTGGTACCTGCGATCGTAGTTCTCGGGCACATAGGGGGGATTGCCCGGGTCGGGGAAGACCGTGCGCACATCCATCACCATCGTAGCGGGGGAGAAGCGGCCGGTCTCAAAGGCGGTCAGGTAAGTGTAGGGCTTGAACGACGAACCGGGCTGCCGTGGCATCAGGGCCACGTTGACCTGGCCGTCAATGCTCTTGTCAAAGTAGTCCAGGCTGCCGACCATTACCAGCACTTCACCGGTGTTGGGGCGGATCGCCACCACCGAAGCGTTGGACACCTCGTGGTCGAAGTTGTGCTGCGGGGTCTGGACCAGGGGGATGGGCGGGAATGGCTCCAGGCCACCCTGACACGGCTTGGGGGGCTGCTGGCGCAGCGAAGCGATATGGCTGCGCGCCGCGCATTCGGCATAGATCTGCAGATCCCAATCCAGAGTAGTGTAGACTTCCAGCCCGTTCTGCCAGATGAAGTATGGGTTCTCGGGCGTGTTATATTTCTGCTGCAACTGCTGTAAGACGTAAAGCGCGAAATGGGGAGCATCGGGCGGCACCTCGAAGCGCTCCTCAGCCGTTTCGCGCACATACTGCCACAACGGCCCCGGTAGCTTTTTGGCCGCGTCGGCCTCTGCTTGTGAGATCAGATTGGCCTTGACCAGCGCGTTGAGGGCGCGCGCCGTCGCGGCCTTATCCCCGATGGCCACCAGGGGCAGATCGGCCTGGCTCAACCACCCCTCACGCACCAGATCGTGCAACAGCCTGGTGTTGAAGTAGCGGGTGGCGGCGTTGACCTGCTCCTGGGTCAGATAGCCCGCCTCCTTCATGGCGGCCAAAACCTTACGTTGCCGACGATAGGCATCGGCCGGGGCCTGGATCGGGTTAAGGCCCGGATACTGCGGGATGGCCGCCAGGACGGCAATCTCATCCAGGGTCAAATCACGCACCGATTTGTTATAGTAAACCCGGGCCGCAGCCTCCACCCCATAGGCCGCATTGCCGTAGAAGTTGTAGTTGAGATACCACTCCAGGATCTGGTCTTTGCTATAACGCCGGGTGATCTCGATGGCCAGGATTATCTCTTTGATCTTGCGGGCATACGAGACCTGATACCGTTCCTCGGGGTCGATCAGGATATTCTTGACCAACTGTTGGGTGATAGAGCTGCCGCCCTGGATATCCTGACCGCGCAGGTTGGAGATGAACGCCCGCGCGATCCCGCGCGGATTGACACCGATGTTAGTGTAGAAGGTGCGATCCTCCAGCGCGATGGTGGCATTGCGCAACATCACGGGGATCTGTTCCAGGGGCAGGTAGGTGCGATCCCCGCGGAATGGCCGCGGATCTATAGACTCGTAGAGCAGATGTTTCCCCGTCCGATCGTAGATCTTAACCGTCTCGAACGTGGCCTGTTGGGTCTGGATGGCGCTGGGATCGGGGAGGTCTTGGGCGAAGTAGGCGTAGACGCCGGCCGCCATCGCCACTACGGTAAAAAGCAGGGAGAAGGCCAGGATCAGGTTCACCAGCAGGATACCGACCCCCAGGTGTACAAGCCAACGGCCAATATGCGGGTCTCCTCGTGCGCGACGGTAACGCCGCCAGCGCTGAATCTGTGTCACACGGTCCATAGCTGCTCAGTTCTATGGGGCGACCTGCAAGTCGCCACCGCCAGGAGGAGATGTGCGACATAAATATCGCACTACGTTACCGGTCCCCCCTCCTCATGCCCATCAGAGCATGAGAAGGGAACCAGGAGCTATGTTAGCAGAAAGAAAAAGGGTTGGCAAATGACAGCCGGTCAGGGGTTGTGGTCAGAGATGCGTTCCAGCACCAGGAAATGGCTTAGCCCAAAGGCCTGTAAAGGCGTACGTTCCAGGGTGTGCAACACAGACCGCACAATGCGGCCCAAGGCTGGTCGGCTGGCCACCAGATTGTCGAAGCCCGGATAGATCACGCTGTGGTGCACCACCCGGACTGGCAGGCCCTGAAACAGGGCGCGCAGCCGGGCTACAGTGTAAGCACGCACATGAGGCGCCAGGCGGTTGCGCCAGCAATCGGGCAGCCAGTTGATGAAGGGAGTGTTGCCAAAATGGTAGCGCCCACGCCAGTAGTGGCCATGCGTTTCAAAAGGATAGAGCCGGTTGGGGCAGAAGAGAGCGATACGACCCCCCGGGGCCAGGACGCGCACCATCTCCCTGGCAGCCTCCAGGTCATCCTGAACGTGTTCGATCACTTCGTGCGAAAAGACCACATCAAAACAGCGATCGGCAAAAGGAAGCGCCTCGGCTGGTGCCAGCACAATGCCAGGGATACGCGCATGAGCCTGCCGGGCAACGGACAGGTCTATCTCCACCCCTACCACATGTGGAGTGAAGCGGCTGAACTGCTCCGTATATGTGCCCACTCCGCAACCTATGTCAAGCAGGCGGGCCTCCTCCAGCCTGACCCAGCGGCGCACCAACCCCAGCCGGCGTTCCTGCCCCGCGCGCCAGACATAGGATGGATGGCCCAGGCGAGCTGCCTGGTCCGCTGTGCGGCGAAATCCCTCTGAGCAGGCTTCGTTCACGGGCTCCTTTCCTCCCTCACCCCTTTCAGGGCCCGCTCGACCACCTCCGCCAGCCGACGCACCCCTTCCTCCAACTCATCGGTGGGCAGCAGGCTGAACGAGAGGCGCAGATAGCGCCCACCACCGCCATCCACGTAGAAGCGCGCTCCGGGCACGTACGACACCCCGGCTGCCTCGGCGGCGGGGAGCAAACCGGCGCTGTCAATCCCCGCCGGCAACGCGACCCAGGCGAAGAAGCCGCCCCGGGGCCGCTCCCAATGACATCCCTCCGGCAGGTAATGGGCCAGAGCAGCGGTAAGAACGTCTCGCCGGCGAGCATAGGCGGCCCGCAACCGCTCGATATGGCCATCCAACAACCCCTGCTCCAGATAGGCCGCCACTACATGGGCCGCAAAGTGGCTCACGCCCCCTCCGCTATCCAACAGGCCGCTGCGCACACACCGTTTCACCACCTCGGGCGCGGCCACCAGCCACCCCAACCGCAGGCCAGGGGCAAGGATTTTGGAGAAGGAACCCAGATGGATAACGGCGCCGGCCGGGGCCAGGTGATAAAGGGATGGCGGCGGGGGCTCGTCAAACCACAGGAAGCGGTAGACGTCGTCCTCCACTATTGGCACCCCTTGCGCGGCGGCCATGCTTACCACTGCCTGCCGGCGCTCAAGAGGCAGGGTGGCGCCGGAAGGATTGCTGAAGGTGGGCACAGTGTACAGGAAGCGGGGCGGTTGGCTTTCCCTGGCCAGCACAGCCTCGAGCGCGTCTGGGCACAGACCATGGGCGTCACCGGCCACGGGGACCAGCCTCAACCCATGGTCGCGCAAGATGCGCAGCGCCAGGTGATACACCGGCGCCTCGACCAGGACCGTGTCCCCGGGCCTGGTCCATAGGGTGCACAGCAAGTCCAGCGCCTGTGATGCACCACCGGTGATCAGCACCTGCTCCGCAGGGACCGGCCTCCCTTCCCGCTGCGCCAGCCAGGCGGCCAGCGGCTCGATCAGCCGGCCTGGTCCCTGCTCCGCGCCGTAGGCCAGAGCTTGAGGGCCGGCTTCTGCCAGCGCACGGGCCGCTGCCGCAGCCAGGTCGGCCACAGGGAAAAGGGCGGGGTCAGGATGGCCCCATCCCAGCTCAATAATCCCAGGGCGCAGGAAAAGCTGGATGTCAGGCAACATCTTCCCCTGCCAGGGTCATCTCTTCTTTGAACCCGAAGCGCACCCGATTGTCAATCAAGCGGACCCAGGCTGGGCGAAAGACCCAGAAACGCGCCCGGGCCAGCGAAGTGGCCAGCATGGCATGCAGGTTGTCCCCTGTGGCCGCAGGCCCGGCCAAGCCCGGTAAGAGAGCCACAAAGGCGTACTTGCGGCCGTAGACAGCCATGGCATGGGCCAGCTCGGCGGCCGGGACCAACTCAGCCCGGCCGCGCAGCTGCAATCCCCAGAGCGCGCGCCAATCCTGCCCATCCGCCTGGATCGTTCCGGCCACGGCAGGGCAACGTAACAGGTTCTGGCCATGCTGGGTACGCTCTTCCGACAGGAAATAAAGGTTGAGCCGGCCATCGTGAGCATAGAAGACCGCGGCAGCGGCCGGCTCCCCCTCTGGCCCTACGGTGGCTAACGTCAGGGTCGTATGGGCAGCCAGAAAGGCCTCTATCCGGTCCCGCAGGGTGGACCCGGGTTCGCCCAAGCTCATCAAGCTGGCGCTATCACCTTCCTCTGCGATCTGCCCGTTCATACGCTATGATTCACCTGAGCTCTGCCCGGCCCTGGAGCGCACACAGAGATAGATGCCTGCCAGCTCCAGCAAGCCGCCTCCGATCTGGCGTGGCAGCAACGGCTCGGCCAGGAGAGACATGGCCAGCAGGCCGGTCACCACCGGCTGCGCCAACAGGACCACCACCGCGGTCGAGGCAGACAGATGCCCCAGGGCGAAATTAATGAGCCACCAGCCGGCCGTCTGGCAGATGACCCCCACGGCGACCAGGGCCAGGTAAGAGCGGCAGCTATATCCCAGCAGCGGCAGGCCCAGGGCCAGGCTGCCGCTGAACAAAGCCAGGGTAGCGGTTGCAGCCATCAACCACAGGTAGGACAGGGCATCCAGCGCGCGGCGAGCCCGCTGCGTGGTCAGCAGGTAGGCTGCGTAGAAGATGGCTCCCAGCGCGGCCAGCACATGGCCGGGGCTGAGCCGGATGCCATCAGCCAGGGTAAACCCGGTAACAACTGAAGCGCCCGCCAGGGCCAGGACCAGGCCGGCCCAATACTGCCCGCACAGGCGCTCGCGGAAGAAAACGGTCGCGCCAATCCCTACCCAGATGGGGGCAGTATTGTCCAACAGGGTCGCCGTCGCCGCTGACGTGAGCAAGAGGGCCGAATTCAGCAGGCCCAGATTCAGAGCAAACCACAGCCCACCCCCGATCGCCCAAAGAACCCCTTCACGCAGGGCCGGCCGGCGCTGGTGCACCTGGTGGAGGAAGGGAATCAGCAGCACCAACGCCGCCACTGCCATGCGCCAGGCTGCCGCTACCGGGCCAGGCACGCCGGCCCATTTGGTGAAGATGGCTGTGAAGCTGATGGCGACTACCCCTGCCAGCAAGGCCAGATAGGCTCGCGCGCTCACAGCAGAGGTCTTGGATAGCAGGGCCTTGCTGGTCACCCTGATCATCGTTCACCGTAAGGACACAAGGTCGTGGACGCAAGCCGGAGAAGGGTTATGCTGCAACGGCTGCGGCGAGCTCACCAACCAAAGCGCTGCTCCTTCCAGGGATCACCTTCCATGTGGTAACCGTTGCGCTCCCAAAAGCCAGGCCGATCGCCAGCCATGAACTCGATCCCCCGCAGCCACTTGGCACTCTTCCAGAAGTACCGCTTGGGCACCAACAGACGCAGGGGGTAGCCGTGCTCGGGGGTTAGCGGCTTGCCAGCATACATGAAAGCCAGCATCGTGTCATCATCATCCAGCACGTCGAGGGCAAGGTTGGTCGTAAAGCCGTACTCACAATGGGCCATTACGTGGGTGGCCTCCGGCTTCACTTTAATCAGTTTGATGAACTCGCGCCAGGGGATGCCGGTCCAGGTCGTGTCCAGCTTGCTCCAGCGGGTCACGCAGTGGATGTCCACCGTCTGGGTTTTGTGCGGCAACCGCATCAGCTCATCCCAGGTGAAGCGCAATGGCTCCTCTACCAGCCCAAAGACGCGCAGGTCCCAGTCGGCCAGGCTTTCGTAAACGGGCACCGAGCCGTAGTGCAGCACAGGGAACTTATCGGTCACGAACTGGCCAGGTGGCACCCGGCTGCTGTTGCCGGGACCTGGTATGTTCTTGACTCGCTTCAGACGTTCAACTCGCTTCATGGGGTTCTCGAATGGCATATATGCCTCCTGCCTCAAAATACAGCTACAGAATGGAGCGCTGCTGAGCCTCAGGCAGCTGCGCCTGTGCGGCGCAACAAATACCAGCCGGCGCGGCGTTGGCGGTCATAACCGTGCTGAGCCCAGCACAGCACAAAGAGGGGTGCAAAACGCGCGATATCAAAAGGGGTAATACCTGTAGAATCGCCTCCTTCTGCGACCTCCCCCTCAAAGGCATAAAGGAGATAGAAAGCACCGGGCAAAAGGAGGCGCGCCAGCGAGGTGACATAACCATGGCGACGGGCCGGCGCTACAGCATGAAAGCACCCCACATCCAGCGCGAAGGTGGCCTTCACAGCCAGGAACTCCAGGGCAGAAACATCGCCCAGGCAAAAATAAGCTGGCACCCCCTCCCTGAGAGCCTGCTCCCTGGCCCGACGCAAAGCGCTGTACGCCAGGTCTATGCCCACCACATGCCAGCCGTGCCTGGCCAGATAGCGGCTGTTCAGGCCGCTCCCACACCCCAGGTCCAGTGCCCAGCCGGGGATCACCCGGCCCGAGGCCACCAGTTCCACCACCTCAGGGGGCACCACTCCCGTATCCCAGGGGATGTCGCCACTCCGATAGCGCGCGTCCCACCAGGCAGCGGTGCCCGGTTCCGGCCCGGTAGACAGATGGCAATTCTCAGGTTTCATATGGAAGTCAGCACCAGAACCTGAACCCCCCGCCCCTCTCGCGCTACCCCAACCGCGCGGTGGTTGCTGGCTTCTCTGGCCAGTGCCATTCTGCCAGCACCGGACGATGATCCGAAGCAAACTGAGCCACTTCCCAATCCGGGGTCCAGGCTTGTTGAAGGCCTCGAGCCCAGTATTTCGGCATGAACAGGAAGTCAATCCGCACCACAGGCGCCGGGGAAGGGAAGGTTCGGCCGTGCCCCCTGCCCACAGCCCGAAAGGCATCTTCATAGCCAGCGCGATGGAGCATGCGCAACACTGGGGGCAGCAGCCGGCGCGAATGTTCGCCCAGAAAGCCTGGCGTGTTGAAGTCGCCGCCCAGGAAATGGGGTCCGTAATGGGCGAGCCGGCGCAGCACGCCACGCAACTGCCACAGGCGGGTCCCTTCAAACATGTGGTCCAGATGGGTCACAAAGGCACCCAGGCCACGAGCAGGCCCGTCGGCCAGGGTGGCTCCGAGCAAGGAGCGCGGCTTGGTGCCCGGCAGCCGAGGCAACGGCATATTGAGTGCGTTGCTCAGAGGATAACGGCTCAGCAACGCATTACCTAATGGTCCATACCAGCCTGGGCCATGATCTTGCCAGCCGCTTGGCCCAAAGAGATACGTCATATGCAGGCGCCGCGCCAGTTCAGCGAGCGGCTCGCGCACCCGGGGCCCAATCAACACCGGATGAAGAACCTCATTCAAGCACACCACATCGGCATTGGCGGCGAGAACTACCTCCACTAACCTATCCAGATCCAGCCGCTGATCTTGCCCGGCCCAGCGGTGGATGTTATACGTCATGATGCGTATAGAAGAAACGCCACGGTCGCTCTGCAATGATCCTCTCCCAGCCATATCTCCAGCGCCGAGCCTCGGCGTCAGAGCCTCTGATGTACGTGCGGGTAGCACGCAACGACCGAGTATATCATGGCTGCTCAGGCAGGCCAAACTCGCGGCTTTGAAATCCCACTCGCCGTAGTGCCATAGTGTAAGTAACCATTCAGGCGGTGACTGGAAGGGCCACGCCGAGGGCTCGCCCGAGGCGTCACCTTTTGGGGCCTGCGGCCAGTAGTCGGCCTTCGCCGACTTCTCTAGTGATACACACCTGGCACGAAGTGCCCAGGGAGGGCGATTTCAATCGGCCTGAATAGCTACATGTTTAACCCGCCTTCCACAGGACCCGTGGATATCCCTGTGCACAAGATACGCCTTATCCACACCCTGGTAGCCGCCCCCAGACGGCCCAACGCCCGCCGCTGCGAGCCCCACAACTTGTTGTAGATAAACGCTACCTGCCCCCCAGTTGTTGTGGCCTTTGCTGCGGAATCCCCGCCTGCCCTCTCTCGTCGCCCCTGGCAGCGTCCACCGTCCATCCCCAGTCGAGGTCCTGCCGTGGAAGGCATGTTAGCCCAACCTCTAGGGGAGCTCCTCACGGCTACCCCGAAATATAGGGCTAAAGCCGCCTTGCTCCACCGCTGTATCCACATATCCCCAGGCTCTACAGCTACTAAAAGAGCTTTATCAACCTGAAGATGTTGATAGTGTAACCCTGTCATCTGTGGCCCATGCTGCTCCACTGATGCAACCACATCTGCTGGCCATCGGTGATCACCTCGACAATGGCGTCAGAGGGGACTCGCGCGGTGCTGCGCGCCTGTAGCAGCTCAACCACGGCGGGCGGGTAAGAGGTTTCCATGGGCCAGAGGATGACCTGGGGCCAGGTAGCCGCCAGAAATGCCGGCAGAGGCCAGGCTCCTGTCGCGGGACCTGGGGCCTTGAGCACGGTAAGCTGGAGATCGGCCGCGCTCTCATCGGCGAGAAGTGCCATCTGCGCGTCCGGTGTCATCGTAGCCGGGAGCAGGGTGCGGAAGCTGCCATATTCCAGGGCCCAGACGCCTCCTGCCGCGTACCACCTCAGCATCAGGTTATCGCCCAGGCGCAGGCGGGTACCAGAAGGCAGTTGGGAAGGTTCGATGCTCTGGCCAGCCGGTCCTGGGACCCTCGCGGCCGGCCCCAGGACCACATCCACGCCCTGGCGCCAGCCACTCAGAAACGGCCGTGCAGCTCGCGCCAGGGCTTCCTCATCCCCCACCCCATCCCAGATCCACACACGGCGGCCTTCAGGTGTCACCACCAGTGCGGCTTCCGAACCGTCTCCCGGTATAAAGATGAGATGGAGCCGGCCGTCGGGCAAGGCCGCAATGGCAGTGAGGCCCAGCCAGAGGGGTAGCAACGTTGCCACGGCGCCAGCCAGCAGGCGCCTGGCGGGCAGCGCCAGATGCCGCCATCCCATTGCCCCGAACAATCCCACGTAATACAGCGGGGCTACCATCCGTCCCACCATCCCTGTCTCAACGGTCGCAAGGGGCAGGCTCGCCGCCAGGCGCACCACAGCGGTAGTGTAAGTCAGAAGCAGCCAGGGCAGGATCGCCAGCACGCGGCCTGCTGGCTCCCATAGCAAGCCGGCGGCCAGGGTAGCCATGCCCCCGGCCATGATCGGGGGCTGGGCAGGTAAGATGAAGAAGTTGGCAGCCAACGAAACCAGCGAGAGCCGGCCAAAATAGTACAGGATCAACGGCAAGGTGGTGATCTGGGCCGCCAGGGTGACAATCAAGGCTTCGTTGAGCAGGCCCATTGCCATCTGGGCCCGCGTGGCCAGCAAGCGGCTCAGTAAGCTGGCACACCGACTCCGCAGAGCAGGGGTGAAGAGCATCAGTCCCAGGGTGGCCATGAAGCTGAGCTGAAAGCCAACATCCCAGAGCATCAGCGGGTTGAACATGGTCATGAACAGCGCCGAGGCGAACAGGGAGACGAAGGCGGTGCTTTCTCGGCCCAGGAAGATGCCGAGGACGTACAGGATGCCCATCAGCCCGGCCCGCACGGCGGCGGGATCCGCGCCAACCAGGAGGATGTAGAGGACGATGCCAGCAGCCGTCGGCAGCGCGGCGCGGCGTTTGCCCAAGAGGCGGCGGAAAAGGCCGAGCAACAGGCCCGAAAGCAGGGCGACGTTGCTGCCGGAGATGACGATCACGTGCGAAGTGCCTGTGGCCTGAAATGCCTCATCCACAGCGGGCGGGATGCCGCTTTCGATGCCGAGCAACATGCCGTTGGCCAGGCCAGCAGCCGGCTCTGGCAAGACGCGGTTCAGCAGGGCTGAGCCCCTGGCCCGCAGCCCGTAGAGAAGTGCCCAGAAAGGCGAACCTTCACCCTGGCCTATCTTCTCCACCCTCGCCCGGCGCAGGAGGCTATAGATGCCCTGTCGGGCCAGGTAAGCCCGATAGTCGAAGTCGTCGAAAGTGGGCGGGGTCTGCAAGCTGCCAGAAGCTCGCAAGCGGTCACCGTAGGCATAGGTGGGGAAACGGCTGGCCTGGATCAGCACATCGCCTTTGACTGGCCACGACTGCCCTGCGATGGTCAGACTTTCTGCCCGAACCCGGTAATAGGTCTGCACATCCCGGACATCGGGATAACCGACCACCACTCCTTCGATAGTAGCCCAGGGGATGCGTTCACTGTCGCGATGGTAGAAGGCCAGGTCGGCTGGGGTTGCGCAGAGAGTCAAAGGCCGCGCATGGTAGCGCCAGGCGCCCAAGAGCAACATCAGGGCCAACCCGCCTATCCAGCGGCCACGTCGTTGACCGCGCAGCAAGATGGTGGTCAAAGCAGCGAGGGAGACCAGGCCAGCAAAGCCCCACCCTGACGTGTGGCAACCGATCAGGCCCCATCTCCACAGCCAGTGGCAGGCCAGGATCCCACATCCCCAGGCCAGCGTCAGGTAGACCAGAGTCATCGTCCCAAGACATCCATGGCAGCAACAAGGGTGTTGCCATTGTCGCGCAAACGCATCTCTATGGCAAGCCCTGGTTCTGACTCTTGACCGGCACCTTGGTGAGTGTAATGGCTGGCCAGGTGGGAGCGGTTTTCCTGTGGCCGGGCTTACCTTACAGTTTGATTAATTTACTTAAACAAAGCCTTGACAAATTGGGACGTTGAGCATATAATGCTAAT
>Ga0068707_1002455_pt1 | contig 13053 bp, 10 predicted proteins | sample YNPNPMetaG_FD_66600 | JGI IMG/M metagenome (GOLD analysis project Ga0068707, IMG submission 66600) | Anoxygenic and chlorotrophic microbial mat microbial communities from Yellowstone National Park, USA - YNP NP MetaG | ecosystem: Environmental > Aquatic > Thermal springs > Hot (42-90C) >... | reverse complement strand
TGGCGCATTTGTCAGGATCCTCTCCGTTACTAACGAACCTCTGGTCAAAGGTCGTTCTAACATAATCATTAAAGCAGACGATATTTTTAATGATAAAGATAATTTCCAAAGCTATGATATGCTTTTAATCCCTGGTGGCCCCGGTGTAAAAGAGCTTCGAAAAATTAAAGCCGTAACAAAACTAGCTCAGATCTTCCATAACTCCGGTAAATATGTCGCCGCTATCTGCGCAGCACCTCTAATTTTGTTAGATGCCGGAATACTCAAAGACAGAAAATACACAGCGCATTTCTCTACCGAAAACGAGCTTCCATCGCCACTGAAAGATGAAAAGGTTGTTATAGATCATAATGTCATAACATCACGCGGAGCAGGAACATCTGTAGAGTTTGGTCTGGCGCTGGTAAAAGTATTATTTGGAAAAGAGAAGTCGGACGAGATTGCTAAAGCAATAATGGTTTAAGTCTTTCAACCTTTTCAAATTCTATTGTTATGAAAAAAGCCTGCATCGTGAAAGATGCAGGCTTTTCTATTCCGCAAACAATTTTAATTAAGATGCGCTGCGTCCTGAAACACCCTTAGTTGATTTAGATATCTTTTTCGCTGGCTCTTTTGGCCGCAAGGCACGAACTGCTTTTCCTGCCTGCCACATTTCAGAATTACCGATTTGGGCTAATTCTTTCGCTAACTGTTGCTGGTAATCCTTCTTACCACAAGCTGCTAAAACTCTGGCTGTTTCTTTGCCAGATTTCACACGCTCATAAAGTTCCTTAAACACAGGCATTACAGCTTTTTTAAATTTTGGCTTCCAATCCAGTGCACCACGCTGTGCAGTTGCCGAACAATTGGCAAACATCCAATCCATTCCATTCTCATCTACCAACTTTATGAGGCTTTGAGTGAGTTCCTCGACTGTTTCATTAAAAGCCTCGCTTGGCGAATGGCCATGTCTACGCAAGGTCTCGTACTGGGCCTCCATGATCCCGGCCAGAGCCCCCATAAGAACTCCACGTTCGCCTGTGAGGTCACTATAAACTTCTTTTTCAAATGTAGTCGGAAACAGGTATCCAGAACCAATGCCAATCCCAATTGCCAGGCATCGCTCTGTTGCCCTACCTGTGGCATCCTGATAAATAGCAAAGCTTGAATTTATGCCTGCACCTGATAAGAAATTCCGGCGCACGGATGTTCCAGAGCCTTTTGGCGCTACCATTATAACATCCACATCGGGCGGTGGTATAACCTTAGTCTGGTCTTTGTAAACTATTGAGAAACCGTGAGAGAAATATAGTGCATCGCCAGGTTTCAATCGGGCCCGTACAATTGGCCAAATAGCACGTTGGGCTGCATCAGATACTAACATCTGAATAATTGTGCCTCGTTCGACGGCCTCTTCGATATCGAAGAGCGTTTTGCCAGGCACCCACCCATCTTTGCGGGCTCTGTCCCAGTCTTTTTGGAAACTCTTTGCTTGTCCGACAATTACATTGAAACCATTGTCTCGAAGGTTCAATGATTGAGCCGGCCCCTGCACTCCGTAGCCTATTACGGCTATGACTTCATTTTTGAGGACTTTCCGAGCTTTTGACATCGGAAACTCACTACGTGTGATAACCTCTTCTTTTACTCCACCAAAATCAATTATTGCCATGATTTACCTCTCTATTCTAGTCAATCTCAAAATTGACTATTTAATACTATATATGTTTGAGCTTCAGTCAATCTAAACATTCTACAAACAATAGTTCAATGAGCCCAAAATGCCTTCATCAAACTCTATTCTAAATACTAAAAAAACACAGTCTTACAACATCAGCAACCCGCGCTAAATCAACCACTAATCTGTGTTGAACTAATCTGTTCTTTTAAATCTCATCGGCGCAGAATATCACGAGTAGCAACACGTTCTATCAACCAGGCTTTATTCGTTTTAATAAGTCGGCATTCCACCTCCTGTACACCATAATCCTCACCATTATTTGCAGATGCCGATGCCGTCGTTATGACAGTTGCATTCAACTTATCAGGTCCTAACTGTACCTTTGTGTCATCAAAATTAACTCTAAGTTCCCTAACCTGGTTAAATGCGAACATTAATGTGTTTCGAATCTCCTCCCTGCCACGAAACGAAATCGGCACTGGACCTATTCCTTCAATTTCAATATATACCTCTGGGACAAACCTGTTCACAATATTTTCGGATCTTTTAAGCTTTTCGAAATTTGAAAGTCCACCCGAATAACTCAGTGATCCTGAAAGACTTTTGAAAACCTCTTTTATTTGTGACTCATCGTTCTTGCTAAAACGTTTAACTAAAAAATAAACACCGACAACTATTACACCAACAATTACTATCAACACGAATAGTTTTTTCATAACAGCAGTTTTCCTATAATACGTGAAAAATTTACCGCTCCAAAAGAATGTGCTTCCATGGCCATACTGCGGTTATCTCCTATCACGAAATATTCATCGTTTCTTAAAACAGTTTCAGGAAAGTTCCATCTGGCACGTTTGAATTTTACATATGGCTCTTCCAATGGCTCGCCATTTATATAAACTATGCCGTCTTTAATCGATAATTTCTCACCCGGCAAACCTATTACCCTCTTGAGTAATGCAATCTTATTTCCTATAAACTTTACAGCTACAATATCCCCACGTTGAGGTCGATTCTTTAAATAAGCAATTTTTAATACAAAATGAATAGAATTGTCTCTAAAGTTTGGAAGCATGCTTATCCCCTGCACTCTAATAGGAATGACTACAACCGTAAACACAAACATTGAAACACCGAATAAAACAGCCGCTCTAATCAATGTAATAGCTGGATTAGCACCAAAAACCAACCTAAACCATAATGAATTTGACTCGTGCGTTCTTTCAGTGACATCCATATTAGTATACCGATTTTGTGTTAAATTATAACAGCATTCAACATTAATCTTCTCATCCTTATCCTGGCTCCAGATTTCTAAATTAGCTATTGCAGTACACAGTTTAAGCAAGTAATAGCATTTTTACTCCCAAAGATAACTCACATTCGATGACTTAAAACAATCTTTTGACCAGCGATGATATTAACCCTGACACACCTATAGCAAGTGCAGCTAAAGAATCCCCACCTATTAGTCCTCCACCAATCAATGAAGTCTCGTTCATGTCTGCAGGCAATTCATTATTATTTAAATTATTGGCAGAATTTCGTTTCACCTCCTTTAATGTCTCGTATAATGAAGCAGCTACACCGCCGGCAGCAAACCATAACGATGTTGACAAATCCACAAACCACCCAAAAGAAAATGCATATGGGCTGGAAATAAAAATTGAATCCAGGAGAAAATCCAGGGCCTTGCCTGAAGTATAAGACTTTATAATCTTTTGATAAAATTGACTCTTAAAAATAACCTTCCTGATAATTTCAATAACCGTCCCCGCAAACACGCCAGCAATCATAAATTTCATTATATATGGTTGGGGATTTGTAATACTTTTAAGGGCTCCAATAAACTTATATGTCATTGCTGATTGCCATTGATCTGCTCCGGGAGTATCAGGATGTGTAAAAGTATCGACAGCTAATACCGGAAATGCATTCATAAAAAGTTTGGCTAATACCACAGATAAAACAGAACCCATAAATATCCCCAAAACCTGGAACCTGAACTGAATAATCCTGTTTGTTCCCAATCTCCAACCAGTAGACCTATCCTGTTGCATGTCCCCTCCCACAGCACAAGAAACTAATACTATAGAAGCAGCCATCAGCCCGGTCGCCGGGTCCTTGAGACCTATAATTGCCATGAGAAATACCGTTAGAACAAAAGCACTAGAAATGGGATTACTGTCCGTAATACCAAGTGAAATACCATTAACCAGTAGAAAGATAATAACTAAAAATATCGCCAGTAATTGAAATCCCAAAGGTTGATTAAATAAATAATGACCAGTTAAGATAATTGCCATACCCCAAAATATTATCCATACAATCAACCGTTTCTGATTGATCCGCTTCCAGTCTTGCTGTTCCTGAGGCTTCGAATCGCTAGATCCTGCCAACCTTTTTATTGCATGAACCAAAATAATTATTATATCGACCAAAGCCGCGCCTAAAATCATGCCCAGTGCAGAAATGAATAATACCTTTCTAAACGGGTCCGTAGCACTCAGCCATCCATGAGCTCGTAAAATCGGGGTTGAAAAATACCCAATCACTCCAGCAACAAGCGCCGGAATCGCAATCCTGGCTTGAACAACCATCCCAGCACCAAAAGTCGACGACGAGATATTAATTATGTTACGTCCAGACAAAAACCCGGTAATAAACCCGAGGCCAAAACCAGCTCCAAGTTGCCTGATAGATTTTTTAAGTAATCTGATATCGGTTAAAGCACGCAAAATATTTGCGACTGCTAATCCTGAAGGAAATGGCAGCTGCATCCTATCAACCAACACCGGCGTATATAACATGCCAACACCCACTCCAAACATACCTATCGAAGTAAGATATGTTATCAAGCTTACCATTGACGGCTCTGGCATCCCTAACCAGACCATTGCCTGAATAATAACACACATCCCTGACATCGTGGCCACAGACGCGGCCATCGTCTGCATATAATTAGCCCCATGCTTGCCCTCAGCACCATATCCAAAAGTTACAGCACTGCCCAGGATGCCAGCCAGCACTTGGCCGCCTACGAAAAAACCTATCGAAAAATTCATGTACGCAGCTGATATCCCACCCAACGGCCCTAAAATGAACACAGCCACCACACCAAGCAAAATATAATACGCAGGCGAACCCGGCAAAGGCAGCCCTTTTATACGATTAGTTTCGTAAACACTTCCTTGATGTTGATCGTTATTATCCGTTTTCAATCTTGTAAGTTATTCCTGAGGTTTATTACTGCATGATGGGCACAAATGAGCTAATTCGCAGTTCAAACAATCCGGCCTTACTGCTTTACACCTACGCCGCCCATGCCAAATCAATAAATGACTGAATAATATCCAGTCATCCTTTGAAACTATCTTTTGCAAATCAAGCTCTATCTTTTCGGGATCTGTTTGCTCCGTTAAACCCAGCCTCTGCGCAAGCCTGGCCACATGCGTGTCTACTACTATCCCACTGGCTATGCCATAGGCATTGCCCAGCACCACGTTGGCTGTCTTACGCCCAACACCGTTTAACTTAAGTAGCTCGTCCATATCTCTGGGAACCTGGCCGCCATGCTGATCAGCCAGTTTCTGACAACATGCCTTTATAGACCTGGCTTTTGTCTTATACATGCCCAAACCTTTTAGATCATTCTCGAGCTCTCGTAAGTCTGCATTAGCGTAAGCTTCTGCATTTTTATATTTTACAAACAGTTTTTGCGTTACCTTGTTCACTTGCTTATCTGTACATCTGGCAGATAAAATCGTGGCTATAAGGAGTTCCAGTGGACTGGTAAAATTTAATTCACAGCGGACATCGGGATACGCCTTTTTTAAAAGCCTAATAATTGATCTAACACGAACGCCTGGCTCTCCATTATGCATGAAATGTATTTATTTGATTGTCATTGTCCGATCAAGTAGATTTTACTAAGATCTTGGCCAGCTCTAAAAAATGATTGTATTTTAACCAGCTTCTGGCTAAGGTTGTATATAAAGCTATATCGTATATTGTTGATAAAAAATAAGTTAAAAATCAAAAATGTTACAAAATTGAACGAACGAACTTTTTGATTATGAGCCAAATGTATAAAGGACTGAAAAATACAAAACCTGGAAATTTTTGTCCTTTAAGCTTGCTAATGCTCTGGCTCATATTCTCAGTTTTTCTTAACTCTCCAAATATTAACGCATATCCAGCCCAAGCCATCAATGTTGCTAACTCTGTGATTTTTTCTGCAGTATTTGCTGAGATTAACATTTTTATGGTTATTTCAATAATCCTGATCCTGGCTGTTGTTGTCCTGATTGGATTCTTCTTTCACCAGCGAACACTCTCTAAGGCACTCGAACAAAAAAATAAAGAGCTTGATATCCAAATCAAAGAACGCGAGAAAGCAGAGGCTGCACGCGCCCAGGAACAGCAACTTTTAAAAACACTGGTCGATAATCTGCCCGATTTTATTTGTATAAAAGACACTCAAGGCAGATTCATATTTTCAAACTCTGCACACTCATGGTTTTTAGGGTGTAATTCATCCGACTCATTAATTGGCAAGAAAATAACGGACTTCATCCCTATGGAATATGCTTCCGTTTTTGAAAATGATGATAAACAAGTTCTCCAAACCGGGCAGCCATTGATATGTCAGGAACGCCTGGCCATCGATAACTTAGGCCAAAAACGATGGTTGTCATGGACTGTTATAGCTATCAAAAATGAAAAACAACAAATTGATTCCCTCTTGTGCGTAGGCCAGGATATTACCGCAAGAAAAAAGGCAGATGACGCATTGCGCGAAAGCGAAAAACGCTATAGAACACTCATTGCAACCCTGCCTCAAAGGATTTTTTATAAAGATGTTAATTCTGTTTTTATATCCGTGAATCCGGCTTTTGCTGCCGACCTAAATCTAACGCCTCAGGAAATTGTTGGTAAAACAGATTTTGATTTCTTTCCAAAAGAGCTAGCAGAAAAATACATTGCCGATGACCGCAGGATAATTCTTCAAAAGAAAACCGAAACTATAGAAGAAATAAACATCTCGTGTGGTAAAAAACGGATTGTAGAAGTGGTTAAAACCCCGGTAATTGAGGAAGACGGCACTGTAAGTGGTATCCTGGGCATATTCACAGATATAACCGAAAGAAAAATAGCTGAAGCTAAGCTACGCGCCTTTACAACAAAACTCGAAAAAAGCAACCGGGAGTTACAAGACTTTGCCTATATTGCTTCACACGACCTTCAGGAGCCACTAAGAAAAATTGTGGTGTTCGGCGAGCGCTTAAGAAATAGATGCATCGATAAATTAACCGATGACGAAAAATTTTATCTCGACCGCATGCATGAAGCTGGCAGACGAATGCAGACGCTTATAAATGATCTACTAACTTTCTCGCGGGTTACTACACAAGCTCATCCTTTCGTGCCAATTAACTTGAAAAATGTTATCCGTGAAGTTCTTATAGATCTGGAAATGCGCATAGAACAAACAAAAGGTAAAATCGAAGTCGGTGACATGCCTGTGATAGAGGCTGACCAATTACAGATACGTCAACTTTTCCAAAATTTGATCGGCAATTCGTTAAAGTTCCATAAGCTGGATGTCCCACCAGTTATCAATATAACAAGCAGGATCCTTTCCTCAGCTCAATTAAATAAACCTGGTGATACCGAGTGGTGCGAGATTATTGTAAAAGATAATGGGATTGGATTCGATCCAAAATACGCAGAGCGTGTTTTCCAAATGTTTTTTCGATTGCATAATAGAACCACTTACGAAGGCACTGGTATGGGTTTGGCTATTTGCAAAAAAATAGTCGAACGGCATAATGGTGAGATCTCAGCGGAAAGCACGCCCGGTGTCGGTACAACTTTTCGTATCTTATTACCAGTTAAACAAGAACGTGATGAAGGAGAAAATACACAATGAATACAACAGCCAGACCAATTACTATTCTCATGGCCGATGACGATCCGGACGATCGTATGCTCACTAAAGAAGCATTGATCGAATGCCGGCTTGCAAACCCATTGGATTTCGTCGAAGATGGCGAAGAACTCCTGGATTACTTACATAGGCGTGGAAAATATGAATCCTTAAAAGGACAACCACTTCCAGGCCTTATCTTGCTAGACTTAAATATGCCCAGAAAAGATGGAAGAGAAGCCTTAAAAGAAATCAAGTCTGACCACATCTTAAGACGAATCCCTATCGTTGTACTTACTACATCAAAGGCCGAAGAAGATATCCTCAGGACGTATGAGTTGGGCGTTAATTCGTTTATAATTAAGCCGGTTACCTTCGAGTCTCTGGTAGATATCGTAAAAACATTAGCTAAATATTGGTTCGAAATTGTAGAATTACCCGGTCAATAGTAAATAATACGTATGACTGGCTTTTCCTCATTATCCTGGCCAAAAGTCAAAATTCTATTAATAGACGACGATGAGGATGACTTCCTAATCACTAAGGAAATCTGTGCAGAAATTGAGGGGCTTAAACCAGAATTAGACTGGGTCAGCACATACGCAGAAGGCCGTGAAGCAATAAAGCGCCAGGCCCATGATGTATACTTGATCGACCATCGGTTGCCAGATGGCTCCGGGATCGACCTGCTCCGCGAAGCAAATGAAGCAGGTTTTAAAGCTCCAATGATCATTCTTACCGGGCTCGGAGACCACGAAGTCGATCTCCAGGCTATGGCCGCAGGAGCAGCAGACTTCCTGGTTAAAAGCCAAATAAATGCTTCCCTGCTGGAACGCTCTATCCGCTACTCCATCGAACGCGCTAGAAACCTCCACGCATTACATGAAAGTGAGGAAAGATATAGAATTTTAGTCGAAACCTCACCCGATGCCGTCGTTTTCATCGACCCCACCGGGCGCATCCTCTTCTGTAATAAACAATCGTCAACACTGCTGGATGCTGAACGCCCGGATATCCTCCTTGGTAGACTTATCAAAGAATTCATTGTGCCCGAAGACTGGAATAAATTTCAGGAAACATTAAACTCACTCTTCGAATCAAATGCGGTTAAAACTGTCGAGTTTACAATGATAAGTTTGACCGGGCGTCAGTTCCCTGCCGAAGCAAGCATTAACCAAATACCTGAACATAAATCCTATCCAAGAGGTATTATCATAGTCATTAGAGACATTACTGAGCGCAAATTAGCCGAATCTGCTCTCAGAATCGAAGAAACCAGAACCCGCGCCCTCCTGATGCTCAGCCAAATGACCAATAGAGCAGAATCCGAAATCTTCAATTACACCTTGGAATATGCTGTTGCCCTCACCAAAAGTACCCGCGCATTCCTGTTCCAAACCAATAACAATGGAGGAAGTTTCATTTTCTGGCCAGAAATCCCACAAAACAGCCTGGCATCAATTTATAAATCTCTCGTCGAAGAGATAAAGAATAATCCTAAAATTACTACCAAAACATTCATACATACTGATTCAAATCCTGGCCTGCCTCCAAAAGAATTATCCTTCCTGTGTTTGCCTATTATCGATTCAGGCAATGTCGCAATAATAATCGGTGTCAACGGCAACACAAACGGTTACTCTCAGTTTGAAGAGCGTCAGCTTGCTGTAATTGCTGACGGCATGTGGAAAACTATCCAAAGAAAAAGATCTGATGAAGCAGTCAGAAAGTTAACTCTGGCAGTTGAACAAGCAGCAGACCACCTAATTGTAACCGATAAAAACGGAGTTATAGAATACGTCAACCCAGCTTTTGAAAAAATTACAGGATACTCAAAATCAGAAGCCCTGGGCAAAACCCCTCGCATTCTTAAATCCGGTTTGCACACACCAGAGTTTTATAAAGACCTTTGGGATACTATCCTTTCAGGCTCTGTCTTTCGTACAGTCTTTATTAACAAACGAAAAAATGGGGAAATCTACTATCAGGAAGAAACTATTACCCCAATATTTGACAGCTCCAACCAGATTACACACTTTTTATCAACCGGCCGCGATATAACCGAAAGAAAAAAAGCTGAAGAAGCTTTACAAAAGGCCGAAGCTAAATATAGAAGCATATTTGAAAATGCTATAGAAGGGATATTCCAGACAACTCCGGATGGCAAATTTATCACAGCCAATCCCGCGCTCATCAATATGTTGGGTTATGTTTCATTCGACGACTTATCAAACAATATCCAATCAATCTATAATGACTTATATGTTGATAATTCACGGGGCCAGGAATTATTAGAACTGCTTGAGAAATATGGACAGGTCTCCAATTTTGAATCGAAAGTCTATAGAAAAGATAAATCCATCATCTGGATATCAAAAAATGCCAGAGCTATCAAAGATGAATCTGGTAAGATTATTTTTATAGAAGGTACTATCGAAAATATAACTCACAGAAAACGTGCAGAACAAGCCATCAAAAAGCTCGCAGCATTCCCTCAACTAAACCCTAATCCTATTTTTGAATTCGCCGCAGATGGTTCTCTAACATACTTTAACCAAGCCGCAGAAAAAATGGCTAAGGAACACGGTCAAAGACATGTCTCCGAAGTCATCCCCCAGGAAATAATCAATATCATCAAGGATTGCATAAACACAGGAAAAAGCTTGGTCCATAAGGAAATCTCAGTAGGCCGTAAAACTTATAGCTGGTCATTCTTCCCTATTCCCGCTGAAAATTGTGTCCATTGCTACGCTGAAGATATTACTGATTGGCTTAACCTCCAGGAACAACTCAGACAATCCCAAAAAATGGAATCAATCGGTAGACTAGCCGCGGGTGTTGCTCACGATTTTAATAACCTTCTAACAATCATCCAGGGCCAAGTTTGCTTGCTCTTAAACCAGCCAGACCTTTCGCCCAAACTCTTGCGCGGCTTAAATCAGGTAGAATCAGCAACCGAACGAGCAGCAAATCTGACCCGTCAATTACTGGCATTCAGTCGAAGACAAATTCTTCAACCTAAACTCATCGATCTTAACGAAGTAATTACAAACGTTTCTAAAATGCTTAATCGGCTCATCGGCGAAGATATTAAAATGGAGTTCCATTTCAGTGCACAGTTGCCACCAGTCTACGCCGACGTCGGAATGATCGAACAAGTAATAATGAACCTCGCTATCAATTCAAGAGATGCAATGCCAAACGGCGGAAAAATCATCGTCGAAACTTCGTTGGTCAATATCGATGAGTCTTATGTGAAATTTAATCCAGAAGCAAAACCTGGACATCATGTCTGCCTTTCGGTAACCGATACAGGCGTCGGTATGCCACCCGAAGTATTAGAACACTTGTTTGAGCCGTTCTTCACTACCAAAGAAACCGGAAAAGGCACAGGACTGGGACTCGCTACAGTATACGGTATCGTTACACAACACAAAGGCTGGATCGAAGTCCAAAGTAAAGTCAATCAAGGCTCCACATTCAAAGTCTTCCTGCCCGGGTCCATCAAAGCCGCTACGACACCTGTTGTGGAAACTGGACCTGAAATTATACGCGGCGGGAACGAATCGATCCTCATCGCCGAAGATGACCCCACACTCAGGAGCTTAATCAAAGAAATCCTCGAAAGCTATGGCTACAAAGCTCACGAGTCCGGCACCGGACGTGAAGCCTTAGAACTCTGGGAAAAACTCAACGGAAATGTGGATCTATTACTAACCGACCTGGTAATGCCCGACGGCTTGTCAGGCCGCAAATTAGCTGAACAACTTCTTGCAAAAAAACCTCATCTGAAAGTCATTTATACAACCGGCTATAGCACCGAAGTCGCTCAACAAGACCTTACGCTGGTAGCAGGATTGAATTTCTTACAAAAACCATTCAACCCACGAACCCTGGCTAAACTCGTTCGTAACGCCCTGGATTCACCATAAAACAATAGAACAGTTTTTTCGGACTTTTTTAACATAGCTAAATTTTTCCTTGCTTATTAGGCACCCCAGCCTTTCGCAGATTCACTTAACCTCTTTATCATTCCGTGGAGATGTAAAATGCATTATCAGGAATTCCTAATCATATAACCAATAATAAAAATCCGGAATAGATTTTATTCTATTCCGGATCGTTCAATTTAATTCTACCGTATTATACCAAAGCAGAAGTCAAGACTGCCGAACGATTTCTTATTCTATTCTGAAGTTCGACTTGCTTCAATGCCGTTGTTACTTTCTCACGGAAAAGCTCAGGAAATATAAGCAACGGATACGCAGTTGCCCAAGCCAATGCTGCAGCTTCATTGGCTAGTAAATGTAACAACTTTTTGTCAAGAATATCTCTTTCAAACCTAATTTCATCGATCATACGCGCCTTTAGAGTCTCTAATGTAGACTCCAGTTCACCGCGAGCCATTGTCTTATAAAACAAAGGCTCAAACGTGTTCTTCTTTTCAAACTCTATTTTTAATTTTCTTATGTTGGCGCTCATTTTTTTTATTTATTTCGTGGTGTTTGTATAAATTAAAACCCCCACGATTTTTGGCAATCGTGGGGGTTTCCTGAATCTTATTTTTAACCTAGCCCTCTATCCTGGATCCACCCCCACTTTTGCCTTCAATTGCATACAAATAATATCGAGAACCAACTGCCATTTAGCAGTGACTCTCAACATTACTTCATTTGTATGCAATCCCATAACCGTCTTTAATAAACACCATGTCCACCAATTTGTCAAATTTGCTGATTTTTTTCTGACGTTGCCCATCTCAATATTACTCCCAAACCAAGATCCTCATGTGCAATCTGATTTTAACGTTGCCCATTGCCAGTCAACGCTCGGTTTAGTTAAAAACTGTACAGAGTAGTACTAATCCAAAGGTCGATCATATTAATTCCAAAATTGAACTTGCATCTTCCGTAACCTGTGATCTATTATTATTTCAAATGGGCGCGCATATGGCGGAATTGGCAGACGCGCTACTTTGAGGTGGTAGTGCCGCAAGGCGTGCAGGTTCAAGTCCTGCTATGCGCACCATATTTAAACACCAATCCATCTCTAACAACCAAAAAAAATTTCATGAGATCACAAATGCTATAGAAACTGCACCATACAACCATCCTAACCCACCCAAAATCCAAAGCTTCTAAATAAATTAGTTTAACATAAAAGCTCGACGAAAATATTTTTTAACTAAACAAAACCAGACTATTCGTATTCGAACTTCTGCAAGATACTAATCAAACCACAGAATTATAAATTTAAGGAAAAGACGAAAGAACCTAGTTGTGCAACAATTTTTCTGTAAAATTAATTTACCACGACCAATTTTTCTGATGCTTCCGATTCCATCGAATGAAGAGGAGCTAGCTCCTCTTCATTCGCGCCTCGCGCCCTTTCCCAATCCCATAACGGCTCCATGTCCATATACCTCTTGCCAGTCATCCAGTCCTCGTCCCATTCCCTGGCTATC
>Ga0068707_1002454_pt1 | contig 13056 bp, 12 predicted proteins | sample YNPNPMetaG_FD_66600 | JGI IMG/M metagenome (GOLD analysis project Ga0068707, IMG submission 66600) | Anoxygenic and chlorotrophic microbial mat microbial communities from Yellowstone National Park, USA - YNP NP MetaG | ecosystem: Environmental > Aquatic > Thermal springs > Hot (42-90C) >... | reverse complement strand
AAGAAAGAAGAGACAATAACATGGGATATAAAAGATGCTGAGAAATCAGGTTTCCCTCATTTTATGCTAAAAGAGATATACGAACAACCTGACGCAATACACCAAGCGATAAGAGGAAGAGTATCAGAAACAGAGAACTCTATAGAATTCCATGATAAAGTAGAGAAAGTACTAAGCAGTGATATTGACATGATCCACATAGTAGCATGTGGCTCATCATTCTACGCTGGATTAGTAGGCAAGTATCTAATGGAGAAACTCTTAAATATCCCAATATACGTTGAGCTTGCATCTGAATATAGATATTTCGGGGTTAGAGATAACAGATCATTAGTCATAGCTATAACTCAATCTGGTGAAACAGCAGATACATTAGGAGCGTTAAAAGAAGCGAAAAACTCTGGTTGTAAAACATTGACTATAACTAATGTTATAGGTAGCACAGCAACAAGATTAGCAGATGCTTACATACTGCAACAGTCAGGACCTGAGATAGGCGTTGCAGCGTCAAAGACTTTCACCTCTCAAATAGTTGTTCTTTTCCTTATTGCTTTAAAAATCGCTGTAATCCAAAAAAAACTAAGCTCAGATAACCTGAATAACTATATTTTTAATCTTAAAATCTTACCTAAAAAGATAAGAGAAACATTAGATCAAAATGAAAAGATAATAAAAATAGCGAAATACTTAAAAGATGCTGATTCAGTTTTTTTTATAGGACGAGGGATAAACTACCCGTTATCATTAGAAGGAGCGTTGAAATTAAAAGAAATATCCTATATCCATGCGGAAGGCTTCGCTGCAGGGGAATTAAAACATGGTCCATTCGCGCTTCTAACAAGATCAACACCAGTTATAGCCATAGTTACAAAGGATCAAACATACGAGAAGATGCTCTCCAATATAGGTGAAGTAAAATCTAGAGGAGCGAAAGTTATAGCTATAGCGGAGGATAACGACGCTGAAATAGAGAATAACGCTGATTACGTGCTACGATTCCCGTCTAATTCACAACTACTAAACTGCGTATCTATATCTGTTATTCTTCAGTTATTAGCCTATCATGTTGCAAACTTAAAAGGATGCCCTATTGATAAACCCAGGAATTTAGCAAAATCAGTAACCGTTGAATAAAAAAAGGAGATGATATAAAAATGAAATGCGTGGTTCTAGCAGCAGGTGAAGGAAAAAGAATGCATCCGTTAACTTTCACAAGACCAAAAGTCATGATACCTGTAGCTGGTAAACCATTGTTGGAGTGGAATCTTTTAAATGCTAGAAAAGCTGGTTTAAAAAATATAATTCTAATTGTAGGTTACAAAAGCGAGACTGTAAGAAACTATTTTGGCAAAGGAGAGGGACTCGGGGTAAAAATAGAATATATAAATCAGGGTAGAGCACTCGGCACAGCGCACGCTATAGGTCTAGTTGAAAAATTTGTTGATGATGATTTTATTGTTCTATGCGGGGATACAATATTCGGAATAGAAGATATCAAAAAAATCATTAAAAAAGATGAGGCGTCTATAGGGTTAGTAAAAGTAGAGAACGCTAGTGATTACGGATGCGTAGATCTCAAAGGTACAAGAGTAACTAGAATAAATGAAAAAATAGACACACCTACTTCAAATATTATTAACGCGGGTATATATCGCTTCGACAAAAAGATATTCAAGTATATAAAAAAAACAGGTAGATCAATAAGAGGAGAGTTCGAGATTACTGACTCTATAAACATGCTAGTCAAAAAAGAAAAAATGAATGGTGTATTAATAAAAGAATGGAATGATATCGTTTATCCTTGGCATCTGTTACGTTTAAATGAAGAAATACTAAAAAAAATTAGAAAAAAGATAGAAGGTGAAATAGAAAGAAACGTAACGATCAAAGGTGACGCTATTATAAATAGGAATACTAGAATAATGAACGGTACCTATATAGAAGGACCAGTAATCATAGGTGAGAATTGCAAAATAGGTCCTAATTGCTACATACGACCATATACTACAATAGGAGATAACTGCCATGTAGGTAACGCTTGTGAAATAAAAAACACGATAATAATGACCGGTAGTAACATTCCTCATCAAAATTATGTTGGCGATTCAATTATAGGAGAAAACTGCAACCTAGGCGCAGGAACAAAAGTAGCGAATTTAAGACTAGACAAGAGAGAGATCAAAGTCATTCTTGATGGGAAAAATATAGATACAAAACTTAGAAAACTAGGAGTTATAATGGGTGATAACGTCCAGACTGGGATAAACTCAATGATAAACACTGGTACGATAATAGGAAACAATGTTTTTATCGGACCAGGTACACTCGTAAAAGGATACATCGAACCTAATTCAAGGATCATATAAAAAAAATAAATTCAGTATTAGAATAACGCGAAAACAATTATTTTTTAATTTCATCTTTTATATAGTTATACATTTTTTTAACATTCAGAGTCTCTATTAAAACATTTAAATCATTGCAAGTGAATTCTTTTAATAGATAAAGAATACCGAAATATATACCTAATCCTGCTAATCCAAATATTAAAAGATGGTAGAATCTTTCAATTAGAACTATTGTGCTTAGATAATAAAGAACTGCACCCATAATAACACCTGCAAAAAGATGAAGAATTATTCTTTTATTCATGGTTATCTTCAGACAACGCCAGATCATAACCTTGTAGAATATTAATGCACTACCATATGATAGCACAAGTGCTATAGCGGATCCTACCGCACCCAAACCAAATAATCTTACGCCAAATAGAGATTTTGGAACAAGTAGTATATTCAGTAAAATATTTATCGTTACCATGACTAACATTCTATTTCTAGCTGTATACGGTTTACCTACACCTAAAAAATATGATTCACATGGTATAAAAAGTGCATATAGGATCGAATAAACAGGTAGAATACACCAGATATAATACGCTGGAATGAAACTATTGCTAAGAAGAATAGGTATAGCTGGTTTAGCTAGAGCTATCACTCCTATAACACAAGGGATGGTATACAAACTTATATATCGCTCTGATAAACTAAGGATGTTTTTGATATCCTCCTCTTTATTTTTTATAAAATAATTTGATATCGTCGGAAACATAACCATGCCGACACTTGAACCAATAAGAACGATTAAACCTGATACTCTGAAACTAGCGAAGTAGTAGCCAACCTCAGTTGATGACCAAAACAATTGTATTAATACTTTATCAAAATTCGAGATAAACATAGATGCAACAGTCACTATAAGACACGGCCAAGCGAATTCATTATACTCCTTTATGCATAACTTAGTTGGTTTTTTTATAGGGTATCCTCTAAAGAACAGTAGACTTACTAGAAATAAGAAGAAATGACCAAGAACATATGATAATGCAAGTGCAATGGCGCCATACCCGGCAAGGGCGACATAGATTATAGCAGATGTTCTTATGATGGTGTCTATAAAATGCGGAATAATTTTTTTAGCGATATAAGTATCAGCTATAAATGTCTGTAAAAATATATCTGAAATCTTCTCAAAAATATAGTAGAATAGTATAATAAAAATTGCTGTCTCATGCGTAGATGATTCAAATCCCCTGTTAAGTACATATTTCCAAAATACCACAGCACCAATAGTCGCTATAGACATTATAACGGTAAGTATAAGTTTAATCGTCATGAAAGAACCTATGCGTACTCCAGGATCTTTTCCTTCGGACATCTTTTTTACATGCGCCTGATTGAAACCTAAACTCCCTAGGAAAGAGAATAAACCAACGAAACTCATAGCAAAACCTATGATCCCGTATTCATTGGGTCCCATGTATCTAGAAATGAAAAACAAAGCTACATATGCTAATAATGCGTCAGTAGCATTCCCAAGTAGTATTAAAGTTGATTTCCTCGCAATCATCCTAATTCTTGATAATAGAAAATCAATATATAAATAGGCATCATTGCTTTGTATGTTATATCTGAAAAACCAGGATCAGATAAAAATTTATATCACATCTGATGTTTGCATAGTTTATGAGATTCATATTCTTTGTAATAACATTTGCAAGTATCCATGAGCGGGTCTTACCTTTAATTGAGGAAAAAAAAGATAAAGGAGAGATAATAATAGTTGCGACTACTGAGCCTCTTGAATTATTTTTTAAGAGTGTTACTAATTTCAAAGTGATCCGCACAAAGGTGCATCCTGATTTAATTTCAAAAAAAACTACTCATAAAATAATATTTAACATATTACGTAGTAAGCTAGAGTTCAAAGAGTTGTTTGATGGTATAGAGAACTCAGAGATTTATTTTACAAATAAAAGCGCTGCAATAGTGATTTACAGTTACATAAAGAAACTCTCCAAAAAAAATAAGGTTATCTTCTTCGAATCAGAATCAACTAAAATACCAATGACTTTCCCTAAAGAAGAGGGTATAAAAGGTTTTATAATGAAATGGATCGCAAAATGGTTTTTAGGAGTAGAGACAGTTGTTTATAGTAGAATGGGTGTACCCTTCTGGAGCTTAGATGAAAAATTCTTTGAGAATGTCTCTATAGTTAAAGTCCCTCCTCCAAGTAAAGAGGTTACATCTAAATATCTTAGTAATCTAAATATGTTAAACGGCAAAGAAATATTGATAGTTATCAATGACTCCATTAGCTGCGGGTTCGTGGAAAAAACAGAATTCATCAACAAAGTAAACATGTTGGTTGATATTTTGAATGAAACAAAACATGGAGCTTACGTGGTAAAACCTCATCCTAGATTAAATAAACTATATGGAAAGATGGCTGAGTGTAAAGATGTGATACCACCGTATATACCAGTTCAGTTTATACTAAATCATGACTGGAGATATGTAATTGGTTTTGATTCAGGTTCTCTTATATCAGCTGTGGAGAACACTAAAGCCAGAGTTATATCACTAATGGATGCTGTAGAGTATACCGATGCTAATCTTAAAAAAACATTTAGAGACAACCTAGTGAACAACTCACAAAACAAGATCCAATTTTTAAAAGATATTAATGAATTAAGGAATATATTAAAATAATGTTCAAACAATTTTTTTGAGTTTCCAGATCATCTCCACGTTTTGCATAAAAGGGAACAATTTCTCCATAAAAGGAAAAACATCGAATAAAAAACCATATTTATCCCTGTAGACACGCTCAAAGCTGACTTTCTCAAAAAGAAAATCAATGTATTTGTTTTCCTTTCTGTTTTCAAATCTACAAATATTATCAAAATATTTACTTAAAAAAACATGTTTAGTGTGCTCAACTGAGACTTTACATGAAGGAACACGGATTTCAACTATACCACCAACTTTGAGTACACGGTGAATTTCACGCATAAATTCAAAATGATTAACATCAAGATGCTCATAGACGTGACTTAGTAATATATAATCAGCATAATTATCTTTAAAAGGTAGAGGTAGTTTATTTAAGTCTATGTTTTTTACTCTAGGATCTGACGGGGTTTTATCGTAATTCTCCCATCCTTCAAGGATTTTATCACCGCATCCTAAATTAAGTTTTATCTCCTTGTTCATGAATTGACACCTATTAAAAATTCAAATAATGCTATATTTTTTGAATAAATCATCGTTTTTCATGAGGGATTCAACCTTTTCAAGATCCTTGATCGTGTCAACACTATAAGTATCATATTTTGTATGGACTAGTTTTACTCGGTATCCATGTTCAAGTACTCTAAGCATATCTATGGATTCCATCTCTTCAAGAGGGGTCGGCTCTAGTTTTGAGAATTTTATCAAAAAATCTCTTTTAAAAGGTATTATGCAGACTTGTTTGTTTAGATACTTATTATTTGATATTTTTTTGTTATATGGAATAGGCTCTCTCGAAAAGTAAAGAGCGAAGTTATTTTTGTCAAATACCACTTTTATTGTATTTGGATCGTTAAGTTCCTCATCATTTTTCAATGGTGCTATAAGATTAGATACCAGTACATTCTTATCCTCTATAAGAGGTTTTACAGCTTCATCGATCATCTCCGGGTGTATCATCGGTTCGTCACCTTGTATCATAACAACGATGTCTATCTTTCTTTTTTTTTCATTTTCAATCTTTATTAATGCTTCTGCTACCCTATCACTAGCTCTCTTATGAGTATTAGAAGTCATTATTGTTTTCCCACCTATTGACTGAATGTAATTTTCTATTTCTTTGTTACAGGTAGCAACATAAAGATCATTGAGAGTTTTATTCATCTTACTCCTATAGTATACATGACCAATCATGGGTACACCATTAATTTTTGCTAATGGTTTACCTGGAAATCTACTGGATTCCATCCTTGCTGGTATAACCCCTATGATCCTCAATTTATAAGTCACCTCATTCTGGATAATATATCGGTACATTTAGAGCCTAATAATATAGTATCGAGACTTATAGCTATGAATCTATAACCCATATCTATATATCTTTTCACCTCTTTGTCATCTGGTGGTATTACATGTATACCAGCTGGTTTTTTATTTTCTTTGCTTGAAGCTATTATTTTTTTTATCAGATCCTTAAATTCTTTTGCGTCAAAGTTACCAGGTATACCAAGTGAACCTGATATATCATAAGGGCCTACGATGAATCCGTCAACCCCGTCAACACTCAATATCTCATCTATATTATCAACAGCGTGCACATGCTCAATCTGAACTATGATCATACTCTCATTTTCAAGCCATTCTTTGTATTCATCTAATCCGAATCCATACTTCTGCGCTCTTGCTAAACCTACGCCTCTAAAACCAAATGGGGGGTATCTAACAGCGTTTACTGCTTTTTCAGCGTCTTTCCTATCATTAACCATAGGTACAATAACACCAAAAGCTCCAGCATCCATCACTCTTTTAATTATAACAGGGTTGTTTTCAGGGACACGTACAAAAGGTACACACCCTGATAGACTAATTATACTAATCAAGTCTTGAGCTATATCAAGTGTTATAGCGCTATGTTCCATATCAACTGTTAACCATTCAAAACCCGCATTTGTCATTACCTCAGCGACTATAGGATGACCTATGGTTATCCATGAACCAAATGTGATCTCGTTATCCTTCAATTTTTTTTTAACTATATTACTCTTTAATTGATTCATTTAAACACTCCTCTAGAAATTCTACATATCTCTCTAAAACGTTTCTATCTGGTACGTCTATAACTTCTTCTATGAATCTTCTTCTTTCATCCTCATTATAAAAATTATCTAACTCTTTAATACCTTTATCGTTCACCCTTTTCAAAAAGTGATACAGCTGGTCTCTATATCTAATTTCTGAGTTTTTAATATAATAAGCAGACGTAGAATAGTTGGAATGAAGGAATTCTAGTGATAGGACTGGTTTACCGGTTTTTATAGCCTCCCATATGGTACTAGTTCCAGTATCCATTATAATATCGGCCCAGTTCATTAATGCATCAGAGCTTATACCTTCGAATACATGTATCACATTTGGTAATTTATTTACCTTCTTGAATTTATGCATCATATTTTTCCCTCGTGGATGATGTTTTATTATAAGAAATAGATTAGAGAATTTTGAAATCACTAGTATAGTTCTAGCTAACTCATCCCAAAATATAGGGTAGTAAATATTTCTTAGAAATAAAACTATCTTGATTTTTTTATCCCCGAGATTTACAGTGTGTTGTTTTTTTATATCTGAGAGAATGCTCATCCATTCGTCACTGTACCTCGCAGACCCCAGCATCTTGATCTTTTTTTCATTTAAATATCTACTATAGCGTTTTAAGCACCATTTATTTGGTACTACAACATAATCAAACATATCAAAGATCTGATGCCCATTCCAAAAAACATCCAGATTTATAAATTGTTCATTTGTCTCCATATCGTTAACATATGGTGCGTCTCCGTGTGGTAGAGAAACAGATATGAATTCCCTCTTTTTTGCATATTTCACCATATATTCCGCGAAGTATGTATCAGTCCAGTCAAAAGTTAGTACCGCAGCATCCACGTTTTTAAATATAGATTCAGCGATCTTTTTGAAGAATTTATCTGATAGACGTTGAATCGTTTTATACTTTCTGAAAAGCCGGTCAAGTTTTCCACTATATTTTGTATATAGTAGATTAAATAATCTTGTTAAGCTTATTTTATCAAGCAAATCATCAATATAAAAAATTTTAACATTATCAAATTTTTGTATAAACTTAATTCTGAAGTCGTTTAGATGCTTACGTCTTGATGTTATTATAACCTCTGTAGGGGTTTTTTTTGTGTTAACCCATTTATAAATAACAGGTACAATGTGATCTATGTCATTGTTGTGTCTAAGGAAGAAGAACATCTTTGTGTTTTTTTTATTTTTCATCTTATCAAGCATCATGTCAGTTGTATCTATTTTGGGTAGAATACACATCATTTACATATAGTTAACTATAAAATATAGATTAATACAGATATAGAAAGTATTCTTCCTGCATCTATGCACGATTTACGACATTCGTATATTAATAAAACTGTAAAGTGGACATCTGCAATATTTAAAAAGATACTTTACACTGCATCCTATCAAATAATACATAGGATGAGAGGATGGGATGTAGTACAGCAGAGACAAAGCGTCTCATGGTAAAAGCAAGAAAAAGAGGATGAAATGCTGCGCATATCTGTTGACATTACAAAAACTGATAGTTTATATACGCCATCTCTATATACTAAGAGTAAGATAGAAATGATAGAAATATTTGAATTAGTGTATCTACAAAGGAATTAAAGGTGAAGTTTTGTATGATCCCGCAGAGTAATGAGATCAGATTTGAGACTACTACCAAATGTAATTATTGTTGTTTACCTTGCCCAAGAGAGAAATTAACTAGAAAAATAGAGACTACACCTTTACCTAAATTTAAAAAAATTTTAGATAAAGTCCTGGATGAGACTCAGCAATATGATACTATAACGTTATCTGGTTTTGGTGAACCTTTACTTGATTCTACTATCGAAAAAAAAATAAGTTATGCTAGCAGCAGAGGACTTGACGTTCTTATGCTTTCAAACGCTGCGCTTTTAACTGTTGAACGATTTAAAAAACTTGAAAGACTAGGTGTAAAATCAATCCGTATTAGTTTTTATGGAATGACACCAAAGGTATACTCCCTTGTTCATGGGATTAAAAACGAGAAAATCTTCTCAAAGGTTAAAGAAAATCTAGTAAAAATAGCTCAAATAAGAAAAACAGCGAAGATCGTGCTGACTTATAATGTGATCCCTGGTGTAAACGACTCAGAGACTAATGAATGGATCAACTTCTGGAAGGACAAAGTAGATCTAGTTGAGGTTTGGCGGCCTCATAATTGGGTATATGGTAGAAGTTATCGAGTAATTCAAAATGAAAAAGTTAACACGTGCGGTCGTCCTTGGAAAACTCCATTACAAATTCAAGTTGACGGAACAGTGGTTATGTGTTGCTTTGATTTTAATGGTAATCTACTGCTAGGTGATCTTAACACTCAGACGTTAGAGGAGATCTTCTCCTCAGATCTCTTCAAAAAAATATTGTATTGCCACACCACAGGTAAATTTGAGGGGAGTAATCTAATATGTGAGAATTGTGACCAGCGTAACAAGATAAAATCTGATATAATGATCTATAACTCTAAATTTGATATAAACGAGAGGATAGGGAAAGTATCAACAACGTATAAAGATCTTTACTAGCATAAAAAAATATTGAATTTAATTTAACGTTTTATATTCATTAACCATATTATTAATAGTTGAATCTAGTAAACCTTTATTCTTCAGGATGTTTTCTATTATATCCCTTACAGCCCCTCTACCACCGTATTTAGGAGAGACGTAATTCACCAGTGATTTAATATACTCAGGAGCGTTGTTAACTGTAGCAGAGAAACCTACCTTATGAAATAAAGGTATATCAATTATATCGTCACCTATGTAGCATACGTTCTTATAATCAATGTTTTCATTTTTAATAATCATATCAAGAGCTTTCAATTTATTTTCACTACCTTGAACTAAATAATCAACGTTTAGCTCCTTCGCTCTTTTTTCAACTGCTTTACTTCTTCTACCTGTGATTAAACCTACTTTTAAACCGCTTCTTTTAGCAATGGTGATACCCATCCCGTCATGTACATCAAAGAATTTTAACTCCTCTTTTTCTCCTAATATGATACGCCCATCTGTTAAAACACCATCCACATCCATAACAATTAATTTAATATCAGTTAGTTTTCTCTCCAAGATTCACCATCTCTCGCTCTTCTAAAGTTTATTTTTTGATGTATTTTAAGTATCTAGGTTCTAGTATGTCATGTATGTGTATCAATCCGTAGGGCTCTTGGTGCTCATTTGTTATAATTAAACTAGTAATAGAGTGCTTCTCCATTAAAGCTAAAGCCTCATAGGCAAAACGTTCTTCGTTAATTGTCTTAGGATTCCGGGTCATACAATCCTTAGCTTTTAATCTGAATATATTCTTGTATTTTTGGATAGATCTTCTTAGATCACCATCTGATATACAACCAACTAGTTTACCTTTTTTATCGACAACTACGACAAAACCTAGATTCTTTTTAGTCATTTCAACTATCGTATCTTTCATGTTTGTATCCTCATTCACCATAGGGAAATCAGGTCCGAAATGCATTAACTCTCCGACAGATTTTGTTAGAGTTATATCCTCTTCGAATTTATCTATACCTAGCGTTGTGAGAGGATGCTGGAACATAAGCTCACAGACATTCGGAGGGATGGTTACTATATCAGCGCCAAGAATCGCAGATTGCTTTACATGATCAGGATTACGAACACTAGAAACCATTATCTTTGTTTTTATTTCAGGGTATTTTCTAAAACTTGTGATTATTTCCTCTACTAATTTAAAACCATCATGCCCTATATCATATAGTCTACCTAACAATGGGCATACATAGGTTGCACCAGCTAAACTAGCGATCATTGCTTGATTTAAAGAAAAAATTAAATGAACATTTGTTTTTATTTCTCTTTCAGATAGATATCTAACTGCTTTTATACTCTCAGGGTTCAACGGTATTTTTGATACGATGTTTTTCCCCATTCTCATGTTTTTTTCAGCATTCTTAATGATCTCCTCTGAAGTACTCCCCATAGCCTCGATGTGTATCTCTCCGTTAGGTATTAGTTTTGAGATTTTCTTTATCTCCCCTTCTATATCTTTTATTCCTTCTCTCCTGAAGAATGTCGGCGTAGTGGTTACACCAGTAAATATCCTCATCATGGAGTATTTCTCTATTAGTTTAACATTTGCAGAGTCTATATACAGCTTCATGTTTTTATCTCCTCTAAGAATGTTTTTAATTTATTCATTTCAAGCATCCATTTTGCATCGCATAATGCCTCATTCATTTTATCATGTACTTCCATGAATAACGCATCTACACCGATAGCTATCGCACCTTTAGCTAAAGGTATTATAAATTCTTTTTGGTATTCTGGGTAATTCTCCATCCTTATACTATGAGTAGCATCAAAAACTACAGGGTAACCGAATTTTTTAAGTATAACCAGGGATCTCATATCAACAACTAGAGTATCATAGCCAAAACAGGTTCCTCTCTCTGTTACAAGAATATTTTTATTTCCTGTGCTTTCAACTTTACCTATTGCTTTCTTCATGTCAAAAGGAGAAAAAAACTGCCCTTTTTTGATATTCACAGCTTTACCGTATCTACCAGCTGCAACTAGTATATCTGTCTGCTGACTTAAAAATGCAGGTACTTGTAAGATATCAACAACATCCCCGAATTGTTTGGCTTGATGAGGTAGATGAATATCAGTCAGTATAGGTATATTTAGATCTTTTTTTATTTTTTTAAACATATCGATAGCAAAGTCTACTCCTAGTCCCCTGTAACCGTCAATCCCTGTTCTATTAGCTTTATCCCATGAACATTTAAAAATGAAAGGTATGCCTAATTTCTTTGTCATCATCGTCAATTTTTTAGCTATTCGATACGTATTATCCTTTTCAATAACACAAGGACCAGCTATCAATACTAGAGGGTTACCTCCACCTACGCATATATTTTTTACTTCTACTGTTTTTGTTTCATGTTTCCTCATCGTTTTTCCCCTCTGCGGCAAGTTAAACACTCTCCTTTTATTTTAAGTATTTCTTCGACTTTTTTTACATCTTCTGGTACGTCAACACCTATAGGTTGATAATTTGTCTCTACAGCTTTAATCTTATAACCATTCTCTAAAGCACGTAACTGCTCTAATTTTTCAACAATTTCATATGGAGTCTGATCCATCTTTGAAAACGCTATCAGAAAATCTCGTTTGTAAACATAGACTCCTATCTGTTTAAATATAGTGGTTTCATCACCATCTCTTGAGTATGGAATTAATGATCTTGAACAATAGAGTATGAAATTGTCTTTATCTTTTGTTACCTTTGCGACATTAGGGTTTAAGTATTCCTTCTTATCAACAATAGGTGTTATCAGGGTAGCCATTTGAAGGGTTGGGTCATCCAACATGGTTTTAATAACACTGTCAAGTGCTGCTGGCTCGATTAATGGTTCATCTCCTTGAACATTTATGATGATGTCTCCTTCTATAGTTTGTACAGCCTCTGCTATTCTATCTGTCCCACATTTATGATGTTTAGATGTCATCACAACTTTAGCACCGAAAGATTCAGCTTTGTTTTTTATTCGGATATCATCTGTAGCTATGTACACGTCGTCTATTAATTCTGCTTTTAAAACCTGCTCGTATACCCTCTGAATCATACTTTTGCCGCATATCTCTACCAGTGGTTTCCCTGGGAATCTTGTTGATTGATATCGCGCAGGTATAACACAAATTACTTTTTTGCTCCCCATGTAATATCTACTATGAATAGAACGCTCATTAAAAAATATTACCTAATTCTGAAAGAGGTCAGCCATGTGAAGTTAAAAGGATGGCTGGCCCATGTTCTATAAGGTTTTGTCCGTTCTGATGCAATGTTTGTGTGACACTCAACAGGATCTCGTAGTTTC
>Ga0068707_1002453_pt1 | contig 13064 bp, 6 predicted proteins | sample YNPNPMetaG_FD_66600 | JGI IMG/M metagenome (GOLD analysis project Ga0068707, IMG submission 66600) | Anoxygenic and chlorotrophic microbial mat microbial communities from Yellowstone National Park, USA - YNP NP MetaG | ecosystem: Environmental > Aquatic > Thermal springs > Hot (42-90C) >... | reverse complement strand
TCCTTGATACCCTGCTCAACAGTGCACCAGAAGGAATCCCAGGCGCAGAGGGCGTGCTGCACCATGATGAATTTGAGCGGCTTTTCGCCGGCGGGTGCTTCCGGAGCCTTGGTTGGCTCGGTGGGCGCTTCTGGCGCTTTGGTGGGTTCGGCTGGTTTTTCCGGGGCTTTAGTTGGCTCAGCAGGCTTCTCTGGGGCTGGCGTTGCTGCAGGCTGACAGGCAGTTAATAGAATGCTTGCTAGAACAACAACACTTAACAGGACACGCAATTTTTTCATTTTTTCCTCCGTTCATTTGGTTATTAAAAAGATATGTGGTTCAGTTGTTGTAGCACTCGATACAAATCACCTCCTTATGAGACTAACGACAGGGAATGTCATATCAGCAACAAGTTTTTGCTAGTCGGCTTTGCTTAGGTAGGTGTTGCTGATAACGGCAAGGATGATGATTAGACCGGCAGTTGCCTGGAAAACCTGAATTGGAATTTGCATCAATACCAGACCCTGATCCAGCATTTGGAGCAAAAAAGTACCCAACACGGCACCGATGACAGTGCCATAGCCTCCTGTCAACCGTACGCCGCCGATGACGCTGGCGGCAACTACGATCAACTCCATGCCCTCCCCACGCAGTGGGTCAACGCTCATGCGATGTGCAAATTGAAGAACACTGGCAATACCGACCAGCATTCCGGTGAGGGTAAAATTGATAATTTTGACACGGGCAACGTGGACACCCTGCGCGAGAGCAGCTTCCGGTGCTCCACCTGCAGCGAAGATCCAGTTACCATAGCGGGTACGCATCAGAATAAAGGTAAAAATTGCTGCCAGCAAAAGAAACCAGACCAACGAGGTGCGGAAAGCCTGCATGCCGAACAAGTTGTTAAGCAAGGTGAAATCGCCGTTCATGATCTTGAAGACGGGAATAGGTTCGCCTTTGTAGGTCGCAAAGTCTCCGCCGCCAATGGCGCGCACGATCCCGCGATAAGCCAGCATGGTACCCAGAGTGGCAATGAAAGAGGGAATTCTGGTCTTGATGACAATCAAGCCGTTCAAACATCCCAACAGGGTGCTGGCAACCAGCGCCAGAAGGATCGAGAGCCAGACGGGCCAACCAGCAATGAGTGACAATGCCAGAACATAACTGGCAACGGCAAAATTGGAGCCCACGGAAAGATCGAATTCACCGGAAATCATCAGCATAGCGACGCCAATCGTGACGATCCCGGTAATGCTTCCAAAGGTCAGGATATTGCCGATCGAAAGCGGGGTCAGGAAATAGGGGGCAGCGAATGAAAAGAAGGCAAAAAGCAGAAGGAGGACGATCAGCGCAACCGCTTCGGGCATGTAGGATAGCCGATGTCGAATCTGTGGCAATTTTCTTGCGAGCAAACTCATCTGGCACCTCGCGGTTTATATGGTGAGTAATAACGACATCCTGCCCCTATCACAAAGCCATGCAAACTTTTTGCAAATGTTTGCATGAAACAGTTTAGCAAAATTGAAGACAAAAGTCAAGAGGAACGGGTGACATTTTTCATGCCATTTATCCGGTAATCGGCTTGACCAGCCGGATGAACTCTTCTGCTTTACGGTCTATTTCCTCTTCTGATGTCAGGGGAGTGATGCCAAAATCGGCACCCAGACCGGGGTCGACAACACCAACGCTCAGGTTAATGCTGCGGCGCAGGATGGAATCGGTGTGTGGTAACATGTTTTTGTAGTAACGCTGATTTCCACCGGCATCGCGAAAACTGAGTAATTGTTCCATGTTGTTATAAACGTGCCAGCCGCTGTGATAAATGACCTTGCTGTGCAGGGCTTGAGCCGCTTGTTCAGCCAATTCTTCGTTTTCAAACTGTACAGTGAGCAGCGTAGCGCACTCTCCTGGATCATTGATGCGTCGAAAGGTGATGCCTTCCAACCCGCCTGCTTGAATACCCGCCTTGAAACGGGCTTTTTTCACTCGCAGGGTCTCCAGAATGCGATCCAGTTTTCTAAGCTGTCCTAGTGCAAAAGCTCCGGTCAGCTCGTTCATGCGCATATTGATACCAATGATGGTGCGATTACCAATTTCTACACCCTTTCGAAGGGGAAGGTGTCCCTGGTCGTGAAAAGCAAAGGCGCGGCGGTAGAGTATTTCATCATTGGTGACCAGCAGCCCGCCGTCGCCGCTGTTAATCACTTTGTAGTTGTTGAGTGAGAAAGCTGCACAAGCCCCGAATGTTCCCAATCTTTGCCCGCGATAACTGCCGCCCAGCGCCTGACAGCAATCTTCGATGACAGTCAGATTATATTTTTGCGCCAAAGTCATGATTTTTTCCATGTCGCAGGGGTTGCCTAGCATGTGAACAGGCATGATGACTCGGGTGCGCGGGGTGATCTTGCGTTCTGCATCCTGCGGGTCCATGGTGAGAGATTCGTCCACTTCAACCAGCACCGGAACACCGCCTACAGCGATGACGGAGGACATTGAGGCAATAAAGGTGTAGCCGGGTACTAAGACTTCATCGCCGGGCTGCAATCCAACTGCAATCAGGGATGCCATTAAAGCGCTGGTGCCGGAGTTAACGGCAACACAAAAGTTTGTCCCGATCTTGTGGGCGAACTCGCGTTCCAGGGTATAGACTTTTTGCTTGAAACGGGGGTCATCATCTTTCCCGTAGCGAGAAAGATATCCGCTTTCTAAAACATCCATAACTTCTTTACGTTCCTCATCGCCGAAAAAGAAGAAACCTGGTCCTGGCACTTTGTACCTCCTGATCATACCAAAAGTCTTTTTAATTATAATGCAAACGTTAGCATATTGAAATCATAAAATTTGGATAAAATGTTCAACCTGTAAACTCCTGCGCAAGAATGATATGATTATATCAGGAGGTGGAGCATGGTATCTTACGTACAACTTGGTCCTCTGACAGTGAGTCGTTTTATTCTCGGCAGCAATCCTTTCAGCGGGTTTTCCCATCAAAGCCCGGCGGCTGATCTGGAAATGAAGCGATATTACACCATCGAGCGCATCAAGCAAACCATGCGCGAGGCCGAGGAATTGGGCGTCAATACGCTGATTGCGCGCACTGATTTTCACGTGATGCGCTTGTTACTGGAATACTGGGATCAAGGCGGTCAGATACAGTGGTTTGCCCAAACCTGCCCGGAGGTGGGTGATCATGTAACCTGTATCAACCGCGCCGCAAGCGGCGGCGCAAAAGCCTGTCATATTCATGGCGGCGTCATGGATTATCTGCTTGCCCAGGAACGGTTGAATGAAATACCACCCATGATTGATTTGATTCACCAGAAGGGTATGCTGGCGGGGATTGCAGGACATCATCCTGAGGTGTTTTTATGGGCTGAGGAGGTTCACCTGCAAGTGGATTATTATATGTGCAGCTATTACAATTCCGCCCATCGTGACCAGCGTCCTGAGCATGTTCCTGGTATGGAAGAGTGGTTTCTAGAAGAAGACCGCGCCATCATGGCGCAGGTTATTCAGACACTGAGTAAACCGGTGGTTCATTACAAGATTATGGCTGCCGGGCGTAACGACCCACGCGAGGCATTCATCTTTGCGGCGCGTCATATGCGCCCTGTGGATATGGTTTGTGTTGGGATTTATAGCAAGGGTGCGCCGCACATGTTGCGGCAGGATGTTGAACTGCTCGAGGCTGCCTTGGCTGGACAGCAACAGCCAGCAGCACAGGGCTGATAGCATGTTGAGCTTATCCTGAAACTTGCCAAATACTGAGCGGGTTAATGAATCACCCGAAATAATGAAAATGAGTCCCTTTCTGCAATCAACTGCAAATATCCAGCCTTATAGGGATTCCATTCTCCCAATGCTCTTTCGGACGGGCTCCATATCAGGTAATCTACATGATACGTATCCAGCAAACGGATGCGCTGGTCATCTGAAGTTTCCTGATGATAGACAGCCTCGATTTGATCTTGCCAGGTTTTTCCCCCAGCGCTTTCGGGTCCATGTCCAATCAGTACTTGTGCTGAAGTGTAGGCTGGCAGCGCATTGCTTGTGTCGAAAGAAGCCAATACCAGCGAAGACTCTGGTGTGTCCTGTGTATCCAGTAATTCAAACATGGCGACCTGTTCGCGAGGTAGAAAGACCGGCTCGGCTGGATGCTTAGCCGTTTGAATACCGCCAGCAAGCAACAGGAACGTAGTCGGCAGTGAAAATGCCAACAGTCCAGAAACTACTCCAGTCTGCCACGAGGCATGCAGCCAGCGCGGCGGTTTATCGAAAAACGCAAAGGTTAGAACAACCAGTGCTACCCAGAAGCCCTCAATCAATCGGCGCTGGATGCTGATTGGAAAACAAATGCCCATCAAGCCAACTGTCATCCAGATAACTGCTAATGATGTCTGAAGACGATTGCTTTTCCATCCGGTAAGTGCTCCAAAGAATGCCAGCGGCATCAGCCATCCGTAGGATGCAAGATACGTTGAAACTGGCGCAGTGGTGAGAACGTTTTGGACACTCCAGATACGCAGGTAGGGGTCTCTGATGAACTTGTATGCCGTGTAAGTGAGCAGCGTAGCAGCAGGAGCACTTCCAGCCAGCAGATAAGCCAAGATTCTCGTGCTTTGGCTGGCTGATTGAGTTTCTGCTGATTTTTTCTTTTTTTCAAATATCCATCTACTAACCCAATGAGGTACAATAATACCTGCCGCCATTGCGGCTTGTATAGGCTGACAAACTCCTGCTAACAACCATGAAAGACAAAGGACAATTGTTCTGCGCCATGAAGGCGTCTGCCACAGGCGGACGTAGGCGATCAATGTCCAAAGCAGCGCGGCGCGCCCTAAAGCCAGGTGCGGTAAGCCATACAGGCTCAAGAATCCAAAACTTTCTGGTGAATATAATTCTAACGGTAACTGAGCATGGTCTTTTCCAAACAGTAACAGCCAGCCCAGCCCTCCGCCAGCAGTGATCATGATCAGGGCGATTTGCCGAATGCGGCGCTGTTCAATGAACAAAGCCAGAAACTGATAAGTTGCCCAAATGTTCAAAACTCCTGCCAGGATGCGGAAGATATGAAAGAGAAGTATCAGTTTCAGATGTACTTGTGGGGGAGAAGCAAGTTTTCCCAGCAGAAGGTAAGGCAAAAAAGCGATGACCCCGCTTTGAGGCATGTGGGTATATGGGGAACGAAATAGCCATGCGCCTTCCGTGCCTGTCCGCATTTTGGCAATGTACGAATTGCCATCCGTAACACCGAAAACAAAGCCGGAGAAAATCCATGTTGACTGTGGGTTCAAACGGCTATCCTGCTGTAAGGCGATTGCATAGGGCAAGCTGGTCAAAACGATGAGCAAAGCTGCATACCCCTTAAACCAAATATCTCTCACTCTTGTTATTTGACACCGTTCAAGTAAATTGAAATTCATGGTAGCAAAGTGTATTTGCCGCTCTGTTCGATTGTGGGGGGTAATGCACTTGAAAAGGTACGTAGATTCCTTATAAGGTTTTCAAATTCTTGTGGGCGAACCGCATAAAAGCCTAGAGTATTCCCCTTCAATGAGGCAAAAATGTTTTGGGTTACAGTCCACTGACCTGCTTTCTCCCACTCATTAGGTGCCCCACCGTATTCCTCAAGCCAGGCGTCATATAGGACAGCAACACTTACTCCTTTTTCTTGAGTGATATGTGAGATTTCTGCTTTCCCATACCTGTCAGCCCGTTTTAGTTGTGCGGGTTCTAGTGTACCAAGTCCCCACAGGTCAACAACATAGGCGTTCGAATAGTAAGCAATGGCGCCTATATCGGTTGCTGCAATCGTTTTACCTTTGTAGTACCGTTCTAAAAATTTTGCCGGCAGATATTCTTGCTCGTAGGTGTTTTGGGTCGCAAGTGGAGTTCGCACCAATGAAGCAACAGCATGAATTGCCAGTGGAGCAGCAAGAACGAAACTGAGAGCAGGGATTAGCAAAGAGCGGACAATATTTTTCTTATATCGTGTTGCAGTGAATAAAGTTGGAGCTTCTGTTTTGCCAAATGGTCGTTGAGCTGTTAGGGCATTAGCAATCGCAAATAAGGCTAGCGTGATAAGATAACTATGATATCGGTAAAACCAGCCAATCTTAAGAATGATTTGACATAAGATGCTCACACTCGTGATCAACAGTAGCGCTTGTCTATAGTTTGGTTGTAAACGAAATCCGACTTGCCTTAGCATCATAAGGATCATGATAAACAGAACGATAATCTGGGTGTTGCAACGTGCATACTCTAGTAGAGAAAGCAAATACGTCAATAAGCCTTTCAGCGTAGTTTCTGGCAGGGATGGTTTTATCATCAAGGCGTTTGGCAGAAAGTACCAACCATGAGAGAGCGACCAGACTCCTATTAAGATCATTGGCAGGACTGAAACGCCGGCTAACAAAACAGCATATTTCCATCTCCCATTTAGGAATAGCAGTATCAAAATGGGGAGAACAGTAAACAAACCTTCGTATCGGACACTGGTAAGCAACATGGCTAGCACGAGCAAAAGCACCTGTTGACTTGTTGGAGTGTCATCCAATTGGGAGATAAACCTTGCTGCTTGATGGGAAAAGAATACTGTCACTAACGCATGGAGCACGTGTTCCATTCCGGACAGGGTCAATTCTGGTAAAGGGGTTATGAAAATCAACAAGAGCAAAATGTTTGTGGTCAGCAATTTTGTTGCAGAGCGCCTGTGTAATAGGGCATAAACAGAAAAGAGAAGTAGAAGACTCAAAAAGAGATTCAGAATAAGCGGGGTTAAGTCATGAATTCCCAAAGTCCTATTAATGCTTGCTAGCAGAATAGTCCACAGTGGGGAAGAGGAAGTGGACGAAAATTCATGCGCGTTTACTCCCCAATTAGCAAAGAGAGCCAGATTTCTGGCGATTGCCATATGGATATAGGCATCATCTACCTCATATACAAAAATGTCATTGCAAGCTCTCAAAGATTGGGTCAAAAGGGCAATAAAGAGAATTCCATAAGCGGCAAGAATGATAAGCAGTGGATAATGTCTCTTGAACAAATTCATGCACTTATAGATACTGTAAGAACCAATTACGAGCTTCTTCTCTCATTCCACCGACAACGCGATGAGTGATTCCTGGATAGACGCGCAAGCATAGATGTTCTGATTGCGCAGTATAAAATGGCTGCAACCTTTTGTAGAGCTGAAGATTATATAGGCTAGGAACGTCCGTGTCTAACGCTGCTGCGACGAGAAGTAAAGGCTTAGGAACAAAAATTTTCGTGAACCTTTGTGAAGGGTCAATTTGTTCTAGGTATTCAAGTCTCTTCTGGGTTTCAGCTTCTGATTTTTTGATGGCTTCTTGCCATTTAGGTTGTGAAGTGGCTTTTAACAAAGCGTCTTGCCAGAATTCATACGGGCTGATATGAGCGATGAAAGAGACCATTGATTTCACTAAAGACACACGAGCAGCGACCAGAAAAGCGGCGAAGCCGCCCATTGAAGAACCACATACCCCAAGACGCTGGATGTTCATACGCTGATCGGTGCTGAAATGGTTGATCAAAGTTTCCATGTCTCGTGCGGTCTGATCAACAATCTGAAACATCCGAAACAAGCGGTCCAATCCGCTTTCGAAAGGGTAGATATCCTCTGGAGAAGGTTGGTCCCAAGCAGTACGGATACGCTCATCCAGCCGCTCGCCGTGCATGGCGGCATCAATTGCCACCATACACATTCCAGCCTCAGCCAGCATATCCCCCAGTTCGATGCCGGAACGCTTGTTGCTGGCTAAACCATGCACATAAAAAACGACAGGCAGATTTTCAGCACCCTTGGGATAAATCGTTAGTGTTGGGATGCCATATAGAATGTCACTTTGAATGATTCGTTGTCGAGTATCCATAAGCAAATTCTATTTGTTTTCCAGTTCTATGTCAAATTGACGCAACTTCCCCAAAAAAGAGGGGTTATAAGAACCAGAAGAAACGAGTTATTAGTGCTTGATTCAAGAAGCCCAAGTGACCGATTATAACTTTTTTTGACTCTCCGTCCGCTGTGATATTTAGGGTTGTGAAAAAGGTCATGTCTGTTTAGGACATGAGGTTTTTTGTTTTTACTTGATGAAATTGGGCAGTGGTTTGTGCAAGTTGACGTTTATAAGGAAAGGAAGGAACAATGAGTAAAACAAAAGCTATCGCTATCGTTGGAATTGGTGCTATCATGCCAGATGCGCTTGATGCGCCGACCTTCTGGCAAAACATTAAGCAAGGGCGCTACTCCATAACCGAAGTGCCGCAAGACCGCTGGCGGGTAGACTTGTATTACCATCCCGATCCTTCGGTTCCCGACAAAACATACAGTAAGATTGGCGCCTGGGTGAGAGGATTCAAATTTGAGCCGTTTAAACTTGGCATTGCCATTCCTCCGAAGGTATTGGCGGTCATGGATGAGGCGCAGCAATGGGCAATTGTTGCTTCGCGTCAGGCGCTGGACGATTACGGCTATCCCAAACGTCCTCTAAATCCGGAGCGGGTTGCGGTTATCTTCGGTAATTCGCTGGGTGGAGAATATCACTATCGAACGACGATGCGAATCTATTTGCCGGAATATCTCGATATGCTGACTTCTTTGCCCGATTTTCAGAATTTGCCGCGCGAGATACAGACAGCTCTGGTGAATGGTATGCAAGAGCAGATGCGTTTACGCGTTTCAGATATTACTGAAGATACCATGCCGGGTGAATTGAGCAATATCATTGCCGGACGCGTGGCAAATGTTTTCAACTTTGCTGGTCCAAACTTTGTTACGGATGCGGCTTGTGCTTCTTCCATCGCCGCTTTGCAAAATGCGGTTGAAGGGTTGATGGATTATCGTTTTGATGCCGCGCTGACAGGGGGCATTGATCGCGGCATGGGCCCGGAGGCGTTCGTCAAGTTCAGCAAGATTGGTGCACTCAGCCCGGATGGTTCTCGTCCGTTTGCTGATGGCGCCAATGGTTTTGTAATGGGTGAAGGAGCGGCAGTCTTTTTGTTAAAGCGGCTGGAGGATGCTGAAAAGGACGGTGATAAGGTCTACGCAGTCATTCGCGGGGTGGGCGGCAGCAGCGATGGCAAGGGGAAAGGTATCACTGCGCCCAATCCGCTAGGTCAGCAGCGTGCAATTGAGCGTGCCTGGCGCGATGCTGGACTCTCGCCTGCTACTGCTGGACTGATCGAAGCGCATGGCACGTCCACCCGCGTGGGCGATGTGACCGAAGTGAACAGCCTGAATGCCGTCTTTGCGCCGCTTGGATTGCCGGTTGGCAGGGTGGCATTGGGTTCCGTTAAATCGAATATTGGGCATCTGAAAAGCGCTGCTGGTGCTGCTGGGTTGCTCAAAGCGGTGTATGCTCTGTATGAGCATGTCATTCCACCTTCAGTTAATTTTGAGCGTCCCAATCCAAATATTGACTTTGCTCATTTACCGTTTTACGTGCCAACAGAGACTCGTCCGTGGGAAGTGCGTCAGGGCGAAGTACGCCGTGCGGGCGTTAGCTCATTTGGTTTTGGCGGCACGAACTTTCACGTGGTTCTGGAAGAATATGTACCGGGCATGTTGAGGGGCGAGAAAGTATATGCTGTGCCTGAAATTCCAGCAAAGGCAGAAATTGTGGCTGAACCTGTTCCTCAAGCGGTCTTGTCAAGCGAACAACAGACGCTTAAGCCATTCAATGGACTACTGTTTTTGAGTGCAAGCAGCACGGCTGAGCTGATGCAGTCATTGCGCTCCGTGTTAGAGCGGGCAAACCGAGGCGAGTTGCCCGCTTCGGTCTGTCCGAATGAGGAGCAGTTGCGAAAACCGCAGCGGCTGGCAATAGATTTCGCTAATGCTGATGAATTGCTGAAACGCGGCGAAAAAGCATTAATGGCATTGGAAAATCCTACCCCCGGTATCTGGACTGCCTTGACCGCTCAGGGAATCTTTTATGGCAGTGGGGAACCGGGCAAAGTAGCCTTCATGTTCCCTGGACAGGGTTCGCAATATGTCAACATGTTGCGGGAGCTGAAGGAGATTGAACCGGCGGTGGCGGAAACCTTTAACGAAGCAGATCGGGTCATGACGCCGATTTTGGGACGCACGTTGACCAGCTATATTTTTGTAGGTGGAGATGAGGCGGCACTTGCGCAGGCGGAAAAAGAATTGCGCAATACGGAGATAACTCAGCCGGCAATGTTGACTGCCAATGTGGCGTTGTTACGTGTGATGCAAAAATATGGCTTTCGCCCGCACATGGTCATTGGGCATAGTTTGGGTGAATACGCCGCTTTGGTAGCGGCAGAAGTGCTCACCTTTGCTGAAGCGCTTGAGGTAGTCAGCGCGCGTGGAAGGGAAATGAGCAGGGTGTCGCTGGAGGATAATGGTGCGATGGTAGCTGTTTCTGCGCCATTGGAAGAAGTAGAACAGGTGCTCAAGACGGTTGAAGGCTACGCGGTGATTGCCAATATCAACAGTCCGATGCAATCGGTGATTGGCGGTTCTACTGCGGCGATGGAATCTGCTCTGACAATTTTCCAGAAAGCTGGTTTTCAAGCCTCAAAAATTCCTGTGTCCCATGCTTTTCACACCAGAATCGTTGCCCCCGCCAGCGAACCGTTACGCAAGGTCATTCAAAGCAAAAATATTCGCCCGCCGAAATTACCTATTGTTGCCAATGTTACCGGCGAGTTATATCCGACCAGTCGGGAAGAAATTATCGAAATGCTGGCACAACAACTTGCCTCACCCGTGCAGATGGTCAAAAGTATGCAGACGCTTTACCGCAAGGGGGCGCGCATCTTTGTTGAAATTGGTCCAAAACGGGTGATCAGTGCTCTAGCCACTGACAACTTGAAAAATTACACAGATGTACTCATCCTTGGCACCAATCATCCGCGCAAGGGAGCACTGGTTAGCTTGAATGAGGCGCTGTGCGGTTTGTATGCGGCTGGGGTCGTGCCCATTTTTGAACGGGCGGCGGCAGCGCCTGCGCTTTCGCTGTCAACAACCCCGTCTAAAGATGCTATTGTTCAGAAAATGCCGACGGTGATTCACCTTGAAGATGGACGCTTACCATTGACCGGTTCCGTTGTGATCAGTGGGGCTGGTCTAGGGTTGCCCGGACGAAATAAAGCGGTCTTTGATGAGCGCAATGTTCTGCGTCTCCTGAACGGTGAAATGTTGATCGAGCCGTTGACTGAAGAGAAGCGTCGTTCTATGCTTGACAAACGGGTGACGCGCTTGGTCAAGAGCGAAGCCGGCGCGGTGATGGAAACGATTGACGATTTGGAACAAACGGTTAAGCTTGCAGGTCAGGGAGGTGCGTTTGATCTCGAAGAAGAGTTTGGCATTCCTGAAGAACGGGTAGAAGCCACCGATATATCTACTCAACTAGCTATTGCTGCTGGGATAGATGCCCTGCGGGATGCCGGCATTCCGCTGGTGATGGCTTATCGGCAGACCAGTAAAGGTACGTTGTTACCTGACCGCTGGCGGTTGCCGGAGGCGCTGGCAGACGAGACGGGGGTAATCTTTGGCTCCGCTTTTCCAGGACTTGACCAGATGGCAGTTGAGGCAGAGCGTTATTATGGCTACCAAAGACTTGTTGCACAATTAAGTGAACTGCGTGGTATTGAGGCGCTTTTGCCGGAGAGCCAGCAGGATGTCCGGGCACTTCTGGCAAAGCGCATTGCTGAACTTGAAGCACAAATTGCTGAATTGGACTACCACTTTGATCGCCGCTTTATCTTTCGGATTCTTGCAATGGGGCATTCGCAGTTTGCCGAGCACATTGGCGCGCGCGGCCCGAACACACATGTCAATGCCGCTTGTGCTACCACGACCCATGCCATTGCTATTGCGGAAGACTGGATACGCACAGGTCGCTGCCGCCGAGTGATTGTCATCGCCGGAGATGATGTGACGCGCGATAGTTTAGCTGGCTGGATTGGCACTGGGTTGTTGGCAAGTGGTGCAGCGACGACGGAAGGCAACCCGCGCATGGCAATCCTGCCCTTCGACCGTCGCCGCAATGGGATGATTATGGGCATGGGCGCGGCAGCACTGGTTATTGAGTCAGAAGACGCGGTGCGTGAGCGCGGTATGAAAGGCATCAGTGAAATTCTTTCCACCGTGATCGCCAACAGCGCCTTCCACGGTACCCGTCTGGATGTGCAGCATGTCTGCGAGGTAATGGAGCGGGTGGTCAGTGTGTCAGAAGAACGCTACGGTATCCGCCGCAAAGAGATTGCCCCGCAAACGGTCTTTGTTTCACACGAAACGTACACTCCTGCGCGCGGCGGCAGCGCTTCGGCTGAAATCCGTGCCCTTCGTTATACTTTTGGAGAAGCTGCAGACCAGATCATCATCGCTAACACGAAAGGCTATACCGGTCACTCAATGGGCGTTGGGATTGAAGATGTGCTGGCGGCGAAGGCTTTGGAATATGGGATTGTTCCTCCCATTGCAAATATCCATGATGGGTTTGAACCCGACCCTGAGCTGGGCAATCTAAACCTTTCCAGAGGAGGAAAGTATGATGTGCAATATGCGTTACGCTTGGGAGCGGGTTTCGGTTCGCAGATTGCTATGACCCTGACGCGTAAAATTGCCGGTGTGGGGGAACGAGTCAACCCCGAGGTTTATCAACAGTGGCTGGCGGATTTGGCAGGTTACGAACATGCTGAAACCGAAGTGGTACAGCATACCTTGCGCATCAAACACACGGGCGCACCGGTGAAGACGCCAAAGCGTTCAACCTGGCAGTATGGACAGGGACCAACGAAGTGGGCACTGGGCGATCCAAAACTGGCAAGCCAGCCCGTTCAGTTTGTTTCTGAGCAGCCACCTACAATCGAAATGGTGGAGTCGAAAACACAACAACCTGTGGCGGTTGAACAACCTAAACCCGTTGCCGTAAGCAATGAGGAGATTAAAGGCAAGGTGTTAGCTTTAGTCAGCGAGAAGACGGGTTATCCGGTGGAGATGCTGGATTTAGATTTAGACCTTGAGGCAGATTTAGGGATTGACACGGTGAAACAGGCGGAGCTGTTCGCTTCGGTGCGCGGGTTGTATGACA
>Ga0068707_1002451_pt1 | contig 13066 bp, 14 predicted proteins | sample YNPNPMetaG_FD_66600 | JGI IMG/M metagenome (GOLD analysis project Ga0068707, IMG submission 66600) | Anoxygenic and chlorotrophic microbial mat microbial communities from Yellowstone National Park, USA - YNP NP MetaG | ecosystem: Environmental > Aquatic > Thermal springs > Hot (42-90C) >... | reverse complement strand
GCTCCCCAGGGGCAGACAACCTGGGCCGCTGCACACCAGGATCTGGAGCTGATTGGGGTCCCGCTGGGCTCGCAGCCGACGGCGATATTCAGTCAGATGGTCAACGGATTCCATTCGGGGCATATCTACTCTCGGCTTACTGTTGTCGGTAAACTGGTTATTTAGTGCGACAGTAAGGGCGGGTTTTTAGCCTGCCGCCCGGAAACTGACTTAAACTAAGCATAGAGTTTGAGGATTTTGGGAACCTTGTCCACTGTGACACGGGCATAGTATTTATCATCCACCATCATCACCGGGGCCTGGGCGCAGGAGCCCAGGCAGCCGACGGTTTCCACGGAGAACTGCATGTCCTTGGTGGTGTAGCCCACGTCCACGCCCAGGCGGTTGCAGACGGAGTCCACCAAACGTTGCCCGCCCTTGAGGTGGCAGGTGGTGCCCAGGCAGATCTTCAGCTGATGTTTGCCCTTGGGGACCAGAGAGAACATCTTGTAGAAGGTGGCCACGCTGTAAACCTGGGTGAGGGGGACGTTAAGGCGTTGGGCCACCACCCGCAGTTCATCTTTGGGGAGATAGTTGTACTGGTCCTGGATGTCCTGCAGGACCGGGATCAGATCGTAAGGTTCGCCCTCATATCGGGACAGGATGGCGTTTAATCTGGCTTCATCCATCATTCACCCTCCTGGGCTTCTTCCACAGGAGAAATTACCGGGAATTCAGGGTAGGGAGATTCGCACTTTTTCAGGAGCAACTCGTATTGGGCCATGACCTGACGTTGGATGAAGGTGATTTCCGGCTCCCGAAGATGTCGAAAGCGTCCTTGGAGTTTGAGGTAATCTTTAACAGGTCGGATTTTGGGAACTTCCACGGTGAGGCGATATTTGCCGTTTACCACTTCATAGAGGGGGAAGACGGCGGTTTCCACGGCCAGGCGTCCCAAGCGCACCGTGAGGTCGGTGGCGGAACGCCAGCCGGTGGGGCAGACGCATAAGACATGGATATAAGCCGGCCCTGGGGTTTCCAGGGCCTTTTTCACCTTGAAAAACAGATCAAAGACATAACTGGGGCTGGCAGTGGCCACATAGGGGACGCCATGGGCCACGGCGATGGCCATCATATTTTTTTTCCAGGTGGGTTGGCCGATGCTGCGTTTACCCGGGGGTGAAGTGGTGGTCATGGCCCCGAAAGGGGTGGAGCTGGAGCGCTGGATGCCGGTGTTCATATAGGCTTCGTTGTCCCAGCAGATATAGGTGAAATTATGGCCGCGTTCCAGGGCTCCGGAGAGGGCCTGGAGGCCGATGTCGCTGGTACCGCCGTCGCCACCCATGGCCACCACCTTGGGGACATGCCCAGGCCACTTGCCTTTGCGGGCCAGGATCTTGAAGCCGGCTTCGATGCCGGAGGCCACGGCGGCGGTATTTTCAAAGGCCACATGCAGCCAGGGGTGCATCCAGGCGGTTTGGGGAAGGCCCGAGGAGACGATCTCCATGCAACCGGTGGCGTGGGCGATGACCGCCTCTTTGCCGATAGCCTTGCAGACCCAGCGTACTGCCAGGGCTTCACCGCAACCCTGGCAGGAGCGATGGCCGGAGGTGAAATATTCCTCTCGGGGCATCAGCCGGGAGGCATAAACATCATATTTTTGCGATTGGGCGGTGCCGAACTTATCCATCAGTCTTGACTCCTAGTACCATCAGGTGGTACTGCCTTGTGCATTTCTACGCTCCGAAGGGACTTTTCAACCCCTGACTCCGTAGAGGAAAAATTCCTGGCTGGGGGCGGCAGGATTTTCCTTTTGTGCTCGGGCGACGATTTCCTTAAAGTCCTCGGGGGAAACATCCCGGCCGCCCAACCCGACGATGAAACCCAACATAGCCGGGCGCTCCGGGAGGGAATAAAAGGCGCTGCGCACTTCCGCCAGGACGGGGGGGGCGGCGCCACCGGGGGACAGGGCCCGGTCGCAAACAATGACCAGTTCGGCGCCGTTGACGGCCTGCCGCAGAGCGGCAAAGGGGAAAGGTCGCCACAGGCGCAGTTTTAACAGACCCACCGGCTGACCCTGTTCCCGGAGGTCTTCCACGGCCACCTCGGCCACTTCGCCCAGGCTTCCCATGGTGAGCAGCAGAATCTTGGCGTCTTCGGTGTGGAAACGTTCCACCGGTTGATAATGGCGGCCGGTGAGGCGGCCCCATTCCTGCCAGGTGGCCAGGATGCGGTCGTAGGAGTTCATCAGGGTGACCTGATGCTTCATCTTGATTTCAGTATAGATCTCGGGCATAGCAAAGGCCCCCATGGTCACGGGCTTTTTGGGGTTAAGCTGGTGCCGGGGGATATAAGGGGGGAGAAAGCGATCAATGAGAGCCTGTTCCGGGATTTCCAGGGCTTCCACCACATGGGTGAGAATAAAGCCGTCCAGGTTGACGATGGTGGGAATGAGGACCTGGGAGTTTTCGGCAATCTTAAAGGCCATGACGGTGTGATCAAAGGCTTCCTGGCCGTTTTCCACGAAGATTTGGATCCAGCCGATGTCCCGGGCCGCCATGATATCGGAGTGGTCGTTCCAGATGCTCAAGGGACCGGAGAGGGCCCGATTGGCCACGGCCATGACGATGGGCAGGCGCAGGGCGGAGGCGATGAAGAGGATTTCATGCATCAGGGCGAGCCCCTGGGAGCTGGTGGCCGTGAAAGTGCGGGCTCCGGTGGCAGACATGCCGATGCAGGCGCTCAGGGCGGAGTGTTCAGACTCCACATTGACGAATTCTGCTTCTAACTCGCCGTTGGCCACCAGGGAGGAGAGATGCTCGACGATATGGGTCTGGGGGGTGATGGGGTAAGCCGCGATGGCTTCCGCCCGGGCCATTTGCACCGCGTGGCTCACGGCGATGGACACTTCCATGCCGAGACGTTTGGCGTGTTCTGCCATCATTCTTCCTCCGGCACCATGGTGATGCAGCCGGTGATGCATTCCCTGGCGCAGATGCCGCAGCCCTTACAATAATCGGGGTTCATGTCGAAATAACCGCCGGGTTCCTCGATGATGGCCGGCTCCGGGCAGACGGTCCAACACACCCCGCAGCGGATGCAGCGGCTTTTGGTCCACACCGGGTGCTGGGAGCGCCAGTCGCCGGTTTTATAGGCCCGGGCGCTGCCGGGTTCCCGCAAGAGGCCTCCCAACTCAATTTCCTGCCAGGTGGTTTGCTCCAGTGGTTTCACGGCTTGGCCTCCTCCACCAGGGTTTTTTCGTACGCGGCTTTGCAGGCGGCCAAATTTTTCGGCGCCAGGGGGCCGAAGCGCTCCTTTAAGGGGTGCTCCAGGGACTCCACGGCCACGACGTTGGTGGCTCGGATCAGGGCCCCCAGCATAGTGGTGTTGGTGATGGGCACCCCCAGAATCTCCCGGGCAATGGTATTGGCGTCCACCACGGCCAGGGTGTGTTTGAAGCCGTATTCCCGCCGCACCTCGGTGATGGACTTGGGGGTGTTAAGGACGATGATGCCGGAGGGCTTAAGGTCCACATCGGGTTTCTGGATGCGGATGAGGCTGGGGTCCAGGATGAGGACGACATCAGGATGGGCGATTTTGCAACGCAGGCGGATATGACGGTCGTTGATTCTCAGGAAGGCCAGCACCGGGGCGCCCCGGCGCTCCGGTCCGAAGCTCGGGAAGCCTTGGGCAAATTTGCCTTCATTAATGGCGGCCAGAGCCAAGAGCTCCACCGATGTTACCGCCCCTTGCCCACCGCGGCCGTGGAAGCGGATTTCGAGCATGGTATTATCCCTGATTAAGAAATTCAGATTTCCTCAGATCATTTGTCTCTTGCATGGGGCAACCGTCTCTTGATTGTTATAATCTTCACTTCGATCTGAAAATGAGAAGTTTTCGGATTTTTCTGTCAGAAATCTCCTCACAAGCTTATTTGTGGTCACAGACTGCTAACCCTGAAGAGCAATTAGTTATACAGCTGATATCTTGCCAGTCGGGCCTGTAAATTTTTTCCGCCGGTGGATGGGCGTGGAAGGCATTGGCCTTCAGAAAGGATTGCATCCAGACGACAGACGCTCTGCCATGGCAAAACCCTTTTCGAATCCCCCACCCATCCCCCACACTTAAGGGGTTGGGGGGAGGGGGCAGGGGTCTGCGGTCCCTGGCCCCCTTCCCCACAGATGAACCTTTCAGGACAGTTGCTAATGGCCCGTTGGCCCACCCGTAAAGAATGAAAAGGAGTTTTTACGAGGAGAGCCAGGGGCCAAGGGTTTCTGCAGGCTGAAAGCCTGCGCTACCGGTTATTTGTTCCCCTCAACCCTGACCTCTCCGCCATTGTGGGGGTCTGTAGGGGCGGGTTTCAAACCCGCACCTACGACCCAAATGAAAAATGATTGCTGATTTCAAGCTATAATTCTGATAACATTGTTACATTTTAGCTTTCCCCAGAACCTTGAAACGAACTTTTCAGGGCAGGCGAGCAATGCTTCTTGCCATTGGGGCAAGTTTTCTTATTTATAGGCTTCCCCCCGTGGCTTTACCGCCGTAATCATGATAGTTTGAGATTCTTCTTCTACTCGATAGATAATACGCCAATGTCCCACCCGGGAAGACCGTTGTCCCGGCAATATTTTGAGGGGTTTAGATATTCTGATGTCGTTAGGATCATGCGACAATTCTTTTAAGCGCTCATAAATACGCCTGGCGGTCGGTTTGTCCAACGCCTTCATGGCTTTGACAACCAACCTATCCACCTTAATAGTGTAACTCACAGGTCAAGTTCCTGGCGCAACTCCTCTAAGGTATAGTATTCTCCCTGGGCAATGGCAGTCTCGGCTCGTCGGATAGCCTCTATATCTTCCATCGTCAAAGATTCTTGTTCATCTTCTTCCAACTGTCGGAAAAGAATATCGACAAACTGCCGGAACAAATCGGCCTGAGGACTATGGATTATTGCCTTAATTTTGATAAGAAGGGCATGGTCTTTATTGAGGTCCATTTTTCGTACCTTCCTAAGGGGTTGGGGGAGGAGGCAGGGGCCTGCGGTCCCTGGCCCCCTCCTCCACAAATGAACTTTGCAGGACAGTTGCTCATGGTCCTAATGGCCCACCCGTAAAGGATGAAAAGTTTTTTCCCTCACCCCGGCCCTCTCCCAGAGGGAGAGGGAGTGAAGAAGGAACTTTTCTTGACAGAGAAGGACTCTGTTATTGCAAGGGGTTGTGCAATACAATGGTTTCTTCCCGAGCCGGTCCCACAGAGATGAGCTGGATGGGGACGCCGGCCAGTTCTTCCACTCGCTTCAGGTAGTTCCGGGTAGCTGCCGGCAGGTCCTCAAAGCGGCGTATGCCCCGTAAGTCTTCCGTCCAGCCGGGGAGCTCCTCAAAAACCGGGCAACAACGTTCCAGTTCCTTGAGAGTGGCGGGCATGGTATCCCGGGTGACGCCGTCCAACTCATAGGCCAGGCAGATTTTTACCGGGTTCAGGGTGGTGAGGACATCCAGCTTAGTAATCGCCAGACCTGTGAGGCCGTTTAGCCGCACGGCCTCTTTGAGAACCACCAGGTCCAGCCAGCCGCAGCGGCGAGGTCGGCCGGTGGTGGAGCCGAATTCCACTCCCCGCTCCTGCAGGTGGGTTCCTATGGCATCGGTGCATTCGGTGGGGAAGGGGCCACCCCCTACCCGGGTAGTGTAGGCTTTGACTATGCCCAGGATGTGATGCAGATGGCGGGGGCCGATACCGGTGCCGGTGCTGGCGCAGCCAGCCACCGGGTTGGAGGAGGTGACAAAGGGGTAGGTGCCGTGGTCAATGTCGAGGTGGGTTCCCTGGGCCCCTTCAAAGAGGATGTTTTTACCGTGTTGGAGAGCCTCCTGCAGCAAGACCGAGACATTAGCCACTAATGGTTTAAGGCGCCGACCCATCTCCAAGTAGGGGTCAAGGATCTCTTCCGGTTTAAAGGGAAGGTCCCCCAGGAATTTTTCCAGGAAAAAATTTTTTTCCGGGAGGATTTCCATGACCTTGGTGCGGAAGATTTCCGGATTGACCAGGTCGGCCATTCTAATACCCCGGCGGGCCACCTTATCTTCGTAGCAGGGGCCGATGCCCCGGCCGGTGGTGCCGATTTTTCGGGGGCCTTTGAGTCGCTCCCGGGCCACGTCCAGGCGCCGATGGTAGGGCATGATGACCTGGGTGCGTTCGCTGATCCGGAGATTCTCCGGACCCACGGCAATGCCCCGGGATTGCAGGCGGTCGATTTCGGCCAGAAGGACTTCAGGATCAAGCACCACACCATTGCCGATGAGGCACAGAGTGCCGGGATGGAGGATACCGGAAGGAATCAGGTGGAAGATGAACTTTTCCTGCCCCACCACCAAGGTATGGCCGGCATTATTGCCTCCCTGGTAACGGACCACCACCTGGGCCTGCTCCGTCAACAGGTCCACGATTTTCCCTTTGCCTTCATCACCCCATTGGGTACCGACGATGACTATATTAGGCAACTTTTTTCCTTTCCTTAAAAACCTTATATTATTTAACGGAAGATATAGGCCAAGTCAAAGGAAATTAGACAGGGATCGCCGTTTCCGGCGGGAGGGATATTTAGATATTTAAATGCAGATACAGCGGATTTCCGACTAGGAGTTCTTTGGTATTTTGGGGAGGTATGATAAAAATATAATTTGTGTATGAGGGTGAATCCGGTGAGGGATGAGACCCTTGGGGAAGAGAGGAATAGACGGCTCATGACGGCCAAGCAAAAACCTGCCCAGTGGCACGGCACCACGGTCCTCATGGTGCGCCGGGGGGGCCGGGTGGCGGTGGCCGGCGACGGTCAGGTGACCCTGGGGGACATGGTCATGAAGCAGCGGGCCAGGAAGGTACGCCGCTTGTACAATGGCAAGATTATCGTCGGCTTTGCCGGCGCCACGGCCGATGCTTTGACTTTGTTTGAGCGTCTGGAGGGCAAGTTGCAGGCCCATCAGGGCAACCTCACCCGGGCGGTGGTGGAGTTGGCCAAAGACTGGCGCACAGACCGCATGCTGAGGCGCCTGGAGGCACTGTTGTTGGCCGTGGATGAGAAGAGCGCTTTTCTCCTTTCGGGGACCGGCGATGTCATTGAACCCGATGAGGACGTCATGGCCATTGGCTCCGGGGCCTCTTATGCCCTGGCCGCGGCTCGGGCCCTGATGGCCCACACGGATTTGTCGCCGGCCGACATCTGCCGGGAGGCCATGGAGATCGCCGGGTCATTGTGTGTGTATACCAATCGGGAGATTATTATTGAGGAACTGTTATGAGTTCATGTGGACAGATCCCACTATCATAATTTGAAGGTTTTACGGAGGCGGTTAAATAAAACCGGTCTCTTGGTCGCGCCATGCTTTGGATAATCTGGCCGAACGGGAGATTGACCGAGCCGAAGGGGAAAAGACCCTCAAAGCCCCCAAGTTTGAGGTGGCCGATCCGCCGAAGCGGCGAATTCTCATGCACCGTTACTTTGACCGGTTATTGCAGCAAGAAATGTTGCTCCGTTTAATGGTGGAGGAAGCCATGGCCTAGACGGTGGTTGTCACTGTTTATAAGACCATCATAAGACCATCACCCTGCCTCAGGAACGTATTAAAGAAAGCGAGGAGGTGCGCCTCGGCGTCATTGCCGATTTCGGCTACGACGGTGGCATCATGCGGTTTGAAATTCTCCAGGCCTCCAAAGTGGTGCAGAACGCTGGGGAGATTCAATTTGCCATCGATGCTTGAGATCTCAGGCCGGCAGCGCCCGCCGACACTGGGTGATGAGTAAATTACTGGCAGGGCACCCCCCCTCAGAAGCCGGCCGGGGCTCAAGCTCTGAAGGGATACACTGATTTTCCACCGGGGAAGATTTGCTGCTAGACATTGGAGATAGCCGGGTCTTTGTGTGTATATACCAACCAAGAAGTGGTTATCGAGGAATAATAAAGGAGAGATATCCCGATGGCGCAGCCGACAGAGACCGGAACCTCAAGGGAATTGGACGCTTTGACCGTATTTTTGCATTTCGGCCTTATGGTCTTTGGAGTGCTGGCCTGGCTGACTAGTTTTGGGGCCGGTGATTATAAGAAAATGGAACCCTTCTGGTTTTTGCTGCATAAGTGGCTGGGAGTGAGTACGGCGTTGTTTGTGGGGGCACGGATCTGGTATGGCTTTTATGGGCCGGAGGAGGCTCGTTTTGCCCACTGGGTACCCATCACCCGGGAACGGCTGTGGGAGGTCCTTCAGGACTTGGGAGGCCTTTTGACCTTAAAGCTTCCCGAGCGCCCTCCCCGCCAGGGGCTGGCCGGCCTCTGGGAAGCCTTCGGTCTGGCGGTATTTGCCTGGATGGCGGCCAGTGGTGCCTTCATGTTCTTTTTCTTGACCCCGGGGCAGAAGGCCCGGGGCGTTGTATGGCTTGTTAAGGAACTGCATGAGTTGGGGGAATGGCTAATCCCCGTCTTCCTGGTGGTGCACATGGCTGCGGTAGGCCTGCACGCCTTGGCGGGCGACCACCGTTGGCGCAAGATGTTTTTCTTGAAAGGCTAATGGCAACAGGTTTAATAGACGCTATGGTTGCCGTGTATATAAAGATGGAAGGTAAAGGCGTATGACCTACCCTGCCATGTGGGAAGATTTATCCGGAGCGTCGGCGGAAGCCCGGGGCTCTTGTGGGAGGAATCTAAGGTAAATTTATGACAGGGAAAAATTTTATTTCCGGGTCTCGCGATCACCTCACCCCGCGGGAGATCGTGGCGGAATTGGACAAATACATCGTGGGCCAGGAGGAGGCCAAGCGCTCGGTGGCCATTGCTTTGCGCAACCGCTGGCGGCGGCAGCAGATTCCTGAGCATCTGCGGGATGAAATCGCCCCCAAAAATATTATTATGATCGGTCCCACCGGGGTGGGGAAGACGGAGATTGCCCGGCGGCTGGCGAAACTGGCCCGCTCCCCTTTTCTCAAGATCGAGGCCACCAAGTTTACGGAGGTGGGTTATGTAGGCCGGGACGTGGAGTCCATGGTGCGGGACCTGATGGAGCTGGCGGTGAGCATGGTCAAGGCCGAGGAGCGGGAGAAGGTGAAGGCCAAGGCGGAACAGGCGGTGGAAGACCGGCTTTTGGACCTGTTGCTCCCCGGCGGGGCCAGGGGAGGGGAGGAAGAAGGCCAAGGCACCCGGGAAAAGCTCAAGGCCATGCTGCGGGAAGGCAAGTTGGAAGAGCGCTTTGTGGAACTGGAGGTCAGTCAGCGTATCACTCCGGTGGTGGAGATCTTTTCCAGCTCCGGGATGGAGGAACTGGAGCTCAACTTCCGGGAGATGCTGGGGAACATTTTTCCCGGCCGGACCAAGAAGCGCCGGGTGAAGGTGGCCGAAGCCCGGGAAATCCTCTTTCAGGAAGAGGCCGGTCGCCTTATTGACATGGACCGGGTGGTGGAAGAAGCCCGGCGCAAGGTGGAACAGCATGGCATCATTTTCTTGGACGAAATCGACAAGATTGTGGGTCGGGACCACGGCCGGGGACCGGATGTCTCCCGGGAAGGAGTGCAGCGGGACCTGTTGCCCATTGTCGAGGGCACGACGGTGACCACCAAATACGGCATGGTGCGCACCGATCACATTCTGTTTATCGCCTCCGGGGCCTTTCATATGTCCAAGCCCTCGGATCTAATTCCGGAGATGCAAGGGCGTTTTCCCATCCGGGTGGAGCTGCATTCCTTAGGGCCGGAGGAGTTCCGACGGATTCTCACGGAACCTGAGAATGCCCTGATCAAGCAGTATATTGCCCTGATGGCCACCGAAGGGATCAACATCTCCTTTACTCCTGAGGCGGTGGAAGAAATCGCCGCTCTGGCCACCCGGGTCAATGAACGCACCGAAAACATCGGCGCCCGGCGGTTGCATACCGTCATGGAAAAACTCTTGGAGGACATCTCCTTTCAGGCGCCGGATTTGGGGGAGCGCCAGATCACCATCACGGCCGACTATGTCCGGGAGCGCCTCTCTGCTCTCATCGAGGATGAGGACCTGAGCCGCTACATTTTATAGTGGTCAGTGGCCGGTGGCCAGTGGTCAGTAATTGGTGGACGAGGTATAACCTGTCTGGTGGGAATGGAGATGGTGCAATCTTATCGAGATTTGGTGGCCTGGCAAAAGGCCATGGAATTGGTTGCCTTAATTTATCGGGCAAGCCAGGAGTTCCCAAAAGAAGAGGTCTTTGGTTTAACAAGCCAGATTCGGCGAGCAGCAGTATCCATCCCCAGCAATATTGCCGAAAGTCAGGGGAAATTATCCAAAGGGGAATTTCTATAATATTTAGGACATGCCAAAGGTTCTTTGTTTGAGGTGAACACGCTAATATTGATTGCCAATGATCTCGGTTTTCTCAATGACTCAAAAATAACCCCAATGGTAAATCTTGCGGCGGAAGTAGGACGAATTCTCAACGGCCTCATAACCTCGCTCAAGAAAAAATCAAAATGATAATATCTAAGTTACTGGCCACTGGCCACTGACCACTGACCACTGACCACTGACTATGACAAAGGAATTCATTGCCAAAGCGGAGGTCCTCCTGGAGGCCTTGCCATACATGCGCCGCTTCCAGGGGCAGACCCTGGTCATTAAATACGGGGGCGCGGCCATGAAGGAAGATGAGCTGAAACAAGGCTTCGCCCAGGATATCACCCTCCTTCAGTATTTAGGGCTGTTGCCGGTGGTGGTGCATGGAGGGGGGCCGCAGATCGGCCGGGTGCTGGCCCAGATGAACATTCCTACCCGGTTTGTGGCCGGGCACCGGGTTACGGATGAGACCACCATGGATGTGGTGGAGATGGTGCTGGCCGGCAAGGTCAACAAGGAGATCGTTAATCTCATCAACGCCGCCGGCGGCCGGGCCGTGGGCTTGAGCGGCAAGGACGGTCTGCTTCTTAAGTCCCAGAAGATGGAGTTTTACCGCCCCCGGGAAGATGAACCACCCGAGATTATTGACATCGGTCTGGTGGGGGAGGTAACGACAGTTAACGTTGATCTGATCCGCACTCTCCAGAGTCAGAATTTTATCCCGGTGATTGCCCCGGTGGGGGTGGGAGAGAAGGGAGAGACTTACAACATCAATGCCGACACGGTGGCCGGGGCGGTGGCCGCAGCCCTCAAGGCGGCCAAACTTATTCTGTTAACCGACGTTCCCGGGGTGTTGGACCGGGATAGCCGGTTGATTTCCAGTCTCTCCCGGCGCCAGGCGGTGATGATGATTGAGGATGGCCGCATAGCCGGCGGCATGCTGCCCAAGGTAAAGTGCTGTCTGGAGGCCTTGGAGGAAGGGGTGGCCAAGGCCCACATTCTGGACGGGCGGGTGCCCCACGCGGTGCTTTTGGAAATTTTCACCGATGAGGGTGTGGGCACGGAGATTGTGAATTAGGCGAGGGGTTTGGGGTTAGGGGTTCGAGGCAATTGGTTCGAGGTGAGAGGTTAGAGGTAAGGGGGTAAAGGGTAAAGGAAAGACACTTTAACTGATCACAGATAACTGATCACTGTTTACTGGTCAGAAGGGCGAGGGGAAAAAGATGAAATAGAAATCCAGAACCCCGAACCGAGAACCCAGAACGTAAGTTAAGGAACTCAAGGGATATCAATGCCTATGGACGAGGTTATTTCCCGGGCGGATGCTGTTCTTATGCAGACCTACGGCCGGCAGCCCCTGGTGTTGGTGCGGGGGAAAGGGAGCAGGGTGTGGGACGACACCGGCCGGGAGTATCTGGACTTTGTCGCCGGGCTGGCGGTGTGCAACCTGGGACACGCCCACCCGAAGGTGGCCGAAGCCGCCGCCGCTCAGCTTAGGCAGTTGGTGCATGTTTCCAATCTTTACTACACCGTGCCCATGACGGCTTTGGCCGAAGATCTGGTCCGCCTGAGCTTTGCTGACCGGGTCTTTTTTGCCAACAGCGGCGCGGAGGTCAATGAAGGGGCCCTCAAGCTCTGCCGGCGTTATTCCCTGGAACGCTTTGGCCCGGAGCGTCACCGGATCATCAGCATGACCAACTCCTTTCATGGCCGCACCTACGGGGCCTTGTCCGCCACGGGTCAGGAAAAGTTCTGGCAGGGGTTTGCGCCGCTGTTGCCGGGCTTTGTGTTCGTGCCGTTCAATGATTTGGCGGCCCTGGAGAAGGCCATAGATGACACGGTCTGCGCGGTGCTGTTGGAACCTGTTCAGGGTGAGGGGGGGGTGGTGCTGCCGGACCCCGATTATCTGAAGGGGGTGCGGCACCTGTGTGATGAGGCCGGCCTGCTGTTGGTCCTGGATGAAGTTCAGACGGGCTTGGGGCGTACCGGGAGACTTTTTGCCCATGAGCATTTCGGCATCAGGCCGGATGTGATGACCTTGGCCAAGGCCCTGGCCAATGGTCTGCCCATGGGGGCCCTGTTGGCCACCGAAGAGGTAGCCCGGGCCTTTGTGCCCGGCGCCCACGCCAGCACCTTTGGGGGTGGTCCGGTGATTGCGGCCGCGGCCCGGGAAGTGCTGCGGATTCTGTCTGAGCCGGGATTTCTGGCCGAGGTAAGTGCCAAGGGTGAATATCTCCAGGAGCAGCTTGCGAATCTTAAAGAGAGACACGGCGTCATCAAGGCGGTGCGTGGTCTGGGACTGATGTGGGCCCTGGTGCTGGCTAGGGAAGGGGCCCCTTTGGTGGCCGCCTGTCGGGAGCGGGGCCTTCTGGTCAATTGCACCCAAAACACGGTTATCCGCATGTTGCCACCCTTGACCTGTACCCGGGAGGAACTGGACGAGGGGGTGGCCATACTGGAGGCGGCCCTGAAAGCCGTTTACTAACAGGGCTGTGGCGGCCGATAAGAAACTAAAAAATTTAGGGTTGGCATTGCTGGACCGAGGGGTGAGTAGGTAAATCTGAACCTGGAAGATGAACCGCAAAGATGAAAAGAGACCTGCTGACAATTCTGGACCTGTCCACGGCCGAAATTGAGGCCCTGTTAAGTCGGGCCGGGGAACTGAAAGAGCTGCATCGCCAAGGCAGGAATCCCACGCCGCTGGTGGGCAAGACCCTGGCGATGATTTTTGATAAACCTTCC
>Ga0068707_1002450_pt1 | contig 13067 bp, 8 predicted proteins | sample YNPNPMetaG_FD_66600 | JGI IMG/M metagenome (GOLD analysis project Ga0068707, IMG submission 66600) | Anoxygenic and chlorotrophic microbial mat microbial communities from Yellowstone National Park, USA - YNP NP MetaG | ecosystem: Environmental > Aquatic > Thermal springs > Hot (42-90C) >... | reverse complement strand
TGAGATCACGGTGACGGAGGTGGAGGCGCTGTCGCGGGATCTTGTGGCAAACATGCGGCGCATCGGCCACCCGTTCATCCTGGGTTCCGAGTGCGACGTGCTGAGCGTTCCGGGGCGCGAAGAAGTTATCCGCTCGAAGGTGCACGCCTTCCTAACGTGCGACGTCGGGTAGGCGGCTGGCAGTCCACTCAAGAACGGTAAGCGAGAGGGGCTGAAACTCCGCCTTCAGGATGTGCCCGTCGGTGGCCGATGAGCCGCGCACAGGCACGATGCGCTTTGGGTGGTCAGCGGAGTTCGCTGCATCCGGTTCCCCGCGGTGTTGGGTGTCGGTTAGGACGGTGGCACGGACCCGTCCCCCGCGGACGCCAAAGGAGCCGATCTCCAGCGCGGCGGACACGGGCCGGAGGGTATCGTTCACCACGAATACCGTCATACGGCGCGACTCCGGCGTCAGGGTAGCACTGATGTCCAGGAGGGAGTCGGGTGGACCCTCGACGGGCAACGGCAGACGACCTGCGCGGTTGGCATAGAGCTGCTGGGCATAATAGGTCGGGGTGCAGTACAGCCCGGCGGCGTTCGTTTGGAGGATGCCTGCGCAGAAGCTGTTGACCAGGTTGCTTCGGTTGGCGATCTCCACAATGTCCGCGTAACGGTGAAGGAGGTTGTGGTAGCGGGCGCAGGCGAGAGCATTAGCAAGGGTCCAGAGCATAGCACGGCTTGGACCCCAATCGCCCGCTGTGGTGTTCCACTCCGTTACGGCCACCTTCATGGGCCGGCCGGATGGGGCGCGGCGAGTGGCTTCGCGGAGCTGAACGAGGTTCTGCTCGACGTAGGCAAGATAATGGCAGCCGTAATGGTGGGGACAAAGATAATCCAGCAAGCCGGCGCCGGAGCGTATGACTTCCTCGGTCGGTTCACAGGACAGGATCTTGATTGTGGGGTCCACTCGCCTCATGGCGCGGCAGAAATCGGCCATATGGCGGTCGTACTCCTCGCTGCGGACCTCGTTGCCTACCTGCCAGTACTTGACACCGTAGGGCTTGGACCTGCCATTGCGGGCGCGCCAAGCGCCCATGGGGGTGTCTGGAGATCCGTTGAAATACTCAACCTGGGCAGCGGCTTCTTCGGGAGAGCTGCCGGTGAAGCGGACGCAGAGGAGCGGCTCGGCCCCCACGGCCTGGATGAACTGCACGATTTCCTCGAGCCCAGCGCCAATAGGCTGCAAGCCGCCCCATGCGCGGAACGGCTGCCGTTGCTCCACCGGACCGATGGTCTTGCGCCAATCGTAATCGCCGTAGGCGGGGGACTCCACTACGCTGCCGCCGAAACGGATGATGCCGGGCTTGAGCGCGCGCACGGCATCCACGACATCGCGGCGCCAGCCACCAACCGCGTCGTCAGGCATCAGGGACAAGCAATCCAGCCAAAGCGTTCCGGGGCCACGGAAGGCGATGACAATATGGGCGCGATCGGCCGTGGCGATAGGGATGAGCCGCAGGGTTTGCTTCTGCCACGGGGGGCGGGCTTCCACCGCGCCTTGAGCGATAATGCGTCCTTTGTAGACAACCTGAACGGTCACCGAAGCCGCCGGCTCTGCCTTCAAGTAGCCGGTGAACGTGATGCCCACGCGCCTTCGCACCGCGATGCCGTCCTGGGCGATGCCCACGGTGCAGGGGGGTCCGTCGGCAACGCGGATGCGAAGGGAGCGTTTGCCTTGGACGAAATCGTTCTCGTCAAAGGCGCACTCTGAGCGGTTCACTGCGCCCCACGGATACCAAGGGCGTGGCTGCCAATCGGTCTCCTTGAGGAATGTGAAGGCGTAGGGCGTGACTCCGTCGAAGCCGCCGTCCTCGAGCTTCTCTGCCCACATACCCGGTACAAGGTCGGCAAGGTACTCGACAAACTGCCCATACTGGTACGGGCTGATAGCGGGGGCGTCGGGTTTGGGCGGTGCAATGCGGTAAAGCGGGGTCATGGCTGCCTCCTGTGAAATCGCAAGCGCCCAGCAGATCGTTGCCGTAGCGGCAAACGCCGGCCAAAGCCGAAGAGCGAGCCGTGACCGAAGGGCATTCATAGGCAACAGCGAGTTCCACGTGGGCCTGTGGATCTCCTTTGAGGCAGGTATCGCGTCGGCTAAGAGAGAAAAGAGGAAGGCCGATATCTTCGCAACAAGGATGACGTGCCATGACGAAGCCCCGAACCCTCCATGCAATCGGTAATGCGCACATAGACCCCGTCTGGCTGTGGCGGTGGCCCGAGGGGCTGGAGACGATACGCGCCACGTTCCGATCGGCGCTGGACCGGATGAGGGAGTATCCCGATTTCGTATTCACTTGCAGTTCCTCGGCGTTCTATGCCCTGCTTGAGCTGGTGGAGCCGGAGATGCTGCAGGAGATCGGTGCGCGGGTGGCCGAAGGACGCTGGGAGCTGGTGGGGGGCTGGTGGGTCGAGCCGGATGTGAATGTGCCCTGCGGCGAGTCGCTCATGCGGCAAGGGCTGTACGGGCAGCGGTATCTGCTGCAAAAGTTCGGACGCCACGCGACCGTGGGTTACAACCCGGACACTTTCGGACATCCGGAGACGTTGCCCCAGATCCTGGACTTGCAGGGACTAAGTGGGTACGTTTTCATGCGACCGGCTACCCACGAAAAGAACCTGCCGGGGCATGTGTTCCGATGGCGGTCGCCGGACGGCAGCGAGATACTGACCGCACGGATTGCCCGCTCCTATGCGACGTGGGGCAAGGAACTGACCGAGCATCTGCAGGCATGCGTTGCGGAGGCTCCGACAGACATCCGGGACTATATCGTCTTCTACGGCGTGGGGGACCACGGCGGCGGCCCGACGCGTGAGAACATCGAGTCGCTCCATGGGATGGGGGCCGTGGGAGATTTCGAGGTCCGGCTGAGCAGTTTGGGCGCGTTCTTCGACAGCGTACGTCGGGACATGGACCAGGGTGCGGAAGTGCCCACGGTGGCCGACGAGCTTCAGCACCACGCTCGGGGGTGCTATACGGCACATTCGGGCATCAAGCGGGGCAATAGGCGCGTGGAGCATCTGCTCATGGCTGCGGAGCGGATGGCAGCCATGGCAAGCTGGAGCACCGGTTTTGCGTATCCGGCCGACGAGTTGCGGGAGGCATGGAAGGCGCTTCTGTTTACACAGTTCCACGACATCCTCGCGGGCACCAGCTTGCCTGCGGCTTACACCGATGCGCGAGACGCTCACGGTTATGCGGCCCATATTGCCTCGCGGACGCTCTACGCCGCCGCGCAGAGCATGGCGCGCCATACCGACACGGCGGGCGACGGCGACGCACTGCTGGTTTTCAATACCCTGCCATGGCCCGTACGCGTGCCGGTGGAAGTGGAGCGCGGGGGCCTTGGCCTCCGAAATGAGAATGGAAAAGCCGTGCCGGTGCAAAGCACTCAGCCAACCACCGTAGCTGGGCAGAGGCGGGCCTGCTTCGTGACGGATCTGCCGCCCCTGGGCTTCCGAGTTTTCCGCGAAGTAGCCCAGACCAAGGAGGTGCCTTGCGGGCGGAGCCTCAGAGCAGGAAGCCGCACGCTCGAAAACGACTGGTGGAAGCTCGATCTGGACGCTGACACGGGGCTGGCGCGAAGCTTGTACGGCAAAGCGGCGGGGTTAGAGTTTCTCGGGTCCAGGGCGATGAGCCTCAAGGTAATGAAAGACGAGAGCGACACATGGAGCCACGGCGTACCGGCTTTTCGTCAGGAGGCAGGCGAGTTCCGCGCTGCAGCCGCACCGGTGCTTGAGGAGAGCGGGCCAGTGCGGGCGTGTTTGCGGACCCACTTGCGGTGGCATAACAGCGAGGCGACCCATCGGATTCGGCTCTATCGGGACATCCCGCTCATTGAAGGGGAGATTCGGCTCCTTTGGCGGGAGCGGCACGCCATGCTGAAGCTTTGCATGCCGACCGCCATGCGCGAAGGGACTGCTGTCTGTGAAGTGCCTTACGGCGCCATAGAACGGCCCCAAGACGGCAACGAGCAGCCGTGCCAAGCTTGGGCTTGCATCGCGGGAAAAGTGGTTGCGCCCCGCGGCGATTCCGTCGCGTGTGGTCTGGCGCTTGTCAACGATGGGCAGTACGGCTACGATGCTTTGGACGGCGAGCTGCGGCTCAGCCTGCTACGGAGCCCAGTCTATGCCCACCACGACCCTGCGACGCTGGACCCCAGCTTGGAGTACGCCTATATGGACCAGGGGGAGCACACGTTCCGCTATGCGCTGGTGCCGTTTGTGGGTCGATGGCAGGAAGCAGAGCTGCCCCGTCGAGCCGTGGAGTTCAACGTTCAGCCGCTGTGGGTTCACGAATACGATCATGCGGGCAAGCTCCAGTCGGGCTACAGTTTCCTGAGCGTGGAGCCGGCCAACATCGTGGCGCTGGTCTGTAAGCAAGCCGAAGACGGAGACGGGCTGATTATCCGTGCGGTGGAGGCGGCGGGAACCGAGCTGCCGGCGCGCTTCGAGATGCCGTCGCTGGGGCTGATTTGGTATGCCCATCCGCGCCCGTGGCAGATTGTCAGCTTCCGCGTACCGACCGGGCCCGATCCGCGCGTGGTGCTGGTGAACGGATTGGAAGAAGAGGTCTGAGGAGGCGGGACGTTTGTGGGCCGGTCTTTGCCGGCGGCCGTCACATTCTGCGGTCTGCGGTGTCTAAGTGAGTGTGGCCCAGGCGGGTGCATCTGGGTTTGGCGGAAGCACCGAACGGGCCGGCAAGGAGTGTCGCGGTGGTCAACCTGCTCCGCGTCGCCGGATGGAGCGGTACTGTGCGCGCCTCCGCTCGGGACCTCGATGCGGAGTTCGAGGCGCTCGTCGAGCGGCACTATCGGCACGTGTACGCGCTGCTGTTTCGTGCCCTTCGGAACGAGGCGGATGCGGCCGATCTGACGCAGGAGACGTTCATCCGCGTGTATCGGGCACTGCCGCGCTTGCGTCATCATGCCGCGTCGCCGGCTTGGATAAGGCGGATTGCCCTGAACCTGTGTGTGGATTTCGTGCGCCGCCGGAAGCGTGCCATGCGTTCGTTCGCCCTGGAGAGCGATTTGCCCGAGGGTGTAGGTCTTGAGGATTTCGACCGCCCATGCGAGAACGGCGAGGATCCGGCCGATGCGGCGAGCGACAGCGAGCGCAAGCGGACCATTCACGGCGCGATTGACCAGCTCCCGCGAGCGTACCGCACAGTTGTCGTTATGCATCACATTCTTGGCATGCGCGTGGCCGACATTGCCGAGCTATTGGACGTGCCGACCGGCACCGTGAAATCGCGCCTGTCGCGTGCCCGCGGGGTTCTGCACCGCACCCTGGCCGCATTCCTCACCATCGAATAACCCTGTCCGTTAGCGCTGTCCCCTCTCGCGTACGAAACCGGTAGACAACGAAAACAGGTTCGTCACGGCGTCTTGACAAGGATGTCACGCATCGTATATGATGTGACAAGCACAAGGACATAAGTGACATTAGGATAAGGTAAAGTGACAGAGCTTGCCTCATCGCGTCGGTTTGAGCTCCTGGAGATACTGGGGAATGCAGGGGACGGGATTAGCCTTGGGGAGGCCGCGGAGCGTCTCGGAGTGGACGAGCGGACGGTGCGCAGGGATGTGGATGCAGTGCAGGAGGTGCTCATGCGTGTCGGGCAGGTGGTGCTCGTGCGTGGGCGGCTTCAGGCGGCTTCGTGGTGGCATGGGGAACTAACGGGCGGCGGGCAGGCGGCTGAGGCTGCCGCGGTGAAGGCCGCCCTGGCCCGAGCGGCAGTTGGACATATTCCGGACGGGTCTGCGGTCGTATTGACGGCCGGGACCACGACGCTGGCGGTTGCGCGCGAGATTCGCGAAGCGCAGATCTCGGATGGCCATCCGCGGAACCTGATCGTGTTCACCAACAGTCTGCCGGCGCTGCTGCAGTTCGTGGCAGGCGGGGTTTCGACGGGTGTGCTGGGAGAGGTCTACAATCCCGTAGACCGGGCGTTCCATTCCCATGAGCTTCGGACGCGGTTCCAGGCGAGCATTGCCGTCGTCGGAGCCAGCGGGATCGTCGTGGAACCAAGCAGCGGAACGCTGAGCCTGTGTTCCGACCGTGTGGAGGAGGCAGCGTTCATGCGGCAGCTGCTGGCGACCGTACCGGAGATCCTGGTAGTAGCGGAAGCGGCGAAGATTGGAAAGCGGCATCCGTGGTCGTTCACATCTGATGGGCTGCTGGTCGGCAAGAGCGTTCATATCGTCACGTCGTCGCTGGAGCGGAAGCAGAAGGACGCCCTGGCCGCGGTTGCCGACGGCGCCGGCAGAGGAGGGTGGAGCCTGAGCTATGAGGAGGTGGAATGATGTGCGGGATCGCAGGGTTTGCGGGTACCGGCGATGTGGTTAAGAGGACCATCGAGGGGCTGCGGCGGCTGGAATATCGGGGCTACGACTCGGCGGGCGTCGCCTACGCATCCGGCGGGGAGCTGATTGTTCTACGGTGCCGCGGGACGGTGGCGGAACTGTCGTCGCGGTTGCGGGACGGTCGTGCGGCGACGGCAGCGATTGCCCATACGCGGTGGGCCACGCACGGCGCGCCCACCGAGGAGAACGCGCATCCCCATTCAGACTGTTCCTGCAGGCTGGCCATTGTGCATAACGGCATCATCGAGAACCATGCCGAGCTGCGGGTACGCCTTCAGGAGCGCGGTCACCGTTTCCGCTCGGAGACGGACACGGAGGTCATTGCCCACCTGTTGGAGGAACGCCTTGGTCCGGTTGTGACCGTCGAAGCGCTTGCAACAGCTCTGCGCGAGGTTGCGGGCATGCTGACAGGCAGCTATGCCGTGGCGGTGGTGTGTCGTGCTTTGCCGGACACGATTGTGGCGCTGAGGCACGAGTCGCCGTTGCTTGTGGGCATGGGCGAGCATGGCACCTGGCTGGCATCGGACCTGCCGGCGTTGGTGGGGTGTGCCGACAGGATGGCAGTGCTGGAAAACGGTGACTTGGCCGTTGTGCGGCCCCATGCGGTTCAGATCCTGGGCAGGGACGGCCGTCTTGTGGAGCGCACATGGCAACCAATCACTCTGGACCGAGGCACGGCAGAGAAGGGCGGCTATCCCCATTTCATGCTGAAGGAGATCCATGAAAACCCGGAGGCCGTTACGGAGACGCTGAGGGGGCGGGCCGGCGCGGACGGTCGGGTGGAGCTGGTCGAGATTCCTGCGGAGATCCTCGGCATGTTACGTGACGCGCATGTGCACTTTGTGGCGTGTGGAACGGCGTATCATGCGTGCCTGTTTGGGCAAAGGCTATTGCGGACGCTCATGCGCAAGCGAGCGGAGGCGACGGTGGCTTCGGAGTTCCGGTACGACGACCCGATCGTGGATGAAGGAACGCTGGTAGTGCTTATCAGCCAGAGCGGGGAGACAGCCGATACGCTGGCCGCAGCTCGTGAGGCCAAGCGGCGAGGGGCGCGGACGCTGGCGATCGTGAACTGCGCGGGCAGCAGCCTGGCCAGAGAAGCGGACGCCGTCCTCCTGACCCGTGCGGGCCCGGAAATCGGCGTTGCATCTACCAAAGCATACATAGCACAGGTGACGGCGTTGGCGCTGTTGGGGAGCGCGGTAGGTGCCGATGGCTTTGCACGGGACTTGTTGAAGCTGCCGGTGGCTATCCGGCAGGTGTTGTCCCGGTCGGAGCAAATCGAGGCGATCGCGGAGCGGCTGGCGTCGAGCAAATGCTTCTTCTTCCTGGGGCGTGGTTACGATGCGGCCGTTGCTGCGGAGGCAGCGCTGAAGCTCAAAGAAATATCCTACATCCATGCTGAGGCGTACCCGGCGGGCGAGATGAAGCATGGACCGCTGGCCCTCATCGAGCCTGGGGTCGCGGTGGTCGGCATTTGCACGCGACACGACACCCATGCGAAGATGGCGTCGAACCTAATGGAGGCGCGTGCCCGGAGCGGTACAGTGTTCGGCGTGGTCTCTGAGGATTTGACGGCACCTGAGGCGTGCGACATGGTGTTTCGGCTACCGACACTGCCCGAGCCGCTGATGCCGGCGGTATCCATGACGGCGCTGCAGCTCTTCGCGTACTACATGGCGCGGAACCTGGGCTGCCCCATAGACCAGCCTCGAAACCTTGCGAAGAGCGTGACAGTGGAATAAGTATTTAATTAGGCTAACGAATCTCGGCGGAAGTCGTAACAAAGCGGGCGTGCTCTACGTAGAAGCCATTGTATTCGCTCGTTCGCTTAGCAGAGCAAAACGAGAATAGGAAGGAGTTCATACCGTGCCAGAGTTTACGCTTCCGCCGCTCCCGTATGCCTATGACGCGCTGGAGCCGCATATTGACACCCTCACCATGCAGATCCACCATGACAAACATCATGGGGCCTATGTGGCCAATCTCAACGCCGCCCTGAAGGACTATCCGGAGCTTCAGACCAAGACCATCGAAGAGATCCTCCGGGACCTGAACACCATCCCAGAGGCCATTCGGACGGCTGTCCGTAACAATGGCGGCGGTCATTACAACCATACGCTGTTCTGGGAGATCATGAGGCCGGGCGGTTCCAAGGAGCCAACGGGCGCGCTGGCCGAGGCGATCAAGAGCACTTTCGGCAGTGTGGAGGAGCTGGTTCGGCAGGTGACTGACGCCGGCATGAAGCGGTTTGGCAGCGGATGGTCGTGGCTGGTAAAGGATCAGTCGGGCCGGCTGCTTGTGTACAGCACGGCGAACCAGGACTGTCCGCTCTCGGACAAGCATGTGCCGCTCCTGGGCGTGGACGTTTGGGAGCACGCGTACTACCTGAAGTACCGGAACCTTCGGGGCGACTACCTGAAGGCGTGGTGGAACGTGCTGAACTGGGACGAGGTCGCCAAGAGGTTCGCTGCGTAGGCGCCACACGGTCTGCGCTGTGAAAGGGCGCTGCCGTCGGGCGGCGTCCCTTTTTGATGGCTAAACAACGAATAGAAACAGGTTAGAGCGCGCGGGTATAGGTTGCGCCGGGCTGGCGATGGACCAGGCCGCGGATCTCCAGCAGGGTGAGAATGGAGAGAACCTCGGAGAGATTCATGCCGAGTTCTGCCGTGAGGTCGTCTACATGCTTGGGCGTTAGGCTGAGTTTAGCAAGAACCTGCTTCTGATTGTCGGGCAGGGACAGCGTTTCTGTGGAACGCCGCTCCTCGGTGGGCCTCACGTGGGCCAGAACACCCAGGTGAGCCGCTACGTCCTGGGCGCATGTGACAAGAGCGGCTCCGTCCATAATGAGAGCGTTGGTGCCGGCGCTGGACGGGCGGTCGATATTGCCGGGGACGGCCATAACCTCGCGTCCTTGGTCGGCGGCGGTACCGGCCGTGATGAGTGCGCCGCTCTGACTGCCGGCTTCTACCACCACGACGCCCATGGCGAGCCCACTGATGAGTCGGTTTCGCACCGGGAAGCGCCAAGACTCCGGGGCAGCGCCGAGGGGGTACTCGGAGAGAACAGCACCCTGCTGCTGTTCCACGATTTCCCGGAAGAGCTGTTGGTTATGCACTGGGTAGGGGACGTCCAGGCCGCAGCCGAGGACAGCGATGGTTCGGCCGCCGGTGCGGAAGGCGCCCTGGTGGGCGGCGGTGTCGATGCCAGCGGCCCCGCCGCTGACGATGGTGAAGCCCAACTCGGCAAGGTCCTTACCCAGTTTTGAGGCAATCTCGCGGCCGTAGGGGGTGGGGTGGCGCGTGCCTACAATGGCCACGGCGAACCGATCCCGCTCGTGGAGTTCGCCTCGGACGAAAAGATACGCAGGACGATCGGGTATATCGCGAAGCAGCGGCGGGTAATCCTCATCGTCGCGAGTGATGAGCCGGAGTTGGAGTTGCTCGAACGCTTCGAGCTGGCGATCGGTGGGGATGCGCTCGGGGCTCAGAAGACGGGCGATTTGCTCGCCGCTCAGCTCCGGCAGATCCTCAAGCTCATCGGGGTCCTGATCGAAGATGACAGCGGGGGAGCCGTAACGGTCCAGCAAGGCATGGGCCGCACGCGGCGTAAGTTCCGCGTTGGCAAAGCGCAGCCAAGCAAGGGTGTCTTCCGGCAACCCCGGAATGAGTGCAGACACGCGCGGCCCAATCAGAAGGGGCAGAGAGTCGGGGGGTGGCTCGAACTAACGGTCGTAGCCGCCTCCCACGCCTCCGCCGCCGCGGCGCCCGCCGCGACCTCCGATACCTCCGCCAACACCGCCGCGGCCGCCGATGCCACCGCCGATGCCGCCTCCAATGCCTCCGCGACCCCCTGGACCGTACATGCCCGGATACTCCTCGGACTGGGGCTTTTTGCGCGGGAGCTTGGCCACGGAGTTATCCACCGTGAAGCTCCAGGTCTTGGTGACGCTGTTGCCAGCCCAGTCGGAGGCCATGACCGTGACGGTATGGCGGCCGTCGGGCAGAGGTTTGACAAGCGATGCGGTCGTGGGCTCCGGCGTCTTGTAGGTCAAGGTCGCCGTGCGCAGGTCGTAGTGGTATCCCGGTTCGTCCTCGTACTCTCGGCCTTCCCGCCGGCGGGCAACGCCTTCGCCGTCAATGAGCAGCCGGACGGTGGCAGGGTTCACGCCAGAGCCTTCGTCTATAATGCGGGCTTCGAAGTAGATGGGCGGCACGCCGTTGATAACCACTCCCATGGCCGGCTCTACGATGGTGACGTCCGGCGGAGTGGTGTCGGTCATGTTCGTGTCGAAGCATGCGAGGGAGCCGTCGTCGGAGACGACGTAGAGCTTGCCATCGGCTACGACTGGACTGGCGGCAACATTCGTCCAACGAGCGACGGCGTCCTCGGTAGAGGTGCTCGGCTGGGTCTGGTAGAGCCACTTGACTTCACCGGTTCGGGCGTCCAGGGCATAGACGGCCCCGAGCACAGTACCCACAAACAGGTAACCATCGGCGAGGACCGGCGCCGCAAGCACCTCGTAGGCAAGGCGCGGCGGGTTTTTCCATAGGGGCCGGCCGGTCCTGGCGTCGAAGGCGTAGACCGTGCTGTCAGCGGTAATCGCGTAGACCGCAGTGTCGTCGGCAGCGGGCCGGACTGTGATATCGTTCGGGAGAAGCATGCTCCAGCGCGTCGCGAGGTTTCGGGCCATGAAGCAGTGGAGCTTGGTGCCGCCAGCGGCATAGACGTAATCCCCCACCACAACGGGCGACTGGCGGAGAACAGTACCTCCGAGGCGCGCCGAAGCCCGCTCCTTGCCGGTGGCGGCGCCGATGGCATGGAGAACCTGATCCATAGAGATTACGTACACTATCCCGTGAGCGACCGCAGGCGCACCCGTAATCTCATCCTGGGTAGCGAATCCTCCCTTCCAGCTCGGCACTTCCGCGCCGGTACGCGTGTCAATGGCATAGACGCGCCCGTCCGCGGCACCGAAGTAGACGATGCCATCGGCCACTATGGGCGTGGAGCCGACGCTGGTGCGGGTGTCAAAGAGCCACGTTCCCTTCCCCGTTTCCGTGTGCAGCGCGTAGAGCTTCCCGTCCTCCGCTCCGACGTAGAGCATGTCTTCCATCACAGCCGGGGTGGTGCGGATGCGGGTGTTCAGTGGCTGGTCCTGTGGGAAGCGCCACTTCATGGCACCGGTTTGGGCGTCCACCGCATAGACCCGGTCGCCGCAGGCGAAGTACACTGTATCGCCCGAGGCCGCCGGTGAGGCGGGGTTGTTGGTGTCATACGTAGCGGTGAACTTCCAAGACAGCGACAGAGGCAGGGTAACCCGTCCCGCGGCGGGCGCCGCGAAGGCGGTGGGGCCCAGCGCAAGGCCGCTAAGGATCAGACACCACAAACGCATGCTTATGCCCATGCGAAGGATCGGCACATATGCCATTGGTAGTCGTACTCCCTTCATAACGATGGACGAGTTCTATCCAGCCAAACCCACGCCGACACGCCGCAGGGTTTCCGCAGTCCCGGCGCTCACCTCCGAGTATATCGGAACGAGCGCCCTCTGTCAAGGTACCTGCCCTGCTAAGGCGTACTGCCCGGCGGCAAGCCGCCCTCCTATGCCTCCGATTTGGCCGGCAGGAGGCGCATGATGAGAGATCCGCAGACGGCCGCGGACTTCGTTTCACGGCGGCTGGAGCGAATCCTGCCTCGGATTACTAAGCCCGGGCGGTATGTCGGCGGCGAAGTGAATGCCGTTGTGAAACGCCCCCGCGATGTCGCGGTCCGCGTGGCGCTCGCCTTTCCGGACGTGTACGAAGTCGGCATGAGCAACTTGGCGCTTGCCATCCTGTATGACGTTTTGAACCGGCGTGAGGATACATGGGCCGAGCGTGTGTACGCACCGTGGCCGGATGCGGAGATGCGGTTCTGGGCTGAGGGGATCCCGCTGTTCACGTTGGAGAGCAGGACGCCTCTGTGGGCCTTTGACATCATCGGGTTCAGCCTGGCCTTCGAGCTCTGCTATACGAACGTGCTCCAGATGCTCCATTTGGGCGGAGTGCCGATCCATAGCGCCGACCGGGACGAGCGGCATCCACTGGTTATCGCGGGTGGGCACTGCGCCATGACACCCGAGCCGATGGCGCCATTCATTGACGCATTCGTCATCGGCGAGGGCGAAGAAGTTGTCCATGAGATCGTGAATACATGCCTCGCGTACCGCCCAGCGTCACGCCGCGAATTGCTACGGGCCCTATCGAGCATTGAAGGGGTGTATGTGCCGGCGCTGTACCGTGTGGAAGATTCGGTCAACGGAGCGCCCATTCCGGCGGAGCCGGGCATCCCAGCAAAAGTGAAGCGGCGCTGGATTGCGGACATGCACTCCTTGGTGTTCCCAGTGAAGCCGGTGGTGCCGCTAACTGAGGTGGTGCACGATCGGATTTCCATCGAGGTGATGCGGGGGTGCACGCGGGGGTGCCGCTTCTGTCAGGCTGGAATGATCACACGGCCGGTGCGAGAGCGGAGCGCGGAGGCGGTCCTTGGATTAGCGCGGGAGTTAGTGCGTTCGACAGGGCACGAGGAGATCTCGCTTGTCTCGCTTTCGACCTCGGATCACTCAGAGGTTGGGGGGATGGTCAACAGGCTGATTGGCGAGTTCGGGAAGGAGGGCATTGGGGT
>Ga0068707_1002449_pt1 | contig 13067 bp, 21 predicted proteins | sample YNPNPMetaG_FD_66600 | JGI IMG/M metagenome (GOLD analysis project Ga0068707, IMG submission 66600) | Anoxygenic and chlorotrophic microbial mat microbial communities from Yellowstone National Park, USA - YNP NP MetaG | ecosystem: Environmental > Aquatic > Thermal springs > Hot (42-90C) >... | reverse complement strand
CGGGTTCTTGGGGCCTGTCGGCTGGGCCACCGGCAACACGGGGAAAACCTTCCTTAAACCACTGGCCCCACAAACCCAAGTTCACCGTCATCCCGGTTCTGGTCCAATGCACTTTTCGGTCCTCTTGGCTCATTGATTTCTCCCAACGCCATGGCCAGGAAAACCGATACATACCAAATCCCCGCTTGTCTTGTCAATGAACCAGACACCTGTCAGGAATATCCGGGGTGGAACGCTAAATCCCTTAGGAACGGATGGGGTGGTTCGGTGCGCCTGCAGGATTGTGGGACACCGGAACTCCTAAAGGAGGGGTTTTGAACCTTCAGTTGACATCCTTCCTTCAGTTCACGGAATGGATTCCCAACAACGGTTAGACCGCTTGTTGAGATGGTTACAGGGGTTGGCCCTTGTGTGTTACTATAATGTTCTCCATGCCCCCTTTCATCCCCTACCTGAAGGAAGGATCTTCACGGTGAGAGTGGAAAAAGTCTCTGGCTTTCCCCCCACCAGAAGTGTTCGGGATGCATCATGTCTAATTCATTCCCAAGTAACACATGCAGGGGGGTTCCGGTTTGCTTAGCCAGGTCCGACGAGGTCCAACTTTGCTCGGCCGTAGCGCGCCTCTGGGCGGTGCGTGTTGCGCCATTCAAATCTGGTTTTCCAGAGAATCCTCGCTTTCAAGTCGGTATGAAAATCAAAGGCTGTTGACCAGGTTTTCCAGGTCGCGACGTTTGAACAGAGGCCGACCCGAAAGACGGACGGGACGAAGAGGAAAAGAACGGTCCGACAACCGATTCCGCAACGTTTTTTCAGCCAAGCCCAGGTATGCTGCCGCTTCCCGAATGGTAAGGAGAGCGTTGTTCTGAGCCTTCAGGTCTTCCCGCAGCTGTCGGAGCTCAGCTATGATATCAGATAGAGATGGTTCCTGGTGCATGCTTTTTTATGACGCATAAATATTTTATATAAAGGAAAATAGGACATGTCAATATTATTTTTTTAAAAAATGTTTATTTGACCTTTAAAACCAATTCCATGGCCAAGGGTTCCCGGGCCAGGGAGATGCCGTCCACCAGGCTTTTCTTCGCCAGCACCAACCAAGCAGGCCCTGGCGGCAGGGTTTCGTCAGGGGTGGCAATGGCCACGGACAGCCGGATAACCGGCAATTTGACATACTCGTCGGAGACTACGGCGAGCAGCTCTCTATCGGCCGGACCCAGCAAAAGGTCCGGGCTCGCCCTTTCGGTTGGCTCTTCCTCGCATTCATAAAGCAATCTCCAGGTCGGGACTTTTAACACGCGGGCCACCTTTTCCAGGTAATCCAACCGCCAAGGCCGCATCCCAGAAAGCATCCGGTAAAAATAGGCCGGGTCCATGCCGATTTTCTCCGCTACATCTTTGCGCTTCACACCCATTTTTTTGATTCTTGCCAGAATATTCCTGCTGATAACCTCCATATCAACCTCCCTCCCGACTCACTCTAAAATAATTAGTATTAAGTCAATTAGTCAAGCCTTAAAAAATAAGTCATATAGTCATTTTTTTCTTGCAAAAAATAAATATGTCATATATAGTCGGAAGAAGTCTCAAAAACTGAGTTCTCTGGCCATGATACCGCCGCGGTGGGACATCTACGGCCTTGCGCTGTCGTGGTTGTTCGCCCACGGTTTTCTTTTAACAAAGGCATGACACGCCCTTTAAGCCTGTGGAGGTCACACCATCGCGCTGTGTCGCAAGTCGGTGAGCCATATCCATCCTTCGAGGAGGCCACCTAAAAAGGATATGCCGCGCATTAGGACTATAAAGCCCGAGTTTTTTGATGACGAAAAGTTGGCTCAGACAAGCCGCGATGCTCGTTTGGCCTTCATCGGCCTATTGGTGCATTCGGACGATTACGGAGTGGTGAAGGAAAACCCGAGGTGGCTCAAGGCAAGGGTATTTCCCTAAGATGACGATATTTCCTGGCAAAATGTTGACAATTGGCTCCAGGAGCTGACGGCCCTTGGCCTTTTGGTCCCCTTCACGGCGAATGGCGAAGCGTATTTTTATATCCGCAACTTCACCAAGCATCAAGTCATAAGTCGGCCTTCCAACACCAGAAATCCTGCACCCCCGGCGGAACTTCTGACCCAAAAAGATTCACTGAGGCCTCACGGAGCACTCACTGCTGGAAGGGAAAGGAAAAGGGAACAGGAGTAGGAGTAGGAAGGGAAACGGAAGTGGATAAGGGAACGGGAATGCGAGGGGAAGGGGTAACCATCGAAGCGACCGACACTCACCTTTCCCTCTCTGAAGAGATTTCGCTGGATACGCCTCCAGTCGCCGACCCGCGCGCGGCTGGCCAGACTGCTCCCCGGGCAGTAGAGGCAACGGTAGTTAACACCAGGGAGAAAAAATCAGGACGGCGAACCAAAACGCCATTGCCTGAAAATTTAGGTATCTCCGAGCGGGTGCGCCAGTGGGCGGAAAAGAAAGGGTATGGTCACTTGGAGGAGCATCTCGAGGCCTTTAGGCGCAAGGCTATGATGAACGGCTATCGCAATGTGGATTGGGACTTGGCCTTCATGGAGGCGGTGCGTGAGGATTGGGCCAAACTTCGAAGCAACGGCCGCGGGGCGGCACCGCCGCCGGAGCGCCGGGCGCCGCCGCCTCCTTTGCCGCCGGACCCGCCTGGCACCTTGATTCCCCAGCGGGATTGTCCTTGGTGCGGCGGCGCTGGAGTTAACGGGAGCCACCCTTGTGTCTGTTTACATCCGGAGTCTTCAAGCTATGCAGGTTGTTCAGCAAAAGTTGCGGCCCACTGATCTCAGGTTGTGTGGCCGGGCTCCTGACTCGCCGGCCAATCCCCAGGCGGAACAGGCTGTATTGGGGCGATTCTGTTGCGGCCGGAGGTCTTGGACCGGGTGGCGGCGCGCCGGTGCCTGGAGCCGGTGGAAAACGTCGCCGAGTTTTTGGGCCAAGCTGTCCAAGGGCTGTTGGAGGCCGCCGACGCTCCCCGGGTGGAACAGGGAGCGGCCATAGACAGGTTGGTGGCTCAAGAATCCCAAACCATTGAGGAGGTGTTTTACCGCCGGCGGGAACCGGGTTTGGCGGTAGGATATCGGGAATTGCAGCGGCTGTTTTCCTGGCCGCCGGGCGGCTTGGCGGTTTTGGCGGCCCGTCCGGGCTTGGGTAAGACCACGTTGGCGGCCAATTTTGTCTGGCGGTTGGCCCGGGCCGGCGTCAAAAGCGAGTTTTTTACCCTGGAGATGAGCAAGGAACAGCTGGTTCGGCGCTTTATGGCCTTGGTGGGACAGTTGGACGGCCAGAGGTTAAATCAGGGCCGCTTGACTGCGGCAGAGTGGACCCGGTTCGGAGCGCTGCGCGTCCAGTTTGAGGCGCTCCCCATTTGGATTGACGATACCCCGGGGCTGTCGGTGGCCGATATTCGTATACGAGCCAGACGGCGGCATAGGGCGGAACAGCGTTCCCCCGCCCCTCCCCAGAAACTCCTTTTCATGTTTTATGGGTGTTTAGCCCATGAGCAACTGTCCCAAACCACCTGCCTGGCACCTACATTGCCGAGGTTCAGGATGGCTCTCACCTTGTGCTTCAGACGGAAAAGGTTCTTTAAAGATAGACTTGTACCCATGTACCAGAGGCCGTCCTGGCGATAACGATGCGGCCCAAGATATAGCCCGGAAAGTCAAATTGCTCCTCCCGGGGCTCTTCGGAGGCTGGTCTTGGCCTCATTCAGGGCCAGACCCAGGCGGGTCATCACCTGTCTGATCCAGGGCAAGGGCCTTCCCAGCCTAGTTACCACTCAGGATGACAAAGTCATCCGCGTAGGTGACCACAACGACTTCCAGCTCCTCTCCCATCCGGCTCAGAGCCAGTGTTTCAAGAAGCGGTTCATATACAGATGGGCAAGCAACGGACTAACCACCCCACCTTGGGGAAGCCGCATTGGCTCTGCTTGCCACCTGTCAGATGCCCCCGTCGCAGTTCATCCAATTCCTCCACCGGAGTTTTCAACCACCTCCTGATCAAGGCCAAAACATGGCGGTCACTGAGGCGCCGAGCCACCGACTGCATCAGTTCCCGGGGGGGATGGTGTCGAAGTACCGGCCCAGATCGGCATCCACCACTTGGTGGTAACCCTGACAGAAACGAGTGTGCACTTCTTTGAGGGCATCCTGGGCGTTGCGCTACGGCCGATACCCACAGGCCGCCGGGTCCAAGTCCGCCTCAAAGATCGGTTCCATGACCAGCGTCACTGTCGTTTGCACCACCCGGTCCCGAATAGTGGGAATGCCCAGCGGCCTGTCGCCGCCTCGGACCTTCGGGATCAATCCCCGCCGCCCAGGTTGAGGCTTATTCGTCTTGGTGTGCAGTTCTTCCCCGAGGCCGGAGAGCCCCTCCTCCAGCCCTGCTGCCTCGATCTTCTCGAAGCTCTCGCCATCCACTCCTGGCGTCCCATGATGGGGACCCGCCAACCGGTAAGCATGGAACAGCACGTCATCCCGCTAGATCTTGTCATAGAGCTGGTAAAAGCGGAAATCCGGCTTCACCTTCGCCTTGAGATAGAGCTTCCTCTGAAGTCTCCGGTTATTTTCGGGTGTTGTCAAACTCATGGTCCATCACTTATCCTCAACTTCTTCGGAGGCGTTCCAGAAGTGAGGGTCCTTCCCTCCCCAGGCATTACCCGGCTCTGACGGTACTATGACCATCTCCGACTCCCGGCTTGGTCGTTAGCTCATCTGTGGTTTGGGGACGCGACCCCCGACCAAACCAGGCCTCCCACGTCGCCAGATATACCTTTCCTGCGGGCCGTCCCCACTAGCCCAGTGAACCGTACCGGTGCTTCTGACGGGCTTTCCCCGGCCAGTGGAGCCTTCCCCGTTATTCAGGCGGGTCGGCGTTCACCACTTCACCTTGGAGGCCTGCTCAGGTGCCCGAGGTTTCTCCGAAAGACCAATGTCTTGGAGAAGCTTGCCCCCCCTTTATAGCCCCGGGCCTGGGAACCGGAGGTGGCCAGGGTATGGGTCTTGCCGCCGCCGAATTGGGTAAGAAGAGTGATCACCGGTGCAGGGCCCACGGTCTCCCCCACCAGGCGGCGCAGCACGAGGCGACAGTAATCCGTTAAGGCCTGGCCGACATAGGTGCGGGCGCAAAACTTGGCCGGATCCTGGTAGTCGTCCGGGGCAGTTCCCGAAACAATCTGGTCCAGGTGCATGGCGAGTTCGCTCGGCTCCAGGGAGCGGCCCTCCCGCAGTTCTTTACGGGGCAAAGTTACCTTGTACCGCGGCTCCATAGCATTTCCTCAGCTTATTCTTCTCCCCAAAGACGGCGGATAAGCTTCTCTTTGGAGTTTTTCAGATTACTTGCCACCTCCCGCAGAATGGCATCCAAAGTGCCCATCTTAAGAGAAGGATGGAAAGGAATGATGAGATGATGTTCCCTCGGGAAAGCGGCCGTCAGGCGGAGTTGGCTACCTCTCTGGCGGGTGGCCGGTACCCCACCCTTCCCAGACGCCGGGCCAGGTCCTCGTCATTCACTTCCCGGGGCAGTTTCATACCACCAGCAACTCGTCTTTCACCTGGTGCAGGCGGATAAGGCGAGGCCTTTGGTCTTCTTCGAACTGGCAGCGTACCGCATCCTTCACCGCCTCCCAAACCTCCGCCAGGGTTTCCCCCTGGGTGAAGATGGAGTGCCCCAGGGCTTTGGCGTCATAACCTCCTTCCGGAGACTCTTCCAAAGATGCTTTCCGTGGTCATAAAGGTTTACCTCGTTTTGATCATGGCCTGGAGGCCTTCCAGCCATTTGCGCTCTTGGGTATGGGGCGGATACAGGGCCATGAGGGCAAAGGCCAGGCGCTCGAAGCGCTTGCCTTTGCGGCCTTCTTCCTTAAGGAGATCTCGAAGCACAGTGGTGCGGCCAGCGGCAAACAGCAGCATAGCCTGATGCAGGCGGTCCAGGGTGGTGAGCTGCTCTTTAGCTCTGCCCGGCCCTTTAAGCTGAATTGGCTGGGGCTGCGATTCCTAGTCAAACAGTAAACCTTGCTTAGGGCGTCTTTTAAAATGAACCACCTGCACTTCCAGGCTCTCGCCGAACAACTCCTCCTGCCGCTTCGGAACCGGCCGCAGACGCACCATCCCTTTGTGGATCTAGATGATTTTCCCCGTTTGGAACTAAGTGTCCCTCTTCTTTTTCTTATTCCACTAGATGTGGGTAAAGATTAGGGCTTATTTAAGGGGGGTTTAGAGGTCAGCGTGATCGTTATACGACAAAAATAAAGTCCTTCCAATCACGGGATGTCATGTACTCACTGAGCTTTGAGCAAGGACGAGGGTTCCTGGTGCCGGAAATCTATTCGGAGGTCAGGTGGCCCTCGGGGGTACAAACAGCACTTGTCGGGAAACCATTAGCAATAATGGGGCGGCGCCGAGTTGCAGGAGGACGGCAAAGGCGACTAGAAGGTAAAGGGAGAACCCGTAGAGAAGGCCAATAACGGCGCTGCCTGCCAGCCAAAACAGTCCGAAGCCGGTATGGAAGATGCCGTAGCCCGTGGCCCGGCGTTGAGGGGGGACCATAGCGGCAAGGGCTGCTTTGAAGACGGACTCCTGCGCCCCCATGCCGATCCCCCAGCACATCATCCCCAGCAAAGCGAGTTTTGGGCCTCCCAGAAAGACCAAAGGCGCAAACAAGGCGGTCGCCAACGTGGCGGCGATGATCACCGGCATGCCCCAGCGGTCAAACAGGCGTCCCAGGATAAGGGCCGCCCCGGCATCCACTGCCATGGCAACGGCATAATACAGGGGAATCCAGGGCGCCGGGATCAGGTTGATCCGGCCGAAATGATAGGCGATCAGGAGAAAATCGGCGTAACCGGCGGCGATACAGCCCACGGCGATCAGGTAGAGCCAGTAAGGACGGTGAAGCCCCCGGGTTGCCAAGCTGGGGACGCTTACCTCCAGGCGACGAGGGTGGGGGTAAAGACGGGCGGCGGTGGCGAGGACCAGTAGGGCCAGGACAGCCGGCGCCAACAGCACGGCAAAACCGTGACGGTAACCGCCGTGGAGATATAAGACCCCGGCGATAATCAGGGGACCGGTGAAAGCCCCCAGCTGGTCCATGGCCTCATGGAAACCGAAACCCCAGCCCCGCCCCACTTCGGCGGTGGCATGGGACAACATGGCGTCCCGGGCCGGGGTGCGGATGGCCTTGCCCGTACGCTCCAGCAACAGCAGCAAGGCGGCCCATTCCCAGCGCCATACCAAGGCCAGCAGGGGGATGGCCAACAGGTTCAGGCCGTAACCCACCATGGTGATGGGCCAGTATTGCCCCAGACGGTCCGTGAGATAACCGGAGACCAGGCGGAGGGCGTAGCCCAGAAACTCCCCCAAGCCGGCCACCACCGCCACCACCACGGCCCCAGCCTCCAGGCTGCCCAGGAAGGGGCCGCTGATGCTGCGGGCCCCCTCATAGGTCATGTCGCTGAACAGGCTGATGACCCCGAGAAGAAAAATGAACTTCCAGGCTCTGCCAGCGTCGAGATTTCTGTCTGACATGATAACTTTTCTGCCAGGGGATAGATTTGCCTTTCCCTAAGGCAGGCGCACCGCCGGACCAGCAGCCGCAGTAATGGTCATCTTCCCCCAAGGTCTCATTTTTATAAAGTGACTCAGCCTGAAGCTACAGCCGATCTTCGGGTGGAGCACAGGCTGGGATGCCCCGGCCACTTGATTATATTCTCTTCGTGCCCGCTATGGTCCGCAAGCCAAAGAAAAAAGCCTCTGCTCAACATTGAACAGGAGGCATCAGCTGATGAGTGGTGGGGTGGGATTTTCTCCGGCGGGTCCCATCGCCAGCTATCGGCTCTTTTCAGAGGAGGCGGTTAAACCCACCCCTGGCCACGTCCTTGGCAACTTCGGGCGGTCTTGGCAGCTTGTCAAGGGCAGTCTAATGCGAAAGGCGTGAAAAATCAAGGATATTCTTGACAAGGCTGCCAGGAGAGCAGTTTTTATTATTTGAGATATTTTTCACTGATTTTTTCATCAGTTTAAAAACCACCCATGACAAAAAGGCGATGAAGTCTGCCTTAACCGCTCAGGCTCTTCAGGCTTGAGTCTTTTATGGAGGGGTTGGGGGAGGGGGTGTGGGGGAGGGGGCAGGGGCCTACGGCCCCTGGCCCCCTCCCCACCAAGAACTTTTCAGGACAAGTTGGCTAATTTTTCTTGTCTTGACCGTTTTCCTTCCGAGTGGATTCAACTTCTCCGTTGAAAAAGTCGTCGTAAAGTTCGCTGGCACATGCCGGGCAAATGCCATGGCTGAACTCCGCCTCCGAATGTTCTTTAAGATAATCTTCGATCTGCTCCCAATATCCCTGGTCAGTGCGGATTTTTTTGCAGGAGGCGCAGATAGGCAACAGACCTTTAAGGGTCTTGACCTGGAGCAAAGAATCCTGGAGTTGGGCGATAAGTTGCTCTTTTTCGGCGGCGGTGCGTTGCAGTTGGGCCATCATGTCCTGAAGGGCGAGGTTTTTCTGCCGCAACTCCCGGCTCAGATTGGCCAAATCCTGGTTATGTTGTGAAATCCGCCGCAGAAGTTGGCTTTCCGTGAGTTTGAGACGCTCCCCGATAATTAGATAGCCCCAGCCGAGGTTAAGGATTCGGCAGTCAAGGAGGTGGACAGCCGGGTCTTTTGGCTGAAAGGAAAGGCGTAGAGGTTGGATATGGCCGACCTCGGGCAGGGTGACCAAGTTTTCGCCACCCGAAACTAAAAAAGCGCCCAGTCTTTCCCCCAGAGGCTTTTTGTGAGTTTCATTAAGGTAAGGAAGTTCCGGTTGCATTGGGTAATTTCCAAATTCTGGTTAACCACAATGAGGACCAGATTGGTGGCTTCCTCCAGGTATGAGTTGAGATAACCACCCCAGATTTGCTCCCAGCCGGGTAACATTATAGGACCTCCACCCGATCACGGCCGCCGCTTTTGGCTTGATATAAGGCTTGATCAGCCCGTTTTATAATGAGTTCAGCCTCGTCACCGGGAAGCAGTTGACTGATGCCGAAGCTGGCCGTAACCTTCAGTCCTGACAAAGCAAAGGTTTGGGCGGCCAGTTTTTGGCGCATTCTCTCAGCAAAATGCTGCGCTCCTTCCAGGTCGGTATGGGTGAGAAGGATCAGGAACTCTTCTCCCCCCCACCGTGCCGCCAGGTCTTCGGCGCGGGTGTTTTCCCGAAGGATGGCTGCAAAACCCTTCAAGACTTCATCACCGACATCGTGTCCATAGGAATCGTTGATATTTTTAAAATGGTCCAGATCGGCCAAGACCAGGGCCAAAGGTAGGTGGTGGCGCCGGGCCGCGGCCAAGGCCTGCTCCAATCTTTCCAAGAAAAAACGTCGGTTGGCCAAGCCGGTCAAGGGATCTGTCCGCATTAACCTGGTAATAGTGGCATTAGCTTTGGCCAGGAAGCGGTTTTTTTGGGCCAGTTCCCGGTTAAGGTTAGTCAGCTCTTCGGTCAGAACCGCCAATTGCCGGATCATGTCTTGGCTGGAGGGCAAAGGTTTTTCACCAAATACCACATAACCTTGAGGAGTGTGATACACTCTACAGCTCAGAGTCATAATGCCTTGGGAAAGCAAGGCAAAATTAAGACGTATTTGGCTCTCTTGCCCTGGTCCGGGAAAATCTTTCAGGACAGCGACACTTTCAGGGAAAAGCAGAGATTGCAGAGGTTGTCCCAGCCAAGTTTCAGGGAGGCCCAAGAAGTTGACACAACCCTGGTTGCCATCAATTAAGGTTTTATTCTCATCAAGAAGCATGATGACTATGTGGCTATATTGCCAAAGATAGGAAAGGAGTAGATTCTTGTGGGTCTGGCAGAATTTAACGACGGCCGTTTTGGGGCCGCGCTTTCCTGGATTAACCGGTGGGTTGTGGATAGGTTGAGACGCAGACATAAGAGCCTTTCCTTTGAGGCTGAAATGGGCAAAAAGATTTACTGCCACCAGGAACGGGGCAAAGCCACGGCGCCCTTGGCATCTGGGGCATAGCCATCCGCCATGGTGAGCTGCCATAGTTCCGGCAGCTCAGCAAAGGCCAGACCACCCACCATGACCTTAAGGCTCTTCAGGGTGTTATCCTCTTTGATAGCGGTCACCAATTCCTGGGTGGAATCCAGATTGAAAGGCATAGCCACAGAGATGGCCAGCAAGTCCGGTTTGATTTGCCGAAGGTATCGGCGTAATTCGGCTGGGGGGGTGTTGGCCCCCAGGTAATGAATCTCACACCCGTCCAGAGCCAGGAGGTCGGCCACGCAACGGGCCCCGGTCTCATGAAATTCGTTCGGGGCGGCGGTCACCACCGCCCGTCCTTTGGGTGACGGGACTATCTCCAAATTGGGATATGAGACGGCCATTAACCGGGCCACCAGGGCGCTGGCCAGATGCTCCTGGGCTACCGATATTTCCCCCCGCTCCCATAAACGGCCGATGGCATACATGCAGGGCTGCAGAATCTCGAGATAAAAAGTTTCTAGTCCGGCAGGGTTTTGGTGAGCGGGGCGGCGATGGTCAAACAGGTTTGGGAATCTCCACGCAAGAGTGCTTCCAGGAACTGGCGGCGCGTGGGGTGCCAGACCACGTCTCCCAGTGATGGCTCCGGGATCGGTTCCTGCGCCAGAGAGACCATATCCTGGTGCCGGTTGAGCATCCATTGATGGACGGCAAGGATACCCTGAGCTTGAGAAGACGGCAATTGGGTGGCCACCGCTCGTTGCTAGGCCGCAAGTTCCACCGGAAAATAATCGAAAGAAAAACCATGGCTATGGTAGGAGCGATAAACCCAGATTACTGTTTTAACCAGAAGGGTATAGGCGTTGAACCGAAAAACATTGGCCATGAAGCGAGCATGGTTGAGATGGTTGTCGTACATCATTCTCAGGGGGTTATAGCCGATGAGACGATGCACCTCCGGGTGGGGGCCTCCAAAGACCGGTTGACCTGGTCCACCATGGCCTCAGTGTGGGCTTTGTAAGCCAAAGCTGCCTCTGTTGTTATTTGGGGCAGGTTTTCTGCTTCTTTAAGAAGTTGGGCAAGCATTTCGGTCTCCTTTTTGACCTCGGGGCGGCTTGTCGCTCAGCCGACAGAGAAAATTGCAGCCTGGTATCCCCCATGCCTCGGGGCGCCGAGGCGTGGCCGATTTTTCCCTTGATGGGGGCGGGGTTCTCCATAGGGGTGCCGTACCAGAAAGTGAAGGAACATTAGATCAGATTCAGCCTTTTGAGGTCGGATAGGCCGTAGCCGGCAAAACTTAGTTCCTCTTCAGGCAGCTTCAGGCAGGTGAGAAAGTTGCCGTACACGCAACCGGTGTCGATGCCGATTTTATTGGGCATAATCAGGGGGGCGTTAAAGGGGGTGTGGCCGAAGATCACTCGCCGGCCGAAGTCCTCAAAAGAGGTGATGAATTGGCCCCTTATCCACAGCAGGTCCTCTTCTTTCTGTTCCGCCAGGGGCACCCCGGGTTTGAGGCCGCCATGGACAAAGATATAATCCGGGGTCTCATAGATGGTTTTCAGCTCCCGGTAAAACAGCTCGTGCTCAGGCGGCAAAACCAGCTCCTGTTTATGCTGCCAGCCGGGCCCCCAGTATTCCAGACAGGTACTGGCGCCACCGTTCAGCAGGAACAGGTCCCGGTCCTCCCCCGAGAGGAACTTCAGAAACATGGCTTCATGATTGCCCTTGAGGCAGATGATGTGTTCAGGGGGATAGAGTTTTTTAAGGCGGATGATGTAATCCACCACCCCCCGGGACCGAGGTCCGCGGTCAATGTAGTCGCCGATAAAAACCAGTTGATGCCGGGTAAGGTCAGGCTGCACCGCCTCCAGGAGGCGCTCCAGATGCTCCAAACAACCATGAATATCTCCGATGACATAGATAGAATTCATTGTGTCAGCCGGTCATGATGGTTTCAGTCAAAGTAAAAAACTAATTTCTTCAAACCAGCCAGCGAAACAACTTTTCCCGGCGGTCCAGGCGGGTAAGGCCGGCCTGCCGGGCTAACCGTTTGGCTTCCTCCAGCTCCAGCATGGAGGGGAAACGGTTCAAAGAAGGAAATTCATGAGCCCGGCCGCAGGGGCGGTATTGGCCCATAACATTGACATAGGTGTTGGGGGAGATTTCCTGGGCTAAAAATTGCATGACCTCCTTGGTGCCGGCCAGCCCGTCGGGAAGCACCAGGTGTCTGACCAGAAGGCCCCGACGGGCCAGACCTGCTTCGTCCAGGACCAAGTCACCCACCTGACGGTGCATTTCTTTGAGGGCCTGGCGGGCCACTTCCGGGTAATCCGGGGCCTGGCTGAGCTGGGCGGCCACCTGGGGGTCCCAGAACTTAAAGTCCGGCATATAGATGTCAATGACGCCGTCCAGGAGTTTAAGGGTCTCAACCGCGTCATAGCCGCCGGTATTGTAAACCAGCGGTACTGACAGCCCCCATTCAATAGCCAGGGGCAGGGCGGCCAGGATCTGGGCCACCTGGTGGCTGGGAGTGACGAAATTGATGTTATGGCAGCCTCGTTTCTGGAGATAGACCATGATGGCCGCCAAGTCTTTGGTGGTGATTTCCTCCCCTTCACCGCCATGGCTGATTTCCCAGTTCTGGCAGAAGATACAGAACAGGTTGCAATGGGTGAAGAAAATAGTGCCGGAGCCCCGCGTCCCCACCAGGGGGTCTTCTTCGCCGAAGTGAGGGCTGTAGGAGGAGACCACCGGCTGGTCGCCGGTGCGGCAGACTCCCAGCTCCCCCTGATGGCGATTCACCAGACAGCGGTGCGGGCACAGGGTGCATTGATGCAAAATTTCGTCCGCGGCCGCGGCTTTCTTTTGCAACTCTCCTTGCCGATGGGTTTTTAGATAAACCGGCTCCCAGTTAGTCATACCGAAGTTCCAAACAATTTTTTCCCCAGATTATGTGGTCGTTACTGGAAACTGGACAGTTGCCCATGGGCCAAATGGCCTCCCCCGTAAAGGATGAAAAGGAGTTTATAGGGGGAGGGCCGGGGGAGGGCAGCTCCCCCGCCCTCCCCCCAGAAT
>Ga0068707_1002448_pt1 | contig 13067 bp, 16 predicted proteins | sample YNPNPMetaG_FD_66600 | JGI IMG/M metagenome (GOLD analysis project Ga0068707, IMG submission 66600) | Anoxygenic and chlorotrophic microbial mat microbial communities from Yellowstone National Park, USA - YNP NP MetaG | ecosystem: Environmental > Aquatic > Thermal springs > Hot (42-90C) >... | reverse complement strand
AACTCCTGACGCAGATAGATATTTTCCAAGTCCAGACGTCGTTTTTCCAGAGCCCGTCCCACCAGATGCCGTAGATCGTCCGGAGCAAAGGGTTTGGAGAGAAAATGGAAGGCTCCGGCCTTGATGGACTCCACCGCCGAAGGTATGGTGCCGTAGCCGGAAATGATAATGACTTCGCTGTCGGTCTCCAGAGCCTTGATTTTTTTCAGGGTTTCCAGGCCATCCACGTCCGGCATCACCAGATCTAAAAGGATGACGTCAAAAGACAGACGGTCCAGCAATGACAGACCCTGCCGGGCACTGGCTGCCAGTTCCACCTTGTATCCCAGCCGTGTCAGGATCTGGTAACAGGCATCCAACATGGCCTTGTCATCGTCGATTACCAGAATCTGAGCCGGGATGCCGTTTGTGCGGATGGCGTTCTTTTCCACGTTAGGTGGTAAGTAAGTCTAAAATTCCCAGTTAATATTTTTTATTCTAAGCAAAGGTTCCCTCGGCTGTCAAGGAGGTCGGGGGCTTTGCAGACCACGTCATCGGCTGTCAAAATTTTTAAGGGCTTCAATTTATTAAGGGATTGCCAATCGCTGGAGTTTTGACTGGCGATAGACTGACGTGTAGCGGTTATTGGAAGAAGAGATACGGGAAATCGTAAAAAACCAAAATATCCTGGTGATGCTGCAGGCAGTGCGGTGAAAGCCAAAAGGCCATGAGTGAGCGAGCAAAAAATTCTTCCCCCCATGGCCTCTTTTTCAGTTTGTCGCTTTGTCGGTGGTATAAGGGGTTAAACTAATGGTCTATTAGTCGGCAGTGGCCCTCCAGCCTTTGATAACGACAGTCAGGATCTAAAGATACTGAGACCTGAGGTTCTTAACCCCGGCTTTGCAGGTAATACCGATCCACAAACGGACATACCCCTCTCGGGAGCAAAATGTAATATTCCCGGGCGTTAACCTTGTCCAGGAAACCGGCAGCCTGTCTCCCGAGTTATTTTCGGCGCTTTAGCTTAAGGGACTCACCCCCGTGCCTTAGCCCCTGTCAGCCATCTTTTCCAGGGGCTCATCTTTGCTTCGGTCTGCTCCCGAGCTTCGCGCTCTCGCTTCTCGGCTTCCAGTTCTTCCACTCTGGCCTTTAACTCACCGATGCGAGCTTCAATTACAGACACGCTGGCCTCAGGCGGTAAATCCAGAAGTGCTTTTAAGCGTTCCATCAGGTAAACATTCATAACGTTCTCCTCTTTCCCTTGCCTAGATCAAGAGATTGTGTTCAGGATTTTCCACTTGGCTGGCGATCTTAAGTCATGACAAGGGTACGCGTGGTAAGATGGCCCTCTGTTAATTTTCCGCCTTTGCCTTCACCTCCCCCTTCACTAAAATTCCTGGGTCCACCTAGGGGAAGAATTTTTGCTTCCCATCAACTATGATGCCACCCAGAGGCCCCCCTGACCCAATAATTAGAAATCATTAGCAAATAAATATAGTCTTTTTTTCTATAATAAATGTATTGGTAATTTTTTCAATCTTTTAATGCATGAAAATTGATATTCGGCAATTTTGGTCCTCCATGCTGCGGCACCGGAACCACATGCCTTCTTTCGTCTTTGCAAACCCGATGTTTTACCGTATATTTCCCTATATAAACTAGTTCACCCCCAGACAAGATAGCAAGCTTTCCCTCTCGGAGAACTTAAATCATGACCGTGACCAGGGAACAACAAGAATCCTCCTCCCCTCCCGAGCTCTCGGCATCAGCTTCAGCAAGTTTAGAAGAGTTGACGAAATCTCAGCCTTGCCCCGGAGCGCCGGCGGATTTCCCCTCCCAATTCGCCCGGCTGTTCTTTGGGGCCATCACCCTGATTGTCCTATATTATTCCTATGAACTCCTCAAACCCTATCTACTGGATATCTTTCTGGCTTTGGTGCTTTTCTTTACGGCCAAGCCGCTTTTTCAGGGATTAAGCCGCCTTTTGTTTGGTCAGCGGGCCCTGGCTTCGGCTATTACCTGTCTGCTTTTAGCCTTGCTAATTTTAGTGCCCTTTTTTGCTCTGGTGAGCATCATCGCCAACCAAGCCCTGGAGTTCTCCGGCTGGGTGCGTCAGGAACTGCAAAGCGACCATCTCTGGCAATGGATAGCCACCAAGACCGAAGCTGTCAAGAATTATCTGGCACATCTGAATCTGCCGCTGCCTCCGGAACAGATTAAATTGGAAAACTTGATCCGCACCGTCCTCACCAAGGCCAGTGGGTTCATTTATGATAATGCCGTCAGTCTCCTCAAGGGCTTTACCGGCTTTTTTCTCGATCTGCTGCTCGTACTTTTCCTCACCTTTTTCATGTTTCTTCAGGGCGATGACTTTATCGACGAGATCAAGAAGCTTTCACCTTTGGATCCTGCCCATAATCAGGAAATCCTGGGGGAGATGGAGGCGACCATCAAAGCCACTTTATGGGGGACGGTGATAGTGGCTTTTGTTCAAGGCGTTCTTGGGGGATTGGGTTTTCTGCTCTTTGGGGTGCCCAAGGCTGCCTTCTGGGGCACCGTCATGATCCCGGCGGCGGTCATCCCGGTGGTGGGAAGCGCCATTATCTGGTTGCCCGGGTGTATTTATCTTTTTCTGCAGGGTTCCGTGGCTAAAGGGGTAGGGCTGTTTTTCTGGTGCCTGGTGCTCATCAGTTCCATCGACAATGTGCTTAAGCCCTTACTGATGAAGGGCGCCCGCTCCACCCCCACCATCTTTATTTTATTCAGCATCCTCGGCGGAATCTCCTATTTCGGCATGATCGGCTTTATTCTGGGACCGCTCATCCTCTCTTTTCTCCTTTCCCTTCTGAATATCTATCGAAAAACCATCCTGGCGCCCGTTTCCGTGCCTATCCCCTCATCGCCCTTGGAAAAGGCAGGACCCATCGCCATAAAGGACGATGGGTCCTAAAATTGTATCCGGGCAGGGAGCAGTGTGGGCCCCTCCTTACCCTTCTTCAAGCTTTGGCAAAAAACTCCTGCTTGATGTCGCTGAGATTCAGATCTCCCCGCCTAACAGCCTGGCGATTTTCCAACTGCTCCAACTCCTGCTGCACCAGATCGCGTTCCAACTGTCTATCTTCATGGATGAGTTGACAATATTCCTCAAATAATTCGTTTGTTAGATTACGGGGAAACAGATGTTCTTTATGCAACCGCTCTTCCAACCCCAGGAGATTGTCCAGCAGGTAAAAATAAATGGCTCGGGCATCCGACAACTGACCGGCCTGGGCCAAGCGATCGGCCCAGGACTGAGTGCGTCTCAGTCTCTCCTCCGCCTCGGCAGGGTCTATAATGCCGCCGCTGACCTCTTCCATGAGGCGGTCAATGGACTCCAGGATGTCGTCCAGTCCCTGCCCCTCCTCCTTGAGGGCGCTCCGCACCTCCGGCACCCGATCAGCCAGGTCCAGGATGATGTCGAGCAAGTCCTTTTTGGAGTATTTTTTCAGCCGCTCCTTCAATTCGCCCCGATTTAAGAATTTTTCCGGTTCTTCTACCCAACTCCAGAGCAACGCCAAGACATGAGGGCAAACTTCCTGGCCTTCTACTTGGGTGCAGGGGCACATGGAGGTCAACTGGCCGTCTCTGATCCTGACTTCCACCGAAAAGGGTTCTTCATCCCAAACCACGATCTGCAGACGGTCGCCGATACGGTAGCCATGTTGCACCTGCTGGTTTTCAACCAGAAGACGGGCTGCCGACCGAGCTTCCGGAGTGCCGATCTGCTCCAGGGTTGAAGCATCCAGATTTTCAAAACGCATAGTAAGCCAAGTTCCTTAAATCTTTTTTTAAAATGTATCACATCCCCCGGACATGGCAACCTCTTAATGTGGATTTTTATGGGCTGGAGAGAAAAAATTTATGACCTGGCCATAACCTCAGCAGCAGCGCACAGTTCATTAAGGCAGAGCTGAAGCTGCTGACGTAAAGGCTCAAGTTTGGCTCCCCGCACATCAGGAGCAACCCACAAGGGCCGGCCCACCAGGAGGGCAATCCTTGAAAAAGGCCAAGGCAGTTCAAAGCGGTCCCAGGTGTGGAAGACCATTTTCCGCGAGGCAGCCATGGCCACCGGCAGGATGGGGACCTGGGCTTCTCGGGCCAAAAAGAGAAGCCCTTTTTGGGCCACCCGGGCTGGTCCCCGGGAGCCGTCGGCCACCAGCGCCGCCCGTCGCCCCTGACGCAGGTAAGTGGCCATTTCCTGCAAAGCCCGAGCCCCACCTTTCTGACGAGAGCCTCGACATACAGTCACTCCCCAGCGTTGGGCTACCTCGGCGACCAATTCACCATCCCGACTGGGACTGGCCAAAAGGATTAGTGGTGACAGGCGGGCGTAGTAATTGCGGGCTTTATCCAGGGGGGAAAAAAAATATAACACCGGCAGAAGCTGGCCATGCCAGCAGGTGCCCACCACCGGGCGTCCGGAGGCCAACAGTTCCCGGGACTCCGGATGGACTCGCAGGGAAAACGAGCAGGTGCGAAAATATAAATGTGTCAGCTTTTCGGCCCATACCGGTAACCAGCGATGCCAGGCCGGATGTTCAAAACGCAGCTTCATGCCTAAGGGATGGCATCCAGCCAGTAAGCCATGGGTTATAACTTATCATTTCTCCAGATATTTTCGGCCTGCGGGCACCAGCTATTTTTTCGATTTTAGGCGGTCCAGGATTTTAGGGGTGTAAATGTCATGTTCCATGACCAGGCAGGAAACCTTGCGCATCAGACCTAACTTCATCACCAGAAAATTGAGACGCTGCATCTGTTTGAGCTTCTCGGATTCATCCTCCAGGGAGGCCACCAGGTCCTGGAGCTGGGTGACTTCCCGCCGGGCCTCCAATTCCGGCGGCAGGCAGTCGGCCATTTTCATGATCTTGTAAGCCAAGCGCAAATCCTCGGGGACGTTGCTGTCGTCCTCCAACCGGAGAGGTTTACCCCTACCGGGCAGATTGTCAAACAAGCCGGCCTCCAAGGCCTCCAGGATGCGGTTTTCAGCGATCCTTTGAAAAAAGTCCATGAGTAATATCGTGTTAGGCTGGGGGGTCGGCCAAAAAATAATTTACAGAGTTAAAAAATGGTAAATAAAATCCCTGTTAATACCGCCGCTTGCGGGCCCGCTCCATTTCCCGTTTCATTTCCCGGCGGCGGATGGTCTCCCGTTTGTCCACTTTCTTTTTCCCCCGGGCCAGGGCCAGTTCAATCTTAGCGACTTGCTCTTTAAAGTAAAGCTTCAAAGGGATCAGGGTAAAACCTTTCTCCTGGATTTTGCCTGCCAGTCTCTTGAGTTCGCGATTATGTAACAACAGCTTTCGGGGCCGGTCAGGTTCATGATTCTCTCCGGAAGCATGGGGATAAGGGCTGATATGGGCATTGTACAGGAAAAGCTCCCCATCCCGGAAGCGGGCGTAGGAATCCTCGATGTTTACCCGGCCCAGGCGGATGGATTTGACTTCTGTACCCTTCAACACCAGCCCCGCCTCATATAAGGCATCAATGGTATAATCAAAATAGGCCTTGCGGTTCCGGCAGATCAATTTGAGTCGTTCTTCTTTTTTCATGTAATTGAGCGACCAGCTTTCAAAACATATCCATCCGGAGAGGGTCGTTGGCTCTAAAGAATCTGAACCACAAGAGGGCCCGGCCCTCACCGCCTTTTGGCAAGTCGGAATGAGCGATGCCGGACACCAGCAATTGCGAGGATTTTTCTCATCATTTTATTACTCTGGTAGTTTACCAGAAAGTAAAAAACCGTAAACAGAAAACCCATTAACCGGTGCCGGCCAGGGCGGAGCCGAAGCGGAAAATCTCCGGGAAGCGCTGCTGCATTTCACTGGCCACATAAGCATTGATTTCTTCCACCGTAGGCATCTCCAGAACCCGGCGAGTCATCTCCTGGGCTTCCTGCAAAGTGAGCTTGCGGATGACATGCTTAATCACGGGTATGGCCATGGCGTTCATGGAGAGTTCGTTTAATCCCAGACCCATAAGGATGGGAGCATATAGGTAATCCCCGGCCATTTCCCCACACATGGCGATGGGGATGCCGGCCTCCCGGGCCGCCTCCACGGTCTGGAGGATCATACGCAATACCGCCGGATGGAGAGGTTGGTACATGTCGGCCACCTGCTTGTTACCGCGATCAATGGCCAAGGCATATTGGATCAGATCATTGGTGCCGATGCTGAAAAAATCCGCTTCCCGGGCCAAAAGGGGGGCCAAGGTGACGGCCGCCGGCACTTCGATCATGACTCCCACTGGCAATTGGGGGTCAAAGGGCTGGCCCTCTTTTTTTAGCTCTTCCTGCACGGCATGCAGGAGTTCCCGCCCTTCCCAAACTTCCCGGACGCTGGAGATAAGGGGAAACATAATTCTTACCTTTCCATAAGCTGAGGCCCGTAATATGGCCTTAAGCTGGGTGCGGAAGATTCCCTGTTCCCTGAGGCAGAAACGGATGGCCCTAAGGCCCAGAGCCGGGTTCATTTCCGGAGCATACTCCAGGTGGGAAAGAAATTTGTCACCACCGATGTCCAGGGTCCGGATGGTCACCGGCTTCGGTTGCATGGCCACCACCACCCGCCGGTAGTCCTCAAAAAGTTCCTCCTCAGTGGGCAATTGGCGCTGACGTAGATAGATAAACTCAGTGCGGTATAGACCCACCCCATCTCCCCCAAACTTCAAGGCCAGTTGGACTTCCTCCGGCAGCTCAATGTTGGCCATCACTTGTGTCTGGAAGTGGTCTCGGGTGACGGCGGGCAAAGCACTGGACCTGGCTACCTCTGCCTTAAAGGTCTCAAACTCCTGCTGGCGGATTCGGTAGGTGGCGAGGAGTTTTTCCCCGGGGTCCAGAATCACCCGGCCGCTGAGACCGTCCACAATCAAGGTGGCGCCGTTTTTGATCTGCCGGGTAGCATTATCTAAACCCACCACCGCCGGGATTCCCAAAGATTGGGCCATAATAGCCGTATGGGAGGTCTTGGTACCTCTTTCCGTCACAAAACCGAGCACTTGGGAGCTGGCCATCTGGGTGGTCTCAGCCGGCGACAGATCCCGGGCCACAATGATGATGGGTTCAGAGGAGGACAGATATCGTTGGGGTGGGTGGCCGGAAAGATTCCCTAATAGACGGCGATACACCGCATCCACATCCTGGACCCGTCCTCGGATATATGGGTCTTGGATACGGCTGAACAAGTTTTTTACTTTCTCAAACGATTGAGAGAGAGCCCATTCGGCATTCAGGTTGTTTTCTTTGATCAGTCTCAGGGTATCTTTATAGAACATCTGATCCTTCAGGATCATGAGCTGGAGTTCAAATAAATGGGCATGTTCCGGAAAGTCTTGAATAACCTCTTCTTTTATCCGCGATAGGTCTTCTTCAGCCTGCTCCACGGCCTGCCGGAAGCGCTCCAATTCCTGCAGCCGTTCTTCTTCCGTATAAACAAGGCGGAAGGAATTCTGGACTTCGCCCCGGTCGCTGATTACCCGAGCGCGCCCCATGATAATGCCGGGGGAGGCGGGAATCCCTCGCAGGATGAGATCGGCCGGGGTCATATCTCCTCAAATTTGCTGGCAAACAATCGGGTCAGGGCCTGAGCCGCCTCTCTGGCTTCCCTCCCCCGGGCTTTCAACACCAGCCTGGTGCCTTGAGGGCTGTCCAAGGTCAGAATGGCCAGTAGATCTCGGGCATCCACCTGGACACCATCTTTTTCCAAGGTTATTTCCGCCTCAAATTGCTGCGCGAGGGTGACGATCTTCATGGCCGGGCGGGCATGAATACCTAAGCGATTCTCCACCCAGAGTTCTTGTTCCACGTAATGTATATGACTTGGGCGCAAACTCATCTAGAATTTAAGGAACAAAGACGACCGGGTCATGCTCTGGGAGACAGGCTTATTTTATAGTTGCCTGCCAGGAAATCTTATGGCCAGGAAGCCTATCGTTTCTGTGGTGATTTCCTAGGGTAATTTTGGAAATAACTTCAGGGAATAAGACCCTGGGTTTTCAGGCTCAGATAGGTTTGGTAAACCCGCCGGCGTGGCAGACTTAACTCGGCAGCCGCCAGGTCAGCCAAGCGACGACCGCTCAGCTTGGAGTTCCGGGCTAATTTTATAAGATGATCCGCCACAGCCACTTGGGGTTCCGGCTTTCCTTGGGGGCAGGAAAGCACCAGGGTGCATTCTCCCTTGATTTCCTGGCCGCGCACAGATGCCGCCACCTCGGGCAGCGCCCCCCGCCAGCACTGTTGGTGCAGTTTGGTCAACTCCCTTACCACCAGCACTTGGCGACGGGTGAACACCGAGGTCATCTCCGTCAAGGTGCAGGCCAATCGTTGAGGAGCCTCGTAAAAAATCAACACCCGCGGCTCATCGGCCAGCTTCTTTAGCAATTCCAAACGCTTGCCTTCCTTGCGGGGCAAAAACCCCACAAAGGTGACATCCCCCTTAAAACCGGACATGGAGAGGGCCGCCACTGCCGCCGCGGGACCAGGAACCGCTTCCACTGTGAACCCCGCTTCCCAGGCCAAGGCTACCAGATCTGTGCCGGGGTCAGAAAACCCTGGAGTGCCGGCATCGCTCACCAGGGCAATGTTTTCGCCCCGTTGGAGGCGCGCCAACAGTTCCGGCCCCCGACGGGCCTGATTGTGACTGTGGTAGCTCACCAAGGGGGTGGTAATCTTAAAATGACTCAACAGCTTGCGGGTGTGCCGGGTGTCCTCGGCGGCAATAAGGTTCACCTCTCGCAGCACCCGCAGCGCCCGCAAGGTAATGTCTTCCAGATTGCCGATGGGGGTGGCCACTATATAGAGAGTGCCCATGGTAAAGTTAATTCTCAGGAGCCGGGCGTTACAAGCTGAAACGGTAACCAGGTACAGACGCTGCCGGATTCACCGCCAGTGGGGGACTGATAACTTAGTAGGTCTTTATATCCCGAAAGCGTCAGGAATTATTTCTATCTTGGGTCCCTCTGTTTGCCAGGTGATGGCCACCACGTCAAAGCGCACCGGCGACTCCAACAAGCCCTTTTGCTTTAAATAATAGCCGGCCACCTTTTTCAGGCGGGCCTGCTTGGAAAATGAGACGCCTTCCTGAGGCTCCCCGAAGTTGAGACCCTTACGGGTTTTGACTTCCACGAATATCAGCTTTTTCCCCTGCCGGGCGATGATGTCGATTTCCCCTAAAGGGGTGCGATAATTGCGCGCCACAATTTTATATCCTTCCCGGGTGAGAGCCTGCGCGGCCAGCTCTTCCCCTCTTTGGCCCAACTTTTGTCGAGTAAGTTTCATGTCTTCTTAATCTTCAAGGGATTTCAGCCCCTTAGGAGCACCAGCCTCAGGTCTCTTCTTTCCACCTGGTGGCTTACTCTTCCTGGCTTGCTTGGAAAAATTCTTTCACCCCTTTGAAGGTGCGGCGGTGAAGGGGGCAGGGACCCCAAGTACGCAGAGCCTCGAGGTGCTCCGGAGTGGCATAACCCTTATGTCGGGCAAAGTTATATTGGGGAAAGCGCCGATGATAGGCCGCCATCAGCCGGTCCCGGTGGACCTTGGCCAGCACTGAGGCCGCTGCAATGGAAATACAGCGGGCATCGCCATCGATGACCGGCTGTTGGGGGTAAACCACAGGGAGGGGCTGGTTGCCGTCCACTAGGAGCATTTCTGGCAGGAGGGCCAGATCCTGAACTGCCAGTGCCATGGCTTTGAGGCTGGCCTTGAGGATACCCACGCGCTCGATTTCCCTGACACCGACTTCGGCCACCGCCCAAGCCAGAGCATCGGCCCTGATGGTGGTTTCCAGCACCAAGCGCTGCTCCGAGGCTAGCATTTTGCTGTCAGTAAGTCCGGGAATATGAGTGTTTGCCCTCAAGATGACGGCGGCCGCCACCACCGGGCCGGCCAGGGGACCGCGTCCGGCCTCATCCACCCCGGCAATAAGCTTTATCCCGTTACTACGCCAATAAGCCTCCGGGTCAGCAAACACTGGCATGCTGCCCCGGATGTGCTTCATAGGGCTGGGGTCCGTTTCTCTTTAATGCGGGCCGCCTTCCCGGAGCGCTGCCTCAGGTAATAGAGGCGGCTTTGCCTGACCCGACCCCGGGACAGAATCACCACCCGCTCAATATTGGGGGAATGCATGGGAAAGATGCGTTCCACCCCCACGCCGTAGGAGACTTTGCGCACCGTAAAAGTGGCCCCGGTGAGGCCGCCCCGCTTGCGAATGACCACCCCTTTAAAGACCTGAATGCGTTCTTTGTCTCCTTCTACAATCCGGACATGCACTTCCACAGTATCGCCGGGGCGAAAATCAGGCAGGTCCGCCCGCATCTGCTCCCGGGAAATCTGCACTAACCGTTCCATAACTTCTCACCTGTTCTCTTCGCCAGACTCCTTCAGATGAGCCAAAAACTCTCGATCCTCAGAAGTCAGGGAGGCGGTTTTGATAAGGTCAGGGCGCAACCTGACCGTTCGGCGTAAAGCCTGTTCATGTCGCCAGCGGGCCACGCGGGCATGGTCCCCGCTCAACAACACCTCAGGAACTTCATGCCCCTCAAAGACCCGCGGGCGGGTATAATGGGGATGCTCCAGCAAACCCGTCTGAAAGGACTCCTCCTCGGCGGCCCCTTCTCCACCCAGGACACCGGGTAACAGGCGGGTCACCGCATCGATCACCACTAGAGCCGGAATTTCTCCCCCAGTGAGGATATAATCCCCGATGGACAATTCCTCATCAATATAGTGGCGGAGGCGGTCATCCACCCCCTCATAGTGCCCGCAGATCAGCAGCAGCTGGCGCCGCGCTGCCAGCTCCCGGGCCTTTTCCTGAGTAAATAGCACCCCTTGGGGGCTCATAAGAATGACCCAGGTGTCCTCCGCCTCTGACCGCACCCAGCGGATGGCGGCCACCAGGGGTTCAATCTTCAGAACCATACCGGGACCGCCACCGAAGGGCCGGTCATCGGTGACCTTGTGGCGTCCGGCGGCGAAATCCCTCAGATTCAAGACTCGATAAGTCACCGCTCCCAGAGCCTGAGCCCTCTTCAGCATGCTCTGGCTCAAAGGAGAGGTGAAAAACTCGGGGAAAAGGGTAAGTATATCAATCTGTTTGGGCTTGTCCTCCTGGGCTTCGACCTTAGCCATAAATCATGCCGGGTTTTCTATCCTGCTTTCCTTTTCGGCCTTCCCTCCGAGGCCGTCCGGTACCCTCGCTTTGATCCACCCCTCTTGTGGGTTTATTTCCGTGATTACCTCTTCCACCGCCGGCAATAACAACTCCCGGTCTCCCTGACGGATGACATAGACATCGTGGGCCGGGGTGGGAATGATGTCCGCCAAGCTACCCAGATGGGTCCCATCTTCCGCATCCACCACGGGGAGGCCCAGGACCTCAAACCAGTAGAACTCACCTGGCGGCAGCGCTGGAAAGCGCCGACGGTCGGCCTTGACCATCAGCCCCACCAGGGCCTCGGCCTGAGTGCGACTGGTGATCTCCGCCAATCGGAGCAAGGTCTGACGTTTGTTACGCTCTACCCCTTTAACCTGATATGGGTTACCGTTAATTTCCACCACCCCCAGGGCAGTAAAAATCTCCGGATCACTGACTCCAGCGGCCTCCGTGGCGATCTTCAGCCAGCCCTTCAGACCATGGGCCCCCACCACCCGCCCCATGTCGATCAGTTGAGGTTTCTGCATCAACCCTTTAGTCTGTGGACGCTTTCGGCTGCCACAAAATGACCGGCAGGCGAGCCGTATGGCCCGCCGGTTCCCAAACAATTTGTCTCTGTTGTGGCAACCCTATTATTATTCGATAATTTCCAAAACCGCCCGTTTGCGGATTTTAGTTGAGGCTGCGCTGAGAATGGTGCGCATGGCCCGGGCGGTACGCCCCTGCTTGCCGATCACCTTCCCCAGATCTTCTTTGGCCACCTTGAGCTCGATTACCGAGGTCTGCTCTCCTTCAATTTCCTTGACCTGTACCTGGTCGGGATAATCCACCAGAGCTTGGGCGATGAACTTGATCAAATCCTTCATGGTGTGCCACCTCCGTCATGGGATGGGACGGACTTACGGGAAAGCTTTCAGCCGTCAGCATTCAGCTTCCGACCACAAAAACCCATCTTAACCTCGTGATTTTTGCGGCTTGTAATAAGTGGCCCGGGAAGGTGACGAGCTTCAGGCTCCAGGTGATACTGTCCTGCCGGCTGAGCGCTTTTTCAAAAGACTGGCCACCGTGGTGGTGGGCTGAGCCCCACGGCCCAGCCAGTGCGATAACAGCTCTTCCTTGATGTTCACCGCGGCCGGGTCTTGATGCGGATCATAGGTGCCGATAATCTCCAGGAACCTGCCATCCCGGGGAGATTCACTGTTGCTCACCACAATACGATAAAAGGGACGCTTCTTGGCGCCGAAACGGGCCAAACGGATGCGCAGTGCCATGTAAGCTGCTTTTTCCCTCCTTTTACTTGAAATAGGAGCTGGGGATATCTCCCAGGCTGTAAGCCTGGCCAGCCTGCTTAGACTCCTTCAAAAAAATTGGGGGAGGGTGAACTTGCCGCGTCTTCCCAGTTTCCCCATCTGTTTCATCATTTTTTGGGTCATGGCAAAGTTTTTCAATAGGCGGTTGACATCTTCCACCGTGGTGCCGCTGCCCCGGGCGATGCGCCGCCGGCGGCTGCCATTGATTATCTGATAATTGGCCCTTTCCTGGGGCGTCATGGAGTTGATGATGGCTTCCACCTTGATCAGTTCTTTGGGGTCGGGCTTGAGACCTTTGAGGGCCTTATGTTTACTGAAGCCCGGAATCATCTCCAGGAGCTGCTCCATCGGCCCCATCTTCTGGATCTGCCGCAGCTGCTCCCGAAAGTCCTCCAGATTGAAGGTCTCTTGCCGGATTTTTTTCTCCAGGGCCTGCATCTGAGCGGTATCGAAACTTTCCTGAGCCTTTTCAATGAGGCTTAAAACGTCCCCCATACCCAGGATGCGCGAGGCCAGGCGGTCGGGGTGAAAAACCTCTAAAGCGTCCAGTTTTTCCCCCACCCCCAAAAATTTGATGGGCCGGCCGATC
>Ga0068707_1002446_pt1 | contig 13069 bp, 12 predicted proteins | sample YNPNPMetaG_FD_66600 | JGI IMG/M metagenome (GOLD analysis project Ga0068707, IMG submission 66600) | Anoxygenic and chlorotrophic microbial mat microbial communities from Yellowstone National Park, USA - YNP NP MetaG | ecosystem: Environmental > Aquatic > Thermal springs > Hot (42-90C) >... | reverse complement strand
AGGCGGCGTGACCAGGTGCGAGTCGAGTTTCTGTGCGGTGGGCGGGCCTGGCGCGACCATCACCGCAAGGAACGCATGCTGCAGAGTCTGACGGCCCGCGCCAGCGTGGGCTGGGATGAATTGCCCGCCGCCTGGGACCGCCTGACCGAGGCCGAACGGGCGGCCCGCAAAGAGCTAGAGGCGCTGCGCGACCGCCTGATCGCCCTGGAACTGCCCCATTGGGCCGGCCAGGCCGAGGCCCTGGGTCCCTACCGTGTGGTGAGCCAGGTCTTGGAGGGGTACAACGCCGCCCACATGCGCTATATCGCCCAGCAACTGACCCAGCAGCCGGGGGTGATCGCCCTTTTGGCCGTGCGCGAGCCGGCGCCGCAACTCTGCTTCACCCGCTCGGCGGATGTGGCGTTGGATATGGCCCAGCTCTTCCGCGAGGTCACCGCGCCCTACGGCGGCCGGGGCGGAGGGAAACCCCATTTTGCCCAGGGCGGCGGCGTGGCGGCCAGCGAGCTGGCCGCGGTCCTCTCGGCCGCCCGGGATCGGGTGCGCGAGCAAGCGGGTTAAGCGGGCCGCCAAGGGAGGGAAACGTGCTACACGAGTTGGCCCCGGGCGTCTATGTGGCCACGGGCTATGAGGGAGGGAATATCGGGCTGATCCAAACCCCCAGAGGGGCGGTGTTGGTGGATACGCCCATGTTGCCCGCCGAGGCGCAGCAATGGCAAGAGACCTTGAGGCAGTTGGGCGTGGAAAGTATCTACTGTATCATTAATACCGATTTTCATCCGGAGCGTTTTCTGGGCAACGCCTGGTTCATGCCCACCAGGATTTGGAGCCACGCCTCGGCCCTCAAGACCATCACCAAATACAAAACCTCCCTGGAGCAAACCACCGCCACCCCAGAGGAGCAGGATTCCTCGCTTCCGCCGGATATTTGGGCCAAGAACGAGGTCTATTTGCCCGAATTGTACGTGGGCGACCATGCGACGTTGCACCTGGGAGAGCGACGCATCGAGCTGCTCCATCTGGATGGCCACACGCCGGCCTCCTTGGGCGTTTACCTGCCCCAGGAGCGCGTCCTTTTTGCCGGCGATAACGTGGTCCGCAACGAACACCCCGTCATGGCCCAGGCCAACTCCCTGGCTTGGCTGGAGACCCTGCAACGCATCCGCGAGCTGGATGTGGAGTACATCGTCCCCGGCGCGGGGGAGCCGGCGGGCAAGGAGCTCCTCGATCCGTTGGAACATTATATCCGCGAGATGCGCCAGCGGGTGGAGACGCTCTTTCAGAGCGGCGCCAGCCGCAGGGAGTGTGTGGACAAAGTGGGTCTGTTGGACTATTTTCCTTTTTCCGAGGACCAAGCCTCGCGCATGAAGCGGCGCCGGCGCGAGAATGTGGAGCGGGTTTATGCCGAGATCCGCACGGCTCAAGCGAGGGCACGCCGGTGAACGCCTCCATGGTGGAAGCATTGCGGGCCGAGTTGGCCGCGTTGGGCATCCCCCTCTACGGCTTTGCCGAGGTGGGCGGTGTTTTCTCCGGCCCCTGGGCGGAATGGCCCAGGGCCATCAGCCTGGCGCTACCGCTCAGTGAACAGGACCTGGCGGGGGTGCACCTGGGGCCCACTCCGGCCTATTATGCCGCCTACCGGGAACTCAACGCCCGGCTCAACGCCGCCGCCCAGGCTGTGGAGACCTGGATCAAGGTCCAGGGGTACCAGGCCAAGGCCTTCCCGGCCACGGTGACCCAGGCCGAGCTGGATTCCGCCTTGGGGCCCGATCTCACCGCCCCCATACAGCACAAAACCGTGGCCACCCGGGCCGGCCTGGGGTGGATCGGCAAAAACGCCCTGCTGGTGACGCTGCAATACGGCCCACGGGTGCGCCTGGCCAGCGTCTTGACCGATCTTCCCTTGCCCACGGCAAGGCCCATCACCAGGAGCTTCTGTGGCACCTGCAACCTCTGTGTGGACGCCTGCCCGGCGGACGCCCTCAGGGGGAGTCTCTGGTATGCGGGTATGCCGGTCAAAGAATTGGTGGACGTCCAGGCCTGCCGGAGGACGGCGGAATGGCTGGCCTATGGCCGCGCAAAAGCTAACGAGACCATCTGTGGCATCTGTATCGCCGTCTGCCCGCTAAAGGGCCGCCAGCGAAGGAAACATCTATGAGCCGCGAAAGCACCATTCGGCGCCTCCTGCAACGGCAGCGGGCTGGACAACATTTCGACCTGGGCGAACGCCTGGAACGGGAAGGGCGCTTGGACGAGGCCATGGCCGAATTCAAGAACGCCATCGCCATGGACCCTCATCTGGTGGAGGGGCAAATCGCCCTGGGGTATCATTACCGGCGCAAAGGTCTATTGCGCAAGGCGGCCGAGGCATTCCGGGCGGCCGCCAACCTGGCGGGCGATTTTGAGAGCTATTCCAACCTGGGCTATGTCTTGGCCGACCTGGGGTGCTACGTCGAGGCCCAGCAGGCCTTCGAGCGTTGCCTTCAGCTCAAGCCCGACGATCCCGTCATTCGTTACGAGCTGGCTTACGTCCTCTACATGGCCGAGCAGTACGAGCCCGCCCTGGCCCAGGTGGAGGCGCTTTTGGGCATTTATCCTGAGGATTGGGAGCTGCTCCTGCTGCAAGGCAGTTGTCACCTGGGGCGCCAAGATTATGCGCAGGCAGCGGCGAGTTTCCTCCGGGCCCAGAAGGCCGCTCCGGATGAAGAAGCGCGGGAGCTCGCCCGCGAGCACGGCGAGGTGGCCCTGCGCTATCAAGAGTTCGGCGCCCGGGGTCCCCTCACCACCAAGGATCGCCTGTATGCGGATTACGGCGCCGTCGTCTTGGGCACCGCCACCGATAACGGCTTGGCCATCGGCGATTATCCCTCTTACGCTTTCGATTTTCGCGCCATCGCCGTTTCCTTGCGGCGCTTGGTGGCCCTGCATGACGCCTTGAAGCTGAACCTCTCGGCGCTAGTCCCCGCCCACACCCAGGCTCTGCCCTTGGTGGCCGCCTTGGGCGAACTCTTGGATCTACCCCTCGTCCCCTGGGAACAATTGAGCGCCAACGACGTGGCCCTGATCGTGATGGCCACCTGCAGCAGCCCGGAGCTTTACGATCTCATCCTGGAGCGCATCCCGGCCAAGGCCATCACCCTGGCCTTGGCCGTGGATTGGTCCTACCGCAACGAGTTCACGCCCGATCTCATCGGCATCCTGACCCAGAAACCGGCCACCTGGCCCTGGACACCCGGCGAGGATTGGTCCCTCTGGGCTGAGGATGAAGAAACCTTGGACACGGCCTTTGAGAACACGCCCGCAGGGCGCGCAGTGTGGACCTTGGCAGAGCGTATTTTGCAGGTCTGGCGGGCCCTCCCGCCGGAGCCGTCCTTGGCCAAGCAGCTCGCCTATTACCAACAACATCAACGGCTGCGGCTCTGGGCAGCGCTCCAGGATTCCCCCTGAACGCATGGGAAGCAATACATCCATGCCCACGGATCTCGGCAAGCCATCTTCTGAACAAGAGCGCTTTATCGCCACCTCGGTGGAGGAGGCCCTGGCCTACTTGGCCGCGCACCAAGGGAAGGCCCGGGTCACCGCCGATGGCGTGCCCCCTGCCCTGCGCACCTTTAACGGCCGCCTGCCGAGCTGCGCCATGGTGGATGTAGCCCACATCGCCAGCATGCGCCGGATCGGCATCCACAATGGCCACCTTGTGCTCGGAGGGGCCGTCTCTTTCGCGACCTTGGAGCAGGAGCCGCTGGTGCGGGAGCATCTCCCCCTTTTGGCGGCCGCAGCGGCGCAGGCCGCCCGGAAGACGACCACCCTGGCGGGCTGCATCATGGCCGCCGAAGGCAATTCGGTCGGCGCCGTGGCCTTGTTGGCCTTGGAGGCTGAGGTCGAGATCACCAACTTGACGGGAGCTCAATGGTTGCCCGTGGGCACCCTCTGGGTGCATCGGGGCGCCCCACGGGTGGATAACACCGCCGAGATCATCACTGCCGTGCGCGCTCCTCTGCTCCGGCCCGGCCAAGGCCAAGGGGTGGCGGCCCTCCCCGCCGGCGCGGCGGAGGAACATCCCCTGCTAGTGTTGGCCCTTAACCTCGTCCTCGGCGCCGGGGAACAAGCGCCGGCAAGGGTGCGCGTGGCTTGGGGCACCAACGAAGGGATCCCCGCCCGCTTGCCCGCCTTGGAGGAGCTGCTCTTGGGCCTGAACCCGGCAGACCCCGCCGCGCAGCACGAATTCGCCGTAACATTTGGCGACACAGTGATGGGCAGTTGCCGCATTGCGGGCACGGCCCAAGGCCTCACCCGCGAAGCCGCCACAGCCCTCGCCCAGGATGTTCTGGTCAAGGCCCTCAACATGGCCCTGCGGCCGCCGGCCGGCGCGCGTTGACCATCCCGCGAGGAGGCTGCGCCATGCCCACGGCCGGGCTTTATGTGCACATCCCCTTTTGTCGCGCAAAATGCGCCTACTGCGATTTTGTCTCCTATCCCGGCTTGGAGACGCTGCACGGCCCCTATGTCCAGGCGGTCTGCCAAGAGATCGCCCTGCAGGCATCTCCATGGGCGGGCTTTCTCTTCACCAGCATCTACATCGGTGGGGGCACACCCACAGTCCTCGCGCCGGACCAACTGATCACCCTGCTAGAAAAGAGCCGGGAGTGCCTCCACTTCGCCCCTCAGGCCGAGATCACCACCGAGGCCAACCCCGGCACCGTGAGTTGGGGCGCTTTGCGTGCCCTGCGCCAGGGGGGCGTGAACCGCCTCAGCCTGGGGGTGCAAAGCCTGCAGGATGACGAGCTGGCCCTTTTGGGTCGGGTGCACACCGCCGCCGAAGCCCTGGAGGCGTATGGGCTGGCCAGGGAGGCGGGGTTCAGCAACATCAACCTGGATCTCATCTTTGGGCTGCCGGGCCAATCCCTGGAGCGCTGGCGCGAGACCCTGGAGCGCGCCCTGGCTTTGCGGCCGGAGCATCTCTCCCTCTATGCCCTTTCGGTGGAGGAGGGCACGCCTCTGGCCGAAAGGATCGCCGCGGGCCGCTTGCCGCCCCCCGATGACGCCCTGGCCGCCCGAATGTACACGCTGGCCGAGGCGCTCTTGGCCCAAAAGGGGTATCGCCATTACGAGATCTCGAACTGGGCACGGGATGAGGCGACGGGTATCGTCGCAGGCGAGTTCCCCCGCTGGGCCTGCCGCCACAACCTCATCTACTGGCGCAACGAGCCTTATCTGGGCGTGGGCGCGGCGGCCTATTCCTACGACGGCCAGCGGCGCTGGGGCAACGTGCCGGAAGTGACAGAGTATATCCAGGGGATCTGGGCGGGGCGCGGGGCCGTGGCCCAAAGCGAAACCTTGGACGCAGAGAAACGCCTAGACGAGACGATGATGTTGGGCCTGCGGCTGGTCCGTGGCATCCTCTGGGAGGAGATTCGGCAGCGCTTTGGCCGTGATGCGCGCACGGTGTACGCCCCCCAGATCGCCGAGCTGACCGAGGCGGGCCTGGTCATCGCCGATGGGCAAGGTCTGCGCCTCACCCCTCGCGGACGCCTCCTGGGTAACCGCGCCTTTGCTGCCTTTTTGCGCTAACCCGGCAGCACCGCCCTTCAGGGACGCAAGATGGCGAGCTTGGCCTCGACCTGGCCGCGAACCTTTTGCAGATGCTCGGCCAGGGCCGTGTCCCCGTCCTGCTTGAGGTTGGCGATGTAGCGGTCGCAGGTCTCCAAGAAGGCCGCGTTCAAGAGCCCCCGATGCTCCTCCAGGATGGTGTTGGTGCCATCGGGGAACTCGGCCCGCAGCAGCCGATTGATCAAGCGCACATCGGCAGGGAGCCCCTCCTCCAAGAGGGCGATGGTCGCGTCCAGGATCCTCTTGAGCCTCTCCGCCCGAGACACGTCCCCTTGGGCCCGGGCGGTGGCCTCGTAGCGCGCCAGCACGCTGAGGAAAATCTCGTTGATCTCCTGGCGGTGCGCGCGCAGGGCGGCATCCAAATCTTGGGCCTCCAACAACGTCATGATCAGCAAGCTGGCCTTGTCCTGGGCATCGCGCAAGAGTTTATCCTGGGCATCCAACTCATCCAGGATGCGCCGGCGCAGGTCGGTGAGCTTTTCCGCCGTGGCGGTATCCCCCGCCCCTTGGGCCGCTTCGATCTTGGCGGTGAGGGCCTGGAAAAAGCTATAGTCCAGCCGCGGGCGGTTGAGGGCGATGGCCGTGCGCCAGGCGTCGCCGGGGCCGGTCTCCTGGAGCAGTTTGAGCAGATCCTCAAAGGTGGCGTCCTGGCGGGCCATCTGCGGGACGGGGTTCACCCGGGCCAGCAGCTTTTCGCGCAGCGTCTGCAGCGTCTTGGCGCGTTCGGTGTTCCCTTCCTGCTCCTGGGCCTCGATCAGATCGCTGAGCAAGAGCAAGAACTCGTATGTCAGCTCCTGGCGGTGTTCCTGCACCAGTTTATCCAAGGTGGGCTCGTCGGCGACGGCAGCGGCCAGGGTATTGATCAAGCGCAGCCGCGCCCGCTGGGCCTCCAACATCTCTTTGGTGATGCCATCCGCCTCCAAGATCATGTCCATGAGGCTATCCAAGGTCAGCGCCGTCTTGGGCTGCAAAAAGTAGCCCTTGCGCTGCTCCGCGGGCACGCTCTCCATCACGGTGTTCACCAGGCCACCGATGAATTGCTCCTGCTGCTGGGCAGAAAGACCCAGCTCCGCCGGCACATAGGCGATGAGCAGCTCCTTGGCCGGATCATGGTAGAGGATGGGGGTGCCCAAGATCCCCCCGGTGCCACAATCCGGGCATTGGGCATAGTTCACCCGGCCGCGGAGGAAATCTTCTTTCAATTCGGGCTTGCTGCCCACGTCAATGATGGTATAGACCTGGGCGATGAAAGGTTTGTGGCACTTGGGGCAATTCACCTGGGTTGGGATAGGCGGAAAGGCCATGTTCCTTGCACCTCCTAATAGACTTGGCGCGCGGCGAGGATGCGGCCCAACAAGGCCTGCGGATGGGTCACCGTAGCGGCGAACACCTCCTCCGCCGTAAGGCCCGCGCCGGCGGCCACCTGATGGGCGAACTCAAAGCTGACCAGATCCGAGGGCGTGTGGGCGTCCGAATCCACCACCATGGGCGCGCCCGCCTCGCGGCAGATCCGGGCCACATGGCCATTGGTCAGGGAATGGCCTTGACGGGTGGTGATCTCGATGAAGCAACCCCGCGCTGCCGCCCGGCGGGCCTCCTCCAAGGTCAAAAAGCCCGGATGGGCCAGGATATCCACGGCGGGCGAGGCGATGGCGGCGCCGTTGGTGCCCGGCGCCACCGGTTCCACAATGGTCTCGCCGTGGACCACCACCACCTCGGCCCCCAAGGCCTTGGCACGGCGGGCCAGAGGGTCAATGCTGGCCGGGGCCACATGGGTCAGCTCGATGCCCACCAAGAGCTTGGTGCTGAAATCGTGGGGTTGCTCATCGCGCACCCGCTGCAGGGCGGCGATGACGGCGGCCAGATTGCCCGCGTCGGCATGATCCGAGATGGCCAACGCCGCATAGTTGAGGGCGGCCACCCGGCGCAAGAGTTCGGAAGGCAACAAGACCCCGTCGCTGAGCAAGGAGTGGGTGTGAAAATCTATCCGCTGGGGCTGAGACATGACGTTTTGCTCCTCAAAAGCTTACAGCCCTCGGCCGACAACCGGCGGGCCGCCGTCATCATCCTATCCAGGGAGGGGAAACCTGTCAAAATGGAGGTGTCGAGAGTGCTCCCGTCGGATTCCATCCGACGGCGCGCAAGGCCCACCCTACCCATTTTATTTTGCTTGCACATACCGATGTTCCGTGGTATAATATCACTAAACTACAGGCATGGCAGAGAACAGGACGAGTAGCCGTCCTTGCGGCGACAGGGAGTGGAGGACGCAGACTGAGACCCTCCTCGACCGGCGGGCGGCGAAAACCCCCTGGGAGCCGGCTCCGGAACGGCAAGCCCTAGTATGGAGCCCCGGATGGCCCCGTTAGCGGCCATAGAGCGCGCAGGGCGGCTATGCGCCTTGCACGGAAAAAGGGTGGAACCGCGTGAGCTAGACCTCTCGCCCCTGGGCGAGGGGTCTTTTAATTGCCGAAAGGAGAGAGATGGCAGAGCCAGAGTTAGAGATCTTGCGTCACTCGGCCTCCCACGTGATGGCCGAGGCCGTGTGTAAGCTGTTCCCTGGGGCCAAATTGGGCATCGGCCCGGCCATCGAGAACGGCTTTTACTATGATTTCGACCTGCCCCGCCCCCTGACGCCGGAGGATCTGGTCCAGATCACCGCGCTGATGCAAGAGAGCATCCAAGCCCGCCACCCCTTCCAGCGCCGGGAGGTCTCGCGCCAAGAGGCGCTGGAGCTCTTTCGCGACCAGCCCTACAAGCTGGAGCTGATCCAGGAGCTGCCGGAGGGCGAGGTCATCTCGGTCTATCGCCATGGGGATTTTTTGGATCTGTGTCGTGGCCCCCATGTGGAGCATACCGGCCAGTTGAACCCGGAGGCCTTTGCCCTGCTCAGCGTGGCCGGCGCCTATTGGCGGGGCGACGAGAAACGCCCCATGCTCCAGCGCATCTATGGCACCATCTTCCGCACCAAGGAGGAGCTGGAGGCCTATCTCAATCGTTTGGCCGAGCTGGAGCGGCGGGATCACCGCCGCCTGGGCAAGGAGCTGGACCTGTTCAGCATCCACGAGGAGGCCGGGCCGGGGCTCATCTATTGGCACCCCAAAGGCGCCAGGGTGCGGGCCTTGGTGGAGGAGTTTTGGCGGCAGCAGCACTATGCCGGCGGCTATGACATCCTCTACACGCCCCATATCGGCCGCTCGTGGCTGTGGGAGACTTCGGGGCATCTCGGCTTTTACAAGGATAACATGTACTCCCCCATGACCATCGATGAGGAGAACTATTATATCAAGCCGATGAACTGCCCCTTTCACATCCTGATCTACCAGACCCAGCGGCGCTCCTACCGCGACCTGCCCCTGCGCTGGGCGGAGCTGGGCACCGTGTATCGCTTTGAGAAGAGCGGCGTGCTCCACGGCCTTTTGCGGGTGCGCGGCTTTACCCAGGACGATGCCCACATCATCTGCACCCCTGACCAGATCGAGGACGAGATCCTGGGCGTGTTGCGCTTTTCCTTGAACCTGTGGCATGCCTTTGGCTTTCACGAGATCAAGGCCTACCTGGCCACCCGCCCGGAGAAGGCCGTGGGCGAGCCGGCGCGTTGGGAGCAGGCCCTGGTCTCGCTGCGCAAGGCGCTGGAGACCGAGGGGATCCCCTACGAGGTGGATGAGGGCGGCGGCGCCTTCTATGGCCCCAAGATCGATCTGAAGATCAAGGACGTCTTGGGCCGCGAGTGGCAGATGACCACCATCCAGTTCGACTTCAACATGCCCGAGCGGTTCAACATGATCTTTGTCGGCGCCGACGGCCAGGAACACCGGCCCTACATGGTACACCGCGCCCTGCTGGGCTCGCTGGAGCGCTTTTTCGGCGTGCTCATCGAGCACTATGCCGGGGCATTCCCGCTGTGGCTGGCGCCAGTGCAGGCCAAGATCATCCCCATCGCCGATCGCCATGTGGCCTACGCCCGCCAGGTGGAGGCCCAGCTCAAGGCCGCCGGCTTCCGGGTGGAGCTGGACGATAGCAGCGACCGGATGAACGCCAAGATCCGCGCCGCGCAACTGGAGAAAATCCCCTACATGCTGGTGGTGGGCGACCGTGAGGCCCAGGAGGGGGCGGTCTCGGTGCGGCTGCGCACCAACGAGAACCTGGGAGCCATGCCCGTGGCAGCGTTCATCGCCCGGGCCCGCTCCCTGGTGGAGACGCGAAACAACTCGGAGCTATAAAAGCCATCGGCTTGGAGCGCAGCGCCGCCAGGACACCCCGTCGGCGCTGCGTTTTTTTCTTCCTCGCAGGGCAAACCAGGGGCAGCCTACGAGTAGGTGAGCACCACCTTGATGGTCTCCTCCCCGTGCTCATCGATGAACTTGTAGGCCGCGGGCAACTCTGCGTAAGGGAAGGTGTGGGTGATGAAACCATCCACCCGCACCAATCCGCGGGCCAGCAATTCCACCGCCGTACGGCCCACCCGGTGGCGGTCCCACATGGGCGCGTAGCGGCTGGGGCAATTCCACACCCCCATGCTGGAGATCAACTCCAGGCGGTTATGGTGCCATTCCTCGCCCAAAAAGACGGGCGCCGCGCCGCCTTGGTAGTAACCCAAAGTCACCACGCGGCCGCCCATGTGGGCGCAACGCAAGGCCCCTTGCAAGGCGCGGTAGTTGCCGCTGGCCTCGATGACCACGTCGGCGCCATGGGGGGCGTTGGGGCGAAACTTGATCGCCTCGCCGGGATCCCGCTGGGTGGGGTCAATCACGTCGTCCACGCCCAGGCGCGCGGCCATCTCCCGGCGCTTGGCGATGGGGTCCACGGCAGCGATGTAGGTGGCGCCGTTCAGCCGGGCCAACTGGCATACCAGCAGCCCGATGGTGCCCAGGCCAAACACGGCCACGTGGTCGCCCACTTTGATCTGGGCATCGTGGATGGCCACCAAGGCCACGCTGAGCAAAGCGCAGAACACCCCCTGCTCCGGCGTGAGGCCTGGAGGCAACACCTTCATCGGGTAACCTCCGGCCTGGGCATCTTGGTCCAAGCTGAGGATGTTCGAGGGGCGGTGGGGCATGGCCGTATGCACCAGATCGCCCACCCGCAAGGTGGTCACCTCCGGGCCCACCTCCACCACCCGGCTGACCATCTCGTACCCCAGGGCCAGCGGGCGAAACTCCGGCGTGGGGTTGGGCATAAAGAGGCGATGCTCCCGGTCAAAGTACTTGTCCGCAAAGGGCGCGGTGCCGCGATACAGGTTGAGCTCGGTGCCATGGCTGATCCCGCTGAGCACGCTCTGCAGGCGCGCTTCCCGCGGGCCCAGGGGCGGCTCCTCGTATGGGCGCAACTCAAAGGTGCGGGGGGCGACAAGATAATAGGCCGCAGGCATGGTCGGGTACCTCCTTCAGAACAAGTAACCCCTAAAAAGATACAACAAGAGTTTCTCACACTCCTCAGCCACGGCCAACAAGGGGCGTTCCTCCTGCCACCAACGATCCATGGGGAACCAATCGGGATAGGCGGCCACCATGATCAGCCGGATGCCGCTCCCCCGGAACGCCTTGCGAAAGGTCCAGTAAGCCCGCCGGCTGTGGAAATGGTCCGTCACCACGATCAAGGTGTGGTAGCCCCGCTGCCGGGCCAAATCTAGGGCGGCCAGGGCCTCATCCCGGGTGCTGGTGGTCTCGGGCAAGAGGAAGATGGCCTGCGCCGGCGCCCCCTGGGCAGCGAGATACTCGGCGCTCAGCTCGGCGAACGGGGTGTGAAACCCGGGCAATTTGGGCGGCTCGCCGCTGGTGATGAGCTCAGGCGCCAACCCCTGCCGATAGAGAGCCAGGGCCCGGTCCTCCCGCGAGCCGCTGCCCCCGCCCAACACCATGATGGCATCGGCCTGGGCGGGAGGCTGGTCCACCACCAAGAGCCGGAGCGCCAGGGGCAGCCACCAAGGGTGCAACAGGGCGAGGAGCGCCAGGAAGATCAGGATGATGAGCAGCCAGGGGACGCGGCGCGGCGCCCCGCGGGGTTGCACCCAGGCATCGTTCTTGCGTTCGTACCATTTGGCGGGCACGGGCGGCTCCCAAGAAAAACCACGGGCCATTACGTGCATATCTCATGAAGCACGTTTCGGCCCGATTATTCCAGATAGAAGGATTATTTGATTAATCTGAGCTGCAAAGTATTACCATTCATGCTATCTCTAGCCCTCTTACAGGCTTTCCTTGCCATTTCAACGTAAGCTGGTTGGTTGTCAATACCAATATAATGGCGACCCTCCATGATAGCTGCTACAGCTGTCGTTCCACTTCCTACGAAGCAATCAAGTACAATGTCATCTTTTGCCGTCAAAAGCTGGATAACTCGTCGCGGCAATTCTAGAGGAAACTTCGCTTCATGATCGTCGTTCGCTCTTACTGATGGAATTGTCCAAACCGCTCTCGACCCCCAGTTAACCCACTCCTCTTTGGTCAACCTATCCCTGTCAACGACGGTGATGCCCGGCTTCCAGAAGATATACAGGTACTCGAACTCATCTACTGAACGGTACGAAAGAGTATGCCATTTGGAGTTTTCCCAGGCGGCATCCTTGACCCATATACGACGATCATACAGATAAAAACCAGCTTCAGCGGCCATTTCCTCCAAGAAACCACCTACCAGCTTCACTCTGGTTTGGGTTTCGTATTTTCCACCCCTGATGTTATTGCCATGCAATCTTCGGTCAATAGTCTGCTCACTGCATCCCAGAAGCTTTGCAAGCTGGTAACGATTGTAGTTAGGGTGAGCCTTCATAGCTTCAAGCACTTGTTCGCGGGTGACATGGGAACGACGACGGCTTACATTCTCCGCCTGGATACGAGGCATAGTCGGATCTCTAAAACAGAGGATGTCTGCAATGTTAATAACCAAAAAGGCTCCAGGTTTAATAACAGGGAAATGGAGATGAATCACTTCCCGCAAGAGTGATTGCCATTCTTCATATGTGACATCTTTTTCGTATTCCTTGCCGACATGATAAGGGGGCGACCAAATACTAAGAGCTATTGAGTTTGGCTCAATTAATTTTAAAGCGTCCCTGGCATCGGCTAGGACGATCGAGTCTGGTTCGATCCTACTCGTCCCAATGTCCAGATACCTGTCGCTTAGGCTCATTGTAGCTGACATTCTGAACCCGCCACCTACACATTTTTTTCAAACGGCTAAATCCCAGACGTACTCGGAATATTTCTCCCCTGGTTGGAGCATTTCTGCCTGCCAACCAAAAGGTTTTCTCAGCACTTGGATTGTATCGCTCCTGTAAGAGCCCGTTGGGAATACAACTAACAATTACTTCTTTCAAATGATGATGGTTATCAAAGTCATCATAACAAAAATGAAGAAGAGCGGTAGTGGTCAAATATTTCACCCCACCATATTCAGCAAAGACTGGAAGTAAACCTTTCTCTTCTATTTGCACTCCACCTCGATATTGTCTAATAACCAT
>Ga0068707_1002445_pt1 | contig 13073 bp, 11 predicted proteins | sample YNPNPMetaG_FD_66600 | JGI IMG/M metagenome (GOLD analysis project Ga0068707, IMG submission 66600) | Anoxygenic and chlorotrophic microbial mat microbial communities from Yellowstone National Park, USA - YNP NP MetaG | ecosystem: Environmental > Aquatic > Thermal springs > Hot (42-90C) >... | reverse complement strand
GAGGACCTCATTCAGATGGTGGAGGAATCCGCCTCTTGCGACGTCTACGCCATATTGAAGCGCCCGGACGAAAAGTTCGTGACAGAGAAGGCATACGACAACCCCACCTTCGTGGAGGACGTGGTCCGAAACCTGGCCACTCGTCTGGATGCGGACCCCAACTTCGAGGGTTATACCATAGAGGCGGAGAACTTCGAGAGCATCCACAATCACAGCGCCTACGCCTATGTGGAGAGGCTCCCCGTTTGGAGGCAAGCGGAGCCATGGTAACCGGTCACTGGGGGGTGGCGGCATTGGTCTGTCTGGTCTATCTGGTCTGTCTCGTGTGTTGCGTCTGTCTGGTCTATTCGGTCTATTCGGTCTGGACGAGGAGCCGGATCGTCGGGTCTTCCGGGCCCGATTGCCGGGGGGTTTGGCCTCCGGGGGACCTGTCTGCGTGCGACGCACAGGCAGGTTCTTGCCCCCTCCCTCGGTCGGCCTCAGCTTAGCTTCGGGCGAGAGGGTTTCTCCCAGGTCCAAATCCTGGAAAATCGAAGCGCCTCCGTCAGGCCGCTCCGAGAAACGCCGCCTCCCTGCGATCGCTTACGAGCCATGGGACCTTGGGCTAATGGCTCGCAAAGAGGGCGGATACGCCGTTCAGGCCCCATGACGGAACAGTAAGCGGCTGGCCCCTATGGCCGGGGCCCTCGCCCCGAGCTGCGCCTTGGCTACCTGCACCTCCTTTCCCGACAGCATCGTCACCCATCGCTGGATCGCGTCGCGGACATGGGGTATGAGTGCGGGGGAGGCCTCAATCACACCGCCCCCCATTATGACCATCGCCGGGTTGAAGATGGTGACCAAGTTGGATATGCCGAGTCCCAGGGCCCTTACCACCTGGTCCCAGATCTCCATGGCCAACGGATCGCCCCGCCTGGCTGCCTCCTCCACGGCCCTCACATGGAGTTCCCTGGCCTCGGCGAGGGAGGACTTCTTTCCAGACTCCAAAGCCTCCCTCACCCTGCGAGACACGTGTGTTCCGCCGGCATAGACCTCCAGGCAGCCTTGTCCCCCGCAGGAGCATGGGGGACCGTGGGGATCCAGCTTGATGTGGCCCACCTCCCCCGCCAGGTTGGAGGCGCCGCGCAGGGGCCTCCCTCCGATGATGATCCCTGCCCCCACCCCTGAGCCGACGAAGACGCAGATCAGGTCCGTGAATCCGCGGCCGGCACCGAGAAGGGCCTCTCCCAAGGCCGCGGCCCGGACGTCGTTCTCCAGGATCACGACCCGCCTGAGCTCGTCCTCCAGCATATCGGCCAACGGTATGTCCCTCCAGTCGAGATTCGGTCCGAAAAGGACCTTCCGGCCGTCCGGGGAGATCTGACCGGCACAGCCGATCCCCACGCCCTCGATGGCCTCCACCGGGAGGGCGGCCTCTTTCAGGACCTCCTCGACCCCCCCCCGGATCCTCTCCACCAGGCTTTTCGGTCCCCGGTCCCCACCCACAGGGAAGACCGTCTCGGACATCACCCCACCCTGGGGCTCCACCAGTGCGACCCTCACCTTGCTCGCACCGAGGTCTATGCCGACAGCGGGTCTCAAGGCGCCCCCCCTCGTTCCTCGATCCCCCAGGTCTCGAGCAGTTCCGAGGATACCTCGCGCAGAGAGACCTCCTTCGCCATCTCCTTGAGCAGGGCCCTGAGCTCTGCCTCGAAATCCGGGGAGACGAGCATCTCTATGAGGCCGCGTTCGGCGTCCAGGGTCCGAACCACCGCCAAGCCTTCGTAGGCATGAACGATGAAGCCCACGTAACCGATCTCGGACGGCGGCACCAGAAAGTAAAGGGTCAGATCCTTCAACCTTCCCTCCCCTGTAGGCAATGTATACTATTTCGGCCACCGACGGTCAAACGGTCGTCAGGCCGATAGCAGCCGCGGGCGACGAGGCAATGGGTCACGGGGGTGGCGGCCTCGGTCTATCTCGTCTATTCGGTCTATCTGGTCTATTCGGTCTGTTCCGTCTATTCAGTCTGGTTGGCCTATCTCGTCTGTTCCGTCTATGCCCGATTTCCGGGGGATTGGGCCTCCGGGGGAGGCTTGCCCCCTCCCTCGGTCAACCTCAGCTCGGCTTCGGCGGAGAGGGCTTCCCCAGGTCCAGATCCCGGAAGATCGAAGAGCCTCCGCCGCTCCGAGAAAGGCCGCCGCCCGGGATCGCTCGCGTCGCGGGATTCCGGTCCAGGTGCGCCCCACGGCTCCATGCCCCTCCAGCGAGCGGCGTCTTCCCCATTGCCTGAGGGCGCTTCTTGAAGCTCCCCGGTCTTTGTGTTAAGAATGACACAGGGGCGATCGACGCATGCAGGAAAATCCGAAGAGTATCCTTGCCTTGGACGTGGGGAGCGGCACCCAGGATGTGCTCCTCTGGCTGCCGGGAGAGGCAATGGAGAACTGCGTGCAGATGGTCTTGCCGTCTCCGACGGCCCTGCTCGCCCGTCGCGTGCGGGAGGCCACCTCTGAGGGCCGTCCCATTCACCTCAAGGGATTCCTCATGGGCGGCGGTCCCGTGGCCTGGGCTGTAAGGGAGCACGCATCGGCCGGCCTCCCGGTGACGGCCGAGCCCGCGGCCGCTCTCACCCTTCACGACGACCCGGCTCATGTCCAGAAAATGGGGGTGGTCATACAGGCCCGCCCCGGGGACGGGGCCGCTGAGATCCACATGGGTGACATCCAGCGCGCCGAGCTGGAGGGGATCCTGAGGCGCTTCGGGATGGATCCACCGGAATCGTGGTGCGTGGCAGTCCAGGACCATGGGCATCGGCCTCACGGGAGCAACCGGGAGTTCCGTTTCTCTCACTGGAGGGGGTTCCTCGAGTCGGGGGGGGCCATGGCCGGGGCGGTGTACAGTGATCCTCCCTCTTATCTCACCCGAATGCGTTCGGTGCTCATGCAGGTCCCTGGCGCCATGGTCATGGATACGGGCATGGCGGCGATCCTCGGGGCGGGCTGCGATCCCTGGGTGAGGTCGCGTTTGGATCGCGGGGTCGTGGTGGTCAATCTGGGTAACCAGCACGCCTTGGCGGCGCTGATCACACGCGACACGGTCTGGGGGCTCCTGGAGCACCACACCGGCGCCCTTCACAGGGAGGCCCTCGCCCGATGGGTAGAGGCCTTTCGAAGAGGGCAGGTCCGACACGAGGAGGTCCTCGCCGACGGGGGGCACGGGTGCGCCTATCACCCCGCGGGTATCCCCGGACTTCCCTTCGACACGGTAGCGGTGACCGGCCCACGGCGCTCCATGACCGAAGGCCTGGGGTGGACGATGGCCTCCCCTTTTGGGAACATGATGTTGACCGGATGTTACGGGCTCATCAGGGCTTTTCACCTCGTCAAGGGTATGGATTGGCCTCGGGGGGGGGCATGAAACAGACCGACTGTGCAGAGAAGGCCAGGGCCCGCATGGAGGAGCTGAGGAGTGCCCTTCGCTATCACGACTACCGCTACTATGTCCTGGACAGCCCGGAGATCTCCGACGCCCAATATGACGCCATGTTCCGTGAGCTCCAGGAGTTGGAGAGAGCCCATCCAGAGTGGATCACCCCGGACTCCCCTACCCAGAGGGTGGGCGCCCCGCCTCTGGAGAAGTTCGGCACGGTGGAACATGCCCAGCCCATGCTCAGCCTGGCCAATGCCTTTACCGAGAAGGAGGCCAGGGAGTTCGACGATCGGATCCGCAGGTTCCTCAGGAGACAAGAGCCGCTGGAATATGTGGTGGAGCCGAAGATGGACGGGGTTGCCGTGGAGCTGGTCTACGTCGATGGCCTCCTTCAAGTGGGCGCGACCCGCGGCGACGGGATACGCGGGGAAGATGTGACACAGAATATCAAGACCATACGCTCCGTGCCCCTGCGGCTCATGGCGGCACCCTCGCACCCGGTCCCCGAAAGGGTGGACGTCAGAGGGGAGGTCTTCATGGCCGTAGCCGACTTCCATCGTCTGAACGAGAAAAGGAAGGAGGAGGGAGAGGCCCTCTTCGCCAACCCGCGCAATGCCGCCGCCGGCTCCTTGCGCCAACTGGATTCCTCCATAACGGCCAAGAGGCCCCTGGACATGTTCGCTTACGGGATAGGGGAGTTGCGGGGTGGTGGCTTCGAGACGCACTGGGAGGTGCTCCAGGTCCTCAAGGCGTGGGGCCTCAAGGTGAATCCTCACATATTTCTGTGTCCCTCCATAGAGGAGGCCTTGGCCGGCTATCGCAGGATCCTGGAGATGCGGCGCACTCTGCCCTATGAGGCGGACGGGGCGGTGATCAAGGTGAACTCCCTCTCGCTCCAGAGGGAGCTGGGGGAGATATCGCGGAGCCCCAGGTGGGCCATCGCCTTCAAGTTTCCGGCCCAGCAGGAGACCACGCAGGTCAGGGACATCCAGGTCCAGGTGGGACGCACGGGGGTGTTGACGCCCGTGGCGATCCTGGAGCCGGTGAGGGTGGGAGGCGTGCAGGTCAGGCGGGCGAGCCTGCACAATCAGGACGAGATCGATAAGATGGACGTTCGCATCGGGGACACGGTGGTGATCCAGCGGGCGGGGGAAGTGATCCCCGAGGTGGTGCAGGTCCTGAAAGAACGCAGGACGGGCAGGGAGCGGCCCTTCACGATGCCGCAGCGATGCCCTGTGTGCGGCTCTCCGGTGGAGAGGGTGGAGGAGGAGGCAGCCCATCGCTGCACGGGGGTCTCCTGCCCGGCCAAACTTAAGGAGAGCATACTCCATTTCGGCTCCAAGAGGGCCATGGACATAGACGGCCTCGGGGAGAAGCTGGTGGAGCAGCTGGTGGACCGCGGGCTCGTCAGGGAGGTGGATGACCTCTACCGTCTGACCCAGGATCAGTTGGCTTCCCTGGAGCGCATGGCCGACAAGTCCGCCTCCAACATCATAGGGGCCATAGAGGCGAGCAAGACGATCCCACTCGAACGCTTCTACTATGCCTTGGGCATTCGCCACGTCGGTGAGCACTTGGCCAGGGTCCTGGCGAGGCATTTCCCGGATGTCCATAGGCTTGCCCAGGCCACGGAAGAGGAGCTCACCGCCATACCGGAGGTGGGCCCGAAGGTGGCACAGGCCATCGCATCTTTTTTTCGGGACCCCGAGAAGCAAAGGGCCATCCGTGGGCTTTTGGCCTTGGGCGTGAGCCCCATTCCTCCGGTGGAGGCGCAGGAGAGCCCGTTCAAGGGCAAGACCGTTGTGTTCACGGGCGCCATGACCTCCATGACCAGGGAGGAGGCGGAGGCCTTGGTGGAAAGGCTTGGCGGACGCGCCGCATCGAGCGTCAGCGCTCGCACCAGTTGGGTGGTCGCAGGAAGCGGCGCGGGCTCCAAACTGGACAAGGCCAAGGAGCTGGGGATCCCCGTGCTGACCGAGGAGGAGTTCCTGGCCATGACCAGAAAAGGATCATAGGTGTCCTGGAGGACCGGGATGGAGGAGCGAAGGGCGCACGTCTGGATCCGAGGCAGGGTCCAGGGGGTCTTTTTCCGCCATTACACCCAGGAGGAGGCCCTGAGGAGGGGTCTTCGGGGATGGGTCCGGAACCTGCCGGACGGCCGAGTGGAAGCAATCTTCCAGGGCAAAGAGGAAGATATCGAGGGGATGATCCTTTGGTGTCACCGCGGCCCACCATTGGCCCTGGTGAGGGATGTGGAGGTATCGTGGGAGGAACCGGACCCCGACCTGAAGGGCTTCCGCGTGGCCTATCACTGACGGCGCCCTCCGGTTGCCGTGAGGCAGGAGCGTTCGTAAGCGATCGCAGGGTGACGGCGTTTCTCGGAGCGGCTTGGCGGAGGCGCTTTGATCTTCCAGGATTTGGACCTGGGGGAAACCCTCTCGCCCGAAGCCGAGCTGAGGGCTGCCGAGGGAGGGGGCAAGCATCGCCCTGAGGCCGAATCCTTTGGAAAATCAAGCGCTCAAGACTTGAGGCGAAGAGAAATGTCATCACCCCCGCGACCAACTACAAGCGTTCTGTTGTTCGGGTGGCTCTGCATGGCCAGCAAAGCTCGTTCTGGCGAGGGCGTTTTTCATTGCCCGTTGCGCGGCGGCCTTCGCTGGGGCGTGTCCCGGTATGACTGACGACGACCGAGTCCCCGGCGCGGTGCGATGGAACTCAGACACATCAGGTTGTTCTGCCTCATCCTGGAGAACGAGAGCATATCCCTGGCCGCCAAGAAGGCCTCCTTGAGTCAGCCGACGGTCAGCCAGCACCTCAAGACCTTGGAAGAGGAACTGGGGGTCCTCCTATTCGACCGCGTGGGTCGGCGGATGTTGCCTACGAAGGCCGCGGAAACCCTCTATCCATATGCCAAGCGTGTCTTGAACCTCATGGATGAGGCGAGGCAAGCCCTGGACGAGCAGCTGGGCCTGGTGCGTGGAGAGCTCAGGGTGGCGGGGAGCACCATACCCGCCCATTACATCCTTCCCGACCTCTTTGGGGGATTCCAGAAGAACTATCCGCTGGTGAGGTTGTGCCTGAGCGTCGGGGACTCGGAGTGGGTGTTGGGTGCGCTTCTGTCCAGGGAGGTGGAACTCGGGTTCGTTGGGGTCCGATCGGAGCACCCGGGCCTGGCGTTCCATGCCTTTGCCAAGGACGAGCTCGTACTCGTGGCCGCCCCGGCTCTCCATCTGGACCTGAGCAGGCCCCTTTCGCTGGATGAGATCTCATCCCTGCCCCTCCTCTCCAGGGAGAGGGGCTCTGGCACTAGAGCGAGCTGGGAGGCCCTCATGAGGCGGGCGGGGGTGAGAAGAGACGATCTCAAGATCGTGGCGGAACTCGGCAGCACCGAGGCCGTGGTACGTGGAGTGAAGGCCGGGATGGGGGTGGGGATAGTCTCGTCGCGCGCGGTGGAGGAAGAGTTGGGCAGGGGGACCCTGGTCAGGATCCCGCTGGAGAGCCCCCCCCTCGAGAGGACCTTCTACATCGTGGAGGACAGGAACAGGACCCTTTCTGCTGCGGCCAAGGCCTTCTTGTCCTTCGCGATCGGTCCCGGGTCCGTGGCCGGCGGCGAGACCTCGAACACCCTGGCGGGACCCGAGGGGTGAAGATGCTCTACCTCGACAATGCGGCCACATCCTTCCCCAAGGCGCCAGGGGTGGCCGAGGCCGTTGCGGGCTTCCTCTCCCAGGTGGGGGCGAGCGCCGGCCGCTCTTCCCATCGCCTGGCCCGGGAGGCGGACGCCCTGCTTTGGGAGACGCGGACATTGGTGGCCAGACTCCTCGGGGCGAAGGATCCCGCCCGTGTCGTATTTTCACTGAACGTGACGCAGGCGCTCAACATGGCCCTGATGGGGCTCCTTCGCGAGGGAGACCATGTCGTGACGACGGCCGTCGAGCACAACTCAGTGATGCGCCCATTGAGGCACTTGGAGAAGAGTCGAGGGGTCAAGGTGACTGTGGCCCCTTGTTTCGCGGACGGGCTCCTGGACCCATCCGACCTCCTTTCCTGTCTCCTTCCCTCCACCAGGATGATCGTCATGACCCACGCCTCCAATGTTGGGGGGGGGATCATGCCCGTGGAGGATGTGGCCAAGGGAAAGGGTGAGTCGCTCCTTCTGGTGGATGCCGCCCAGACGGCCGGGGCGCTGCCCATCGACATGGAGGAGATGGGTATCGACATCCTGGCCTTCACAGGACACAAGGCCTTGTTGGGACCGCCCGGGATCGGCGGATTGTGCATGGGACCCCACGTGGATGTCCCCCCACTTGTCTTCGGGGGGACCGGTACCTCCTCGGAGAGCTACGATCATCCAGCGGACTATCCGCTCGCCTTGGAGGCTGGCACGCACAACATGGCGGGGGTGGCGGGCCTCAGGGCATCGGTGCTCTACATCCTGGCGAGGGGTGTGGAGGAGATAAGGAGAGGGGAAGAGGAAAGGGCCCGTTGTCTCCTCGAGGGACTCGAGGGGATAGAGGGCATAACCTTTTACGGGCCAGCGAATCCTGCCCTGCGGGTGCCCGTCATATCCTTGAACCTTCAGGGACTGCACCCGGACCACCTGGCGACCCTCCTGGACGAGGGCTACGGCATCCTGGGGCGTTCAGGCCTCCACTGCGCCCCGAGCGCACACCGTCTCTTCGGGACCTTCCCTGATGGGGCACTTCGCCTCTCACCCGGGCCTTTCCAGACCCTCGAGGATATGGAGTTCACGCTGAAGGCCCTGCGAGAGATATCGTCACAACTGACGCACTAGCTTCCTCGAATCCGCAGGCCCCATTCAGGTCGGGAAATAAGGCCGCTCGCAGCAGGCTTGCGCCCTTCCCGCGTTGTTTACACGGCCGCGGCAATGGCCTTATCATGGCCCCATGAGAAGGATCCTCCACCGGTACCTGCTCAGGGAGATCACGGGGCCTTTCTTCACCATACTGGGTGTCTTTCTCTTCGTCCTGCTCATGGGGCGTATCCTCAAGATCGTGGAGATGATAGTCAGGCACGGCGTCAGCCCGTGGGACATACTCAAGATGCTCGCTTATCTGGTGCCGTCTTTTCTTCCCCTCGCCATACCCATGGCGACCCTCATGGCCGGGGTCGTCTGTTTCTCCCGTCTTTCCGGAGACCAGGAGATCACGGCCCTCAAGGCCTCGGGGATCGGCCTTCACCAGCTCCTGCCTCCCGTAGCCGTCTTTTCCTTTGCCACCTTCCTCGTGTCCCTGATCCTGAACCTCGAAGGGGCCCCTTGGGGGGCCTACGCCTTCAGACAGCTCGTGTTCAACCTGGCCAAGAAGCATGTCTCCGTGGGCTTGAGGGAGGGGGTCTTCAACGAGATCTTTCCAGGGTTCGTGATGTACACGGAGCATATGAAGATAGACGAGGGCCTCATGGAAGGGATCTTCATAAACGATCAGCGCCGGCCCGAGGTCCCGTTGCAGATCCTGGCCAAGAGGGGGACTCTCGGGAGGGGCCCCTCGGGTGCCCAGATCCTCACCTTCCGGCTCGAAAACGGGAACATATTCCAGACCTCCACCAAGGAGGCGAAGGTGCGCAGGATTCACTTCGAGCGCTACGAGATCAACCTGGACCTCGCCGCGATGAAGCCGGAGGAGAGGCTGGTGGGCAAGAGGGAGGCGGACGTCGGCTTCTTCTCGCTTATCGAGCGCATAAAGTATAGACACTCCAAAGGCAAGTCGGCGAGGAACTTCATCATGGAGATTCACAGGAGGCTGGCGCTTTCCGTGGCGTGTCTGGTCTTTGGCTTCCTGTCCCTGCCGGTCTCCGTGCAATCGAGACCCAAGGGGAGGTCTCACGGATTTCTCCTGGGGACCATGGTCATCCTCGTCTATTACCTCCTCTTTTCCGCCTCGGAGACCTTGGCCGAGACGGAGCGTCTCGCGGCGGGCATCGCCATGTGGGGGCCTGACCTCATCTTCGGACTCTACACGGTGGTGCTCATGGTGCGCACGGAAAAGGAGAGGCCCTCTGCTCTGCTGGCGGCGGCGAACGGGATTTTGGATCTCGGCCAGCGTTGGGCGGGGCGGTTTCTCGGGGCGGGGCGATGAAGCTCCTGTTTCGCTACATCTTGCGCGAGCACGCCAAAGTGTTGGTTTGGATCTTCCTGCTCCTGTCGATCCTCTGCTTTCTGTTCGACTTCTTCGAGCGCTGGGACGACATCCTGGAGAACCAGGCCCCCACCAGCGTTGGCCTCTCCTATCTGCTCCTGAGGATGCCTCAATACGTCCTGTACATATTGCCGGTCTCCGTGCTGCTCAGCACCTTTATCACCTTGGGCCTCATGGGAAGGAACTACGAGCTCATGGCGATCAAGACCTCCGGTGTCAGCGGATACACCATCGCCGCGCCTCTGTTGTCCGTCGCCTCCGTGCTCAGCGCCCTCTCCTTTTTCTGGGCGGAGGGGGTCGTGCCAGCGTGCAATCGCGAATCGTCCCGTATCTGGCAGGTGGAGATCAAGAAGTCTCCGCAGCGGAGCCTGCTCAGGGAGGGTCAGGTCTGGCTCAGGGTCCCCTCTTCGCAAGGCATGACCATATATCGAATAGGCTTTATCAAGGGGAACGAGGCCGCCCTGCCTGGGCCACGGCTGAGGTCCGGCGCGGATTCGACGCCGGTCCTTAAGGATGTGTCCATCTTGCGGATGAACAAGACTTTCGATCTGCTGGAGCGTATCGACGCGAGGCAGATGCTCTGGGAGGAGGGCAGGTGGGTATTCGAGAAGGGGATTCGCTGGGGGCCGGACTCCTCCGCTGGATATCGGGTGGAGCGGTTCGACCGCCAGGCCTTTCCGCTCGAGGAGCGGCCAGAGGACTTTCAGTGGGTGGAGCAGGACGTGGAGAAGATGGGTTTTTTCGAGCTCCTCGAGTATATCAGGAGGGCAAGGAACGAGGGGTATGACGTAGGGGGGCAGGTCACCGACCTCCATTTCAAGGTGGCCTCCTGCCTATTCTCCCTGGTGACCGTGTTGTTCACCGTGCCCCTTGCCCTGATGGTACCGCCGCGCTCCGGCGGGCTCGCCCTGGGAGTGGCCTTGAGCATGGCGGTGGGATTCCTCTATTACCTCGTCATGGCCTTGGGGCTGGCCTTCGGACACGCCGAGGCCCTACCTCCCTTCCTGGCTGCCTGGGGCGGGAACATCCTCTTCGGGCTCTGCGGGACGTGGTGGATGCTGCACATGAGGCACTGACAAAGCTCAAGGGGATCGGGGGCAGGGGCCCGTTCTCCTGCCCGACGCGAGAAACGCGGCAAGAGGCGGTGGTCAGGCCTCTCGGGGCCGGGGGCGCGCCATGAAGTTCGACGAGATCGGTGAGTTCGGATTCATCGAGAGGATCAATTTCGAGATGATCAATCGCCCTGAGGGGGTGGTGCAAGGGATAGGGGATGATGCGGCGGTCTTCGAGGCCCCTCCAGGGCGTCTGCTCGTCCTCACTACCGACATGCTGGTGGAGGGGGTGCACTTCTCGAGAGATACCATCGCGCCCCATCAGCTGGGTCGAAAGTGCCTGGCGGTCAACTTGAGCGACGTGGCGGCAATGGGGGCGGAACCACTCGATGCCTATGTCTCCCTTGCCGTCCCTTCGGACACGGATGTGGAGTATGTGGAGCGCATGTACGATGGGATGAGGGAGATGGCCAGGACCTACAGCGTGAACCTGCTCGGCGGGGATACGACACTTTCCCCCGGGCCCCTGGTCGCAAGCATCGCCGTGACCGGCAGGGTCCCCAGGGAGGAGGTGGTGTTCCGAAAGGGGGCGGCTCCTGGACAGCTCGTTTATGTGACGTGTCAGCTGGGGGATGCCGCAGCTGGACTCGACCTCATTCGGCGTGGTGTGAACTGGGCCCCTGAGGAGGGCGGATATCTCCTCAAGGCACATCTGGACCCGCGACCGCACCTGGAGGAGGGGCGCTTTCTGGCCCGGAATCGCTTCCCGTCGGCCATGATGGATATAAGCGACGGGGTCGCATCTGACCTGGGTCACATCTGCCGACTGAGCGGGGTAGGGGCCGTACTCTACGAGGAGGCGATCCCTCTATCCGATCCCCTGCTGCGTTACGCCACCGAATTCCGTTTGGACCTCACCACATTGAGCCTTTCCATGGGGGAGGATTACGGGCTGATCCTCACCGTCCCCGCGGAAAGGGCGGATGAACTGGAGATGCGCTTTCAGGGGCATTTCGGCAGGCCGATATGGAGGATCGGTTCGATCACCAGCGAGCCGGGCCTGGTCCTGGTGGGAAGGGGAGGGGAGAGGGTCCGGCTCGAGCCTCGGGGTTGGGACGCCTTCAGGGGATACAGCAAGGGGCCAGGAGGCGTTCCATGAGGAGAGGGCGAGACCTCCTCACTGGTCAGGCCCCTGGGGTTCCGGGCCCTCGGGCTCAGGGGTCTTGGCCGGGGCCGTGGAAGGCATCAAGGTGAATATGGTGAGGGTCACGTCCAGCCTCCCGGTCTCCTTGGGACTGGTGCGTATCTGCAGGTTCCGGATCCTGAGCAGGCGCTCCGAGGACTCCACCCGATAGAGAAAGTCCACCAACTGCTCCGGGGTTATCTCCCCCGCCTTGAGGGAGACCGAGGCCTCCCGGTATTTCTCCGAGACCTTGGCCATCTCGGGCTTCAAGTACTGGACCTGCTCCATGATCCCGGACTCGCGGGCCATGCCTTCCACCACCGAGGCCACGGAGAAGGTCTCGGACAGCCTCCGTGTCAACTGCTCCTGGGCCTCCCTCTCCTGCTCCTTGAGCTCCAGGATGGCACGGTGGAGCTGCCTCACTTGCTGGAGCCGCTCCCTCTCGGCGGCCAAGGCCCGGTCCAAGATGCGGATCCTCTCCAGAGACGGAAGTATCCAGCCGAAGGTGAGCAGCAGCGCCCCGACCAGGATCCCACCCAACAACAAAGTCCGCTTGTCCCGTTTGCTGAGCCTCAGGGCAGGCAGTCGCATCACGTCGTCTTCCTCCTGGCCACGCACTGAAAATCCCAGAGCTGTGTCTTGGGGTTCTTCTTGGCGCTCTTTATCTCCACGTTCTCCAGCAGGGGAGAGCCCTGCCAGTGGTCCTTGGCCTTCTCTATGAGGTCGTAGGAATTCGCCTCTCCCCTGAGGCTCACGATCTCCCCGCTCAAGTCGAACTCCGTCAGTCTCAAATTTCGAGCCTGTTCCCTCACGCTGATCTCCCTGAGGAGTTCGACGGCGGTACCCCGGGCGTCCTTGCCCAAGAGGCTGAGATGCCTAGCCTTGCGATCCTCCAAGAAACGTTGCATCTGGACAACAGGTTGCACCATCGGTGTCCCTTCAGGAAAGGCCTCGCGGAAGAGCAGTCTCGTCTGCCTCTGTAACTGCTCCAGTGCCTTTTGCCGAACGGAGACATGGGCATGGAGGTCGGCCAGTCCCACTGCCACGCCCAGAAGCGAAAGGATTACCGCTGCCACGGCCCGTTTCCTGTGGCCGGAGAGGCCCGGACGGAAGGCGAACTCCCCGCTGCGCAGATTGCACGGGGCCAGATCCTGCCTGGAGCCCAGGGCGGCTAGGGCGACGGCGGTGGGACTGGCCGACCTCCATGCCCATGTCTCCGTTCGGCAAAAGGCACTGGAGCAGTTACAGAGGCAGACGAGACTGCTCTTCCGC
>Ga0068707_1002444_pt1 | contig 13074 bp, 12 predicted proteins | sample YNPNPMetaG_FD_66600 | JGI IMG/M metagenome (GOLD analysis project Ga0068707, IMG submission 66600) | Anoxygenic and chlorotrophic microbial mat microbial communities from Yellowstone National Park, USA - YNP NP MetaG | ecosystem: Environmental > Aquatic > Thermal springs > Hot (42-90C) >... | reverse complement strand
GACTCATCGCGACGTGCTCATCTTCCACGCCGGCACCCGCCGCGACGGGAACCAGCTCCTCACCGACGGCGGCCGCGTTCTGGGGGTGACCGCCACCGCTGACACCCTCCCAGGAGCATTGTACAAAGCTTATCAGGCCGTCGAGCAGATAGCCTTCGACGGCTGCCACTATCGCCGGGACATCGGACGCCAGTTCGGCATCCACGAAATTTATCAGGAGCGACGTACTTCCGAAGTGCGTCGCTCCTCTCGTGCCGTTTCCTACAAAGACGCCGGGGTGGACATTGACGCCGGCAATCGGGCGGTGGACCTGATGCGCGATGCGGTCTTGAGCACCTACACCCCGGCCGTCCTGCGAGGCATTGGCGGCTTCGGTGGCCTCTTCGACGCCGGGACGCTCAGGGAAGCCTCCGCGCCGGTGCTGGTCGTCTCTACCGACGGCGTGGGCACCAAAACCCAGATCGCCGTGGCCATGAACCGCTACGACACCATCGGCTACGACGTTGTGAACCACTGCATCAACGACATCCTCGTCCAGGGGGCACGCCCCCTCTTCTTTGTGGATTACATCGCCTCGGCCCGCCTCGAGCCGGAGGTGGTGGCGGCCGTGGTGCGCGGTTGCGCCGAAGCGTGTCGGGTGGCTGGTTGCGCCCTCATCGGCGGGGAGACGGCCGAGATGCCCGACGTCTACGCGCCTGGCGCCTTCGACCTGGTGGGCACTATCGTAGGATGGGTGGAGAAGGGGGCCATTGTGGACGGCAGCCGTGTCCGCCCCGGCGACCTGTGCCTGGGCCTGCCCTCGTCGGGGTTGCACACCAACGGCTACTCCCTGGCCCGCCGCGTTTTCGCTGACATGCCCTGGGAGACCGAATTCCCAGAGCTGGACCGTCCGCTGGGGGAAACGTTGCTCACTCCGCATCGCTCCTACCTGCCCGCCGTGGAAAAGCTGTGGGCGGCGGAGGTGGACATCAAGGCCATGGCTCACATCACCGGCGGCGGCTTCTTCGACAACCTGCCCCGTGTCATTCCCGATAACGTCGGCGTGCGGCTGGACCGCGCCGCCTGGGAAGTGCCCCCCATCTTTCGGCTCATCCAGCGCCTGGGACACGTGGACGAATGGGAGATGTACCGCGTGTTCAACATGGGCCTGGGCCTGGTGCTCATCCTGGCTCCGGAGCAGGTGGACGCTGCCATCCGCGCCCTGGACGGCGAGCCCACGGTCATCGGTGAGGTGGTGGCCTGGGACGGAGTGGGAGAACAGGTGCAACTGTAGAGGCGGGACGCCGTGCCTGCCTGTATGTGGAGAGATCAATGCGCGTTGTGATTTGGAGCAGCGGCGATGCCGACGCCCTGGTGCTGGTGCAGAGGATTCAGGAAGCCATTGACCGGGGACAAATCCCTGGAACAGAGATCGCCGGCGTGTTCTGCAACCGGTGCCGAGGAGAGAACCGCGAGGTGGACAAGTTCCTGGCCTGGTGCGATGAGCGCCATCTGCCCGCCATCTGCGTCTCGTCTCACCGACTGCGCCAGGAGCGGCCGGCAGACTGGCGCGAGGAATTGGGCAGGGAGGCCCGCCGGCGGCTGGCCGACCTCGGCGCTGACCTGCATCTTCTGGTTGGCTACATGCTGTGGCTCGACGATGCGACCTGTGAGCAGTTGCCCCTTTTGAACCTGCACCCGGCCCTGCCCGGCGGCCCGGTGGGGACCTGGCAGGAGGTGATCGAGCAACTGATGGCCGCAGGAGCCACCCGGACAGGAGCCACCATGCAGTTGATCAGACCCGGAATGGAAAACCGCGACCAGGGTACGCCGGTGACCTTTTTCCAGTTCTCCATCGCCAGGGGGATGTCCTTTGATCAGATCCGCCAACAGGGGTTCGTGCGAGAACCCTTCCTGCTGGTGGAAACCCTCCGCGCTCTCGCCGAGGGGGAGATCCACATCGAAGGCCACCGGGTCATCGGCCCTTCCGGTGAGCCTCTGGCAGGAGGCTATGACCTGACGGCGACCGTCAACCAACTGCTGGCTCAGGAGAAGAGACATGCCCGCTGACATCATATGCTTCGATCTGGAGGGTCCTCTATCGCCGCAAGACAACGCCTACGAGGTGATGGGCCTCATTCCCAATGGACACCAGGTGTTTGAAGTCATCAGCCGCTACGATGACCTCCTGGCCCTGGAAGGCAGGCCAGACTATGAACCCGGAACCACCCTGGCCCTCATCGCCCCTTTCCTGGTCCTGCACGGCCTGTCCGAAGAGGATGTCGAGAGGGTATCAGCCCAGGCGGCTCTGGTCGGTGGGGCCAGGGAGCTGATAGCCGACCTTCAGAGAGAGGGCTGGGCGGTGCATATCATCTCCACCTCTTACCAGCGGCACGCCTGGCAGATCGCCCAAAGGCTCGGCGTGGAACCGGGCAACGTGGCCTGCACATCTCTTCCTCTGACGCGATACCGGCGGCAGTTGGCGCATGGGGACATGGCTCTACTGGTTCAGGCCGAACGAGACATCCTCAGCCTGTACCCACCCCAAAATGACGAGGAGATCAAAAGGCGATTGGACCGACTCTTTTGGACCGACCTGCCGCAAACCGGACTGGGGAAAGTGCTGGAAGAGGTTAAGGTTATGGGGGGGAGGCGCAAGGCGGAGGCGGCGCGGAGCTTTGCCGGGAGAAATGGCAGGACCCTGGCCGACGTGGCCGCCATAGGCGACAGCATCACCGACGCCGCCATGTTGCAGGCGGTGCACCAGGCGGGGGGGCTGGCCGTCGCTTTCAACGCCAACCAATACGCCCTTCCTCACGCGTCCGTTGGCCTCGCCTCCGCCGATTTGCGAGAGCTGCACCCCATTCTGGCAGCCTGGCGCGAAGGAGGCAGAGAAGGCGTCACAAGCGCCCTGGCCGGCAAGACCAATCCCGCCTGGTTGGGCGACAGGGACGACCTCGAAGAGGTGCTGGCCCTTCACATGAAGATGCGCCGGCTGGTCAGGAGCGCGGCGGCGGAGTTGAGCTAGTGCGGAACCTGGAAGTCATCGGCTTTGGCGCGCTGAACATGGACTACCTCCACCGGGTGGATCGGCTGGTGCTTGATGGGGAAACCTGCATCCAACACACCGCCCGCTCGCCGGGTGGCTCGGCCGCCAACACCGTCTACGGCCTGTCCAGGCTGGGGGTGAAAACTGGTCTGCTCGGTGCGGTGGGGGACGACGAGGACGGAAAGGCGATCCTCGACGACCTGAGGCAGGTCGGGGTGGACACCTCTCACGTCCGGATCGTGGACAACGTGCCCACCGGTTCGGTGATGGGCTTCGTAGATGAAGGGGGGCGGCGGGCCCTCTACGTCTCGCCAGGGGCCAACAGCCGGATTGGGAGAGAAGATGTCGAGTTGGCCTACGTCGCTCAAGCTCGCATCCTGCACCTCACCTCCTTCGTGGATGAAAAGCAATTGGCCGTGCAGGAATGGCTGGTCGAGGAGATCCCTCCTCAAGTCCAGGTGAGCTTTGCCCCAGGCAGTCTCTACGCCAGGCGAGGGGCTGAGGTACTGTCAAGGATCCTGCGCCGAACGGCCTTCCTGTTTGTCAATGAAGACGAAGCAGAGGATTTGGGCGGGGTACGTGGCCTGTGCGATAGAGGCTGCCAGGTCGTGGTCATCACCCTGGGCGAAAAGGGGTGCCGGGTGGTCAAGGTCGGGGCCTCCGGTCACCCTGAGGAAGACCACCTGATCGAAGCCGTCGCCATCCAGGTGGTTGACACTACCGGAGCGGGCGATGCTTTCGCGGCGGGGTTTCTGTACGGAGTACTCGGCCAAAAGGACCTCCCCACCTGCGGACGCCTGGGCAACCTGGTGGCCTCGAGGGCCATCGCCGCACTGGGAGCCCGGACTGGCCTGCCCACCCTGGCAGATTTGTAGAATGTCTTGTTTGCGCTGCGTGGTATCAGGTGATCTCAGAGACTGCTCTATGACGCAAGAAGCGAAGCCGGTAATCCGCAGCGCGAGTTGACATTCCGTGATACCAGGACGCAAACTGTTTGGCCGTGCAAGCTCACCTGGTCACCTTTTTTGACAGTCATTCCTTTCCCTATTATAATGTACAAGCCTTCGCTCGCAACGCAAAGGGGAGTTGCAGCAGTCGGACTTGCCAGCCTTTGCATGAGCCCTGTTGGAGCATCCAAGATGGTCTCCTCTGCAAGGGCCTTTTTGGGGCAGCAGAAGACCTGGCTTCTACGCTGCGCTCCTTGCCGAAGGACCTTTGCCGAGACCGTGGATAAAATCTTCTTCCGCCGCCATACCCCCAGCGCACTCCTGCCATGGCCGAAGGGCTGACGGATCGTCGCTGGGCACTCATGGAGTTGATGTCCCTTAAACCGGAGATCGTCAATGAAGACCCAGGAACTTGTCCGAGAATTTGAACTGTTGGGCTGCATCCAATGTGGCCGCTGTAGCGGGGGTTGCCCCATGTCCCTGCGGACCGGCCTGAACGTCCGGCGGCTCATCTACGAGGCCCTCGTCCACGACACCATGGAGGTCCGCGAAAAGCCCGAAATCTGGGATTGCACCACCTGCCTGACCTGCACCAGACGCTGTCCCAAGGCCCTGGACCCGGCTGGTGTGCTCATCGGGATGCGCAGCGTCCTGGTGGAGAGCGGCCGCATCCAGCCCACCATCCGTGACGCCCTGGAAAGCATCGTCAAGCACGGCAACCCCTGGGACCGCGGCCGCAACAAGCGCTCGGATTGGGCGGAGGGCCTGGATGTGCCCCACATCGCCGGGGTCGAAGAAGCAGAGATGCTCCTCTACCTGTGCTGTACCGCCGCCTACGACACCCGCGCCCAGGGGATGGCCAAAGCCATGGTCAAAGCCCTCCACCAGGCGGGGGTCCGCTTCGGCACCCTGGGTAACGACGAGAGTTGCTGCGCCAGCGAAGCCCGCCGCCTGGGCGAAGTGGGGCTGTTTGAGATGATGGTCGAAGAGAACACCGCACTTTTCAAGGAATGCGGCGTGGAGCGGATGGTGACCCTTTCGCCCCACTGCTATAACACCTTCACCAACGAGTACCAGGGGCTGGACCTTCAGGTGCAGCATTACACCCAGTTCGTGGCCGGACTGATCGAAGCAGGGCGGCTCACCTTTTCCGGCGAGGTGAACAAGATCGTCACCTACCACGACCCCTGCTTCCTGGGCAAGCAGAACGGGGTTTTCGACGAGCCCCGCGCCATATTGAAAAGCATCCCCGGCCTGGAATTCCGCGAGTTCGACCGCTCCAGGGAGAGGAGCCTGTGTTGCGAAGGCGGTGGGGGACGGATGTGGGTGGAGGCCACCACCGCTGGCGAGCGCCTGGCCGAGGTGCGCGTCAAGGACGCTGTGGCCATGGGCGTGCAAGTGATCGCCACGGCCTGCCCCTTCTGCCTCTTGACCCTCGAAGATGCGGTCAAGACCACCGGCCACGAAGAGGAAATCCAGGTCATGGACATCATGGAATTGGTGGCGCAGGCGGTGTGAAGCGAATCAGCAAATCAGCAAGTCAGCAAATCAGCGAATCAGCAAATCAGCAAGTCAGCGAATCAGCAAATTGGCATTGAGCATAAGGGGGTGAGAGATATGGGGTACGAGCGCATTTCAATTGATCCAAAGGTCTGCCACGGACAGGCTTGTATCAAAGGGACCCGTATCCCTGTCCACCAGATAGTACGTATGTTGGCCAATGGAGACACAATTGAGGAACTTCTTGAGGAGTATCCTTCACTTGAACGAGATGATATCCTCGCCTGTCTTGACTATGCTGCGTCACTGGCTGAAGAGCAGGTTACGCCTATTGAAGCATTGGCGAGTGTGGCATGAAAATCTTCGTGGACGAGAATATACCTTTGATGACCGTGCGGGCACTGCGTGAAATGGGACACGATGTGTTAGACATTCGTGGCACACCGGATGAAGGCATGACAGATGATGCCCTCTGGGAGATGATTCGGTCGGAAGGACGATTGTTGATTACGACTGATAAAGGGTTCACGCAGCACCGTGACGAGCTACATCACGGTATCCTGATTGTACGCCTTAGACAGCCAAATCGCTACAAGATTCATCAGCGAGTCATGCAAGCGATGACTCAGTTCGCAGCAAAAGAATGGCCTGGCTTGCTGGTTGTGATGCGGGACGTGGTTCAGAGTGTCTGGCAAGCCGGGGAGAAGTAATCAAACACAAGGAGGTGAATCTATGGACACAGTAGTGTGCGTCAAGCACGTGCCGGAGACGGCGGAAGCAGACCTGGTCATCCGTAGTGACGGACGAGGTATCGAAGAGAAGAACCTGACCTTCGACATCAACGAGGCCGATAACTATGCTCTGGAGGAAGCGCTGCTCTGGAAGGAGAAATACGGGGGCTCTATCACCGTCATCACCGTGGGGCCGGAGGATGCCAACATGACGGTGCGCATGTGCATCGCCAAAGGCGCTGACCGGGCCATCCGCCTGGACGACCCACGGTTTGAGGCATCCGACAGCTATGCCATCGCCAAAATCCTTCATGCTGCTCTAAAGGACATGAAATTCGACGTGGTGCTGACGGGCATCCAGGCCAGCGACGACGGCCACGGCCAGGCAGGCCCCATCCTGGCCCAAATGCTGGGCCTGCCTCACGCCGCCTACGTAATCAAGACAGAGGTCCTGGAGGAGGGCAGGCGGGTCAGGGTTCACCGCGAGTTGGAAGGCGGCCTGCACGAGGTGGTGGAAATCGAATTGCCAGCCGTCTTGACCATCCAGACCGGCATCAACGAGCCTCGCTACGCTTCCATCCTGGGCATCAGGAAGGCCACCAAGAAAGAGATAGAACTTGCGGGTATGGAGGCCCTGGGCCTCAAAGAGGACGAGGTGGGTGAAGCAGGCTCCAAAACCAGGCTGGAGAAGCTCTTCCCTCCTCCCGTGGGAGAGCGGGCGCAGATCCTGACCGGCACGCCTCAGGAAACGTCGGCACAACTCATCGGACTGTTGAAGGACAAGGGGGTGATCTGAAATGGGCGATGTCTTTGTTCTGGCCGAGCACAGGCGAGGGGAACTCAGAGAAGTCACCCTGGAGATGTTGGGCAAAGGCCGCGAACTGGCCGGGCGGTTGGGTGGCCACCTGAAGGCCGTGCTCCTGGGCCACAACGTTGACGCCTTCGCCAGGGAACTGGCCAGCCAGGCCCACGAGGTCCTGGTGGTCGAAGACAAACGGCTGGAGAATTTTAACTCAGAGCTTTACCAAAAAGTCCTGGCCTCTTTGCTCGCCGAACGCAAGCCGACGCTGACCCTGATCGGTCACACGGCCTGTGGCATGGACCTGGCTCCCAGTCTGGCCGCCGAGCTGAACCTGCCCCTGGCCACCGACTGCATCGGCTTCGAGTTCGAGGACGACCGACTGCTGGTTATCCGGGAGAGGTACCTGGGCAAACTCCAGTCCAAAGTCTCCTTCAAAGACAGCCCGCAGTACATGGCCACCGTGCGCCAGGCCGCCTTCCCCGTTAAGGAACTGGAACCTCTGAGCGGACAGATTGTGGCCGTAGAGTCGCCGCTGGCGGAAGAGGCCAGGCGCAAAAAATTCATCGAGTACGTTGAAGCGGCCGTAGGCGAGGTGGACATCACCCAGGCCGAGATCATCGTGGCCGTGGGTCGGGGCATCAAAGAGAAAGAGAACCTGGAGATTGTGGAAAAGCTGGCTCAGGCCGTGGGGGGCGTCCTGGCCGGTTCGCGGCCGGTGATTGACGCCGGCTGGCTGCCTCCCGACCGCCAGGTAGGCCAGTCGGGCAAGACGGTCAGGCCCAGGCTGTACATCGCCGTGGGCATCAGCGGGTCCTCACAGCATCTGGCCGGGATGAAAAACTCAGACATCATCGTGGCCATCAACAAAGACCCCCATGCGCCGATCTTTAACGTGGCGACCTACGGCATCGTAGACGACCTCTTCAAAGTCGTGCCCGCACTCACGGAGCAGTTGAGTGGTAGCTATTCAGGCCAGGGCTGACTTCAAGCCCCCTGTAAAGGGGGCTGTGACCGCTCACCCATGCTGCCGTGCCTGGTACCTGGCGTAGCGGTGACCTCACTCCCCACCTGCGATGAGGGCTTCACACTTTAGCCTGAGTGGTTACATCAGGAGATTTGGTAGTGGTTACCAGCAGGCGCGAGACAAGAGCCACAATAGATAGCGTTCAGGGTGAAGAAGGAGCATCCTTTCTGGCCCAACTCTCAACTTTGCTTGAGGGACGAGAGGAGGTGGTATTTGCCTACCTCTTTGGCTCCAGGGCCCTTGGCTACTCCCGTCCCGACAGCGATATTGACCTGGCGGTGTTTTTTGGGGACGGGGCTGCGAAATGGGCCAGAATGGAACTGGAAGAGAGCCTCTCCCAGAGTCTCAAGCTTCCCGTGCAGATCGTGGCCCTCAACGAAGAACTCAGGCCTCGCTTCCTGCGAAACATACTGAGCACAGGCGTGGTGATCAAGGACAATCCCTCACGAAAAGATTGGGAGCGAAAAATCCAGAAGGCAGAGCAAGAGCGGGAGATGCAGGCAATGAGGGGAGAGGATTACAGGGAACAACTCTTGCACTGGATGGGGGAGAAAGCTGAGCTGATCCTGAGAGCCCTCCCCCTGCTCGATAGAATTGACCTGGAAGAAATAAAGCGAGAAAACCTTGAGGCTATCCAGGCATTCCTGGGGGCTTTCTTCATGCTCTTTGAGCCTCTGGAAACCATCGCCCGGAGGATGACCAGCTACGCCCGTCTGACTCTTGACATTAAAGAAGAACCCGTCACCCTGAGAGAACAAATGGCCTTGACGATGGAAATCCTTGGGTTGGACGACGAGACACGGGAGCGACTCAAGGGGATTATCGAGTTGCGAAACCAACTCGCCCACGCCTACTGGGAAGTGGCGGGGATTCCATTCCCTCTCGACATGAAAGAAATGAAGAGCGCTTTTGAAAAGTTCGCAGAGGCGTTGAGGGCTTTTATCACCGCAGAACGGGGAATAATAACTAATATCTATTAGCTATTAGCTAATAGCTAATAGCTATTAGTTATCAGCCAGATGGGAGCTCAATGAAACCAAGAGTTGGGGTATACGTCTGCCATTGTGGAATCAACATCGCTGGCACGGTGGATGTGGAGGCCGTAACCGGGTTCGCCCGGCAGTTGCCCAACGTGGTCGTGGCCAGACACTACCAGTATATGTGCTCCGACCCCGGCCAGGCCCTGATCAGGCAGGACATCGAGGCATTGGGGCTGGATCGGGTAGTTGTCGCTGCCTGCTCGCCACGTATGCACGAACCGACTTTCCGGGCGGTGGTTCAGGAAGCGGGGCTCAACCCCTATCTCTTCGAGCAGGCCAACATCCGCGAGCAATGCTCCTGGGTGCACGGGGAGGGAGCAGATACCACCGAGAAGGCCAGGCGGCTGGTGGCTGCGGCCGTGGCCAGGGTCTCCCTGCATCAGCCCCTGGAAGAAAGAGAGGTAGGGGTTACCCCCGCTGCTCTGGTTATTGGCGGGGGCATCGCCGGGTTGGTGGCCGCCCTGGACATCGCCGAAGCCGGCTATCATGTCTATCTGGTGGAGAGAGAAGAACGCCTGGGCGGGCATATGGCCCGCCTCAACCGGACCTTTCCCACCCTGGAAAGTGCGGCCGAATTGCTATCTCAGACGATAGCCCAGGTTCAGGCGCACCCCAACATCGAGGTCCTGACCGCCTCAGAAGTAGTTGAGGTAGAAGGCTATGTCGGCAACTTTACCGTCAGGGTGAAAGCCGGACAGGCTGGCAACCTGTCCGAGCTTAAAGTAGGGGCTATCATTGTGGCCACCGGCTATGAGCCGTTCGACCCCCGGCTGAAACCCGAACTGGCTTATGGCATCTATGACAACGTGGTCACCGGCCTGGAGTTCGAGCAGCTTTCCTCCCCTTCCGGTCCCACGGGAGGCAAAATAGAGGTCAACGGCCAGCAACCCAGAGACGTGGTCTTTATCAAGTGTGTCGGCTCGCGGGACAAGAACCTGGGCAACGAGTACTGCTCGCGGGTATGCTGCATGGCCACGGCCAAGCAGGCCTGCCTGGTGAAACAGCAGATACCCGAGGCCAACGTGACCATTTTTTACATGGACGTGCGTGCCTTCGGCAAGGGTTTTGAGGAGTTTTACGACCAGGTACGGACGGAGGGGGTCCGCTATCGGCGGGGCAATGCCTCTGAAATCTACCGCAAAGGTGGTAAACTGGTCGTCCGGGCAGAGGACACCCTCCTCGGTGAGACCCTGGAAGTGGAAGCGGACCTGGTGGTGCTGGCGGTGGGCATGGTGCCCCGTCATGACGCCCAGAACGTGGCTGGCCTGCTCAAGCTCTCCCGTTCGCCGGATGGCTTCTTCCTGGAAGCCCACCCCAAGCTGCGTCCTGTTGACACGAGCACTGAGGGCGTGTTCCTGGCAGGAACCTGCCAGGGCCCCAAGGACATCGCCGACACCGTAGCCCAGGCCAAGGCTGCTGCCTCCTCGGCGCTGATCCCCCTGTCGTGGGGTCGAGTGAAGGTGGAATCCATCGTCAGCGTGGTGAACCAGGAAATCTGCTCCGGCTGTGGCCTCTGCGAGGACGTGTGCGCTTACGGCGCCCTTTCTCTTCATCCCTGGAAGGGCGTCATGACCGTCAACGAGGTGCTGTGCAAAGGGTGTGGAGCCTGTGCGGCGGCCTGCCCTTCCAAGGCAATCACCTTGAGCCATTTCACTCCTCACCAGATTCTGGCTCAACTGGAAGCCCTGCTCAGTTGACGGTCAACTGAACTGAGGGAGAAGCCCGATGAACTCTATCGTCTGCATCAAACAGGTGCCTGATACCGGGGCACGTATTGAAATCGAGGAGGGCCATGTCGTCGAGGGAAAGCTCCAGTACGTGATCAATCCCTACGATGAGTACGCCCTCGAAGAGGCCCTGCGCTGGCGAGAAAAGTTCGGCGAGGGCCGGGTCACGGTGTTGACCCTGGGACCGGAGAGGGCCAGAGAAGCCCTCTTGCAGGCCCTGGCCTTAGGAGCTGATGAGGCCATCCACCTGGCAGATGAAGCCTTCCAGGGTGGAGACGCCTACGCCACGGCCAGAGCCCTGGCCGAGGCCATCGTCAGGCTGGGTCTGGAGTATGACATCATATTCTGTGGTAAACAAGGCGTGGATCATGACAATGCCCAGGTCGGCATTGCCCTGGCTGAAATGCTGAACCTGCCCCACGTCTCAGCCGTCACCAGGCTGGAGGTAGCCGCTGACAAAAGCAAAGCCACGGCTCAGCGAGAGGTAGAGGAGGGGATAGAAGTGATAGAAACCTCCCTGCCAGCGGTTATCACTGCCCAGAAGGGCCTTAACGAGCCGCGCTACCCCACATTTATCGGCATCAGAGCGGCCAGGCAGAAGCCGATCCGCAAAAAGACAGCCGCCGGGTTAGGCATAGACCCGGAAACCATCGGTGCTGCCGGCGCCAGGCTGGAGATGGTTTCCCTCAGCCTGCCGCCGGAAAGGAAAGCCGGTCGGATCATACCGGGGACTCCTGTGGAGGCCTGCCGGGAGTTGGTGCGCTTGCTGCGGGAAGAAGCGAAGGTGGTGTGACATGCCGGGCAACGTCCTTGTCGTCGCTGAACACAGAGACGGCGACCTGAAAAAGGTCACCCTGGAGATGTTGGGTGAAGGGAGCAGAATTGCCGCAGAGCTGGGCGGTGTGGTGGAGGCTGCTCTGCTGGGTGCGGGTGTGGGTGCTCTGGCCAACCCTCTGGCCCACTATGGCGCGGCCCGGGTGTACCTGGCCGACGATCCTGCCCTGAGGAAATACAGCAGTGAGGGCTACACCACCGTCCTGGCCAGCCTCATCCAAAGAACCGGGCCGGCCCTGGTGCTCCTGGCAGCCACCCCTCAGGGCCAGGACCTGGCCTCTCGCCTGGCTGCCCGCCTGGGCCTGGGCCTGGCTTCTGATTGCACCGCTTTCCAGGTCGCCGCCGATGGACGATTGCTTATCACCCGCCCGGTCTACGGAGGGCGGGCCATCGCTGCCGTGAGAGAGAAGACCAACCCACAAATGGCCACTGTGCGTCCCAACGTCATGACCCCTCTGGAACCAGAGCCTTCCAGGACGGCTCCGGTGGAAAAGCTGGTCGTGGGGATCGGTGACATCCGGGCCAGGGTGGTAGACCTGGTCCAGAGACCCGGCCGGCAGCAGGTGGGGCTGACCGAGGCCGAGATCATCGTCTCCGGTGGGCGGGGGTTGCAAGGGCCGGAGAACTTCCGCCTTCTGGAGGAGCTGGCCGAGGTGCTGGGAGCAGCCGTAGGCGCCTCGCGGGCCGCCGTAGACGCCGGCTGGATAGATCACAGCCATCAGGTGGGACAGACCGGCAAAACCGTCACCCCCAGCCTGTACATTGCCTGCGGCATCTCAGGGGCCACCCAGCACCTGGCCGGCATGAAGACGGCCAGGTACATCGTGGCTATCAATAAAGACCCCCAAGCGCCCATCTTCAGAGTGGCCGACTATGGCATCGTGGGCGATCTCTTTGAGGTGGTGCCCCTTCTGACAGAAGAGTTCAGAAAAGCACTGGGACAAAAATAGGAGCGAAACCCTTCCCGCTCCTACCTCCTGACCAGCTCAACCACCGTTACCCCGTCACCGCCTTCGTATTGGTCGGCCGGACGGTAAGAGGCTACCAGCGAGTGTCCTTCCAGTTGCTCTCGCACAACACGACGCAGAACCCCCGTCCCTTTGCCGTGGATGATGCGCACCGAAGGCAGACCGGCCAGGTAAGCCTCGTTCAGGTATCTGTCAAGACGGGGAATGGTATCCTCTACCCGCAAACCCCGCAAATTCAACTCGGTGCCCGGAGAGGGATGCGGGATGTCCAGAGCTGGAACTTCTCTGGTTGGGAGTAGCTCGCCACCTTCCGCCCTCTTCTCCAGTTCCTCTAAGTGGGCTTTCACCCGGAAGCGACCGACCTGTACCTCGGCTTCTTCTCCGTCCAGCTCGATCACTTCACCGCCGGCTTGCAACCCCTCGACCCAAACGATGTCCCCCACACGCAACGGCCCGCCAGAAGAGGGCCGCAG
>Ga0068707_1002442_pt1 | contig 13088 bp, 9 predicted proteins | sample YNPNPMetaG_FD_66600 | JGI IMG/M metagenome (GOLD analysis project Ga0068707, IMG submission 66600) | Anoxygenic and chlorotrophic microbial mat microbial communities from Yellowstone National Park, USA - YNP NP MetaG | ecosystem: Environmental > Aquatic > Thermal springs > Hot (42-90C) >... | reverse complement strand
ATTCTGACGCCGCTCGGCCGGCAGTTCAACACCGGGCCGGGCGCCTTCGGGCTGGCCGTCAGTCCCGATGGCAAGCTCGCCGTCACCGCCAACGGCGGGCCCGGGCGCTTCTCGCTGACGGTTCTGGATATGTCCGGCGAGCCGTGGCGCACGCGCGAGCTTCGCACGAAAACCCGCGAGGAAAAAGCGAGCCGCGACGAAGACGACTGGCGCAGCGTGTTCATGGGGCTCGCCTTCGCCCGCGACAGGCGGCTGTTCGCTTCGGAAGGCAACTCGGGCCGCGTGCGCGAAATCAGCCTGCCCGGCGGCCAGGTGCAGCGGCTGCTCGATCTGAACCAGGGCGATTGGCGCGACAGCTACTCCGGCGATCTGGCCTACGACGCGCGGCGGCGCATTTTGTATGTCGTCGATCAGGCGAATTTCCGCGTGGCCGTTTTCGACGCGTCCTCCGGCCGGATGCTCGCGAGCGTCCGCACCGGGCGCCTGCCGTTCAAGGCTGCGCTCTCGCCCGACGGCAAGCGGCTCTATGTCACCAACATCGGAATGTTCGAGTACAAGCCCGTGCCCGGCGCCGACCCGGACGCCGCCCGCGAGACCGGCCTGCCGTTTCCCGCCTTCGGGTTCCCCTCGCGCGAGGCCGAGGCCGGCGCACGCAGGAGGAACGGGCGAGGCGAGGAGGTCTTTGTCCCCGGCCTCGGCGACCCGAACACCGAGCTGTCCAATTCGCTCTGCGTCATTGACGTGGCCGACCCGCGCGCGCCCCGCGTGCTCCGCTTCATCCGCACCGGCAAGCCGTTCGGTCCCGAGAGCCTCGGCGGCTCCAGTCCGTCCGGCGTGGCGGCCACGGCCGGGTCGATATATGTGAGCAACGCCAACCAGGACACGGTGACGGTCATCGACGCGGTAACGCTGCTCGTCAGGGCCACCATCGAGCTCCGCATCCCGGGCCTTGAGAAATACCGCGGCATCATGCCCGTCGGGCTGGCGCTCGATCTGCCGAACGGGCGGCTGCTGGTGGCCGAGGCGGGCATCAACGCCGTGGGCGTCATCGACCTGGCGGCGAACCGCCTCATCGGGCATCTGCCCGCGGGGTGGTGGCCGTCCGCCGTGGCCGTCGATCGCGGGCGCGTGTTCGTGGCCAGCGCCAAGGGGCTGGGCACCGGCCCCAATGCAACCAAGACGGCCCCGCTCGAGCGCAGCTTCCAGGGCGAGCTGCGGCAGGGGCTGCTGAGCGTCTACGATGCGCCGCTGAACCGCTCGCTGCCCTTCCACACCCAGGCGGTGATGGCCAACAACGGGTTCCTGCCTTCGGCCGAGGACCCGCGCCCGCTGCCGCTCGAGCTGCGCCACGTCGTGCTGATCGTCAAGGAGAACCGCACCTTCGACGAAGTCTTCGGCGACCTTGCGCGCGACTCCTCCGGCGAGCTGCGCTCGGCGCCCGAGCTGGCCCGTTTCGGCCGCCGCGGCTGGGTGCAAATGGACCAGTACTCGCTGAAGACCCGGCTTGAAAAGCAGTTTTACAACATCACGCCGAACCATCACGCCCTGGCCGAGCGGTTCGCTTTCAGCGACAACTTTTACGCCGACAGCGAGGTGAGCGTCGACGGGCACCACTGGCTGGTCGGCTCTTTCCCGAACGCGTGGACCGAATCCTCCCTCATGGCGGCCTACGGCGGGCAAAAGGATTTCCGTTTTCCCACCACCGCGCCGGGCAGGCTCCTGTTCGCGCAGAGCAATTCGAGCCTTCACCCCGAAGAGCAGCTGGAGGCGGGCGCGCTGTGGCATCACCTCGAGCGGCACGGAATCCCGTTCCGCAATTTCGGGGAGGGCTTCGAACTGGCCGGCGTCGTCGAGGGCGAGGGCATGATGCCCACCGGCGCGCGGTTTCTCACCAACGTGCCCATGCCGCGCCCGCTCTGGGAAAATACTTCGCGCAATTACCCGCAATACAACACGAATATTCCGGACCAATACCGCGCCGACGCCTTCATCCGCGAGATCGACGAGCTGTATGTCAGGACGGGCAGGGACCTGCCGCGGTTCATTTACATCCACCTCCCCAACGACCACCTGGCGCGCCCCCGGCCCGGCGACGGCTACCCGTTCCAGGCGTCTTTCATGGCCGACAACGACTACGCGCTCGGCCGCATCATCGAGTATCTGTCGAAAACCAGATGGTGGCGCAGCATGGCGGTTTTCATCACCGAAGACGATGCGCAGGGCGGCGTGGACCATGTCGACAGCCACCGCACGCTGCTTCTGGTCGCCGGCCCGTTCGCCCGCAGGAATTACGCCTCGCGGGTCAACGCAAGCTTTCCCGCCCTCCTCAAGACAATCTTCCGGATTCTCGGCCTGCCGCCGCTGAACCTGTTCGACGCGACGGCGGCCGATCTCGGCGACTGCTTCTCGAGCATCCCGGACTTCACGCCTTTCGACGCGATCTCGCCCGAGCCGGAGATCTTCGATCCGGCCAAAGCCAAGGATCCGGCCGACCCCGAGCCCCCGCCGCGAATGGACGACCCGGCGGTGTTGCAGCAACAGCACCGCAACGGGAAAAAATAGGGCTCACATTTTCGCGCGCGGGTCGGGGGCAAGGAATTCGTGTTCCACCCACCCGGTTCGGCCTTCCAGCGGCCCTTCCAGGATCTGCACCTGGCGGCGGCTCACCGACTCGGCCAGCACCCTGACGCGCGTGCCGGCGGCGACCGGGAACGCCGTCTGGTTGTCGGCACACGCTTTCAGATACGATTCGTCCCTTTCGACGACGGCCTTCTGGATCGGGTAGCAATCGTCTTTCCTGTTGGCCAGCCAGACATCCTGCCCCTCAGGCGTGACCAGCACCGCGTAGTCGCCCTTGTGCAGAATCCGGCTGGTTTTGGTCTCGGGCTTCAGCCGCCAGGCCTGGCCGACGGCGAACAGAATCAGGAAGCTGCCGACGATGACGGCGGCGTAGGCGAGTTTCCGCATCGTCTGTCTCCTTTCCGGGTCCGGTTGTTCCGCCCTTATTGTTGGCTGGCGCGCCGTGGAGTTCAAGGGGCCGCTGGTGTATACTGAAACTGTCGAACCCGGCCAGTGGGCGCAAGCCCACTTTTTTGTTGGGTGCGGGACAGGGACGCCACGAACGGCGGCCCGCTTGCCCGCCCACGCCGGACAGGCGAAGAAGATATGGCATCGGCCACACGGGACAAGGTGATCGAGAGGGTCGCGGAGATTGCCGGCCGCGCGGCGCGCCGCGAGGGCCTCTCCGTGTGGGATGTCGAGCTGGCCGGCAGCGGACGGAACCGCGTGTTGCGCATTTACATCGACAAGGAAGGCGGCGTCACGCTGGCCGATTGCGAACTGATCTCGCAGCAGGTCGGCGCGGTGCTGGATGCGGAAGACGTGGTTCCCGGAGAGAGCTACCATCTCGAAGTCAGTTCCCCGGGCGTCGAGCGGCGCCTGCAAAAGCCGGAACACTTCGAACGATGCAAGGGGCAAAAGGCGCGCCTGTTGCTGCGGGAGCCGGTCGAAGGGCAGCGGCGGTGGGAAGGCGTGATCGAGGGCCTCGAAGGCGACGTCGTGGTGCTCGGCGCCGGGGCGGGCAGGACCATCCGCATCCGGATGGAAATCATCGAAAAAGCAAACCTGAAATTCGAGTGGTGAACCGCACGGTTCGCCGGCGAATGCGAGGCAAGAGGAGCAAGTCGCTTGGCATCCATCAAAGAGTCGATTGAAATTCTGAGCAAGGAAAAGGGCATTGACCCGCAGGTCGTTCTCGACGCGGTCAAGGACGCCATGCTGGTGGCCGCCCGCAAGCAGTTCAAGGGCGGGGAGGAGCTGGAGGCGGATTTCGACGAGCGGACGGGCAATTTCGCCATTTACGCCGTCAAGACCGTGGTGGAAAAAGTCTCCGACCCCGCGCGGGAGATTTCCCTTTCCGACGCCCTGAAGATCGACCCCGGGGCCGCCGTCGGCGCGACGGTGCGCGTCCCGAAGCCGACCGAGGCGCTCGGCCGCATCTCGGCCCAGACGGCAAGGCAGGTGATCCTGCAAAAGGTCCGCGAAGCCGAGCGCGACAATATCTGCGCGGAATTCTCCGGCCGCATCGGCGAGCTGGTCAATTGCACGGTGAAGCGCATCGAGGGGCCGGATCTCGTGGTGGAAATCGGCAAGGCCGAGGCGCGGCTGCCGAAGAAGGAGCAGAGCCGGCTGGAAAGCTTCAGCGTGGGCGAGCGGATCCGCTGTGTGATCAAGAGCGTGGAGAAGACCGGCAAGAACGCCGGCGTCATCGTTTCCCGCGCCGCTCCCGAGCTGGTGATGCGGCTGTTCGAGCAGGAGGTGCCGGAGATCTACGACGGCACGGTGGTGATCCGCGGCTGCGCCCGCGAGGCGGGCGAGCGCACCAAGATCGCCGTGCTCAGCCGCGACCGCGACGTCGACTGCGTCGGCGCCTGCGTGGGCATGAAGGGCATGCGCGTGCAGTCCATCATCCGCGAGCTCCGCGGCGAAAAGATCGACATCATCGAATACAGCGACGATCCCGTCGTCTTCGCCACCCACGCCCTCAGCCCGGCGAAAATCTCCCGCGTTTCGGTGCTCGATTCGGCCGAAAAATACATGGAGGTGATCGTCGACGACAGCCAGCTCTCGCTCGCCATCGGCAAGAAGGGGCAGAACGTCCGCCTGGCGTCGAAGCTGATGGGCTGGCGCATCGACATCAAGACCGAGGAGGAGAAGCGCCGCGAGGTGGAGGCCAACATGGCGTCCATGGCCATCGGGACGCCGGTGAGCGTGCTTCTCGACTACGGGTTGTCGGAAGCCGCGATCGAAAAGCTCATCGCCGGCGGCGTCGGCTCGGTGGAAAAACTGGGCGCCATGACGCCCGAAGAGCTGCTGGAAATCGACGGAATTACCGAGGAATTTCTCACCGAAATCGGCGTTTCCGTCAATGCATATTACCAGCAGCTCGAATCGGGGGCGCAGGCCGCCGCGCCTGCGGCGGAGCCCGCTGCCGCCGCCGCGCCAGACGAGGAAGCGCCTGCCGCAACGGCTGCGGAGGAGCCTGCTCCCCCTGCCGCGCCAGACGAGGAAGCGCCCGCCGCAACGGCTGCGGAGGAAGCTTCGCCGGAGCCGTCCCCCGCAGAGGCCCGGCCGCAGCAGGAAGCCCCGGCGGCGGAGCAGATTCCGGTTGATGGATCTGATACGATAAAATCCACGGGTCTAGCGGAAGAACCATCAGCCGGACAGTGATCGCACGCAGTGCGGAAGAAGGAGTTGAAGGGCCAGTCCTGCGCGACGGGGCGGCGTCCCATGTATGAGTAAGATTCGCATCAACGAGCTGGCTCGCGAGCTGGAGGTGAAGCCCGGCGTCATCCTGGAGATGCTGCCGGAGCTGGGCGTCACCGAGAAGAAGACCCACTCGAGCTCGATCGACGACGAGCTGGCCGACCGCATCCGGGCGCGCTTCCGCAGGGAAGCGGAGCCCTCGCCCGCCCCGCCCGCGCCCGCAGCCGAGCCTCCCGCCCCCGCTCCGGCGCCCGCCCCTGCTCCGCGAGCCGAAACCGTGGCGCCGCCCGCCCCTCCGCAGGCGAAGCCCGGCCCTGCGCCGGAGACTCCTGCTCCGTCGGCGCCGGAAGAGCCCCAGGCCAAGCCGGGCAAACCGGTGCCGGCCCCGCCTAACGTGGCGCCGGCCGCTGTTCCGAAAATCCCTGTTCCACCGGTTCACGGGGGAGGCCCTGCCCGGCCTGCCCCTCCGCCTACTCCCCACGTGCCCCCGATTCCCATTCCCCCGAAGAGCCCCGCGGCGCCGGCCGAGAAGCGTCCCCCTGTTCCTTCCATCCCGCGGCCACCGGTCATCGTGCCGCCATCTGTGGCTGGCAGGACCGCGGCGGTGGCGGAAAAACCCGGCCCTGCGCCGGCCATGCCCGGCCCGGCCCGGCCGCCCGCGGAAGCCGTGGGCGCCCCGGCTGCCCCGGCTGCTCCCGCCCCGCCCGCAGAGAAGGCGAAGGCGGCCGAGGTGCAGGCCAAGGCAATTCCTTCGCCGCCTGCGGCAGCACCCGCCCCGGCAGCGCCTCCCAAGGCGCCTGCTCAACCGGCCCGGCCGGCCGCGCCGCGCCCCGGCCAGATCCTGTCCGGCCCGCGGCAGCCTCTGCCCGGCGGTGAAATCCCTCGTCCGCCGGTCGTCGTGCCCGGAATTCCGAAGCCGCCCGTGACGAGTCCGCCGGCACGGCCCGCCGCGCCGGCCGCCCAGGGCGCGCCGGGCGCTCCCGCCGCCCAGACGACTCCCGCCCGCCCGCTGGCGGGCCAGCCCGCCGCCCGGCCGGTGGTGCCTCCCAGGCCGGACCTGCTCGAGAAACTCCGCAAGACCCAGGCCGGCGCCCCGAAAGCCATGCCCGGCCAGCCGGCCGCGCCCCGTCCGGGGATGCCCGTTCCCGGCCAGCCCATCTATCCCGGCGCACGGCGGCCCGCCGGCCCCGGCCGGCCCGGCCAGCCGGCTCCGGGAGGCCGCCCGGTGCGCGCCCGCGGGCCGCACCCGACGACGCCGGTTCTTGAGCCGCCCCCGCCTTCCACGGAGGCCCGCCGGGAGGCGGGCAAGAAGCGCGCCACCCAGCGCGAGCGCGAAGCCGAGAAGGAAGGCATCCTGAAGCCTTTCGGCCGCAAGCAGGAGCCGATGACGCTCCCCGTGGTCGACAAGGAAATCGCCATCTCGGAAGGCATCACCGTCAAGGAGCTGAGCGAGAAGCTCGGCGTCAAGGCCAGCCTGGTCATCAAGCGGCTGGTCGAGAAGAGCATCTTCGCCACCATCAACCAGCCGCTCGATATCCGCCTGTGCGAGGAGCTGTGCCGCGAGTTCGGCGCGCGCCCCACGCGGATGAGCTACGAGGAAGAGGCGGTGCAGGAGATGGAGCAGGCCGAGGTCGACGCCGATCTCGTGCCGCGCCCGCCCGTGGTGACCGTCATGGGCCACGTCGATCACGGCAAGACGTCGTTGCTCGACGCGATCCGCCACACCAACGTCGCCGACAAGGAAGCCGGCGGCATCACCCAGCACATCGGCGCCTACCAGGTGGAGCTCAACGGCCGCAAGGTCGTCTTCATCGACACGCCGGGCCACGAGGCCTTCACGCACATGCGCGCCCGCGGCGCCGATGTCACCGACATCGTCGTGCTGGTCGTGGCCGCCGACGACGGCGTCATGCCGCAGACGAAGGAGGCGATCGATCACGCCCGCGCCGCCGGCGTGCCCATCATCGTCGCGGTGAACAAGATCGACAAGCCCGAGGCCCAGCCCGAGCGCGTCAAGCAGCAGCTGACCGAGCTCGGGCTGATGCCCGAGGAATGGGGCGGCGACACGCCTTTCGTGCCGGTCAGCGCCAAGCAGAAGCAGAACCTGGACCTGCTTCTGGAAATGATCCTGCTGGTGGCCGACATGCAGGAGCTGAAAGCGAACCCCAACCGCCCGGCCGTCGCCACGGTGCTCGAGGCCAAGCTCGACAAGGGCCGCGGCCCGGTCGCCACCGTGCTGGTCAGCAAGGGCACGCTGCGCGTGGGCGACTACTTCCTCTGCGGCAGCGTTTTCGGGAAGGTGCGCGCGTTGTTCGACGACCGCAGCCGCCCGGTCAAGGAGGCCGGCCCGTCGATGCCGGTCGAGATCGTCGGGTTCGAGTCCCTGCCGGAGGTCGGCGACTCGCTCCAGGTGGTGACTGACGTTGCCAAGGCGCGGCAGATCGCCGAGTTCCGCGAAATGAAGGCGCGCGAGGCTGCGCAGGCCAAGACGCGCGTCTCGCTCGAGCAGCTCCACACGCAGTTGCGCGAGGGCGAGGTCAAGGAGCTCAACATCATCCTGAAGACCGATGTCGGCGGGACGGCGGAGGTCCTTTCCGAGACGCTGCAAAAGCTGTCGACCGACAAGGTCCAGATCCGCGTCATCTCCGCCGGCGTGGGCGCCATCACCGAGTCCGACGTCGATCTGGCCGACGCCTCCAACGCCATCATCATCGGCTTCAACGTCCGTCCCGACCGCAAGGCGCAGGAGCGCGCCCAGCAGGCAAAGGTGGACATCCGCCTGCACACGATCATTTACGAGCTGACCGACGAGATCAAGAAGGCGATGCTCGGCATGCTCGAGCCCGTCTACCGCGAGGTGTTCAAGGGCCGGGCCGAGGTCAAGGAGATCTTCCGCATCGCCAAGGTGGGCACCGTCGCCGGCTGCGTGGTGGTCGAGGGCGTCATCCCGCGCGACGCCGAAGTGCGCCTCCTGCGGGACAACGTCGTCGTCTACACCGGCCGCATCGAATCGCTGAAGCGCTTCAAGAACGATGCCAGCGAAGTGCGGCAGGGGCAGGAATGCGGCATGGCCCTGGCGGGCTTCCAGGACATCAAGCCCGGCGATATCATCGAAGCGTTCGTGAAGGAGAAGGTGGCGCCGGATCTCGGAGTGTGACGCTCCGGAGGGCGAAATGGCGGCCATCGGCGTGCTGACGCTCGAGCTGGAGTTTCTCGAGGCCCAGTCGCTGAAGGACAAGCGGCACTGGGTTCGCGGGCTGAAGGACCGTTTGCGCAACGGCTTCAACCTGGCGGTGGCCGAGATCGACGATCACAATCTGTGGAACCGCTCGGTGGTCGCCGCGGTCACCATCTCCTCCTCCCGCGAAAACGCAGCGAAAACCCTCGACGCCGCCGAACGTGTCGCCGCCGATTTCCTCGGGCCGGCCCTGCTGTCGGCCACCGTCGACTGGCTGGAGTAGCACCATGGACGAACTGCGAAGCCGCCGCGTGGCGGAAACCATGCGGGAGGAGCTTTCCGAGCTGATCCGCTTCGAGCTGGACGATCCCCGCGTGTCGGGGGTGGAAGTGGCCGAAGTGGTGGTAAGTCCCGATCTGCGCCGCGCCGAGGTTTTGGTGGTGATTTCGGGCACGGAGCAGGAGCAGGAGTCGGCCCTGGACGGGCTCCAGTCCGCGCGTCACTATCTGCGCCGGAACCTGATGTTGCGAATGGACTTGTTCCGGATGCCGGAGCTGCACTTCCGGCCTGCGGCCGAATTGCCTGCCGGGCCGGCGCTTGAGCGGCTGCGGCGGCGGCTGCGGCGGGGCCGCCCGCGCTGCTGAGGCCGCCCTTCAAAGAAAATGCGAACTTTCATTGATCCGGCGCGGGTGCGGGTTGTAGGCTAAAATCAGGCGCGCACGCGACGGGCCGCGCCGGATTGCCCCGTGCATCTCTCGACAGAACAAAGACTTGTCCGGCCGCTGCGGACAGGGCTGCTGCCCTGCCTGCTCGCCGCGTCCCTGCTGGCTGCGCCCCGCACGCCTTCCGGCGGACTCGTGCGGCTCGAACGGTCTTTCGACGCCATGGGCACCACCTACACCGTGGTCGCCTACGGCGAGGACCGTTTCGCCGTCGACGCCGCCATCGAGGAGACCTATGAGGAGGTCCAGCGGCTGGACCGGATGCTTTCCAACTACCGCGCCGACTCCGAGTGGAGCCTGGTGAACCGCGAGGCGGCGCGCCGCCCGGTGGAAGTTTCCGAAGAACTGTTCCGCCTGCTTGAGAAGTGCCTGGAATACAGCCGCGCGAGCGACGGCGCCTTCGACATCACCGTCGGCCCGCTGATGAAGCTTTGGGGGTTTTACAAGGGTTCGGGCCGCGTGCCGCACCGGGCCGAGATCCGCGCCGCTCTGGCGCGGATGGGCTGGCAGAAGATCCGGCTGGACCCGAAGGCCCGCACGGTGCGCTTTGACGCGCCCGTCGAGATGGACCCCGGCGGGATCGGCAAGGGCTACGCCGTGGACCGGATGGTGGGAATCCTGCGGGCGCGCGGCGTGCGCAGCGCGCTGATCTCGGCCGGCCGATCCAGCATCTACGGCATCGGCGCGCCCCCGTCGGAGCCCCGCGGCTGGCGCGTGACGGTGCCCGACCCGCGGCAGCCCTCGCGCACCGCCGCCGAGTTCTTCCTCAAGGATTTTTCCATGTCCACCTCCGGCACCAGCGAGAAGTTTTTCGTCGCCGGGGGCAGGACCTACAGCCACATCATGGACCCGCGCACGGGCTATCCGGTGCAGGGGACGCTGCTGGCCGCAGTGCTCGCCCCGAAGACGCTGGACAGCGAGGCGTGGACCAAGCCGTATTTCGTTCTCGGGCGGGAGTGGGCCGCCCGCCGCAAGCCGAAACAATTCCAGGTCTTTTTGTGTGAAGACAGATCGGAGAACGCATGCGTGTACCTCCCATGAGCAGCCGTTTCCTTGATGCCTGCCGCCGCCGGCCGACCGATTGCCGGCCCGTATGGTTCATGCGGCAGGCCGGCCGGTACCTGAAGGAATACCGGGCGATCCGCGCCCGCCACTCGATCCTCGAAATGTGCAAGCGGCCCGACCTGGCCGCGCAGGTCACCCTGCTGCCCGTCGAGATCCTCGATGTCGACGCGGCCATCATCTTCGCCGACCTGCTGCTCCCGCTCGAGCCGATGGGCCTGCATCTGAAATTCGTCGCCGGCGAGGGGCCGGTGATCGAAAACCCGGTGCGCACGTCGCACGACGTCGACACCCTGTCGACCTCGAACACGGACGACCTCGGCTACGTCGGCGAAGCGATCAAGCTCGTCAATGCGGCCCTCGGCGGCAAGGTGCCGGTGATCGGCTTCGTCGGCGCCCCGTTCACGATGGCCAGCTACATGATCGAGGGCGGCTCCTCGCGCCACTTCCTGACGACGAAGACCCTGATGTACCGCGACGAAACGCTGTGGCGGCGGCTCATGGGGAAGCTGGTCGACGTGCTGGCCCCCTATGCCATCCTTCAGGTGGCCGCCGGCGCACGCGCCATCCAGGTCTTCGACTCGTGGGTGGGCGCGCTCGGCTCGGACGACTATGTCCGCTACGTGCAGCCTTACTCCCGCGCGCTGATCGAGCGCATCCGCTCCACCGGCGTCCCCGTCATCCACTTCGGCACCGGCTGCGCCGGCTATTTCAAGGAGCTGCACGCCGCCGGCGGCGACGTCATGGGCGTCGACTGGCGGCTGAACATCGACCAGGCGTGGATGGACATCAATTACCGCGCCGCCATCCAGGGCAATCTCGACCCGGCCGCCCTCTTCGCGCCCCTGCCCGAGCTGAAGGCCAAGGTGATCGAGATCCTCAAGCGGGCCGGCACCCGCCCGGGACACATCTTCAACCTCGGCCACGGCATCCTGCCGGACACGCCGGTGGAAAACGTCAAGGCGGTGGTCCAGATCGTGCGGGAGTTCCGTCCCTGACGTGCGCACGGTGATCATCGGCGGCGGCATCGCCGGGCTGGCCGCCGCCTGGGAGTTGGCAAAAGCGGGCCGGGAGACCTTCCTCGTCGAGGCGCAGCCGCAACTGGGCGGCGTGATCCGGACCGAGGTGGTCGAGGGCTGCGTGCTCGAGGCCGGGCCGGACAGTTTCCTCGCCGCCAAGCCCGCGGCCGAGGAGCTCATTCGCGAGCTGGGCCTCGGCGGCGACCTCATCTCCTCGCTCGACGAGCAGCGCGTGACCTACGTGGTTCGCGGCGGCCGGCTGGTTCCGCTGCCCGACGGCCTGATGATGATGGTCCCGACGCGCGTGCTGCCGGTGGCGCTCAGCCCCCTGCTCGGCTGGCCGACCAAGCTCCGCATGGGGCTGGAGTTCTTCCGCCGCCCCCGCGGCGAAGCCGGCGACCGCAGCGTGGCGCAATTCATCGAGGAGCATTACGGGCGCGAGGCCGTCGATTATCTGGCCGAGCCGCTGCTGGCCGGCGTCTACGGCGGCAGCCCGGACCGGCTCAGCGTCGACAGCGTGCTGGCGCGGTTCGTGGAGCTCGAACGCCGTTATGGCAGCCTGACGCGCGGCGTGCTGGCCGCCCGCAAGGCGGCGCGGCGCTCTGGCGCCGAAGCGGCGCCGCTGTTCCGCACTCTCAAGGGCGGCCTCGCGCAGCTGACGCAGGAGCTGGAACGGCGCATCCGCCCGCATTGCCGCGTCGTCCATGCCCGCGCAGAACAGGTCCGGCGCGCCGGCAGCGGCTACTCCGTGACGGTGGAAGGCGCGTCTCTCGAGGCGGACCAGCTCATTCTGGCCTGTCCTGCCTGGCAGGCGGGCCGGCTCCTGCGCGGGCTGGACGCGGCGCTGGCAGAGCTGCTCGAGGGGATCGAATACACCTCTTCGGTGACGCTGGCGCTCGGCTATCTCCGCCAGGACTGCGGCCCCCTGCCGCCGGGCTTCGGCTTCCTCGTGCCCGCGCGCGAGCGCCGCACGCTCGTCGCCTGCACCTTCGTCGGCGCGAAATTCCCGTTCCGCGTGCCGGAGACGCACGTCGTGCTGCGCTGCTTCCTGGGCGGCGCGGGCGGCGAGGCCGTGCTCGAACAAAACGACGAGGATTTGATCCGGCAGGTTCGCGCCGAGCTGCGCAGCCTGCTCGGCTGGGATGCCGAGCCGCGCTTCGCGCGCCTGAGCCGCTGGCGGCGCGCGATGGCGCAATACGAAGTCGGCCATGCCCGCCGCATCGCCGCCGTGCGCGAGCGGCTGCGGCTGCTGCCCGGAGTGGAGCTGGCCGGCAACGCCTATGAAGGCATCGGCGTGCCGGACTGCATCCGCACCGGCCGCGCCGCCGCCTCCGCGCTGCTCCGCCACGGCGGCTGACAACGCCCCCCGGCCCGGGGCATGGAAGCCCTGCGGCAGCGTCGCTCCGCAGGCATCGGGCTCCCGCATCGTCGCGCAGGCCGTGGCCCGCGGGACATCAGCGCGTGGCGAGAACCTGTGGCCGCCGGAGGGTCTCGCCAGGCCCCGTGGCGAGACCGTCGTGGCCGGCCGGCGCGAAGAATTCCGACGCCGGACCCTCCCGCTTCGCGCTGCCGTGCCGCACGACGCGGCGCGGCAGGGCGCTATCATTGAATGGACTGGAGAAAACCATGAAAAAACTGGCGTCGGTGCTGCTGCTCACGTGCTTGTCCGTATGGGCCGGCAAAGCGGAGGACGAACGGCTGAAGGCTGCGGCGACGGTGCTTCAGGAGATCATGTCGATTGAAGACAAGGCCATTCCGCAGGATCTCTTCGCCAAGGCGCAATGCGCCATCATCATCCCCGGGGCCAAGAAGGCGGGCTTCATCTTCGGCGGAAAGTACGGC
>Ga0068707_1002438_pt1 | contig 13095 bp, 12 predicted proteins | sample YNPNPMetaG_FD_66600 | JGI IMG/M metagenome (GOLD analysis project Ga0068707, IMG submission 66600) | Anoxygenic and chlorotrophic microbial mat microbial communities from Yellowstone National Park, USA - YNP NP MetaG | ecosystem: Environmental > Aquatic > Thermal springs > Hot (42-90C) >... | reverse complement strand
CGTCTGTTCCGTCTATTCGGTCTGTTCCGTCTGTTCCGTCTATTCGGTCTGTTCCGTCTGTTCCGTCTATTCGGTCTGTTCCGTCTGTTCCGTCTATTCGGTCTATTCCGTCTGTTCCGTCTGTTCGGTCTATTCCGTCTGTTCCGTCTGTTCCGTTTATCCGGTGCATCCAGTCCGTATCGTCTTTTCAGTCTGTTCGGTCCGGTCGGTCCGGTCCAGGCACGGGATCCTCGAGTCTTTGGGGCCGGACTACGGAGGGATTCGGTTTCAAAGGACTCGAGGGCCGGGGCCCCTGGGCCGAATCCTGGAAAATCAAAGCGCCTCCGTCAAGCCGCTCCGGGAAACGCCGCCACCCCGTGATCGCGTGCCGGCCATCCGTCATTGGGCGAGGAGTGCAAGGGGATCAGCCGCGAGCGGGTGCTCGGCCTCTGCCGAGCCGCTTCGAGAATCGAGGCCGCCTTTTGACCGGTCAACGTCCGAAAGGTGAAAAACTGCCTGCGAGTGATGCCCGTCAAAGACCGAGATAGACCTTGCGCAGGAATTCATCAGCCAGCAGCTCCTCTCTGTGCCCTCGGCCGACGACATGTCCCTTCGAAAGAACGTAATTCCTTTGTGCGACCTCGAAGGCGTAACTCACGTCCTGCTCCACCAGCAATATCGCCATCCCCATCCCGTGGATTTCCTGCAAGCGCCTGAAAAGGTCTTCCTTCAACAGGGGCGAAAGCCCTGTTGAAGGCTCGTCCACCATCAGGAGCTTCGCCTCCGACATCAGGGACCTGGCGATGGCCAACATGGTGCGCTCGCCGCCCGACAAGGTCCCAGCAGACTGATTCCTCCTCTCTTTCAACACGGGAAAGAGATGGTAGACCTTCTCCAGGTCCTTTCGAAACAATGCCTCGTCCCTGATGCTGTACGCGGCGGCCTTGAGGTTTTCCAGAACGGTCAACTCTCGAAAGGGCCGCCCCCTTTCCGGACAGATGACCAAGCCGCGCCGGGCCCTCTCGTAGGCAGGAAGGTTTCCCATCTCCTTGCCCTCGAAGACGATGCTCCCCTCGATGCGGATACGGCCGGCCCTGGTGCCTTTGAGGGCGTCGCGTTCCCAATCCACCAGACCCGCGATGGTGCGAAGCAACGTGCTCTTGCCCGCGCCGTTGGGGCCGACCACGGCCACGAGCTCCCTCTCATCCACGGCGACGTCGACCCTGTCCAACACCTGTGCGGTGTCGAACCACACGCTCACGTGCCTCACCTCAAGATACAAACCTTTCCGCCTCCTTTCCGATGTAAACGCGTATCACCTCTTTGTCCTTGACTATCTCCTCCGGAGGCCCGTCAGCGATTATACGCCCGAAGTTCATCACTATCACCCGGGTCACCAATTGCATGAGGTCGGCCAGTTTGTGTTCCACGATCAACATCGTCGGCCCTTCGCGGTGGAGCCTTCCAAACCTTCCCCCTTTGTGCAGCCGTTTGAGCGATTTGACCAGGAGTGTGGTCTCCGCGGGGTTCAGGCCTCCGAACGGCTCATCCAGGATCAGGAGCTCCGGCTCGGTGGCAATGGCCCGCGCCAGTTCGAGCCTCTTGAGGTCGCCATGAGAAAGCACGGAGGCGGGCTCGAGAGCGAGGTCCCTTATCCCGCAAAACTCCAGGGCGTCCATGGCCCTGTTCTCGGCGATCTTGACCCACTCCCCGAACCTCTTCGCCCTGGGACACAGGACACCGACCAAGACGTTTGCATAGACCGGCATGCGCCGAAAGGGCTTGACCACCTGGGAGGTCATCACCATGCCCATGTTGACGATGCTCGCTGTGTCCTTTCCAGTGATGTCCTGTCCCTTGAATACCACCCTCCCGGAGGAGGGGCTCAACACGTTCATTATCAGTCTCACGAGGGTTGTCTTTCCCGCCCCGTTGGGACCTATGAGCCCTACGATTTCCCCTTGGTACACCCGGAAACTCACATCGTTGACCGCAACGATGCCCCCGAACCGTTTTACGAGGTGACCGACGCTGAGAATCGGTTGCTCCACCTACGCCTCCATTTCCCTCAATTCCCTGCGGGATACCTTTCCTATGTCGGTACGAGGTATCTCCCCGACGAATTCCACGATGCGCGGGACCTTGTAGTGGGCCAGCCTCTCACGGCAGAATTCCATTATTTCCTGTTCCGTGATCCTGCCCCTTGCATCCGCCTCCAACACCACGTAGGCCTTGACGTTTTCGCCTACGACCTTGTCAGGCACGCCGATGACTCCCGCCTCTTTCACAGCCGGATGCAGTCTGAGGGCCTCCTCCACCTCTCTTGCGTAAACACGCAGTCCCTTGTATTTGATGAGGTCCCGCTTTCTGTCATAGAACCAGAAGTAACCCTCTTCGTCCATCCTCATGATGTCACCTGTGCGCCACCACACCTTGCCGTTTATGAACGCCTGACTATCCCTGGTCGCATCCGGCATCTTCCAGTATCCCTTGCATACAGACGGGGAGCAAATCACGAGCTCACCCAGTTCGCCCACCGGCACGAATTCGTCCTTGTCGGGATCCACAATGGCCGCGACCACGTTGGGCAAAGGCACGCCGCAGGATCCGATCCTTCTCTTCCCGATGGGCGTCCCGGTGCCCAGGGCCGCCGTCTCGGTCATGCCCCAGTAGTCATGAAGTTGCGTCTTGGTCCTGGCCTCCCATTCCCTGGCGGTGGCCTCGTGAAGCGCGTCGGCCGCAGAGATGATCACCTTGAGCTTCCGCCAGTCGACTCGAGTGGTCTTCTGAAAGTCCTTGAGGATCTCGTATATCGTGGGAGCCCCCTGGAAATACGTCGCCTTGACCGACATGAGGGCATTGATTATCTCGTCGAGATCCGGCGTACTGAGCACGACCTGGGTCCACCCGCGAATGATCGCCTCCTGGACACCGGCAAAAAAACCGGCGGCATGATAGAACGGCTGATAACTGACGGTGGCCTCGACGCCGTCCTCCAACACCGAGTAAAAGGCGGAGAAACTCCAGTGGCTAGCGAGGAGATTGAAGTGAGTCAGCATCACCCCCTTGGGAGGACCCGTGGTGCCTCCGGTGTACGGCAACAGGACGAGATCCTCCTTCGGCACGCAGGCTACGGGCCCCGGCTCGGGTCTGTATTTTTCCACGAGGTCCTTCATTCGATGGAAGCCTTCTTGTTCGAAAACGGTCTTCGAAGGTATAGCCATCTTCTGATAGACTTCCCTGAGTATGCTCTTCCCCAGCATTCTCTTTGCGGCAGGCAGGGAATCCGCAATGTTCGTCATGATCACGTTGTCGAACTCGAATCCCGTCTTCTGGACGTTTTCCCATAGAATGTCCTGGCATATGATGGTCTTTGCACCGCTATTTTCCAATTGGTACTTGATCTCCGGAGATACGTAAACGGGGCTCACAGGGGAGACGATCGCGCCTGCCTTGATACATCCATAGAACGCCACGAAGAACTCCGGTGAATTGAGCAGTAGGAATGCGACGACATCCCCCTTTTTCACGCCGAGATCTTGGAGGGCGGTGGCGAATCGGTCCACTTTGTCGCGCAGATCCCTGAAAGAAATCTTGTTGCCATAGAATACGATGGCGGTCTTCTTCTTCCATCTCTCGCACGCGCGTTCGAACATCTCGACCAGCGATGCCTCTCGGACCTCGACTTCAGCCGACACCCCCGGCGGATAGTGCTTCCGCCATGGCCTTTGCTCGTAAATGGATTCCCCAGCCATCACGCACGCTCCGTTTTCCAGATATACACTCCCTCTTCGAAACGGGAAACCACTCCCTACGCAACTGGTCACGGTGGGGTGCCGGCATTTCTCTCCGCTTGAAGTCTTCGGCGCTCGATTTTCCGAAGGATTTGGCCTCCGGGGGATCCTTGCCCCCCCCATCGGTCGGCCTCGGCTCAGCTTCGGCCGAGAGGGCTTGCCCCAGGTCCAAATCCTGGAAAATCGGAGCGCCTCCGCCAAGCCGCTCCGAGAAACGCCGTCACCCTGTGATCATTTACCTCCCTGCTCTGCACCCCTGTCGCCGTGCCCCGCAGTCCGCCGCGCGGGGTGGTGGCATTGAAACGCCACCACGCTGCGATCACTTGCCATGCCCCGCGCCTCTCTCCCGCTCGGGGTGAAGGGGGGCCCCGCAGGCTCGACAGGAAGTGCGCCAGGTGGAATTGATAAGCTTGCAACGCGGACAGAACTCCTCGATATGATCCCTGACCCAGGTGGTGATCCCCTGCGGCATGAAAAGGAGGACGATGACGAGTATCAGCGCCTGGATCACGAATCTGTAATGGCCCAGCCCGGCAAGAGGCGTGAGCTCCACCAAGGGGTAGAGGACAAAAACCCCGGCTATGGGACCGTAAATAGTTCCTATCCCACCGAAAACGGTCCACACCAGGGCGTTGAAGGAGAGCATCAGTTCCAGTGTGGAGGGCCCCACGACCCTGAAATAGTGGGCATACAGGACGCCGGCCAGGCCCGACATCAGGCCGCTGACGGCAAAGACGACCACCTTGTACCTCGTGGTCATTATTCCTGACATCCTGGCTGCGATCTCGTCCTCCAATATGGCCCGCAGTATGACCCCCGTCCTGACGATCTTGGACCTGGTGTCAGTGAGCTTCCAGGCGATCAAGGCCATCGCCACCATCAGCAGAAAGATGATGTAGAACGTGGCCACCTGAGGCATTCCTAGGGTCGCGACACCGCCCAGACCGTATTCACCGCCGGTGAAATCCTTCCAGACATAAATCACGCCTGTGAGAATGAGGGGCAAGGCCAGTGTCACGAGGGCCAGATACATCCCTCTGAGTCTCAGCGCCGGCAGGCAGGTGATCAGCCCGGCCACCACCGAGAACAAGGCCCCTGCCGGGATGGTCGCCCAGACAGGCCATCCGAGGCGCAGATTCAGGATGGCGGCCGCATACGCTCCCGTCCCGAAGAAGAGGGCATGCCCCAGGCTGACCTGGCCGGTGAAACCCGCGAGCAGGTCCCAACTGAAGGCGAAAATCGCGTAAAGCGAACCGACGATCACCACCCGCATGACCATCGGCGCCAAGGATTCGGTCAACACGAGAGGCAGCAGCAAGACCCCTACCACCCAAAGGAATGCGATGGCCCTGCCGGGGATGGCGAAGACATCATCCCTGATCCAGAAGTAAAGTCGTTGCAAGAGAAGCACCCTACAACCTCTCCTCCTCGAAAACGATCCCGAAAAGCCCTTCCGGCTTCACGAGCAATACCACTATCATTGCCACTAGCGAGGCGACACCTCTCAGAAAGGTGCCTTCGGGCACCAGGTTCACCACCGCTACCTCGACGAACCCGAGGATGAACGCCCCGACGATGCTGCCCGTGATGCTTCCCAAACCGCCGAGCACCACGGCGGCAAGGACCACTACCAAAGGCGGTGTCCACATGTATGGATGCACCATGACGATCGGTGCGATCAGTATCGCCGCAAGCGCCGCGAGTCCCGCCGACATCCCCATGACTACCAAACAGATCTTCTTGTCGTCGATGCCCATGGCGTTGGCAATCTCCGGGTCTTGGGCGACTGCTCTGATTGCGACGCCGATCCTGCTCTTCAGCAGCAACAGCAGCACGCCGAGCACGAGGAAACTCGTCACCAGGGCGAAAATATACTGATAGGCCACCCTCACCCCTGCGAATTCCACATACCCCAAAAGGAAGGCATCTATCGCCTGGAATCGGGCGGAAAACAAGGCCAGGAATATCTCTTGCAGAAGGATCGCGAACGCTATGGTGATGAGAAGCACGGCCAGTTCGTGTTGCTTGACCCTTTCTATGGTCCCCTTGAAGTAACCCAGGGCCACCAAGGTGGCCACCGCAACCGCACAGATCGCGGATACCACGATGGGAAGATGAAGGATCTTGGTCCCGATGAACACCAGAAAAGCGGCCAGCATATAGAAGGCCGTGTGGCCCATATTGATGATACGGGCCACACTGAAGATCAAAGCGAAGCCGACAGCCAAAAGGGAGTAAATCCCACCAGTTACAAGACCACTGACGACGACAGGTCCCAGCACGGCATCCGCTCCCCGCAATCGGATCTTGGCCAGATACTAGAGCTAAGGTTTCCCCTTCCAGTATTCGATCACCCAGGGCGGCACGACGTACTTGCCCATCCCAGGGTACTTGGCCTTGTCCCAGCCGCTGGGCAGGCCCAAAGCCAGTAGCTCAGGGGGCAACTCGTTGCCATCCGGCCAGTAGGGTACCTGTTTGCCGTTCACCCATTGCAACTGGATCCCGTGGGTGTAACCGGGACCGAACTTGATGCCGTGAGGTGACACGGGATGATCGGGAGGGAGGTAAGCTATCTTGCCGGTGACACCGACCATCTCGAGTTTCTCCAACGCGGGCACGAGCGCGGCGGTGTCGAGGGAGCCCGCCTTCTCGAGGGCGGCCTTGATCACGTATACACCGTCGTACCCGGTATTGGCAGTCCACGTTGCGAACTCCCCGTTGTATTTCTTGGCAAATGCCTCGTAATAAGGGACCGTCTTTTCCGTTATGGGGAGCGGAAACTGCCAGTCGAAGTAGGACTCATAGTTGCACAACCCGCCCGTGACATCCCAATGGGTCTTTCGCTGTGCCGGGACGTTCACCCCTATCAGTGCAGCGGGAAACTTGACTTCCCCCCACTGTCTGGAGACCGCCGTGCCCCCCTCGGCGGAAAAGATGTGTATGATCGCGTGGGCGCCTGCCGCCTTTATGGCTGCCAGCTCAGTGGACACATCGGTTGTGAGGTGAGAAGGCCTCCATTCGCCCACGAGCTCGCAGCCCAGCTTGGGAAGTGCCTGTTTGAGAAGTCCGTATATGGCGTCCGCCCACACGGCCTTCTCCGCCAGGTATGCTACCTTGACGGTGTCGAGTTTCAGTGCCTCCTTGACGGCCCTTATGCCAGGATAACAGACAGCCGCCAAATGGAGAATGTAATCCCCGCTGATGCAGTTGGGCGCGTTGAAGTAATACTTGTATCTTTGATAATCCTTGAGGATCGGCTTGTTCGGCGGACTGGACATGGATATGCCGAGATACAGCACCTTGTGGTCCATGGCTATTTCCTGCTGCGCGAGCACCGCCTCGGTCCTTCCCCCGGCGATGACGTACTTGACCCTGTCCACAGTGGCGGCCTTTTGCATGGCCGAGGCTGCATCGGGAACGCTCACGAAAGAGTTGTCATCGATCTGGACCGCCTCCAGCAAGTATTTCTTGCCAGCGACCGTCAAGCCGCCGGCCTTGTTTATCTCCTCGACAGCCAGCGCCGCCCCTTTCCATTGGTGCTCACCGGACAGAAACTTCATGGGCCCCAATATGCCGATCTTTATCTTCGTCGCTTCCGCCGCCCACGGAGCCTCCGGCCCTGTTGAGAGCAAAAAAGACCAGCTCAACAGAGCCGCCACCAAGATGCCCGCAAACCCGAACCGTCTTCTCTCCATGCCGACACCTCCTTGTTGAGATCAAGACGAACCTCGACCAGAAATCAGGGTGCCTCTTGCCCTTCTCCATGGCGCCACGGCAGAAGCGCCTCGACACCATGGCAATGGCGACGGGGGGTGGCGGCCTCCGCCGGGCCGCTCCGCGAAGGGCCGCCACCTGTCCCGGATGCCCGATCTTTGACGACGAATGGGACTCTCTCCAGAGAGGCTACGCGCCGCCTTCGGGCGTGCCAGCTCTCCGATCCTGACTGTTCGCTATCCTCAGGGCCCTCTTCGTGCCGAATGCCCTCAAGAAGATCCTGAAGAGCTCCTCCGCATACGGGGTTATGCGTTCGGGTTTCCCGAGCAAGAGCCATCGTTCGGTTATGTGCTCCACACCCCCGACGAAGATCTGCCTGGCGAGATTCAGGTCCAGGTCGCTCCGTATGAACCCCTCCTTCTGCCCCTCTTGCAGGATGTGGACCAGGACGCGGGTGAAGTCCCTGATGAGCTGATAGGCCTGGGTGTGGAGAAAACGGGAGTTGGGCTTGATCTGGAGAAGGACCACCTTGGACCAGGCCGGGTGCGCCTCGAAGAAGTGGAGATAGAACCAGGTGAACTTGCGAAGCTTGTTGACGGCCCCCATGATGCCGTTCATGTGGAGGGCCAGGTCCTCGATGGCCCTGGGCATGACCACCTCCGGGATCCCGTGGAGGAGGTCCTCTTTGTCCCTGAAGGCCTCGTAGATGGTCCCCTCGGAGACCCTCGCCTTCCTGGCGATGTCCCGTATATGGGCCCTCTCGTAACCCGCCTCCGAGAAGACGCCCATGGCCGCCTCCAGGATCTTGTGCCTCTTGGCAATAAGGTTGCGCCCGTTATCATTGGATTTTTTTTCCATGGCCTCCGATCCGAGGCAATCCTATTGCCTGATCCTGTGTTTGTCAAGCCTTTTTTCACGGCGCTGTTTCACGGCGCCAGGAGACCTTGACAGGCCTTCTTGTCATGCCTTAATAGTCACTGCCATGGATTCGGCCTCCGCATTGATCCCAGTGGTGAAGATGGCCGGGGTCTTCGTCCTGGTCCTGGTGCTGCTTCGCCTCTCTTTGCAGATCGGGACCGCGTTGGCCGCGGCGGCGGCGGTCCTGGGGCTGGCCTACTCCATGACCCCTTCGGAGGTGCTGTCGGCCGCGTGGAGCTCCCTGACGGATCGCAAGACGCTGGTCCTCGTCTCCGTGGTAACCCTGATCTTGATCCTGAGCTCCTCCATGGAGCGCCTGGGGCAGATGGAGGAACTCCTGGGGAGGTTCAGGATCTGGGCATCGGGGAGCCGCTGGGGGATGGTCACCTTTCCGGCCCTCATAGGACTCCTCCCCATGCCAGGGGGCGCATATTTCTCCGCCCCCATGTTGGACGCCTTCGACCCTGAAGGAAGGCTCGACAGCGCCTTGAAGAGCTTCCTCAATTACTGGTACCGGCACTTATGGGAGTACTGGTGGCCCCTGTACCCCGGGGTCCTCCTCACCTGCAGCATAGCGGGGTTCGAGCTGTGGCAATACATGCTCCTTTCCATCCCCATGAGCGCCTTGGCCGTCCTAGGGGGGCTGCCGCACCTGTCGCGAGTCCCTCGCACCCTGTGGGCCAACGGATCAGGTGGTGGCACGGTTCGGCCCGGCAGCGGCTGGCGGCCCCTTGCCCCCATCCTCCTGGCGATCCTGCCAGGGGTGGGCTTCGGAGTCCTCCTCCAGCTCTTGGGAAACATGCAGGTCCGGACACATCTCCCCAGGGAGACAGGCCTCTTGGCTGGCCTCGTTGCAGGGGTGATCTGGATTTGGTGGGAAAAAAGGGCAAAGGCGGGGGACTTGCGCCCCATCCTGCTGGACGGGAAACTCTTGCGGATGTGGATGATACTGGCCGGGGTCTTCGCCTTCAAGGGCGTCATCGAGGGCAGTGGGGCCGCCCAGGCCGTGGGGGTGGCGCTACTCAGGATGGATATCCCGCTCTTCTGGGTCGTCGTCTTCCTCCCCATGATCGTCGGGGCCATCTCCGGCCTCACCATCGCATTCGTGGGGACATGCTTCCCCATCCTGGTCACACTGATCCACGCCGTCGGCGTCTCCGAGATGGAGCTGCCCCTCATGGTGCTCGCCTTCGCCTCGGGCTTCACGGGGACCCTCATGACGCCGCTCCACCTCTGTCTGATCCTCAGCAACGAGTATTTTGGGGCCGGATGGGCGGATGTCTACCGCCGCCTGTGGCTGCCGGGTCTCATCCTGCTGGGCGGGGCAATGGGCTATTTCTGGCTGCTCGAGGCCGCGGCGTCCTGAAGGGCCCCTGGACAAGCCGGGCGATTTGGTTTATAAGAGCTCAACGGATTCGAGCAGGGAAGGTTCCCTAGGTGAAGGTAGGGGACGACATCGATTGCACCTGCCCGAGGTGCAAGGTCATCCTCTCCCACACGGTGTTGTTCTTCGGCGAGGATGGACGGATAGGTGCGGTTCAGTGCCGCACTTGCGGCCTCCAACACCCTTACCGCTCCCACGGCCGCGCGGGCGTGCGCAGGGCCCACCGCTCCCCCAAGACGCTCAAGGAGCTCGTCGAGGGGGGCTCCTTCGAGGAGCGCATGTCCCGCCTGGGCCAGGGCCTCGTGCGGCCCTACGACATGGGCGAGAGCTTCCGGGCGAGAGAGGCCATCGAGCACCGTCGGTTCGGCATCGGATTCGTCCTGAGGGTGGTCGAGGGGAGGATGGAGGTCCTGTTCAAGGATGGGGTGAGGACACTGGTGCACGGAGGGTGAGTCGCGCGAGGGGGGGAACCGGGATCCGGGCTCGGCCGCGTTACGCGGCGGAACCCTCCACCCCTTTTTCAGCGGCCTGCCGGACCGGATCTCAAGAAAGGAGGAGGAAGAGATGAGAAAAGGGTTGAGATGTCTTCTGCTTTTGGTGACGTGTGCGGTCTTTGTCTCGAACGCCTCGCCGGCCGTGCCGAACTGCGATCCCCAGTTCAACGGGGACATGGACGACAAATGGTTCGAACTGACAGGCAGGGAAGAGGGAAAAGAGCTCGACGGAAACAGGGTCAGGGAGACATCCAGGCGGGAGCGGGTCTTCATCCACAGCTGGGCCTTGGGCTGCAACGAGATGATATTCGATATCTACTCCAAGGAAGGCGGGGAGTGGACCTTGGTGGAGACGCTCTGGGGGGTGCGCGTGTTTCCCGGGACCAACGGCAACCGGGGGATACTCGCCTATCACACGGGCGTGATCGATACGGTGGCCGGATTCCAACAGGTGGGGGCCAACGGGGATGGATTCGCCCTCATGACCCTCGGGGGGTCCATAGAGCTCCTCAGGGAATCGACCAACAGGATGAGCATGGATATATGGGCCGTGGTGGTGCAGGAGGGCTCCACGCAACTCCTGCGTCTCAAGGGAAGCACCACACGGGCCCCGGGCTGGTACGAGGAGATGCCGCAATAGCGAGGAAGCAGGCCCGGAGGGGCGCGGGGATCATCGAGCCCCGCGTTCCCTCTGCCGTAGCCGCTCCATCAGGCCCCGCACCTGCTCCTCGGTGCGCTCCGGATCCCCGGAGTTGTCTATGACGAAGTGGGCCAGGGGCACCTTCTCCTCTATGGGCATCTGGGCCCCCAGCCTGGCCTCGGCCTCCTCCCTGGAACAGCCATCCCTTCGCATCAGGCGCTCGAGCTGCATCTCCCTCGGGATGTAGACCACTATCACGGCCTCCCACCTCTCCTGGAGTCCCAGCTCCATCAGGAGGGGCACATCCACCACGACTATGGCGTGCGGATCCTCCCCCCTTATCTCCTTCATGAGCCTCTCGTTCTCCTCCCAGACCCTGGGGTGGACGAAGCCCTCCAGGATCCTTCTCTCCTTCGCATCATTGAAGACGATCCGGCCCAAGGCCGCCCGGTCCAGGGTGCCGTCGGCCCTCACGACCCCTTTCCCGAAGTGCCTGACGATCTCCTCCCAGGCCGGTCTTCCCGGCTCCACCACCTCCCGGGCCAGGGCGTCCAGGTCGATGACCCTCGCCCCCATCTCCTTCAACATCCGCAGGACCGTGCTCTTCCCGCTGGCTATGCCGCCTGTGAGGCCCACCACGAGCATGGTCGAAGCTACCCCCGGCAGAGGATCGAGGGATCCCGGAAAAAGCGGGGATTCATCTCAACCTAACGGAGCTTGAGCAAGGCCTTTTCCATCCGGTCGAGGCCATCCTCGATCTCCTCCATGGAGAGGGCGAAGGAGAGCCTGATATGGGCATCGGAGCCGAAGGGCTCACCTGCCACCACCGCCACCCCGGCCTCGGTCAGGAGGTATTCGGCCATGTCGGCTGAGCCCCTGATGACCTTTCCCCCACCCCTCCTCCCGAAGTAGGCGTCCACGCGGGGGAAGACATAGAAGGCCCCTTGCGGCTCGTAACAGGAGATGCCATCCATCTGGTTGAGCCTGGAGACCATGAAGCGCCGCCTCCTGTCGAACTCACGGACCATCTCCTCGACGCACTCCTGGGGCCCGTCCAGGGCCGCGACGGCGGCCTTCTGGGCCATGGATGTCGGGTTGGAGGTGCTCTGGCCCTGAACCTTTTCCATGGCGGAGATGAGATCCTCGGGTCCCAGGGCATAGCCGATGCGCCAACCGGTCATGGCGTACGTCTTGGAGACCCCGTTGACCAGGAGGGTCCGCCCGGAGAGATCCTCACCAAGGGCGGCCAAGGGTATGGGCCTGACTTCGCCGTAGACGAGCTTGTCGTAGATCTCGTCCGAGATGACGAAGATCCCGGCCTCGCGCACCACCTGTGCGATCTCCTCCAGCTCGTGGCGCAGGTACACGGCCCCCGTGGGATTGGACGGGCTGTTGAGGATGAGTGCACGGGTCCTGGGGGTGATGGCCTCTTGCAGCTGCCGGGCCCTCACCTTGAAGCCCTGTTCTTCCCCAGTGGGGAGGAAGACCGGGACCGCATCCACGAGGGCGAGGATCTCGGGATAGGATACCCAGTAAGGAGCAGGGATAAGGACCTCGTCCCCCTGCTGGAAGAGGGCCACCGCGGCGTTGTAAAGGGCTTGCTTGGCCCCGCAGCAGACTATCACCTGGGAGCGGCCGTAGGCGAGGCCGTAATCGGCCCTCACGCGCCGGGCTATGGAGTCCCTGAGCTCCTCGGTCCCCCCAACCGGGGTGTATTTGGTGAAGCCATCGGCGAGGGCCCGGACCGCCGCCTCCTTGATGTGGGCGGGGGTGTCGAAGTCCGGCTCCCCGGCCCCGAACCCGATGACGTCCACCCCCGCCGCCTTCATGGCCTTGGCCTTGGCGGCTATGGCCAGCGTGGCCGAGGGTTGGATACGTCCCACCCGATCCGCGAGCCTCATGTCTTGCCTCTCCCTGAGAATTTCTCCATCAACCTGCGGTTCACGCCGTTGGGGACGAGGCCCTCCACCGAGCCGCCGAAACTCGCCGCCTCCTTTATGATCCTGGAGCTCACGTAGAACCACCTGAACCCCGTCATCAGAAAGATGGTGTCGATGTCACGGTTCAACCGGCGGTTCATGAGGGCCATCTGGAATTCGTATTCGAAATCGGAAAGGGCCCTGAGCCCCCGGATGATAACGTTGACGTGATGCTCCCGCGCGTAGTCCACCA
>Ga0068707_1002437_pt1 | contig 13100 bp, 11 predicted proteins | sample YNPNPMetaG_FD_66600 | JGI IMG/M metagenome (GOLD analysis project Ga0068707, IMG submission 66600) | Anoxygenic and chlorotrophic microbial mat microbial communities from Yellowstone National Park, USA - YNP NP MetaG | ecosystem: Environmental > Aquatic > Thermal springs > Hot (42-90C) >... | reverse complement strand
CCTCGGCCGCCTATTCGGTAAGCTGCTCGGCCTTCTTGGCCAGCAGGCGGCCGCTCGAGTCGAAAGCGGCTTTCCAGCGCACCAGGGTCAAGCCACCATCTTTTTCCAGCAAACGCAGAAACATGGTATAGAGACGGGTGTCCGCTGAAAACACGTCTACCGCCGGCGGGAAGGCCGAAAGTTTGCGGGGATAGAAGGGTCGGCCGGGCAGATCGTAAAATACCTGCACCTGCCAGTCGGGGGCGTCGGCGTAGAGAATCTCGTCGCGCTGCCCTGCCAGGGCCGGCCTGCGAAAATAAAGTCGCGCGGAGTCGGAGGTCCAGGAGGGGCTTACCCCGGGTCCCAGTTCCAGCCGTCGTCCTTCAGCAAAGGATTCCAGCTGCATCATTCTGGCCGAAGCGGCCCAGGCTAGACGGCGTCCGTCGGGGCTGAAGGCGTGGAAGAATTTTTCCTCGGCCGGCGCCAGCAATCGCCGGCTGGTGAAGCTCCTATCCACCAGCCACCAGTCGCTGCGGCACAGATCCCCGGCGCATCCCACCTCGACGCTCATCACCGCCCGCTGTCCGTCCGGGGAGGGGAAGACGTGATGTTCACATAGCAACCTGCCCGGTGCCAGATAACCTTCGCGCTCGCCGCTTTTTACCCGGTACCAGCGGCCGTTTTCCGTTTCCACGGCCTGCAACACCGAAAGCCAGGTTCCGTCTGTCAGCTGATCGAGCGCCGGCGCCTCCGCCGAGGGATGGGCAAGCAGGGGAATCTTTTCTCCCGGTAAACCAGCCCAGACCCTGCCTGCGCCGGGTCTTTCCTGATCTAGCCAAGCCGAGGGCGAAAAGCGGTCGTGGCTATAGGGTTCTTGCAGGAGAGTTATCGGAGTTTTTAGAAGCTCTCGTAAGCGCTCGCCCAGCTTTTCGGCGTAAGGGCGGCGGGCGAATTTGCCGGCCAGCACCAGAAAACGGCAGCCTTCCTGGGAGCGCGGAACCTGGGCTAGCGCCGGGTAGCCGGGGGTGAGGAAATCCAGGGTGGCAAGCTTGGCAAGCAACTGCCGTGCCGCCTGAGGTTCTTCCACGCAGCCTGCGGCCGCCCAGAAAAGCTGGGTGGGTTTTTCCCGTAGCGGTGGTTCCACCAGGGGGCGGTCCTCCGAGATAGTTATGGTTGGCTCCTCCGCCCGAGGCTCGAGCAGATTATCTTCAGTGCCCGCATCTGCGTCGGTCAGGACAGCCGCTTTACGGCGGTCACGGCAGCAGGGGAGTAAGGCGATCAGCAGAATCAGCCACAGCCATTTTTTCATCAGCAATAACATATCATACTATCGTGGGCGGCGCATTTTTTCCCGCTTCCGGCCCTTTGCTGGTCGGGGCCCGAGCGCCATAATTTATGCTTGATCCAAATAACCGGCGATGGTATATAGGAGGCACCATCGGGTATTTCTTCAGAGTGGGTCTTGACCGACCCGCTCTTTTTTTTGCCCGGGGTTGGTTACGCATGAACGAATTGGAAAGCAAACTTTGGCAGATAATCGAGCCGGTGGTCAGTTCCAGCGGCCGGGAACTGGTCGATTTGTCCTTTCACCGGGAGGCGACGGGCTGGACCTTGAGACTGCTGGTGGATCAGCCGGGTGGAATAGGCGTCGACGATTGCGCCGCACTGTCGCGTGAAATTTCGGCGCTGCTGGACGTGGAGGATTTCTTTGATCAGCGCTACCGGCTGGAGGTATCTTCGCCCGGCCTGGAGCGGCCACTTACCCGGCCGGAGCATTTCCAGCGTTTTGTGGGCCGACGGATTCGGGTGCGCACCCGGGCGCCGCTGGAAGGAAGGCGCGAATTCAAAGGCGAGCTAATGGCCGCTGACCCGCAGCGCATTGTGTTGGAAGTGGACGGCAAGAGTTGGGAGATAGCGCTGGAGCAGGTGAAGAAGGCCAATCTGGTTTTCGAATGGCCAGCCAAGACTGATCCAGCGAGGAACGAAGGAGAGTAACATGGGATTGAATCTGAACAGTACTCTGGAGATGGTCGGCAAGGAAAAGGGCATCGACAAGGTAGTGCTCGTCGAAGCCATGGTGGAAGCCATCAAGAAGGCTGCCGAGAAAAGATTCGGTGCCAACAAAGAAATAGAAGTGCAGTACAACGAGGAAGCGGGGGAAATCGAAATCTTCGAGTTCCGCACCGTGGTCGAAGAAGTGGACGATGAGGACCGAGAGATTTCGTTGGAAGAAGCGCGCAAACTCGATCCGGAGGCGCAGCTGGGCGATTCGCTGGGCCGGAAGTTGGATATGTCCGAACTGGGGCGGATTGCTGCCCAGACGGCCAAGCAGGTGCTGATGCAGCGGGTACGCGAGGCCGATAGCGCTCTGGTCTACGAGGAATACCACGACCGGCAGGGCGAGATCGTCACCGGTACGGTGCGACGCTTCGAACACGGCGGAAACATCATTATTGACCTGGGCCGGGCGGAGGCGGTGCTGCCCCTGCGCGAACAGGTGGCAAAGGAAAGCTACCGGGCCGGAGACCGCATTACCGCCTATGTGTTGGAAGTGCTGGAGGAGCCTCGCGCCGGTTACCAGATAATACTTTCGCGCAGTAATCCCGGATTGCTGGTCAAGTTGTTCGAAAAGGAAGTGCCGGAAATCGACGATGGCACGGTGACCATTCAGGCCGCCGCCCGCGACGCCGGCGTGCGTTCCAAGATAGCCGTATCCTCGCGCGACGCCGATGTTGACCCGGTGGGCGCCTGCGTGGGCATGAAGGGCGCCCGGGTGCAGGCGGTGGTGCAGGAGCTACGCGGGGAGAAAATCGACATCGTGCCCTACAGCCCGGATCCGGCCACCTTTGTTTGTAACGCTCTGGCGCCGGTGGAGGTGACACGGGTGATCATCAACGAGGATACCCACAGCATGGAAATCATCGTGCCCGACGATCAGCTTTCGCTGGGCATCGGGCGCAAGGGCCAGAACGTCCGCCTGGCGTCGCAGCTTACTGGATGGAAGATCGACATCAACAGCGAATCCCGGGTGGCCGAAATGTGGAAGAACGCCATCGAGTCGCTGAGTAAGATCGAAGGGGTGGGGGATGTGATGATTGACACCCTTTACAAGTACGGTTTCCGCTCGGCTCGCGATGTGATGATGGCTACCCTGGAACAGTTGATGGAAGTGCCGGGCATAGGGCAGGCCACGGCGGAGAAAATGCTGCGTTCGGCGGCGGCGGTGGTGGCCGAGGAGGAACAGCAGAGGCGCCAGGCAGCGGAGCAGCGCAAGGCCGAAGCCGAGGCCAGCGAAGTCGGCCTAGAAGGCGAGCGGCGGCGTTTTCTGGAGATCCGCGGCATAAGCGAAAAGACGGTAGATCAGTTGAACCAGGGCGGCTATTATACCGTTCTGCAGGTACACGAGGAGCAAAACGTGGTAAAACTAGCCGAAGTCACCGGCGTGGGCATCAAGAAAGCGCGGCAAATCAAACAGGCCATTGCCAGCTACCTGGAAGAACAAGCGCGCGCCGCCCTGCTGCCGGATAAGGCTCCGGAAAACAAGCCGGAAGGAGAACAGTAATTGTCGGCGTTTTCCAAAAAGCGGCCTGCTCGTCGGGCTGGAAGCTGGCGCACCTGCGCCGGTTGCGGACGACGCCTGCCCCGCCGGGAGGTGCTGCGGTTGGTGCGCGCAGCGGATGGCGGTTGCTTGCTGGACATGGAGCGGCGCAACAGGGGGCGGGGGCTGAATTTATGCTTCAATCCGGATTGCTGGCAGAAGGCCGAGCAACGTGGAGCGGCTGCGCGCCGGCTGGGCGCCCAGCTGCAGGCTGGGTTGCTGCGGCAAAAGTTGGCCAGTTGGCTGCAAGAGCGATTCCGCGCCCTGTGGCGGGCCTGCATCGAGGGGCATGGTTTGCTAGCTGGCCGAGCGGAGGTGGACAGGGCGGCCTCCGCTGGGCGAGCGGCGCTTTTGTTGCTGCGGGAGGTGGTAGGTTCGGGAGGATGTTCCTTTGTTCCCTATCGCCGTGTTCCAAAGTGGTTGTGGCCGGAAATGGGGGAGGTGAACATAGTGGCCGTAACTCATCGTGGGCTGGCCCGAAAGTTGCGCCAGCTGCTCGATATGGGTTTGAAGTGTGGCTTGTTGGAAGCTGCACCATCGGGCCGCCAGGGCGGTTTTGCTGTTGACATGGCGGCCGGCGGCGTGGATTATGCCGTTGTTCGTGACCGTTGCGAACATTGAGCAGGTTATAAAAGGTGAGCATATCTATGTCGAAAGTAAGGGTATACGAAATAGCCAAGGAAGTTGGCATCGACAGTAAAACACTTGTGAGCAAGCTGCAGCAGATGGGTTATCCGGTGCGCAGCCACGCTAGCGTACTGGAAGAGCCACAGGCTAAAGAAATTGTCGAGAAGATCAACCAGGAAAAGAAAGGTACGGTGGAAGTCAAGAGGCTGGCTGCCGGCGTAATCAGGAGGCGGGCTTCCGCTACCCCGGCGCCCGAAACGCCACCTTCGCCCGAGGCCAGAGAGGAAGAGATCCTGCAACAGGCAACTAAACCCGTCGAACCCGAACCACCTCCGGCTCCGGCACCCGCGGAGCCTGAACCAGCCGCCCCGGTCGAGGCCGAAGCCGAACCTGCGCCAGCGGCTGGGGAAGCGGAGCAGCCTCCGCCTGCCGAGGTTCCTGAAGCGGAAGAAAAGAAACCGGCACCAGCCGGCGCCCCCCGCAAAGAAAAGGAAGTTTATCGGGCCACGGTAGTGCGCCGGGTGGATCCGGCGCTGATTGCCCCCAAGCCGGCGGTGGAAAAAACCGCTCCGCCCAAGGGGGTGCGGGTGTTGCGAGTCATAACCCCGGGTGACACCAAAGAAAGCGAATTGAGCAAGCGCGACATCTCCCGGGCCAAGGCGGCCACCGCAGCCAGGCAGGAGCGAGTCGAATTGCGCGAGCAGCTCTACGATGCCTTTGTCACCGGCTACGTTCCTTCGCTGGCCCGCAAGCGCAAACTTCTGAAGAAGACGGCGCGCAAGACCCAGCTTACCACCCCCAAGGCTCAGAAACGGGTTATCAAGATGGAAGCGGAGTACATTCTCGCCAGCGAGCTGGCCCGTCGCATGGGAATAAAGCACGCCGAGCTGAACCGCAAGCTGGCGGCTCTGGGCGAGAAGCTGGAGGCTCCAGATGAAGACGCCCAGCTGGATTTCGACACCGCTTCGGTGCTAGCCCAGGAGTTCGACTTCCAGGTGGTCGACGCCAGCTTCAAGGAGGAAAAAGTCCTGCAGGCGGCGGCCGCCGACGCAGATGAAGAAGCAGTGATCCGTGCCCCGGTGGTGACCGTCATGGGGCATGTCGATCACGGCAAGACTTCTATTCTCGATGCCATCCGCAAAACCAAAGTAGCCGAAGGCGAAGCGGGCGGCATCACCCAGCACATCGGTGCTTACGAGGTGCATCTACCGCGGGGTTCGATCACCTTCATCGATACCCCTGGTCACGAGGCTTTTACCGCCATGCGCGCCCGCGGAGCCAAATTGACCGACATCGTGGTCTTGGTGGTGGCGGCCGACGACGGCATCATGCCCCAGACCATCGAGGCCATACATCACGCTCAGGACGCCAATGTGCCCATAATCGTGGCCATAAACAAGATCGACCTGCCTGGAGTCCAGCCCGATCGGATACGCCAGAAACTCACCGAATACGGTCTGGTGCCGGAGGCCTGGGGCGGTAGTACCCAGGTAGTAGAAGTATCCGCTAAAACCAAGGTCGGCCTGGACAACCTGCTGGAGGCAATACTTTTGCAGGCAGAGATCATGGAACTCAAGGCCCACCCCAAACGCCCGGCTTCGGGAACGGTGGTGGAGGCCCGACTGGACAAAGGTCGTGGGCCCATTGCCACTCTGCTGGTGGCCGACGGCACGCTGCATAAGGGTGATATCGTTGTGGTGGGTACCACTTCCGGCAGGGTTCGGGCGGCGCTGGATTTCGAAGGCCGGCCTCTCGATGAGTGCGGGCCGGGCCGTCCGGTGCAGGTGCAGGGTCTGGACGACGTCCCCCAGGCGGGGGAACGCTTCTATGTGGTCAAGAGCGAGCGCGAGGCCAAGCAGATCGTTGAGCATCGGCTCGAAGAAAAACGGGCGGTGCTTTCGGGTCAGAGCGCGCGGCTCAACCTGGAGGACTTCTTCCAGAAGTTACAGGGGGTGACCAAGCCGGAGCTCAAGCTTATAGTAAAAGCCGATGTTCAGGGTTCGGCCGAAGCGGTCAAAAACGCCCTGGAAAAGCTTTCCAACGATAAGGTGGACGTAAAGATCATCCATTACGGGGTAGGAGCGGTGAACGAAACTGACATAAACCTGGCCACTGCATCCAAGGCCGTGGTCGTCGGTTTCAACGTCCGGCCCGATCCCAACGCCCGGCGCCTGGCCCAGTCCAATCACGTGGACATTCATTTCTACAACATCATTTACGAGTTGCTCGAAGACATCAAGAAACTACAGCAGGGCTTGCTGCCGGTCACCGCCAAGGAGACGGTCATCGGCCGGGCCGAAGTGCGCCAGCTCTTCAACATTCCCAAGGTGGGAACGGTGGCCGGCGTGGCGGTGCTGGAGGGCAAGATACTGCGCAGCGCCATGGTTCGGGTGTTGCGCGACAGCGTGGAGGTGCACAAGGGAAAGCTCTCCAGCCTAAAGCGCTTTAAAGACGACGTGCGCGAGGTGGTGGCCGGTTACGAATGTGGCATCGGCCTGGAAAATTACAACGATATTCAAAAAGGTGACATCCTGGAGGCCTACCAGATCGAGGAGCAGCGTCCTCCCGCCTGAGACAGCGCGGAGCCTTGAGTCATGGTGGTGGGCGTACTCAGGCTGCAGTTGCGCATTCCGGAAAACGATTCGCTAAAGGGCAAACGCCGGGTACTGCGCCAGATAATCGATCGCTTGCGGGGGCGATTCGAGCTGGCGGTGGCCGAGACCGGTCTTCAGGACAGTCATCAGGACGCAGAATTGGGCCTGGCCTGCATTAGCAGCGATCGCCGGGTGTGTAATGCCGTGCTGGATCAGGCGGCGGCGTTTGTGGAGAGCCTGGGAACTGTCTGGGTTACGCTGCGCGAGCTTGAGCTGATAAACCTTTAAGGCCTACTGGTTCATAGAATCCAGAAATTCTTGATTGGAGCGGGTGCGGGAAATCTTGGAGAGCAAAAACTCCATGGCGTCGACCACGTTCAACGGGTGCAGCAGCTGACGCAGGATCCAGGTGCGGTTCAGTACGCCGGGTTCCATCAGCAACTCTTCCTTGCGGGTTGAAGATGCGTTTATGTCCAGGCAGGGGAAGATGCGCTTTTCCATGAGCTTTCGGTCCAGGCGCATCTCGGAGTTGCCGGTGCCCTTGAACTCTTCGAATATCACTTCATCCATGCGCGAGCCGGTGTCCACCAGCGCCGTGCCGATGATGGTGAGCGAGCCGCCGTTCTCGATGTTGCGCGCGGCGCCGAAGAAACGCTTGGGTTTGTGCAGGGCGTTGGAGTCCACACCACCGGAAAGAATCTTCCCCGAGGGCGGCACCACTGCGTTGTAGGCCCGCGCCAGGCGGGTGATGGAGTCTAGCAGGATTACCACGTCCCGGCCGCACTCGACCAGACGCTTGGCCTTTTCGATGACCATTTCGGCCACCTGTACGTGCCGCTGCGCCGGTTCGTCGAAGGTGGAGCTGACCACTTCGCCCTTTACCGTTCGCTCCATGTCGGTGACTTCCTCCGGTCGCTCGTCGATAAGCAGCACGATCAGCTCAACTTCCTTGTGATTGTGTTCGAGCGCCCGGGCGATGTCCTGCAGCAGCACCGTCTTGCCGGCGCGGGGAGGGCTTACGATCAGGCAACGCTGGCCTTTGCCGATGGGGACCAGCAGGTCGATGATGCGGGTGGAAAAGTTCTTCGGATCGTACTCCAGGTTGAATTTTTTGTTAGGATAGGTGGGGGTGAGGTTGTCGAAGAGGATCTTGTCTTTGGCTGCTTCCGGATCTTCGAAGTTGACGGTTTCCACCTTGAGCATGGCGAAGTAGCGTTCGCCCTCTTTCGGGGGGCGCACTTGGCCGGAAATGATGTCGCCGGTGCGCAGATTGAAGCGGCGAATCTGCGAGGGGCTGACGTAGATGTCGTCAGGCCCGGGCAGGTAGTTGTAATCGGGCGAACGCAGAAAGCCGTAACCGTCGGGCAGAACTTCCAGCACGCCATCACCGTAGATGAAGCCCTCCTTTTCGGTTTTGGCCTGAAGAATGGTGAAGATCAGTTCGCTCTTTCGCATGCCGCCTACGCCTTCTACATTGAGCTGCTTGGCTAGCTTGGTAAGCTCGCTGATCTTCATGTGCTTCAGATCTTTGAGGTTGAGGTTATTGATGTCGATTTCTCCGGCTAGTACCTGTTTTTCGGGCATGTGGCCTCCTTAGGGTTGAGAGTTGGAAGGAAATTAATCCGCATGGATCTTCAATACGCTAACCAGCTAATTGGTTTCTTTTCCGGTCTTTACAACTACCGGAGAGAGAAATAGGAAAAACCCAACGAACCGTTGTCTACAAGGCGCGTTTATGGCATTTTTGGGCCGCGCTGTCAAGAGAAAACACGTCCGGTCAAAGGAGGCGCCCATGGACCCAAAACAGGCCGAAAAACGCATGCGTCAGTTAGAACGGGAAATTGAGGAGCACAACTACCGCTATTACGTGTTGGACGATCCGGTCATTTCCGATGCCGAGTACGACCGGTTGCTAAGGGAGCTACAGGAACTTGAGGAGAAATATCCGCAGCTGGTCGTGGCCGATTCACCCACCCGCCGGGTGGGGGCCCGCCCCCGCGAGGGCTTCAAAACCGTTGCCCACCCCACCCCCATGCTCAGCCTGCAGAACGCCTTTAGCGACGAGGAAGTGATGGAGTTCGACCGTCGGGTGCGCAAGGAGCTGGAAGAGAGTGCCGTCATCGATTATGTGGTTGAGCCCAAGCTTGATGGGGTGTCGCTGGAACTGGTCTACGAGGGCGGGGAATTGACAACGGCGGCTACCCGCGGCGACGGCTACAACGGCGAGGACGTAACCGAAAATGCCCGTACCATAAAAGCCATTCCGCTAAAGCTGCGGCCCGGCGCTCCAGCCCGCTTAGTGGTGCGGGGGGAGGTAATAATCAAGAAGCAGGATTTCGAGAAGCTCAATCGCCAGGCCGAAGAGGCAGGCGAACGCACTTTCGCCAATCCGCGTAACGCCGCCGCCGGAAGCCTGCGCCAGTTGGATCCGCGGGTGACCGCCTCCCGGCCGCTCACCGCCTATTTCTACACCCTAGGTGAGCCACTGGAGGAGATAAAGAGTCAGCGCGACCTGCTGGAGTTTCTTCGCCGGGTGGGCTTGCCGGTAAATCCGCTCTGGCGCCATTGCCGCGGGGCGGAGGGGGTACTGGAAGCTTACCGGCAGCTGGCCGAGCAGCGTTTCTCCTTGCCATATGAAATCGACGGCATGGTGATAAAGGTCGACAGCTTCGACCGGCAGCGGCGGCTGGGGGAAATATCGCGCTCGCCACGCTGGGCATTGGCCTACAAGTTTCCGCCGGTGCAGCAGCAGACGGTGGTACGGGATATCCTGGTGCAGGTGGGGCGAACCGGAGCGCTTACCCCGGTGGCGCTGCTCGAACCAGTAAAACTGGCCGGTGCGGAGATCTCCCGTGCCACCCTGCATAACCAGGATGAAATCGAGCGCAAAGACATTCGGGTGGGAGACACGGTTCTGGTGCAAAGAGCCGGTGACGTTATTCCCGAGGTAGTGGCGGTGGTGAAGGAAAAGCGGCCGGCCGGGGCACGGCCTTTCCGCCTGCCCGACAAGTGTCCGGTATGCGGTGCGGCGGTGGCGCGGGAAGCGGACGAAGCGGTGCATCGCTGCACCAATGTAAGCTGTCCGGCCCAGCTACAGGCGGGGTTGCTTCATTTCGCCTCGCGCGGAGCCATGGATATCGACGGTCTGGGGGAAAAGCTGGTGGAACAGCTGGTAGCCAAGGGCCTGGTAAAGGATTTTGCCGACCTCTACCGTCTGGATGTCGACACGCTGGCCGGCCTTGAACGAATGGGGGAAAAATCGGCGCGCAATCTGCTCCAGGCGATAGAACGCAGCCGGGACATCGAGCTGGAGCGCTTCATTTACGCCCTGGGCATCCGGCACGTGGGCGAACACCTGGCGCGCACGCTGGCCCTGCGTTTCGGAAGCCTGGAAAAATTGATGTCGGCAAGCGAAGAAGAACTGCTTCAGACCGAGGGCGTGGGGCCCGAGGTGGCCCGGGCGGTGAAAAATTTTTTCGCCAGCCCTCAGAACCGACAGTTGATTGAAAGGTTGTTCGAGTATGGGGTCAAGCCCAGGGTGATTACGGCGGCCTCTACATCGGCACAGCCGCTGGCCGGACAGACGGTGGTGCTGACCGGCACGCTCGCCTCCATGGATCGGCGGCGAGCGGGTGAATTTTTGACCAGGCTGGGAGCGCGGGTGAGTGGTTCGGTGAGCCGAGCTACTGACCTGGTAGTGGTGGGTGCCAATCCTGGTTCAAAACTGACCAAGGCCCAGCAGCTGGGGGTGCGCCTGATGGAAGAAGAGGAGTTTATTCGGCTGTTGCGCGAAAACCACTTACTACCATAGCCTTTTGGGCTCAGCGCTTGATTTCTCGCAGAAACTCCAGTGCGCGAAAACCGCGTCCGGCGTGCTGAGCCAGGAAGAACTGCAGCGCTCGGCGAGCCTCGCTGCAGGCCGGGCCTGTGGCGGGGAGGCGCCGCCGGCCCAGGACGCGTAGGAAATCCAGAGCAGCGGCGGAAACGGTCCCGGCGGCTGGCTCCGTGCTGCAGCCGGAGCAAAAGAAACCCTGTCCCGAGGCATCTATCCGCCACCTGGGGGATTGGTGCCGACCACAGCTCAGACAACCTTCCAGCACCGGCGCCAGCCCGGCGGCCTGCAACACTCGTAATTCCAGATAGGCTAGCTCCGGCTCGCCAAATGCTTTTTTCTCGAGCGCGGAAAGTGCGCCGGTGGCTATGGGCCAGAGAGCAGGGTTGGCTTCTTCCTCCAGGGCGAAACACTCGACCAGTTCCATGGCGTATGCCGCCTGGCCCAGTCTCTGCAAATCCTGGCGAACTGCGAGGTGGCCCTCGATCAGGGAAGCCTCTTCCAGTGTTCGTAGTCCGGCTCTTCCATGCCGCCCGGCAATGATGTTCACTTCAGAAAAGGGCTCCAGGCATCCAGAAAAACGCCTTCGGCTGGCGCGCCCCGAGCGGGCCACCAACTCCAGACGGCGGCCATCCTGGCCCAGCAGCGACACCAACACGTCTGCCTCGCCCAAAGGCCTGGTACGCATCACCAGAGCGGTGGCCTGCGTCGACGCGCCACTCGCTCCGGCCCGTTCTCTCAAGGATTGGCCTGGCAGCTTGCTTTCCACAGCCTCTCGCATTCCTGGCCGAGCTGGGTCATGGGGCCAGTCTGCTGGCACTCTTTCAAAAGCCGGCAACCGCCGTTCACGTCACCCTGCATGAGCAGCACTTTACCCAGGTCGCGTTTGGCTTCGGTAAATTCGGGGCAAAACTCGAGGGCCTTACCCAGGGACTGGGCCGCCTTTTCCAGGTCTTTGTCGAACTGTTGCATCAAGCCCAAATACTGGTAGCCCACGCAGTAACGCTGGTTTTGTGCCAGTGCGTTTTTCACCAGTTGATAGGCCCTTTCTTTCTCTCCCACCTGGAAAAGCGCCCAGCCCAGGTTGCTCTCCGCCAGGTAACGCTCGCGCAAGAAGACGTCTTGCAGGGCTTTTTCCAGCAGTTCTATAGCCGGTCTAAAACGTCCCTGAGCGATATACACCCGGGCCATGTTATTGAACACTTCGGAGTAATCAGGCTTCAGTTGCAAAGCCTTTTCGAAGTGCTGTAGGGCGGCAGCTGAATTTCCAAGCAGATAATAGGTAAGGCCCAGGGCGTTTTGCAGCTCGGGGAATTCGGGATTGATTTTTTCGGAGGCCAGAAATTCCCGCAGCGCTTCGCGGGGGCGCCCCGAACGCAGGTGATCCACTCCGAGATCATATTGTATCTCGGCCTGACGCTGTTCCTTGGGCGAAGGCCCGCTGACACATCCTAATGCTGCCAGCGAGACTAAGCTTATAAACGCAAGCTTTAGCTTCATGTCGACCTCCTGCTCCGCCTTCAGAAGGAAGAAAGCAGTCGGATGATTTTCTGCCAGCCTTCCTGACCGACGGCCATGGAAGCCTCCGCTTGGCCGGCTTCTTCTTCCAGCTCGATAACATCTCCGGCCTCGACCTCGGTTTCGGTGGCTGTCTGTTCGGCGCTGGCCTGGGCGTATGCGGATGGGCTGGGGTAAAACATGGGTAAGCGCTGGATGAGTTGCTTTTGGTGTTCGGTGTCTAGGGAACGGAAATTGGTGTTGTCTACCATAAAACCCATGCTTTCTACGAAATTCAAGGCCTGCAATTCGAACTGTTGATAGGAGGCAAGTGGAATCTCCGGTGGTTCGTGCAGATAGATCAGGCAGTCGCGGCTCTGGTTTTGGTAGAGATAAACATAAATGGAAAATAGACCGGAAGGATTACGCACTCCCATTATATATGCCTGGCATGGTTCCAGAGGGCGTCCTTCGGCGGCCACCATGGGGGTGTTGATGGATTCTATTATGGCCACCACCTGTTCGGGGCGGGCGGGAACGGTTTTTAACTCAGGGCGGTAAACGAACAAAGCAGCCTCCTATTTTACGCTGATGTTAAACTCATCGTTGAAATTCTCTGTTTCAAAAGCAGTGCGTATGTAGTTGATTAGCGGCTGGTCGATCATCACCTTGCGCCCGCCCTGGTTGCCTGCGCCCACGATAACCTGGAGCTGGGCCTGCTTGGAGTAGCTTTTGCGTCCACCTTCGAGATTCTTGCTGGCGGCGAAATGCAGGACGTTGGGTCCAGGGCGCAGCTTGTCGGTGATGTCAAGCACCAGCTGTTCGCCATCGGAGCGCAGCTTTTTAAACCAGACGCTATTTATATAGATATCGATGTCGTACTGTGTTTGGCCAGGTTGGCTTTCAGTCTTTACCAGAAAATAGCGCTGGCCGATGGTTGGGGCTTCGCGAGCCGGCGTGGCTGGGGCAGTTT
>Ga0068707_1002433_pt1 | contig 13111 bp, 10 predicted proteins | sample YNPNPMetaG_FD_66600 | JGI IMG/M metagenome (GOLD analysis project Ga0068707, IMG submission 66600) | Anoxygenic and chlorotrophic microbial mat microbial communities from Yellowstone National Park, USA - YNP NP MetaG | ecosystem: Environmental > Aquatic > Thermal springs > Hot (42-90C) >... | reverse complement strand
ATGACCGTCATTAGAGATTTTATTCAATAACTACCAGATTATTAACTCATTAAATTCGCTGAAAGTATTAAAAAAATTACTTTTTTTGTGTAAGCATTTCTTACAACATACGAAATCAAGGCAAATCGACTTTACCGACAAAGAATTACCCCATGGGAAGGCATGTCACTTTTAAAGCAAATACTTTTTAAGTCGGACTCTTTCATTTACCAACCTAATGCTAATGACGGATTTGGGTTTATCATTTTTTCCCGTTAAATTTTTATAATTTTAAAAGTTCAAATCTTTATTCCCAATCTTATGGCAAATTCCCGGACGGATATAGCCCGTTATACCATGCCCGGTATTTTTCAGAATAAGACGATATTGATTGCAGAGGATGATGAGACCAATTTTTTCCTACTAAAAGAATATCTTAGCTTTTCTCAGGCAGAGATTATTTGGGCGCAGAATGGCGAGGAGGCGGTTCAGTCCGTTAAAAATAACCCTGACATTGATGTGGTATTGATGGATATTCAGATGCCGGTGATGGATGGCAATACGGCCATAAAACAGATAAAAAAAATACGTCCCGATTTGCCGGTAATAGTCCTTACGGCTTTTGGGTCAGCGGTGACAGAGAAAAAGGTATACGCGAAGGATTTAATGAATATGCTACAAAGCCCATTTCGCGAATGTTACTGATTGAAATCCTGCTACGATACATATAGCAGCTTTTTGACTGCCAAAACCATAGATACTTTCCTCAAACGTTTAGCATTTCAAAGATGCTAAACGTTTTCCTTACTTTTCCTTTCCAGCCTTACCAGGGTTTCTACGTGATGGGTCTGGGGAAACATATCGAAGGGGATTACGCTTTCGATAGTATAGAAATCTTTGAGGTAAGTCAGATTCCATGCCAGCGATACAGGATTGCAGCTTACGTAAACAATTCGTTTGGGGCGAAAGGCTATCATGTTTTTCAATGTTTCGATAAGTGTTCCGGATCTTGGCGGGTCAAGTACTACAATGTCGGGACGACCATGCAGGTTTATAAACTCCTGAACAAAAGTTTTGAGTACATCGCCTACTACAAAGCTAAGGTTATCGAGTCTGTTGCGCAGTTGATTGGCGCGGGCATCGCTTATGGCTGTTTCGGAATTTTCTATGCCAATGACATGTTTGGCATAGGGTGCCAGGTGGATGGCTATGGTTCCTACGCCGGTATATAGGTCGTAAATGATATCATCGGCCGAGGGCGAAGCCAGCGAAACGATTTTTTGGAACAGTTGATCGGCCAAATGGATATTGGGTTGAAAAAAAGCATCGGCGCTGAGCTGAAACAGCCATCGGTTCATTGATTCAATCAGATAACTATCTCCCCATAAATGCATCAGTGTGTTATGCAAGGGGTGTTGCAATTTTAGAAACACCGATTTAAGCAGAGGATTGTACCGGGTGATCTGGTTGACCAGTTCCTCAACACGGGGCAGAACCTCTACAGCATGGATTGTAAGCAGTTGATCACCGTTTTTATTACATCGCAGGGTAAACCCTTTTATTATCTCGTAAAGTTTTACTGAATCAGGGAGGCTTTTGTGGTATGCATTGATGACCTTTTGCAGGTGTAGGGCTGTAGCGATAACCTGCGGATCGGTGATATAACATTCTTCGACGGGGAATACGGTATGGGGATCTTCTGCAGGATGGTATCCCCAATATATTTCGCCATGGGGAGTAATGCCGGGGGCAAAATCGACCTTTCCCCGGTAGGCCAGTGGTTGGGGCGAAGGTACAACCTCTTCGATGGGCGGATGGGGAATCTGGTATTTGGCCAAAGACTGGCTGATAAGTTGCTTTTTAAAAGCCAGTTGTTGCTGGTAGGCAATATGCATCCAGTTGCACCCGCCACAACGGGCAAAGTGAGGACATGCAGGGGATACCCTGTGTGCCGAAGCTTGGACAATGCTGGTCAAATCGCCGGCAATATAGTTGCGTTTTTGGCGTTTGGCTACGGTCACATCCACCTGTTCGCCGGGTATGGCATACGAGACGTAGATGTTGTGCCGTCCGTCACTAACGATGGCCTTGCCCGATGAGTGCCAGCCTATAACCGGTAAGTTTTCAAATATTTTGTAACCTTTGGGTACCAGATGCACAGCTATTTATGCAGCTTACTATGATTAATACCGTAGGTGAAATAAATGAGAAGCCCGAGAAACATCCAGATGATGAGCCGTAACCAGGTATCGAGTGGCAGTGCAGCCATCTGGAGGAAGCAAAAACCGGCTCCCAACAGGGGTATCCATGGAACCAGCGGGGTTTTAAAAGGACGGTACAGATCGGGCTTATTCCGACGCAGGACAATGATGCCGAAACATACAATTACAAAAGCCAATAGGGTTCCTATCGAGACCAGTTCCCCCAGAATGCTGATAGGAAGTACACCTGCAATAATCATGGCAACGACGCCGGTGAGAATAGTGCCTACATAGGGGGTTTTAAAACGGGGATGTATTCTTGAAAAAATGGGGGGTAACAGTCCATCTTTCGACATAGCATAAAAGATACGGGGTTGCCCCATGAGCATTACAAGAATCACAGAACTGAGGCCGGCAATGGCAGCCAACTTAATGATAGGTCGTAGCCATACCATGCTATCACCCATGGCATTTACAGCTACGGCAATAGGGTCGGCTACGTTTAGGTGCGTATAGCTTACTATGCCGGTCAGCACCAGTGCTACCAGGATATACAGCAGGGTGGATATGCCGAGTGACCCCAAAATCCCTTTCGGCATATCTTTTTGAGGATTTCGGGCCTCCTGTGCTGCAGTTGATACGGCATCGAAGCCGATATAGGCAAAAAATATTACTCCAGCCGCCCGGAGGATTCCCAACAAACCGTAATGACTGTGGCCGTGTTCATCGACTATTTTGTCGGGGATAAAAGGGGTCCAGTTAGCTGTTTTGACAAAGAAGAAGCCAATGATTACAAACAGCAGGATGACGCCTACCTTGATGATTACCATGATATTGTTAAATGAGGCCGATTCGCGAATACCGAGAACCAGTAAGGCAGAGATGACAAAGACGATGAACATGGCAGGCAGGTTGATAATGGCCGTCACATGGGGGAGCGAATGCAGCGCAATACCACTGTTGATAAGTTCCTGTTTCAACTGACTGGTAATAGGGCGCCAGCCTATGTCGGGGACGTGTACCAGCGTTGTTCCCGTGGCTGCTGTGTATTGTACGGGGATGTGGATACCTATGTCGTTGAGGATGCTAATGAAATACCCCGACCAGCCTACTGCTACGGTAGAGGCAGCAAACAGGTATTCCAGAATGAGGTCCCAGCCAATGATCCATGCTGCCAGCTCACCCAGTGTGGCATAGGCGTAAGTATAAGCGCTGCCCGAAACTGGGATTAGTGAGGCAAACTCGGCATAGCACAAGCCTGCAAAGGCACAGGCCAGCCCCGAAATAAAGAACGAAATGACTATTGCAGGACCCGCATACTGGGCAGCTGCCTGTCCGGTCAGTACAAATATACCCGCACCAATGATTGCTCCTATTCCCAGAGTTACCAAATGCCGGGGTCCTAATATCCGCTTGAGTTCGTGCCCCTCTATCTCGTGCAGGTGATGTGACTTGGTTTTGAATATCTTGTTCTTCATTTGTCTAATATTTTCTGATTTATAAATTCTTACAAAATTGTTTTCATTTTTAAGCACTAAATTAATTGTCGTCGTTTGGTATACAGAAGTACCAAATTAGCTTCTGAAATTCTGAAGGCGGTACCATGATTTCTAACATTACCTGCGTCCTTCAAATGCATGCGTAGGTCAATAAACATCTCATTTTGCTTGAATGCTTCCAAAAACTTTTCGGGTGTAGGATGTTCAAGCAGTATTGCTTCATTAAAATGAAAATATTCTTTACCTCCTATTTCTTGGCTATCGGCAAAAGTTAAAATTATTCTATCCATTTTTGTCATGAATTTTCCTGCAATCACATAGGTACTCCATTGGGCAAGATGATCGTTAGTGTTTTTATGACGAAGAATAATCAGATTTTTACTTTCATTAAGTTCGAGGTAAAACCCTTGGGCATTAGGCACTTTGTTGCTTACGGTGCTGTATAACGAAAATCTATGGTTTTCATCCTTATAACCATAATGAAGGATTAAATCTTTTTGATTGATAAGCCAAACAGCTCGATTAAATGTAAAAAGGGTAATTAACGAATTTGACTTGCGTCGGGTTGCTTTTAACTCAATTCTTCCTCCAATATCAGGTATTGCAATGTTTGTTTCAAATAATCCAAGTTCTTTTTCCAGTAAATGACCAATTCCCGTTGGGCCTTTTCGTGACGTTTCCAAGAATCCTTTTTCTTTTAGTTGGGTTAGTCTTTCCACAAGTTCTTTGAGTTGCATTTTTTTAATTCTTTTGACAAATGACTATGTATTCATTTTTCATGGTTGAAGCTGTTTCACCAGCAATATTTGATGGACTGTTTTTTAAAGGCATTCGTTTATTGGGGATATTTCTGATGATTGTTTCAATGTGTGAAAACCCATTTTCTTTAAATAGCTGGGCTGTGATTTCGTCAGTGGGAATATTAATACCTTTGACGGTTCTGTTGCCAACCACATAACATGCATATCCTCCTTTTTTTATTGTTGAAGCTACATGTGCAATTGATTTTTCATAGTCTTGATAGAAACTAATGACATCTTTTGCCCTAATGGAGTCTATTTTGCGAATTGTAGTTATAATATCATTTAAAATCTCACTTTGAAAAATGTATTCAGAATTAGTTTTCTTCCCTCCCATGAGGATAGCATCAATTTTGTTGGCTTCTTTGTAGCCCAGCCATTCATTGGCAAGACGCGAATATTGTCCGTATGCTACGGTGGTTCTTGAATCACCATAGGGGGGGGAAGTTATAACAATGTCAATAGATTCGGGCTGAATAATACTGGTGGGGACCTGTTCTACTGTGTTAAAGTCATAAACATAGCTTCTGGCATTAGCCTTACAAGCATTTGTAAATTCTATTAAGCCTTGTTTATTTCTGGATAATTTTTGAAGCATTAGTCCAAATACGTCGATGTTTTGTTTGTCTTCATAATTTTTACTGCGGACCAGCTTAAATTCTCCTTGCTTGATGTATGAGCATTCCCTGACAGTTTCGCTAAAAGCTACTTTAAAAAAGTTTTTAATGTCATTAATATGTATGTTCTCGATATACTCGCGGAGTAAACCTAATTTTTGTTGCACTGGCTTCGAAAACCAATAATCAATATTTTTTATCTCAGGGATAACAACCGATCTTACTCGTTCAACCTGAAAATTAATGGAGAATGTAAAATCAACAAAATCGTGTAAAAAAAGGTCCAGTACTTGGATATCGATTTTTGTTGTTTTGGCGGTAGCAATTAGACGTGCCAATGGATTGATATCAGTGCCTATCGCATTTATTCCTTTAATGTTAGCTTCCACGAGCGAGGTTCCTGTTCCACAATAGGGGTCAAAAAGTATTTCTGCATTTCGACCATAATTTTCAAGAATTCTTCGGGCCACTTGTGGTATCATCATGGCTGGGTATGCATGAAAACAATGAGTAAATTCTTTGGTGTTGGCCTTACGAAAATCCCAGCTTTCATCCACAATTTTGGGAGCAGTTGAATAGATGAATTCCGGCTCGTTAAGGATTGTCTTTGATTTTTTACTCATGATCATGTTGTTTTATTATTCTCTCGGTCGGGTAGATCCATTCGTTTGGTTCATGTTAATGTTTTTTAATATGCGTCATACTTAATTAGAAATATAGAAAGCAAAAATGCTTTATTTATGTAAATAATGCAAAAATATTTAGCATAATCATTACGATTTGTCAATACCCTTCATGCTCAGTTGAATTCGATTACGCACGCGGTCGATCTCGATGACCTTTACCCGTACATGCTGGTGTATTTTTACAATTTCGAGGGGGTCGGCAACAAACCGGTCGGCCAATTGCGATATATGTACCAGTCCATCCTGATGAATGCCAATATCAACGAAGCAACCAAAACGTGTGATGTTGGTTACAATGCCCGGAAGAATCATGCCAACCTTTAGGTCGTCGATCGAATGAACGTTGGGGTCGAACTCAAAGACTTTGATTACGGTGCGGGGATCGAGTCCGGGACGGGCAAGCTCCTGTAAAATGTCGTTCAGGGTGGGTAGCCCCACTTTGTCGGTGACGTAGCGGGTAACCTCAATTTTGTTTCTCAAATTTTCGTCCTTGAGCAGGGTTTCGACAGTGGTGTTTAGGTCGGCGGCCATCTGTTCCACAACGGGATAGCTTTCGGGGTGTACCGCACTGTTGTCGAGGGGATTATCGCCGCCCCGTATTCTCAGGAAGCCTGCACACTGTTCAAATACTTTGTCGCCCAAGCGGGGGACTTTAAGCAGTTCCTGCCGGTTTTTGAAAGGACCGTTTTCGCGTCGGTAGTTAACGATATTCTGTGCTATGGTTGGGCCTACTCCCGAAACATAGGTCAGCAATTCCTTGCTGGCGGTATTGACATTGACTCCCACCTTGTTGACACAGAACTCAACTATCTGTTCGAGGCTTTTTTTAAGTTTCTTTTGATCAACATCGTGCTGATACTGACCCACACCTATCGATTTGGGGTCAATTTTCACCAGTTCGGCTAGTGGGTCCATCAGGCGGCGGCCAATGGATACGGCTCCCCGTACGGTCACATCATAATCGGGGAACTCCTCCCGGGCTACGGCCGAAGCCGAATAGACTGAGGCACCACTTTCGTTGACAATAAAGACTTTTACGTCGGTATCGAATCGTACGGTTTTGATGAATTGCTCAGTTTCACGACTGGCGGTACCGTTACCTATAGCAATGGCTTCGATTTTGTAGGTTTTTACCAGAGCATTAATTTTAGCTGCAGCTGGTCCTTTTTCGTTCTTCGGCGGGTGCGGGTAGATGGTTTCATTGTGTAGCAGATTACCTTCGGCGTCGAGACAGACTACCTTACAGCCAGTGCGAAAGCCCGGGTCGATGGCCAACACCCGTTTTTGTCCCAGCGGGGGAGCTAACAGTAGTTGCTGCAGATTTTCGGCAAATACTTTTATGGCCTCATCGTCGGCTTTTTCTTTGGATAAGGCCTTAAATTCATTCTCCATCGAAGGCGCAATAAGCCGTTTGTAGGCATCGACCAATGCCTTTTCTACAATTTTGCTGCAGGCATTATTTGATTTTACGATCAATCGTTTAATGCTGTCGATAGCTTTGTCTTCGTTGACTTCGATACTCACGCGCAAATATCCTTCTTCTTCGCCCCGGTTCATGGCCAGATAACGATGCGATGGACAACGACGTAAAGGTTCGTGAAAATCAAAGTAGTCGCCATATTTAATGGCATCAGGTTCTTTTCCCTTGATTACTTTTGATGCGATAATAGCCTCGTGGCTAAATAACCGCCGTATGGCCTGACGCACTTGTTGATTTTCGCTTATCCATTCGGCTATAATGTCGGTGGCACCCTCTATTGCTTCTTCTATGCTCTTGACATCGTCGTTGAGAAATGCAGCTGCTTTTTCTTCGACATTATCATTTTTTTGCTGAAAAATATAATTTGCCAATGGCTCAAGTCCTTTCTGTCGTGCCACGCTGGCTCTTGTCTTGCGTTTTGGTTTATAGGGCAGGTACAGATCTTCCAGTTCATTGGCATCGTAAGTGTTTTCAATTTTATGTTTAAGTTCGTTGGTGAGTTTACCCTGTTCCGAAATGGTTCGGAGAATGGTTTCCTTACGTTTGTCGATCTCTATGAGTTTTTCCCAATGGGATTGAATAGCAGCAAGGGTTACCTCATTGAGGCTCCCGGTTAGTTCCTTCCGGTATCGACTGATAAAGGGTATAGTAGCTCCGTTCTCCAGTAGTTCAATGGTGTTGAAAACCTGATTCTCGCTCAGTTGCAGATGGTTGGCGATGATTTTTACATGAGCCTCGTTCATAGAAATTGTATTTTCAATGTTGCGAATGTACAAAATTTATCGGGGAAATAACCCCGTCGTGAAGGTATTAAAACGTGGCTTGCGTTTTAAATTTATATCTTTACGGTCTTTTAAAAAGATGGTTTATGGAAATTCGCATTCTGCAGTTACTTGATGGAGCCAGAGAATCGGAGGGATTAGCCGTAGTGATCGACGTATTCAGGGCTTTTTCGTTAGCCTGTTATATTGCAGATAAGGGGGTAGAACGTTATTGGGTTACGGCCGATATCAATATTGCCTATCGGTTGAAAGACCAACATCCGGAATATATTTTGATAGGTGAACGCAATGAGCGTATTCCTCCCGGGTTTGATTATGGCAATAGTCCAACGCATGTGTTGCCTGCTGATTTGGAACATAAGACGGTAGTGCATACTACCTCGGCCGGGACACAGGGACTGATTCTAGCTGCTCAATCATCGCAAGAGGTAATAACGGGTAGCCTGGTCAATGCCAGCGCTGTAGCGTCGTACATCAAGCAGCGCAATCCTGCCGTGGTCTCGCTGGTGTGTATGGGTTATGCTGCCCAGTACCCAACCGAAGAAGATACCCTTTGCGCCTTGTATATAAAGAGTTTATTGGAAAATAAAAACTTTCCTATAGAAGAACAAATCGAAGATCTGAAAAATACCAGCGGACGACGGTTATTTTTACCCGAAAACCAACAGCATTCTCCTGTCAGTGACTTTTACTATTGCACGGCACTAAATCGCTTTCCTTTTATTCTTCGTGCAGATTATGCCCGATTGCCCGTAATTACTAATTCTGCCGAAAGGAAAAATTATCCCGAAATACTTCAACTCGAGAAAAAACAAGTGTTTTAGACCGATCGGCTTGTTTTTGTCAAAGATTTTTGACCGTTCATCATAAAATATTGTGTGTTTATCAATATTTTTCAAATTTTCAAGGAAAAATACAATTGTACGCTTATATTTGTACTATAAAGTAAATATTTGATTTATAGGCATTAAAGATTTAATAGGCAATTGCCTTTCATTTATTTTTTATAGGACTTGAAGAGGAACAGTTATGTTGACACGTGCTATCCGAAATAGTCTGGGTAACAAGTCAAAAAAGGAAGATAACCTGTTTTGGAACAAAATACGGGTGCCTCTTGTCAGGATTTCCCGCGAAGGGTATATGCTTTCCTACAATCAGGCTTTTGCTGAATTATTGAATATTCCGCCTGAAGTGCTGGCGGGGTTAAATTTTTTCGATAATCCATATAGAATTCTCGATTCGGTAAATCAGGAAAGTTTGGCTCATAAAAGGGGGCAGGACGTTACCATTGAAAGTTACTGGCGGCGGGGCGATTCCTGCTTCCTGTATGTGAAAGAGCTTTTTACGGTCGATGAGGACGAGGGCTATTGAGTTTATCTTGAAGACGAGACCGAAAAACGAAGACTTCGTCGTTCACTCGAAATTACCGAAGAAAAATTCAGGCTTGTTATCGATCAGGTGCCGGTGGGTATTTACCGTATCATTACTACGGGCGAAATTGTGTTTGCCAATCAGTATCTGGCACAACTTTTCGGATTCAAATCGGGGGATGAACTTCAGGGTAAGACAGCTAAAGATCTTTTTCGTTATCCACCCGAATACGAAACTTTGCTTCAGGCAGCCATTAAACAGAAGCAATCAACGTTCCATTACGAATTTTCGTACACGACTCTTGATGGCAAAAAGTTGTGGCTTGAGGATACGGCTCATATCTTTTACGATACCTCTGACGAAATGCTTTTCTACGATGGGATTATTCAAAATATTACCGAAAAAAAAAAAACAGATTGAAAATGATATTAAACGTCTTTTAACGGCGTTTTCTCAGATTTCTGAGGCCATTGTGATTACCGACACCCGGGGCTTTATCATTTATTCCAATCCTGCTCTGGAACGGATGACGGGTTATTCGGCTACAGAACTCTATGGGAAGAATATGAATATTTTCCGGTCGGGGGTACACTCTCGCGATTTTTATCGCAATATGTGGAATAATATTCTTCATGGCATCAACTGGGAAGGAACGATTATCAATAAGCGAAAGGGCGGAGATTTATACACCGAATATATGGTGATCACTCCGGTGAAGAACGACGAGGGACAGATTCTTAACTTTGTGGCCGTTAAACGCGATATGTCGGAGGTTTTGAAACTGGAGGATAAGTTACGGCATTCGCAGAAGTTGCAGGTCATTGGTACGCTGGCGGGTGGGATTGCTCATGATTTCAACAACATTCTTATGGGCATGCAAATCTACACGGAGGTACTGCTAAAGCGGCTCTCGCCTCAAAGTTTTGAATATGAGATTGCAGGAAAGATTTATGAATCGCAAAATCGTGGAAAGGAACTGATACGACAAATTTTGTCCTTTAGCCGTCCGGGTACCGAAGAAAAAGCTCCTTTGGCCATTCATACTATTGTCAAAGAAACGATCAAACTCATTAAGAATGCTTTTCCTGCCACTATCCATGTCAGCGAAAACATTGAAGATTGTGGTCAGATTTTGGTCAACCCTACCCATATCCATCAGATAGTAATGAATCTCTGCACCAATGCACACGACGCAATGCAGGGGCATGGCACACTAACGGTCGAACTTAAGCGAAAATCGCAAATAACAGGTCCCTTTAAGGGATTGCATCTAACAGGTCAGGAATGGATTTGCTTAAGTGTAGCAGACACGGGCTGCGGAATTGACGAAAAAATACGTTCGCGTATTTTTGACCCCTTTTTCACTACAAAACAGGTAGGTGAAGGTACTGGATTGGGTTTGTCGATTGTACAGGGCATAGTGAAGGATTATGGGGGAGAAATATTTTTCGATTCTAAAGTTGGTGAGGGAACAATATTCTATGTATATCTTCCTGTAAGATAAAATATGAATTTAAATAGGTAAGAAGATGACGTACAGTATTCTTGTGGTTGATGACGAGCCAATGGTGCGGGATGGTTTAAAGTTGGCTCTGGAGATGGAGGGTTTTCATACGACTACTGCGTCGAATGGGATTGAAGCGCTTAAGTATATTCGTTCGCAGAAACCTCATTTGGTGATAACCGATATTATCATGCCCGATAGCGACGGTATTGAGGTGATATGTTCGGTTCGTGAGAAAAATCCTGACATCAAAATTATTGCTATTTCGGGTGGTGGCCGCATAAGTGCCAGTGATCATCTGCGGGTAGCTCAGCAGCTGGGTGCCAATGGTATTCTGGCCAAGCCTTTTACGACTGAGCAGTTGCTTTGCGAAATTAACCGCCTGCTTTCGGCCTGAGTCTGTTCATTATTCCGGACGGGGCACAATGGGTTTTTCGTCCGTCAATGACTTGTTGTAAAAACTCAACTCAACATCCTCGAGCAACAATGCCGATGGGCAGATAACCGAAAGGGGGGTGCCATCGGGAATGTTGTTTTGCGAAAGGCTACTGCTCCCGTCGATGTTTAACAGGTTTTCGTTTAGAAAACCGTTGTATATAAACATTTTCGAGGATGTGACTATGTTTTTTCGTAGTAAATTGATTGTTATGGGCTTGATCATAGCCCCGCGTACCAGTTTTTCCTCCCCTGTAGCCACATTAACCTGAAACAGGTTCAGGCTGGAAAGAAAATTACCGACGATATTGGGTTTAAGTATATAGGCATAATCAAGCCCTTGTTCGCGGGCTTTTTGAATTAAAATTTTCCTGAGCTGGTCCTCCTGTTGCGATTTTTTCGACTGTATCAGCATATTTCCGGGGCCAAGACCCGATACTAATGCGCCGGAGGTGAAAATAAAGCGCATATGTCCGTTTGATAACGGTATATTACGGGTAGGGGTACGGCCATTGTACAAGGTTTTTAAAATACCATTTTCAAAAATCACCAGGGTGTCGGTCGGTACCACACCTTCAGCGTCGACAGGGTAATAACCCAGCAGGTCGGTCCCTTGCCACTGGCTCAATCGGGCTATATCATATATGCTGATATTTCTGTCAATCACCGGCTTGTTAATTTTGGTTTCGAGGCTGTTCATGTTTTGCCCATAGTACAGGGTTTTGTTGGAGGCGTTATACAGGGGTTCTCGATAGGCAAACAAATTATCGGGGTATCCAAAAAGCCCCTGGAGCCACGCCTGCGCAGCAGCCTGATGAAAAAAAAGCACTGGACCAAAATAATTTTCCTTTACATAGCTGGCTTTGGCTTTTTCTTCCAGTTTGGCACATAGGCTGTCAATGTTGGCCAAAATACCTGTTTTTTGCGAAAAAATACGCTCCGGGTTTCGTTCCAAGTAGGTTAATGCATCGGAAACGGTCTCGGTACCGTATTCGCTCATAACCCCTATGTTCAGTACTGTATAATCGATTGGAAAAATTATGCGGCTGTTTTCGGTATTGTAAAAGTAGATTTTTGCATGAATCTGATAGTAGGATACATTGGAAAAGCTAATAGATTTGCGGGAATTGAATACGGCAGATAATTGACGGACCAGTTCCTTGACCGAATCGATGGGGGGTATTTTGATTTTGGATTCAAGGGCAATATTTACGGTAGGTGCTGTTGCAAAGTCAGGGATTTCGAGTGAGTCGTGCGGGAAATTTTTTTCCTTCAGGGCCTCAATTTTGTTCTGGTAAGTTTGCGCTGCCGATTTGTAAGTATTGTTAATGATAAGCCATAAAGCACGTCGTATCCCCCAATAATCGGTATCGATGGGCAGCGATAATGTTCCGTCGCCCGAGGCTTGTGTGCGGGTGGCATCGTAGTAATTTTCGTCGTTGAGTTGGTAGCTGCCGCAAAGTACGCGGTTGGCCCAGCTACGGTCCCTGTTTTCCCGACAGTTGATTATTGCACCAAACGAGGCGTCGACATATACTGTATGAATATCTTCGAGGGTAAAGCTAATGTAAAAAGGCCTTGCAAAATCTTTGTATTGTATCTCCCGCATATTGCGATCCACCTCATCGACGACAGCCCTAAAAATGAGGCTATCGGCCGGTGTAGCATGCAAAATATCATTTCCACTGCAAAAAATCTGAATCCCTACTAATATACCTATGGCAAATGTTGATATGTTTCGCTGCATATGTTTTTTT